>Ga0307509_10000327_pt1 | contig 78231 bp, 61 predicted proteins | sample 10_EM_MG_FD_202245 | JGI IMG/M metagenome (GOLD analysis project Ga0307509, IMG submission 202245) | Populus trichocarpa ectomycorrhiza microbial communities from riparian zone in the Pacific Northwest, United States - 10_EM | ecosystem: Host-associated > Plants > Roots > Unclassified | place...
TGTACAACGCGAACCCGGCGTTTAACCAGAACCCGGCGTTCAACCCGAACGTGTACAACGCGAACCCGGCGTTTAACCAGAACCCGGCGTTCAACCCGAACGTGTACAACGCGAACCCGGCGTTCAACCCGAACGTGTACAACGCGAACCCGGCGTTCAACCCGAACGTGTACAACGCGAACCCGGCGTTCAACCCGAACGCGTTCAACGCGAACCCGGCGTTCAACCCGAACGTGTACAACGCGAACCCGGCGTTCAACCCGAACGTGTACAACGCGAACCTCGCGTTCAACCCGAATCCGGCGTTCAACCCGCACGCGGCGTTCAATCCGAACCCCGCGTTCAACCCGAACCCAGCGTTCAACCAAAACGCGGCGTTCAACCCGAACCCAGCGTTCAATCCGAACCCGGCGTTCACCCCGAACCCGGCGTTCACCCCGAACCCGGCGTTCACCCCGAACCCGGCGATGTTCAATGCGAACCCGGCGTACAACCCGAACACGACTTCCAACGGAATTCGCTAGCTAGATAAGTCCCATTCGAGAAAGGTGTCAACTATGTCAGTTGTGGGGACTACAAGAGAATCCGAGCAGCCGCCACCGCCACATTTCAGCGCTGTCGACCCGTCGGCGATGGCGATGGCAAAGCTGCCGCTGCTCGATGTCGAGCTCGATCCGGCGCCGCTTCTCGAGGCCGTAGCGGCAAAGCGTCGGCAGCAGGGGTGGCTGCTCGGACGCGCAGGGGATGATGTCAAAGCTTACATGGATCCGGAGCAGGCACAGAAGATCGCCGATCAGATCTTCGGTCCAGCGAGTCAGATGGATCCTTATGCACATGGTGCGTACGAGCCCACCGGTGCATTGAAACAGTCCATCGCGGATGCGCAGGCGACGATTGCCCAGAATTATCCTGATTGGTCGAGATGTCGCGAGCTGCCGGTGCGAGTCTTGATCTCTACGTATCCCTATATTCTCGGCTACTCATGTCTGCTTCATCCGCAGACGATCTACCTTGGTTTGCCGTCGTTCGGCGGCAATAGCCCAGATTTGCTGGTCGATAACTACCTGCACGAGTACGCACACATCTGGCTCTACCTGGTGCAGGAGATCTCGCCGTTCTCGGCCGAGCGCCACGGGCGCCGCTACACGCTGCCGTCTGGAACGTCGAATCGCTCGGTGACGGCGACGGTCGATGCGGCGTATGTGGCCGCGGTTCTGCGGAAGTACTATCACAAGACTGGGAATGTCGAGCGCCGGAGAGAGCTGACGGCATATCTTGCCGGCTGCCTGATGCAGATCCGCAATGATCCCGATCTGACGGCGATCGGACTGTCGGTGTGTCGCAGACTCGCGCAAGAGGTTGCGTCGGCCCCCAGTTGAGGAAGTCGCGAGTCTTTGTTCGACAGGTCTTGAGGCGCGCGCGAGCTCACCGCGCGCGTGAGGCGGCGGCCAAGCCGATGGCGCTGCCGGACAGCCGCGGGGCTCGCTCCGTTGCCGGCTCGCCGGTCTCGCCGCTCGCGTTACCGGCGAGCTCGTCGGTAACGCGACAGGCGAGGCAGGGGCCGGATCGTCGTGTTCGGTCACGGCTGCGTTCGTACGACGCGCTCCCACGTGGTGTGCGACAGCTTGCTGGTCGCGCCGTGGGCGAGCAAGGCATGCAGCGCGGCGTCCTGGCCTCGGGCAAGCAGGTCCGCCACGATTGCATCGCTGACCGCGGTGGCCCCGTAGTGTGCCAGCGTGGTCGCCGCGAGCTCGGCGATTCGCGCCTCGCGCGCATGGTTGCGCAGCAGGCTCCAGACGCGCGGATGGTGGCGCGGGGACGGTGCCGCCTGGATCAAGTGGTCGCAGCGCAGCTCGATCGCGTAGGGCTCGTCGCGGAACCAGGTGCGCACGCCCCAGCGCACGGTCGCCTGATAGCGATGGACATGACCGCCGAGGTCGAGCGTCAGGTCTAGCTCGCAATCGCGGTCGCGCGCGGGGGCGCCGTAGACCTGGGTGTCCTCGTCATCGCCGCCATCGCCGTCGCCGTCGTCGCCCGGGCCGCGCGCGACGCGGCTCGGCACCGCCACGGTCACCGCGGCCTGCGCGACGAGGGCGCGCTCGAGCTCGTCGGTATCGGGCTGATCGCGCGGCAGGAGACCGCGATACAGGACAACCCGACGCAGCGGCGGGGCGGCGACGGTGCGGCCCGATCGGCCCAGCGGATCGACGCCGAGGTAGCTGTCGCGCTCGGGCTCGAGCTGGTCGTGCAGCGCTGCCACCGCGGTGTCGGGCTCGATCTCGAGGACGACCGTCAGGTTCATGCACACCGGATCGAGTGCCGGGAACACGATGGTGCGCAGCCGGCGGTCGACCTCGTGGAGCCACGGTACACCGGGCCGCAGTTGCGACTCCTCGCTGGTCAACGTGACCTGAAAGTCGTGGACGTCGATCCGGGTGGCCGTACCGAGGCAGGCGCCGCCGAGCTCGGAGAACCCGAGCCGCGCCGCCGCGTAGGGCACTCTCAGCTGCTCCGACGTGCGCTGCACCAGGACGGGCAGCTCGGGAAACACGTGGCGGAATAGCCAGCTCAGGCCGATCAGGGAGTCGAGGCCGTGAATCCGCAACAGGTCACTCGTGATCTCGCGCCACTGCGCGATGGCGCGCTCGGGCCGGTCGCAGGTCAGCCGCGCGCTCAGCAAGTTGCGATCGATGAGCCGGAGTAGCTCGACGACGGGATCGCGGAACGCGGCATCGCGCAGCAGGTGCTGGAAGTACGAGGGTAGCGGCGAGCGACAGCTCAGCAGGCCGAGGTTGACCGTGATCGTCACATGGGCGGGCTGGCCGATCGTGCCGGCGCCGGGTGCCGCCGCCGTCTCCACGGCGCGGGAGGCGTCGGTGAGCGACGCGTCCGCGGCGAGCTCGGCGACGCTGCCGAGCTCCGCCGAGGAGGCGGGGAGGGGGCCGGGGCCGGCGATCGTGCCGTCGACGTCGGTGAACTCGATTGCGTGCACGAGTGTCGGCTGCGGGGTCTCGGTGATGTGGCCGCGAAAGACCACGTCGTCGGGGCGGTACCCCATGGTCGCCAGCAGGTCGAGCAAGGGCGCGATGTCGAAGTCACGGACGCGCGCGCAGATCTCGCGCTGGAGCGACGCCAGATCTCGCTCGGGTCCAGCGTGGGGAACGTGGGGCGACGTCATGGCGCGGTGCTCAGTCGTCGAAGAACGCGCGCATGTCGGCGCGGTAGAACGAATCGAGCGCGTGCCACGACGGCCCGTCGGTGCGGTCGAGGTAAGGCGCCAGGTCGTCGATCACGCCGTGGAGCGCCTTGAAGTACGCGGCGAACATCGCCGGGAAGAACACGACCGGATCGAAGTGGGCGATCAGGGCGCGGACGTCGGTGGCGACCACGGCGGCCTTGGCCAGCTCGCCGCGCTCGACCAGATCTTGAAACCCGGCGAGCTTGGCTTGCAGCGCCGCGAGGGCTGGTGATCCCACGGCCACGGCGGCATCCGGAACGCTGGCGCCGCTCGCCCAGCCGGTGGCCCGAGGACGACGCGCGCTCGCGGCCATCGCCGAGTCGATCGGCACGGCGGGCTGATGGCCTGGACGGTCGTGGGGCAGGCGATCGCCGCGATCGCCGGGGGCGTCGGGCTTGTCGCGTCCGTCGCGCTCGCCCGCCTCGTCGGTCACGTGTGGTTCGCTCGGCTCGCCGGTCACGTCGGGTTCGCCGGTCACGTCGGCGAGGTCGGTCAGGTCGGGCTCGCCGGGCTCGTGCCGGCGACCGCGGAGCCCCTCGTCGGGTAGGGCCGGCGCCCGGGGCGGCTCGGCGAGGGTGGGCAGCGCGACCGGCACCTGCGGCCCGGCGGCATCGCGGCGAACCACGGCGCGCCGCAGATCGTCGTGGCTCCAGCGCCGCATGCGAGCCAGCGATGCCGCTGCCTGCGGCGCATCGATCACGGCCTCGAGCGCGACCGCGAGCTTGGTGCAGCCGGCAGCGATCTCGTCGACCAGCGCCGCGGTGCTGGCCTCGCGCCACGACTCCCAGGTGGCGTCGCGGCGCTGGGTATGAAACTGCAGCCGCGCCGAGATGTTCTCGAACAGCCACGCCGTCGCACTGCTCACGACCTGAAGCTTGCGGCGGCTGGGCCGAAGCGCGGCGAGATCGTCGGTCACGAGCGCGGCGAGGCGGCCGAGCACCACGGGGAGGCAGGGCACCCCGCGCTGCAGGAACACGCCGAACAGATAGAACCCGATCACGCGCACGTCGTAGACGCGGGCGTCGATCAGCTCGGCGGCCTCCCGCGCCGCCGCCTGGTGGTCGCCGCGATCGGCGAGCTGCGCGACATACGCGATCCGGGTCGCGGACGACGCATCCTCCGGTTCCGGCGCGGGAGCGAGTCGCCCGTCGAGCAAGTTCGTCGCGAGCGCCGTGGTGTGCGTCATCCGACGATCACCGCGATCTGGCCGGGATTGAGCACCTGAATGACGCCCCCCCACGCGCACATCAGCTTGCAATTGCTATCCACGGCCGGCATCTCGCCGTTCATGACCTTGACGCTGCCGGGCACCCACGGCGCCGTGGTCACCGGCACGCACGGCATCGGCGTCAGGACGCCCAGAGCGGCGGCAGTGGCGGCCGCCACGGTCGGATTGGCGACCGACATGCAGGCGCCGAACGGCGGAACGTTCATGACCGGGATTACATCGCTGCTATTGGCAGATGGCGTCTTGGTGATGACGCGCTTGAGCGGCAGCACGACCAGGCTCGACGGCGCCACACCGAAGCTGCACATCAGGGTCGCGCCGGTACACACGGCTATGGCCATATCGCCTCCGGGGACGGTGTGGTCGCGGCGGCGGCGCGCATCGATCGCCGCAGCGCGGACAGCCGCCGAAATGTCGGTGTCTGCGTCTTGCGAAACAACGTGCCGCCGAGATACTGCGCTTGACTCCAGCTCGGATCGACCGCGCCCGCCGTCCGGCGCGCGTACAGCGGGAACAGCTCGATCCGGTCGGGGACCGCGTCGCGCCCCAGCGCGGCGGTGAGGCGGCGGCGCAGATCGGCGCAGCGCGGCAGCCACGCCGCGTCGAATTCGGCGATCGGCTCGTCGCCGGTGAATCCGATCAGCACGAACCGCGCCTCCGAGACGGTGCCGCCGCTCACGACCGGCACCACGGCGGCGCCGTCGAGGAACTCCGCGCGGGCGGCGACCGCGAGCACCTCGTCGGTGAGGAACCGCCGGCCGCACCGGCGGGGCTCGAGCGTGCCGCCGTACAGGTACGCGGTTCCGCGGCGCGCCAGCACGATATACCGTGGCTCGAGCAGTTTCGGCTTCGGGTCGCCGGAGGTTCGCGCATAGACCCCGGCATCCGCGGGCGACGGCTGGCCGCTGGCCGTGAAGTCGAGGAGCTGCCACGGCCGGCCCGGCGCCGGTATCACATCTTGAAGATGCGCCAGGTAGCGCTCGCGCGGCCACCGCGCGGAGCATAGCAGGGCACCGGACGCCGCGGCCTCCAGGACGAGGTTCGACATCACCACCCCGTCGAGGTCCAAGCCTTCGATGAACGCCCGCCATGCTTCCCAGTCGCACGGTGCCTCGGGATTGCGCACCACGTGATCCCACGGTGGCTTGTGGCCGCGCCCGGCCTGGAGATAGGCGTCCCGGACACCGGGGGTCAGGCCGATCGTGCGCAGCGGGCAAATATCCAGCAGCGCTGGATCGCGGATCGCGTCCGCCTCACGGACATGGGTAAAGCTCGCCCCGATGATCCACGCGGCGAACATCATCGCCGGCTGGTGTTGCAGGCCATGAAAGCCCGGCGCCGCGAGCAGATCGGCCGGACGCAGGGCGAAGCAGGCGAGCCCGTCGCGCAGCGCTCCGAAATACACCGCATCGGCCGTGACCGCGACGGCATCGTCGCCGGGCGCTCGGAGCGGAGAATACAGCTGCAGGCACGGCTCGCCGGGACCGTAGGTATGAGAATAGGTCTCCGGCATCGGGGCCAGTGCATCGGGTGACAGCGCGAGCTCGGCGAACCGGCCCAGCTGGCGCGCGACGAACGACTCCGTGGCGATGTGGCGAGGCGCCAGGCGCGCCAGGCGCGCCGTGACGAGCTCCGGGCCCTCGGGCTCGAGCCACGAGACCACCGCGCCGAGGCGGAGGCCGGCGAGCAACGCCACGGCGAATTCCACTCCGAACGGCAAAACGACACAGACTCGTGATCCGGGGCCAATGCCCTGTGTCGCCCACCACGACGAGCGATACGTACATCGCGCGTGGATCTGATCGAACGTCAGCTCGTCCCAGTGCCCCGCACCGGATAGCGCGCTGCGCACATAGCACCGCAGCGCGCGGCGGCCGGCGCCGAGATGGCGGGCGACGAGATCGTGATACAGGTCGGTCCCGGCCTCCGGCGCCGTCTTGGTATGCCCGACGCCGAGCTCGCGCGCCCGCCGCTCCAGGGCGGCGAGGAAACGCGATGGCGATCGCTGGGTCTCCGCCACCCACTCGAGCATCATCTCGCCATGCACGGCGGGCGTCGTGAGCGCGAACGCTGGAGCGAAGGAGGGATCGGTCACGGTGAGTGGCTCGGCGCTCCGCGATAGTGAGCGTCGCGCTGCGTGCGCTCAAGTTTTGGATTCGCGGCTTGATCTCGGCTGGGTAAAATTACAGCGAGTGAAAACGCTGGATATTCTCACGCTGGGAATTGTCGATATATTTTTGACTGCATATTTCGCCAACTCTATTATTCGTCGTGAGGGCGGCCGTGAGGCCTGTGCTCTCGTGAACACAGTCAGCAGACTCCCATCGACGAAAGCAGGCGCGAATGACCAAGCCGGTGCCTCGATCCAGATTGAACATCACCTATCGGACGAAGATCGAAGGTACTCTGAAGAACGTGAAGCTCCCGATGCGGTTTCTCGTTCTCAGTGACTTCACGGGTGCCAACGAGGCCCCGCTCGACGAACGCGACATACAGTCGATCATGCCGGGGATGCAGATCAAGAGCTTCATGCACGAGCTCAACGTCACCGCCCCGATCGACCCCAAGTCGCTCCAGCAGTCGCTCCCGGGCACCTTGAGCGGCCGGATCACGGCACGGTTCAAGAAGCAGCCCGACGCCGGCGCCACGGCCGCCGACCTGCTCGTGACCGGTATCGGCGCGGTGCAGGGCAGCTACACCGACAACGGGCTGGGCGACTTCGCGGGCGAGGTCGCGATCAGTGGTGAGCTGTCGGGCGTGGCGCTCAAGAACGGACGCCCCGACCTCAAGGCCGTCAAGCTGTGGGTCTCGGGCAAGGTGAGAGGCGATCTCGAGCAGAACGGCGTCGCGGGCACGGTGCGCGGCTCGTTCACGCTGGACCTGGGCGCGCCGATCGAGTCCGACGACCTCACGCTCGCCCTCAATCACAACGTCGCCGGTGGCGTGACGGTGGATCTCACGATTCCGCTGTTCGATCCGAGCCACTTCAAGCCGGCGCACATCGCGGCCAGCGTGCCCGAGATCCGCCGGCTGGTCATGCTGCGGCGAATCCTCCTCGAGCTACGCGGCTATGTCTCGGGACAGCCCGAGTTGCGCGATGCCCTGAAGGGGCTGCTCAAGGATCGAGCGAAGGATATGGTCGAGCTGCAGGACTACCTCAAGGCGACCTACCGCCAGCTGGTCATCGAGCCCCCGGTGCCAGCCGCTGCGCCGCTGGCCCTGACCCCCAACATCCGGACCGTGATCGAGACGCTACTCTCGAAGTCGGGCATGGATGCCGGCAAGTGGCAGCAACGCGCGATCGTCGGCACGTCGGGCGTGAGTGGCGGCGGCACGACCGCGGGTGGCGGCACGACCGCGGGTGGCGGCACGACCGCGGGTGGCGGCACGACCGCGGGTGGCGGCACGACCGCGGGTGGCGGCACGACCGCGGGTGGCGGCACGACCGCGGGTAGTGGCACGACCGCGGGTAGTGGCACCACCGCAGGTAGTGGCACCACCGCAGGTAGTGGCACCACCGCAGGTAGTGGCACGGCAGGTGGCGGCACGGCAGGTGGCGGCGCGGCAGCGGGTGGCGGCACCGCAGGTGGCGGCGGTACCGCGGGTGGCGGCGCGGTCTCCGTTGCTTCACCCGCATTTGCCAATCTGCAGTTTCGCGATCAGGACAAGGCGTTTCCGTACGAGGATCGCTTTGTCAACGCGCTCGCCGTGTTCCTGGTCAACGTCAACCTGGCAAAGGTGACCGACATCCGCCTGGTGATGATGGAGATCAACCGGCTGTCGGATGACCTCGACGTCAGGGTCCAGGGCCACGTCCAGGAGGTGCTCCACAGCCCGAGCTTTCAGCGGCTCGAGGCGAGCTGGCGGTCACTCCTGGATATCTGCAACGAGGTGAGCTCCAACGAGGTGATCATCGATTTCCTCGATCTCGACAAGGCCACGCTCGGTCAGGACCTGCAGGATCACTCGGCCTACATCCTCAACAGCGCGCTGTTCCGCAAGGTCTATGTCGAGGAGTACGATCGCTACGGCGGCCGACCGTTCGGCGTGATGATCGGGCTCTACGAGTTCGACAGCACCGAAGAGGACATCGAATGGCTGGAGACCATGTCGCACGTCGCGGCGGCCGCGCAGTGCCCGTTCATCGCCGCCGTCATGCCCGCGTTCTTTGGCGTGAAGACGTGGTCGGAGCTCGAGCGCAAGGACGATCTCGAGACGCTGCTCGGCATGCCGCAGTTCGGTCGCTGGGACGCGTTCCGGTCGACCGACCACGCCGCCTACATCGGCCTGACCCTCCCGCGGTTCATGCTGCGCGCCCCGTACGACCAGGACACCGGCAAGAGCAAGTTCCTGAGCTTCGAGGAGAAGATCACCAAGCCCGAGACCGACTACCTGTGGGGCAGCGCGGCGGTGCTGGTGGCCCGCAACATGGTGCGCTCGTTCGAGTCGTCGGGCTGGTGCCAGCACATCGTCGGGCCGCGCGGCGGTGGCTTGGTCCGCGGGTTGCCGGTGCACATGGTGCCGCACCACGGCCACCTCGAGCTGCAACCACCGGTGGAGATCGCGATCCCGGACTATCGAGATCTGCAGTTCGCCAATGCCGGGTTCATGTCGCTGATCCACTGCAAGGGCACCGCGGATTCGACGTTCTTCAGCGCGCGCTCGATCAAGAAGCCGATCGAGTTCGAGGAAGACCTCGCCACCAAGAATGCCGATCTGGTGTGCAATATGGACTATACGCTCTCGATCACGCGGATCGCGCACTACGTCAAGCGCATGGTGCGCGACTACATCGGCTCGACCGCCGACGCGCCGTACATCCAGTCGATGCTCGAGGCCTGGCTGATCGGCTACGTCACCACGGCGGTCAACCCCGATGACCTGACGCTGTACTACTACCCGTTCAAGGCGATGTCGGTCGCCGTGACGCCCAAGCCGGGGCCGTTCGGTTGGTACAACTGCACCGTGTCGGTGCTGCCGCACATCAAGTTCCAGGGCATGGACGTCGAGCTCCGGCTCGAAGCCGCGCTCGGCAAAGCCTAAGTAACCGGAAAGGACAACCCAGCCAATGCCGACCTTTCAGAAGACCTGCGACATCCATCAGGGATACAATTTCAAGAAAGATATTCAGACGCCGGTCGGATATCTGACGTCGCTGAAGATCGGCGATGTCACGCTCAAGGCCGATCAGACGGTGAAAGACCCGCTGTCGCCGGAGACCGACCTCCCGGTGGTGGCGGTGCTGTCGGGCACGATGTGGGAGCTCGGCGTTACCGATACGCTGTATTACACCGGCCAGATCTCGGTCTACAACAAGCAGCAGACCCAGCTGCTGGTCTACAAGGACCTCAGCAAGGTCGACGTCGTGTTCAAGTTCGCGGTGTACGCGTACGACCCGGTCGAGAAGAAGTACTTCAAGTGCATGCTCCCCACCGACGACGCGGAGCTCAACGGCCTGCTCGAGAAGAACGGCGCCGACCTCAACCTGTCGGTGACCGACGATGCGTCGGCCGAGGTCCAGTCCCCGGAGAACTACGCGTTCCAGCTCGGGGTCAAGCCGCAGCCGTCCGCGCAGGTCGTCACGGTGGCGACCTCGTTCTCCGACAAGGTCGTCAAGTCCTGGGGCATGAAGGTCGAGAAGTAGCGGTCGCGCACGTCGCGCACCACAGGCACCACAGGCGATCATGGACGACCACGAGTCACACGACGGCAAGGCCCGCGATGCCTTTGACTGGCATCCCCGACCGAGCCACTACCGGCTTGCGCTGCACCGCTGGGAGATGGGGCAGGTGCTGCATCCGGCGCAGTTCCGCGCGCAGGAGCGGGCGCTGCTCGAGCACGTCGACGTGCGCGCGCAGATGACCGGGCTGCCGAGCCACGGCGTCGCGCTGCTGCGCTGGAACGAGGCCCAGCTCAAGACCGGGGATCTCTCGATCTCTGCGATCACCGTGGTGCTGCCGTCCGGCCTCCTGATCAGCTATCCGGGCAATGCGGTGCTGACCAGCCGCAATCTCAGCTTGCCGGCCAAGGCCAGCGCTCCGGTGTCGATCTATCTGCGCGTGCGCAAGGCGCCGCGGGCGGATGACGCGCGCGATCTGGCCGACTACAAGGCCGACAAGCCCGAGGTCAAGCGCAAGATCTATGAAGTGGAGATCGCGCCCGAGCCCGGTCTCGAGAACCTGCAAGCGTGCATGAAGCTGGCGGAGCTCTCGTTCGGGTATGGCGTGTGGGCCCTCGGCCCCTACGTGCCGCCGCTGCTCCAGCTCAGCCGCGGCGCCACGCCGTTTCTGCTCGAGACACTCGAGCCGATGGCGGCGACGATGGACGGCTTCGAGCACGAGCTGGTCAAGCGCGCGGCCGATAGCGTGATCGGCATCGAGCAGCTGTCCGAGGTTCGCCGGATGCTCGCGGCGGTGTATCGCGCGCGCGCCATGCTCGCCGATCACGGCTACGGCGCGCCGACCGAATCGGTGGCGTTGCACCCGTATCACCTGTTCGTGGCGCTCCGCGACTTCTACCTCGAGGCCGTCGTGCTGCAGGGCCGCTCGCTCGACGCCTGGCCGGTGCGCTACCAGCACGATGATCTGCGCGCGTGCTTCGATCAGCTCGCGCGGGGGCTCGATCGCGGGCTGTCGGTGCCGACCGTGGTCACGCCGCGGCTGGTGTTTCAGCGCCGCGACCAGTGTTTCATCACGCCGGCGTTTCCCGACGAGCTGCGCGTGGCCAGCGACGTGTACTTGCTGCTCGAGTGCGAGCCGCAAGCGGCGGCCCCCGACGGCACGCCGCCGGCCGCGCTCGACGACATCAAGCTGGCCAGCCCGCGCCGCGTCGCGGAGGTCTACACCAAGGCGCTCGAGGGGGTGCCGCGTGAACCGATGCCGTCGATGGGCTTTGCGCAGACCTTCGGCCATCGTGCCACGGTGTTCCGGCTCGACAGCAAGAGCCGCGAGTGGCGCCTGGCGGTATCCGAAGGCGCGCTGTGCTTCGCCATGCAGCCGGGGCTCGAGGGGGTCTCGGCCGCGCTGTTCTGGCAGGGCGCAGGTCATGGCCATGACTGAGCCCCGGCGCAGGCCGCAAGCATTCCTGGCGCGGCTGGCGCAGCAGCCCCGCGAGCGCGCCGCCGTGGAGATCGCACGCAACCTGGGCTTCGTGCTCAACACCCGCAAGGCGTGCGGCAGCGTGGTTGCGGATTTCGGGCTCGGTGACTACGAGTGCGAGGTCAACACTCACCATGCCGTCGCGATCCTGTGCACCGAGATGCTCGCCGCGGTGCGCCGGAACGAGCCGCGGCTCACCGGCCCCGCGGTGCGGCTCCTGGGGCGCCGCCGCTACAACCTGGTGCGCTTCGAGATCGCGGGGCGGCTCGACGGCCACGACTGCCTGTTCGACGTCGACATCGACACCACCACCCGGTGGATCGAGGTCCAGGTCGTGGAGACCCTCGAGCGATGAGCTGGCAACCGCGCGACGACGCCGGGTTCGCCGACCGGCTGGCCGTGACGCTGACGCTGACGATCGGCGGCACGGCCCACGCGATCGCCGGCGGCAGCGTCAAGGAGCTGGCCCTCGATCTGCGCAGCTACGGGTTCTCCGGATCGCTGGCGTTCGTGGTCCAGGACGATGCCGCGCACGGCGGCGACTTCACCGACGAGCTGCTCGCGGACTTCCTCAAGCCGGACCTGATCGAGGTCGCGGTCAGCGTCGCCGTCGTGCTGGTCACCCCGGAGGCCGGCGAGATCCAGCCGATCCAGCTGACCGGCCTGGTGCTCGACAAGTCGGTCTCCGAGATCCTGTTTCGCAAGGTGGCGGGCGTGCCGGTGCTGGTTCGCCGCTACCGGATCGCGTTCGCCGACGCGGCGCAGGTGCTGTGGCGTCAGCACTTTCCCTGCCAGCTCTACACCGACACGTCGATGGTCGACGTGATCAACGATCACCTCGGCGACAAGATCACGATCAAGTACGACTTCAGCGCGCTGACCCAGACCCGGCGACTCGTGTTCCTGCATCTGCCGCGCACGGCGCGCGCGAGCTTCTCGGACTTCCTGTCCTGGTACCTCGACGCGTGCGGCGGTGTGCTCAGCTACGACTACGCGACCGCGAGCTACCTGGTCGCCGCCGCCAAGCCCGACGCCGGAACGCCGATCAAGTTGTTCGGCGATGACCTCGCCGGTGCGGAGCTGTATTACCCGGCGGTGCCGCGCTACGCGCCGGTGGTGTACAACAGTAACGCCGATAGCCCGCGCACCGAGCCGATCGCGCAGGCCCAGGCGCAGACCGGGATCCGCAGCGACGTGGTGCTGCGCACGCCGATCGCCCAGGACGTGGACGACGCGATCGCGCTCCAGCGCACGCTGGCCGTGATCCCGTGTTGCGAGGCCCACGTGCGGTTTGCCCGCGTGCCGTCGGGCGCGCTGACGCCGGGCGCGCTGGTCGAGCTCCCGGCGGCCAACCAGTGGAGCGCCGAGAGCTCGCTGGTCGGCGTGACCTGGCGGGTGCGGCGGCTGCGCCTCGGCGCGGTGGCGCCGTCGCCCAGCCTCGACCATGATCTGCAGCTCGCCAGCACCGCGTACCAGGTCGAGGTCAGCGCCGAGCTCGAGGACAAGGCCGAGCCGCGGATCGAGCGTCCGCGGTTCCGTGCGCCCAGCTACCCGGGCGCGGCCGAGGGCAAGGTCGTGTGCGAGCAGGGCAAGGACGGCGACAAGACCTACCAGATCTATCGCGACGCCAGCACCTCGCTCGAGGAGTACCAGGTGCGCGTGGCGCTGTGGGACAAGGTGGTGAGCGCGCCGTTCGAGCCGATCTTCGGCTCCGGCAATATCTACCTGCCGTCGTATCGCGCCGAGCGCGTGCTGCTCGCGCTCGACGTCCACAGCGCCAAGATCGCGCAGCTACTCGAGTGGCGCGCCGGCGCGCCGCTGGCGATGGAAGCGCAGGGCGAGCACATCCTGTTCGGCAAATCCGATGACAGCCAGACCTCGGTGAACCACGTCTACGACGGCGACCAGCCGGTGTTCAACGTCGCGCGCACCCACCAGCGCGACACCGCGCTCATCCAGCTCCGCGAAGGCACGCTGGTGCTCCAGGTCAAAGACCAGGAGGAAGGGTGAACGCCGATGGCAACGCTGGTGTGTACCGTCGAGCTGAGCAAGCAGACCGGGATCTCGGTGAAGGTCGAGAACGCCGACGCCGGGATCACACAGACCATCACGATGGATGGCACCACGCTGATCATGAAGGTGGTCGGCAAGGACAATACCAGCAGCTTCACCCAGGACGCCGACAGCATCGCGATCCAGTGCAAGGACTTCTCGATCGTCGCCGGCAACACGATCACCTGCACCTCCAAGCAGGCGACCAAGCACCACAGCGACGACACGCTGACGCTCGAGAGCACCAAGGACCTGACGCTGACCTCGAGCGCCAAGCTGGTGCAATCGGCCAGCTCGGACCTGACGCTCGCCGGTGCCAACGTCACGGCCACGGCGCAGAGCGCGGCCAGCCTCAAGGGGCTGACCGCGAGCGTCACCGCCGATCAGGCGCTGGCGCTCAAGGGCACCCAGGTCAACGTGTCGGGGGCGCAGGTCGCGATCAAGGCGGACGCGCAGCTCGGCGCCGAGTCGTCGGGCGTGGCGACCCTGGGCGGCAGCTTGACCACCATCAAGGGAAGCCTCATCAACGCGGGGTGATCTGGTGACCAGCTTTTACGAGGACTTTCTGGTCGAGCTCAAGGCGGTGGACGATTTCCTCGCCTACCGCAGCGGCGACGCCACGTTCGTGCGACGCGAGGATCCCGACGTGCGCCGGCTAATGGAATCGATCGCGTTCTTCTCGGCGCGGACCCGGCACGCCGCGAGCGATCAGCTGCGCCGATCGATGCTGCAGCTGGCGCGCGGCCACCTCGATGACTTCCTGTCGCCGCAGCCGTCGCGCGCGCTGATCCAGGTGGTGCCCAGCGGCCTGGTCGACGCGGCGGTGTTGCCGGCCGGCACCCGGCTGCGACTGACCACCTCGGACAACGAGCTCGGCCTGTTCTCCACGATGGTGGATGTGACCTTGCGCCCGCTGCAGATCGACTTCGCCGAGCTCCAGTTGCGCGGCGGGGGTGGCTTCCGGCTGGTGATCCGGATCCGCGCTCGCCGCGCGGTGGAGGAGATCGCCGAGCCGCTGGCGATCCACTTGAGCTATCTCAACGACTACCAGCGATCACTCCACTTGCAGTACCGGCTGTCCCGCCACCTTCCTGACGACGGCGTGTCGGTGTTCTACGACCAGGCGCCCGATCCGTCGCGGGTCGGGGCGCCGTGCGGGGTCAGCTTCGGGGGGGCGCCGCGCGCGCACCCGGAGCCCGGCGCGGGCGGCTGCATCGAGCAGATCCGGACGTTCTTGCACTTTCCCGCCAAGGAGCTGGTACTCCAGGTCGCGCTGGCGCGGGCGCGGTCACCGTGGCGACAGGCCTGGCTCTGCCTCGATCTCGACGACGGCTGGCCGCGCGAGCTGGTGATCGACAAAGCCGTGTTCCGGCTGTTCGTGGTGCCGATCGAGAACCTGGTGCGCGACGCCGCCGTGCCGATCAAGTGCGACGGAACGCGCGCGCACTATCCGATCGAGCCGGCGCGCGGCGATGCGCGGCTCACCCTGCATTCGGTGATCGGCGTGTTCCAGGACACCGCCGCGGGCCGCGACCCGATCCCGCCGGTCCACGTCGCGAGCGGCGATCCGAGCTACGATCTCGATCAGGTCGACGACGGCTCGGGCGCCGGTGCGCCGCGGCTCGTGCTCCGGCTCCCCGACGCATTCCACGCGCCACGCCTGATCTCGGTGGAGGCGCGCTGGCATCAGCCGTGGTTCGACAGCGCCGCGCAGGTCACCACCGTCGAGCTGCAGACCCGGCACCTCCCGGGCGTCGAGCTCCGGCTGCTCGGCGCGCTCACGCCGCACCGCCCGAGCGCGTTGTGGCGCGACCCGGCGGCGATGCTGCACGTGCTGTCGCGCCGCGCCAGTCGCGTGCTGCAGCGCCGCGACCTGATCAGCCTGATGACCTTGCTCGGCGCCGATCACGACAGCGCCTACGCCGGGATCGACGCCGAGGTGCTGCAGATCGAGGCGTACGAGGAGCCCGCCGATCGCCACCGGGGCGGCGGGATCCGCGTGGTCTACCGGATCAAGCTCGACGAGGTCGACGACGACAGGCTCGGCTTGGTCGCGGGCTACCTGCGCTGTATCGAGCTCTTGCTCGACGCCTGGAGCGCGAACCCGGTGCGCCTGGAATCACCGGCGCGGCTCGCCCGGGCCCGCCCGCTGCGCCCGACGCGGCCGACGCGCCTGATCGAGGGTGGGACGTGAGGCACGAGGTGTGGCGCGCGATCCTCACCGCGCGTGGCGAGCTGGACCGGCGCGTGGCCTCGGCCACCGGGGACTACCCGGACCGCGCGCCGCCGCGCGCAGGACTCGCGCGGCCCTCGCCGGGTGGCCCTCACCTGGTGCGAGCCACCGCGGCCGCGTCGGCCGCGCCGGTGGCCGCTGCCGAGCACGACATGCTGCATCAGCTCCACGAGGATGTGCAGGCGCCGATCGAGGTGGTGCGGTCGGCGCTGACCGCCGAGCCCGGCGGCGACAAGGCGATGGTCGCGCTGGTGCTGTACTTCGACGAGCGCATCATGGACCAGCTGCCCGAGTTTCTCGCCACCAGCTGGCCGCTGCTGCAGACTCGGTTCACCGGCAGGAAGACCGGCGGCTCCGACTTCTTTCACGTGATCGACGAGCTGCTCAAGGCGGAGTCGCAGCCGGCGCTCGTGTTCGAGGTCTATTACTTCTGTCTGAGCAGCGGCTTTCTGGGCCAGTACGCCGACGATCTGGCGGCGCTCGATCGCTACAAGCAGCGGCTGCGTGCGCGGATCATCGCGCCCGAGCCGCAGCGACAACCGCGCGAGCCCGTGGCCGCGGCGTCGCCGGTGCCGATCAAGTCGCCGGCGCTGTACTACGCGGTCGCGGTCGCGGTGGTGGTCGTGGTCGGCCTCGCGCTCACGGTGTGGTCCAATCAATGAGCACCGAATCCGACCCGGTCCTGGAACTTGCGGATCTGCTCGATTCGGCGCGCCTGGCCGCCGCCTGGCAGCGCGCGAGAGACCGCGCTCCGACGGGGCGCGCCGCCTCGGTCGCGGCGGACGACTCGACCGCGCGCGCGGGCCCGCCGATCGGTGGGCCGGACGATGGACGGCAGGCGGCTTCGGCGGAATCGCTCGAGCCGGTCGGCGCGACGCGGACCGCGCCGCTGTCGGTCGCGCGGGCGCATCGCGAGCTGCTCGACGAGATCGAGCGGATGCTCGCGGTGTCGCCCGGGCTCGCGGCCCATGCGCGCGGCGTCCTGCGCGTGCCGCTGGCGCAGCTCGCCGCGGCGATCGAGCGCCTCGCGGCCCCGCTGGGATCCGCCGCCGATGCCGCCTTCGACGTCGCCGCGGTCGACCACATGCTCGACGACCTCGAGGATGTGTTGCAAGCACTGCTATCCGCGGCCGGGTGGCCGGCGGGACAGGAGTCGTGACGATGCCGGACCTCCCGCTGCTCGATCGGATCCCGTGGATCACGGTGATCGTCGTCGCGATCATGGTCGTGGCCCTCGCCCTCGTGATCTGGCTCGTGGTGCGCTGGTGGCGCCAGCGCGACGCCGCACCGCGGCCGTCGCCCCAGCCGGCCCTGGCTCGCCAGCTCGCCGAGGTCTGGCTGCCGTTCTACCGGGACCTACCGCTGCGCGCGCGGCATTTCCCGACGGTGATCGTGATGGGCGACGCCGGCGCGGGCAAGAGTCACCTGATCGATGCGCGCGCCCGCTGGCGCAGTCAGGCCAATCAGTTCTTCCCCAGCGCGGTCGACAGCCCCCAGCTGCAGCTCTACCTCGGGTCCGACGTCGTGGTGCACGAGCTGTCGGCGCCGCTGCTGCGCGATATCGGGCGTGCCACCCGCCGCGCGCTGGTCCGGCTGTGGCGCAGGCTCGGCGCGCGCGCGATCGTCGTGCTGGTCGTCGATGCCCGCGCGCTGAGCACCACGCCGCCCGAGACCCTGCGCGAGCTGGCCGAGCTGGTGCGCGGCAAGATCGGCGCGTTTCCCGCCCGCTGCCGCGCCGCGGTCGAGGTCCGGGTGTGCCTTTCCCACATGGATCAGATCGAAGGCTATGACGAGCTGGTCACCGTGCTCGGGGCGCACCACGGCGCGTTCGACATCGCCGCGTTGACCGAGCGTCTGCCCGACGAGGGCATGCTGCGATTCGCGGCCCAGGCGCTGATCGCGAAGTACGACGCCAACCTCGCCTACGGACTGGCCCACCGGACCAGCGATGCGTTCGTCCGGCTGGTCGACTTCTACGCGGCGTTTCCGGTGCTGCTGACCCGACTGGCGCCGCTGCTGCGCAGCCTCACGGGAGACGATCCGGACCAGCCGCACTATCGGCCGTCGGGCCTGTACCTCGGCTCGGTCGATCCGGATAGCCGGGTCGGCGATCCGTTCGTCGTCGATCGCAGCCTGGCGGCGTCGAGCATCGCGCACCAGCGCCAGCGCCATCGCCGCGCCGCCCTGGCGGTCGCGCTCGGCGGGGTCACCGTGGTCGGTGCGCTGATGGCGTGGCATCAAGCGCGCGTCGCGACGGCCGAACAGGCGATCGCCAGCTATCGCGAGCTCGACAAATCGGCGGCAGGTGCGGGCGAGTCTTCGGCGCGCCGGGTCAGCGACGAGATCGCGCGGATGCACCACGGCGAGCGGCTGTGGCTCGGCCACTCCTTCGTGGAGCGCAAGCGCGAGCTCCAGGACGGCTTTGCCAAGGCGCTGCGCGACCGCTACTTGCAGCCGCTGCTCAAGGTCCAGACCGTCAATCGCTCCACGATGCTCTACGTCGTGGCGCTGCTCTACGCGTCGGAGGCCAACGGGCTGCGCGCGCTGGTCCGCGACAACCTCGGGTTGTGGGTCTCCAAGATCGGTGTGTCCTCGACGGTGGTGACCGCCTACCTCGATGTCAGCGACGAGCAGTACCAGACCGCCGAGCCGTTCGATCCCCAGTACGTCGGCAGCGACTGGCAGAGCTACGTGTTCGGCCGGATCAAGCCGCTGTACGACCAGCCGCAGCGGCTGTCGCAGGCGCAGCTCGACGCGCTCAATCGCGATCCGCCGCAGCTCTACGATGAGCGCGAATACGCCGTGCGCGCGCGGGTCGTCGAGTTGCTGTCAGCCCAGCTCGCGCTCGCCACCCACCCGCCGATCGCCAAGCTGCTCGCGAGCCCGCTCGGCGAGTCCGAATGGATCGAGACCCACGCGGTGGCGCTGCGCGGCATGGCCGCCGCGGTGGCGAACCAGCAGCTCGCGAAGGCCTCGCCGGGCACGCTGGGTGAGCTCAGCGCCGATCTCGAGCACATGCTGGCCGTGCCCGCGAGCCATGGCGCAGTGTTCCGCGTGTCCCGGGTCGAGGGAGGCCGCACCGAGTCGTTCGAGCTCGACGACAAGATCTGGACGCGCAAGCTCGCCCTGTCGTCCGCTGCAGCGCTGATCGCCGCCGTTCACGATCCATACCTCGACAAACCGGAGCAAGCGATCGCGTTCTTTCCCGCGGACAACACGCTGCGCGAGACCACGGCCGACAAGTACACGGCGGTCGCGTTCGCGCGCCAGGTCGCGCCCGCGCTGAGCTTCATCACCGATCGCGTCGGTGGGCTGGGCCTGGCCAAGGACGAGCAGGCCGCGCTGGAGACGATGTATCGCGAGCAGATCGAGGCGTACGCCGAACAGTACGCCAGCGCGCTCCGGGCGGAATACGACAGCTTCCGGTTCGACGCCGGTAGCGAGCAGGCACTGCCGTTTGCGTTGACCGCGCTGGTCCAGCCATCTTCGCGATTCACCCGCTTCCTGGCGGCGATCTCGACCAATGCCACACCGGCGCTCGGCGACGGCCCCTACTACGCGATCATGGCGGAGAGCTTGGCGGGGTTTCGGCCGCTCGCCGATCTGCTGGCGCCGGCCAAGGGGACGATCCCCGGACTGGCGCCGTATCAGCACCTGATCTCCGAGCTGGCCGCGGCGCTCGATCCCACCGCGCCGGGGGCCGCGGGGGCCACGGGTGCGCCCACCACGCTGGCGAGCTCGCTGTCGCTCACCGGGGCGCTCACCCTGAACAAGCTCACCGGGGCGGACAAGGATCGCGTGGCGCAGATCAGCGGATGGTTGACCGGCGCCAACGTCGATCGCAGCTTGCAGGGCCCGTTCCTCGCGCCGGCGGAGGCAGTCTACGCGTTCGGCACCAGCGAGATCAATCGCGCGATCCGCCAGGCGTGGACCTCCGAGCTGGCGCCGCTGATCGCACCGCTGCTGGCGCGCTTCCCGTTTCGCGTCAACGCCCGCAGCGACGTCACGGTCGCCGAGCTCGTCGCGGTGCTGCGCGCCCAGGGCAAGCAGCCCGGATCATTTTGGGCCAGCTTTCAGCGCTGGCTCGGCCCGGTGACCGTGCAGCGCGGCGATCGATATCAATGGATCAGCGGCGTGACCGCGGCGGCGGATGCGCTCGCCACGATCAACGATCTGGCACGGCTGTCTCGCACGCTGTGGGACGGTGACGGCAACCCGAGCGCGTTGCCGATCGAGATCATCCCACAGCCACTCGACGCCGGTCCGGCCGGTGGACGCGTCCCCACCCTGGCCTGCCTGCGCTCGGGCGCCGGGGCGGTGTACGCGTTCAACCAGCGCCCGGGTGCGAGCACGTTCCAGCTGCGCTGGTGGGAGCAGGGCGTGTCGTCGGTCCTGTTGAAGATGAGCAACCCCAGCACCGCGGAGGTCGTCACCTACTCGATCGACGAGTCGGAGTCGCCGTTCAGCTTCTTCCGGCTGCTGTGCCGCGCGCGCAACCCGAGCGTCCAGCGCACGCCGGCGACCGGCGCTTGCGAGCCAGGCCGCGGCACCCGCGCATGGGATATCCCGGTCGGCGGCTCGTCGACTCGGTCCGTCACCCTCACCCTGGAGACCGACCCATGGACCGTGTTTCAGATCGGGCGTTGAGCGCGCGGCGAGCGCCGCGGTTGGGCCACATGGCCGCCGTCGCGATCGCCCTGGTGCTCGCCGGCTGCGGCGGTCGCACGGTCGTCGCCACGCCTCGACCCAGCGTGACGCTCTCGATCACGCCATCGCCCACGTGCAACCGTGGGCGTCCGCTGCACGCGATCGTCCGCACGGTCACGCTCAAGCAGTTCGTGGAGGATTCGGATCGCAGCGTGGCCGATCTGGTGGTGAACCCGGATGACTCGGTCCTGGCGGCGTTCGTCGTGTTCCCGGGGATCGCGCGATCGATCGCGATCGATCAGCCGGCCAAGGGCGCGCTGGCGGTGTACTTCCTGTTCACCGGCGCCACGGGCACGTCCTGGAAACAGCTGTTCGACAGCGCGCCGTCGACGATCCACCTCGAGCTCGGCGACAACCAGATCCAGGCGAGCTCGACCTCGCCGCATACCGCGGAGCGATCCCGGCGCTGAAGCGCTGTCGAAAAATGCCGTTGCGGCATCGTTCGATAGCTCGGATCTTGAGCTTGCGATGGACGATGTCGATCCGCAGGCGTACGATCGCCGCTCACGGCCGACCACCTGAGGTCTCGGATGCATCCGCCTACGAACCGAGCGCTCCAGGCGTCCGCGGCGGTCGCCGTTCGCCAGCCCGCGGCCGCCGCACCCGCGGTCGTGTCGCGCCACGGCGCCATCTCGCCGGCCTTTGCCGCCCGGTTCGGCGCCAGCATCAGCGTCGGCTTCGCGCTGGGCTCCCGCAACGCCGAGGCGCGGGCGTTGGCCGGATCGGCGCGCCACGCACGCGGATCGGCGCGCCACGGCGCATTGCCGGCCGCGATTCCAGCGGCGCGAGCAGTGCCCCGCAGCCGCGTAACGGTCGTGCGTGGCGAGGGCGCGGCTATTTCTGCGAGTAGATGAACCGGAGGGTGGTGCAAACCGGCTGTGGCTTCCCGTACACGACGTACGGTCGATAGCGCCACGCTTTGCGGATCTCGTTCTGGATCTTCTCGTCGTAGTCCGGGAACCCGCTGCTCTTCATCTGCGTGACGAAGTCGACTTTGCCATCGGCCGTGACGCACAGCTTGAAGGTGCTGATGAGCTTGTCGGTGCCGGACCGGCCGATCTCGCCCATCGTGACGCGATCGGGGACGATGGCCCGTTCGCCCGAGATCCGGTAGGCCTCGAGCACGCTCGGCGCGACGAGCTGCGGAGTCACGGTGGCGGGAGCTGGCGCGACGGCGGCCGGCGCTGGGGCGACGGCGACCACCAGCGGCAGGGGCGAGGCTGGCACCGGTACGAGCGCGGCGTCTGGTGCCGGCAAGACCGGCGGTGCCGCGGTCGCGACGCGCCCATCGGGTACGCCGGGACTGGTCTCGGGCGCCGGGTCGTCGCGCGTCGGGGGCTCTGGCGCAGATCGCACCGCCGGGCTCTCGATCCGAGTGGTCACGGCGGGCGGCGCTGGCTGTGACTTGTGCGCCGGCGACGACCCGGGGTTGCGTACCGTCTTGTCCGGTGTCTGGCCGGCCGGGCTCGTGGCATCCGCGATCGCTGACTCGGGGAGGGGCGGTGGCGCCGCGGGCATCGGCGCCGCCGCCGGCACAGGCGCCGCCGCCGGCACAGGCGCCGCCGCGGGCACGGGCGGCGCCGCGGGTACGGGGTCAACCGGTGCCTCTCGGGTTCGCAAGACCGTGACGAGCCAGATCGAGAGGACGGCCACCGGCACGGCGGTGATCAGCGCTACCTGCCATACCGCGATGCGCGACCGTGGCGTGACGCGTGGCTGCTCCCAGCCCTGCCGCGGGGACGGTGGCACGGTGTCGAGCCGCGGCCGTGGCGTGTTCTGCGCACCTGCGCTGGCAACCACATCGCTGCCCGACATCGTCGGCAGCCGGCCGCTCTGCGCTGGAAACGAGCTGGTGTGGCGCACGGTCCCGCTGCCGTGACGGACGCTGGAGCGGTCGGCATCGCTGGGCGGCGCCTCGCTCCAGCCATTGCTCGTGCCCGAGTCGCGCCCTGCGCCCGGCGTGTCGTCGAGTCGGACGTCCGGCTCCTCGTTGAGCTCGAGCCACGGCTCGGGCCGGCGGCCGAACTGCTTCTGCATGTAGCTCTGGAGCGACGACGACGACGCCATCAGCCCCGCGTTCGCGGCGAACTGATCGAGCGCCACACGCAGGTCGTCGGCGCTGGCATATCGCTCGTCGCGGTCGGTCGCGAGCGCGCGCATGATGATGTCCGACAGCGCGTTGGGGATCTCGGCGCGGCGGCGCTGGGGCGGTACGATCCGGCCGTGGACGACCTGCTCCATCACCAGCAGGTCAGTCTCGCCCTTGATCATCCGCGTCGTGGTCGCGAGCTCGTAGAGCACCACGCCCAGCGCGTAGACGTCGGCGCGCCGATCGACCGGCTGGCCCTTGCACTGCTCCGGCGACATGTACGAGAGCTTGCCCTTGAGCCGGGCCGACCGCGCCTCGGGATGCGTCGACGCCGTCGCGATCCCGAAGTCGAGCACCTTGATCGAGCCGTCATAGCCGATCAGGATGTTCGACGGCGACACGTCGCGATGCACGATGTTGAGCGGCCGGCGGTCACTACCGCGTTGCTCGTGCGCGTGGTGGAGGCCCGCGGCCGCGGCCGACACGATCGCGATCGTATGGCGCAGTGGCACGGGCGTGCGTTGTCGGGCCGCCGTCGCCAGCAACTTGCGGGTGTCCTCGCCGTGGACGTACTCCATGGCGATGAAGTACTCGCCGTCCACCTCGCCGATGTCGTGGACCTGCACGATGTGCTGGTGATGAAGGCTCGCCGCCACACGCGCCTCGTCGAGGAACATCCGGACAAACCGTTGATCGCGCGCCAGCTCCGGGCGGATTCGCTTGATCACGACATGGCGCTCGAACCCCTCGATGCCATCGCTCCGGGCGAGCAGGACATCCGCCATCCCGCCCGACGCGAGATGCTTCAGTAACACATACCGGCCTAGACGAGCGCCCATGGGGGACCACCGTGCTGATTCAACAACGGATTCACCATGATGGCGCGATTGGCGTGCCCAGCGCAACCACGTTGTTTGTGGTTGCCGAGCTGGCGCATGGATGCGCTTCGCTAAGAGATTCACCGAGTGGGAGGGCCGGCCCGTAATCCAGCTCGCAACCACAGGTATCCTGCGTATTTCGTATTCGTATCCAGCGATCCTTTTGTGACTATGAATATCAATCAGTCCGTGATCGACCGAAACACCTCGACCTCCACCGGGCCCTCGGTCAGTCCCTCTCGCTCGCGCCGCTCGCGGAACGTGGCGAGGTGCGGCGCCTTGCGGTGGGCGTCGAGCGCCGCGTCATCCGCGTAGGTCTCGTAGAACAGGAAGACGTCAGGATCCGTCGCCGACCGGTGCGGGCGATAGACCAGGCAGCCCGGTTCCGCGGCTCGGACCGCGGCGGCTTGCTCGATCAGCAGCGCCGCCAGCGCGTCGCCCTTGCCGCTCGCCGCCCGTACCTTCGCAACCACGGTGAGTACATTGGCCATGGCCGATGGTAACGCAGGTCGGGCAGGCAGGCTGCCCCGGTATCCGCAGTCGATCGCTCGCAGTCGATCACTGGCAGTCGAGCATGGGATCGAGCATGGGATCGAGCATGGGATCGAGCATGGGATCGATCACGAGAATCGTAGTCGTCGCGGTCGAGCCGCGAGCGGCCGCGCCGTGCCTCGGGCCTATTTCACGTCCTGGAACCGCTTGCCCGCGGCGGCGAGTTGCTGGAGCAGCGGCGAGATCGTGAAGTCCTTGCCGAGCTTGGGTCCGTAGTCCTCGAGCTTGGCGACGACCTGGGCGAGGCCGACCGTGTCGGCGTAGAACATCGGTCCGCCGCGGTACACCGGCCAGCCGTAGCCGTTGATCCACACGATGTCGATGTCCGACGGTCGGATCGCGATCTTCTCCTCGAGGATCTTGGCGCCCTCGTTGATCTGGGCGTACAGGCAGCGCTCGAGGATCTCGGGCTCGGAGATCGTGCGCTGCGGGCGCCCGGACCGGGTGGCGAAGTCCCGGATGATCTGCTCGGTGACCGGCGATGGCTTGGCGTTGCGTTGCTCGTCGTAGTCGTAGAACCCGGCGCCGGTCTTCTGGCCGCGGCGGTCGTGTTCGCACAGCACCTCGCGGATCGTCGAGCTGGTCGACTGGGTGGCGATCCAGCCGAGGTCGAGGCCGGCGAGGTCGGACATCGCGAACGGGCCCATCGGCATGCCGAAGTCGTAGAGCGCTTTGTCGATGTCCCATGGCATCGCGCCCTCCATCACCATCGCGTTGGCCTGCTGCGAGCGCGCGTAGAGGATGCGATTGCCGACGAATCCGGGGCACACGCCGACCAGCGCGGCGACCTTGCCGAGCTTCTTCGCGAGCTGCATCGACGTCGCGATCACGGACTTGCTCGTATGGCTCGCGCGGACCACCTCGACGAGCCGCATCACGTTGGCCGGCGAGAAGAAGTGCAGGCCGATCACGGCCTCGGGGCGCTTGACCGCGGTGGCGATCTGGTTGATGTCGAGCGCGGAGGTATTGGTGGCAAGGATCGCGCCCGGCTTCACGATCCGGTCGAGCTTGCCGAACACGTCGTGCTTGACCTCCATCGTCTCGAACACCGCCTCGATGACGAGGTCGCAGTCGGCGAGCTGCTCGAGCTCCAGCGTGCCGGTGAACAGCTGCATGCGGTGGTCGACGTCGGCCATCGTCAGCTTGCCGCTCTTGGTGCTGCGCTCGTAGTTCTTGCGCACCACGCCGAGGCCGCGGTCGAGCGCCTCCTGCTTGGTCTCGACGATCGTGACCGGGATGCCGAGGTTGACGAAGTTCATCGCGATGCCGCCGCCCATCGTGCCCGCGCCGATGATTCCGACCTTCTTGATCGCGATCGTCGGGGTGTCGTCCGGTACGTCGGGGATCTTCCAGACCTGGCGCTCGGCGAAGAACACGTAACGCTGCGCCGCCGACTGCGTTCCGGCCATCAGCTCGGTGAACAGCTGGCGCTCGACCGCAAGCCCGTCATCGAATGGCCTGGCGACCGCCGCCTCGATCGCCCGGATGTTGTACTCGGGCGCCAGGAACCCGCGGAACTTCTTCGCGTTGGCCTTGCGGAACGCCTCGAACACCTCCGCCTTGCCCCGCGCGGCGGCGACCTTGTCATCGAGATCGCGGACGCGCCTCAGCGGCCGATGCTCGGCGATCACCTTGCGGGCGAAGCCGATCGCGCTCGCGCGCAGCGCGCCCTCGGCGACCAGCTCGTCGAACAGCCCCGCGGCCTGCGCGGTCCTTGCGTCGATGTGCCTGCCGCTGGTCACCATGTCGAGCGCCTGCTCGACGCCGACGATGCGGGGCAGGCGCTGGGTGCCGCCCGCCCCGGGCAGAAGGCCCAGGTTGACCTCGGGCAGCCCGCACTTCGCGGATGGCACGGCGACGCGGTAGTGGCAGCACAGCGCGAGCTCGAGGCCGCCGCCGAGCGCGGTCCCGTGGATCGCGGCGATCACCGGTTTCGGAGAACCCTCGATCGCATCCTCGACCTCGACGAGATTCGGCGCGAGCATCGGCTTGCCGAACTCGGTGATATCGGCGCCCGCGATGAACGTCTTGCCGTCACAGATGAGGACGATCGCCGTGACGGCGGCATCGCCGATCGCCTGGCGGACACCCTCGATGATGCCGGCCCGCACTTGCTGCGAAAGCGCATTCACGGGCGGGTAGTTCACCGACAGAATCGCGATGTCGCCTTCGGCAGTGAGGCTGACCACAGGATTGATGGCTCCCATCCGTTTGTGTCTCCTTGGCGCACACTATAGGCCTAACGCGCGGCGATTTGATTTCTGCGCTCGCCGATCGCAGCGCGTCATCGGGCGCGCCACGTCATCGGGCGCGCCACGTCATCGGAGGCACCGTCATGCCGGTTCGCCGGCGCAGCCAACACATCGATGAGCGCACCGCGGCGTGGTTTGTGGGAACTGCCTTACGCTCGCGCTTGCGGCCGTTTCGTTCGTTCGATCGGGCTCGGTCGGTGGGGACACAGTGCGCGCCTCTTACCGCGGTCGATCGGAGCTGCAGCGTCGCTGGTGTTGCCCCCGGAAAGATTTCCGCGCTACACCGTTGTCACGAGGCGCCGATGACGAACCGCAATCGACCATCCGGCCCGGCCCCCGAAACCGACGTGAGGCTCCTCGATCTGTTGCAGCGCAGCGGCGCCGCGATCTCGTCGAAGCTCGACTTGCAGAGCGCCGCGCAGACCGTGATCGACCAGGCCGCCGCGCAAAGCGGTGCGAGCGCCGGGACGGTGTTCTACGCGCAGGATGGTCGCGATCGCGGCGTGCTATCGCGCCGCGAGCCGCGGTGGGATGCGTTCGCTCACGTCGGCGACCCGCGCGGCGCGCCGCTACCGGCGTCGGTCATGTCCGGTGGCGAGATCCTGTTCAGCGGCAACCTCGCTGCCGATCCCGCGCGCACGCCGGTGACGCCGCTCGAGGGACTCCCGCCTGACTCCGCCGCGGACGTTCGCAGCTACCTCGCCGTGCCGGTGGTTCTGCGCTCGGGGGCGGTGATCGGCGGCCTGGCACTGGGGCATCGCGAGCGCGACGTCTTCACCGAGTGGACCAAGCGGCTCGTCACCGGGATCGCCGCGCAGGCGGCGATCGCGTTCGACAACGCGCTGCTGTACGAGGCGACCCGGCGCACCGCCGAGGAGCGCGCGCGGCTCCTCGATACCGAGCGTGCCGCGCGGTCGCAGCTCGAGCAGGCCAGCGCGAAGAAGGATGAAGCGCTCGCGATCCTGTCGCACGATCTGCGCTCGCCCCTGAACTCGATCCTCGGGTGGTCCGAGGTGCTACTGGCGCGCGTCGGTGCCGACAGCGAGCACCGTCACGGCCTCGAGGCGATCGCCCGCAACGCGCGGGTCCAGGCCCGGATGATCGCGGAGCTGATCGATCACAACCGAACGGTCGCCACCCAGGGCAAGTCCGGCGCCGCGGTCGCCGAGCTCGCCGCGGTGCTGCCGTGGACGCGGCCGCGGCCGTCCGGTCAGCTCCAGGTGTCGCTGGACGGCGTGACCGTGCTCGTGATCGACGATGACGACGACGCGCGCGATCTGGTCAAGACGATCCTGGTCGATGCCAAGGCGGACGCGGTCACCGCGGCGTCTGCCGACGAGGGCGTGGCGCTGCTTCGCCGGGTCCATCCCGACGTGATCGTCAGTGATATCGGGATGTCGGTGCGCGACGGTTATCAGTTCATCCGCCTGGTCCGGATGCTCGCGCCACCCGACGGCGGCAAGACCCCGGCGGTTGCGCTCACCGCGTTCGTTCAGCCCGAGGATCGTGCGCGCGCGCTGCTCGCGGGGTACCAGGAGCACCTGTCCAAGCCCGTCGAGGCCGATGTCCTCGTCGCGGCGGTCCGGCGCCTGGCGGCCAGGGGGCACGATGTCCGGTGACGCTGCCCCGCTGAAGATTCCGGTGGCCGAGCGCGATCATGCCACGGGGCCGATCACCGCGCCGCTCGTGCTGGTCGAGTATGGCGACTACCAGTGCGCGCATTGCGGCACCGCGTACCCGGTGATCAAGTCGCTTCGCGAGGCGTTCGGCGCTGCGCTGACCGTCGTGTTTCGCAACTTCCCGCTGACCAGCATCCATGACCACGCGCAGCGCGCCGCGGAGACCGCCGAGTGGGCGGGGCTCGCGGGTCGGTTCTGGGACATGCACGACTATCTGTACGAGCACCAGCATCGGCTCGACGATCGCGGGCTGCTCGCGGCGGCGAAGGCGCTGGCGCTCGATCCGCGCGAGCTGCAGAACGCCTGGGAGAGCCACGCGCTGATCCCGCGCGTGAAGGAGGACTTCCTCGGCGGGATCGCGAGCGGGGTGACCGGCACGCCGAAGCTATTCATCAACGCGCGGCGCCACGACGGCCTGGTGACGGTGGCCGCGTTGACCACGGCGCTCGACGCGGCTCGCTGATCTGGAGCTTGCAGGGGGCTTTCGCGGGCACGCTGCTCGCGGCTCTTTTCGCTCGGTGGCCGCGTTGACCGCGGCGCTGCACGCGGCTCGCTGATCCGGAGGTTGGCACCTGGGCTCCCGCGGGCAACCGCCGCGCGGCTGCGGTCGCTCGGTGGCCGCGTTTACCACGGCGCTTCACGCGGCTCGCTGATCCAGATGTTGGGTACGTGGAATCCTGCGGGCAACCGGCGACTGTCCGCCCGGGGCCGCTACCGCAGCGGCTGCAGCGCCTCGAGATCGAGGTCTTGCTGCAGCTTGTGGAGCACCTCCTCGGAGATCTCGCCCCGGTCGCGCATCGCCACCACGCAGTCGCGCTCGGCGTCGATCAGCTGGCCGCGCAGCCGCTGAAACGCGAGGCTGTCGCCGTCCATCAGGCGGCACTCGGGATCGTCGCGGACGCTGGTCTGCAGGCGGCTGAGGCGCTCCTCATAGGTCGCACGCAAGCGCTCGACCAGCCACGGCACGATGATCGAGGTCTGATCGATCTCGCCGAGCCGGGCGAGCGCGCGCTCGGTGCCGCGCAAAAGGCCGTCGCGCTCCTGCCGTGCCGCGGCGCCGTCGTCGACGAACTTGAGCGCCTTGATCAGGAGCGGCAGGGTGAGGCCCTGGCCGAGCAGGGTGACGACGATGACGGCGAACACGAGCAGGATCAGCAGATCGCGAAACGGAAATGGCGAGCCATCGGGCAGGGTCTTGGGCAGCGCCAGCGCGAGGGCGAGCGAGACGATGCCGCGCATCGCGGTCCACGCGACCACGACAGTACCCTTCCACACCGGCTGCGGCCGGACGCCGCGGAGCGCGCAGCGCAGCCGGTACGGCAGGTACATGACGATCGGCACCCAGGCGATCCGGATCGCGATGGTGGCGCCGGCGATGGCGGCGCACCACGACAGGACGCCCGCGGTCGACACCGCGGCGAGCAGCGTGCTGGTCCCGGCGAGCTCGAGGCCAATCAGGATGAACACCAGGCTGTTGAACAGGAACAGCAGCACGCTCCACACGCTGCGGCTGCGCAGGCGAGTGAGCGGCGACAGCAGCCGCGGGTTGCGCCAGCCGAGGAAGCCGCCGGCCGCCACGGTGGCGAGCACACCGGACACGCCGAGGTGCTCGGCCGGGATGTACGCGACGTACGCGGTGATCACGGTGATCACGGTCTCGATCAGGTAGTCGTCGAGCCGCCGGTGCACGTGCGCCACGATCCAGCCGACGACCAGGCCGAACGCGATCCCGCCGAGCGCCACGACCGCGAACTGGCCGAGCGCGTGGGTTGCCGAGAAACCACCGCTGGCCACCGCGACGAGCGCGACCTGGAACGCGACCAGGCCCGTCGCGTCATTGACCAGGCTCTCGCCCTCGAGGATGGTGACCAGGCGCGACGGTACGCGCAGCCGCTGCATGACCGCGGTGGCCGCGACCGCGTCGGGCGGCGACACGATCGCGCCGAGCACGAACGCGACCGCCCACGGCATCCCGGGGATCAGCGCGTGGGCCACCGCCGCGACCCCGACGGTGGTCGCGACGACCAGGCCGATCGCCAGAAGGCCGATCGCGCGCAGGTTGGCCGCGAAGTCACGCCAGGAGGTGAACCACGCCGCTCCAAATAGCAGCGGCGGCAGGAAGATGACGAGCACGAGCTCCGGCGGAATCTCGACCCGCGGCAGGCCGGACCCGAACGCGAGCACCACACCGCCGACCACGAGCACGATCGGATACGGCAGCCGGAGCCGATCCGCGCTGATCGCGAGCGCGACGGCGGTGGCGAGCAGGACGAGGATGAGCTCGACGGCGTTCAACGGATTGGCATTGTAGGCGATCCGCGCGGGCACGTCCCGGTCACGGCCAGACCTCGACCTCCCACGGCGGGGCCGGGAGGCTCTCGGGCTCGTCGTCGAACCCGGGCTCGTTCGCCGGCTGCAGCGCCGGCGCGGGCAGGCTCGGCCGGGGCAACGCGATCCGGCTCGCGCTGCCGTACGCGAGCTCGGGCTCGTCGAACGACGCCAACGCGTACGGGACGCTGATGCGCTCCGTGATCAGCGGATCGAGGATCGCGATGACGTCGGCCATCGACTGCAGCCGGTCCTTGCGCGACTTGACGAGCAAGCCGTCGAACAGCAGGCGCTCGAGCGCGAGCGGGACCGGACGGTCGAGCGGCGGCGGCGCCTCATAGACGATCTGGTACAGCACGCGGCGGGGATCGTCGCTCGCGAACGGACAATGCCCGACCAGCATCTCGTAGAGCAGCACGCCAAACGCATAGATGTCGGCGCGGCAGTCGACCATCTCGGGCCGGGTCACCTGCTCCGGTGCCATGAACTCCGGCGTTCCCATCAGCAGCGCCGGCTGGGTGGCCTCGGCGTCGAGCTCCATGAACCGCGAGATCCCGAAGTCGAGCAGCTTGGCGTGATCGGCCGCGCCGCCCCGGTTGGTGAGGAAGATGTTGTCGCTCTTCAGATCGAGGTGGGCGATATCGGCGTTGTGGGCGGCCTCGAGCGCGGAGGCGATCTGGCGGGCGATCACCAGCGTGCGGCCCACGGGCATCGTGCCGAGCCGCCGGATCTCCTGGGTCAACAGACAACCCTCGAGGTACTCGAACACGATGTACGGGACGTGCTCGCGGGTGAACCCCATGTCGGTCGACTCGACAATATGAGGGTGGCCAAGCGTTCCGGCCGCCGAAGCCTCCTGGAGGAAGCGGCGCACCATGCTGCGATCCGCCGCCAGCTCGGCGTGCAGCAGCTTGATCGCGACCCGCCGCTTGATGAGCATATGCTCGGCGAGGAACACACTCCCCATGCCGCCATCCGCGAGCTTGCGGTGGATCCGGTAGCGCCCATCGATGATATCTCCGGGCTGAAACTCACTGGAGCGGCTGAAATCCCGCTGAATCGCGACCGGATGCATGTCCGCCATGAGTGCAGGAATGCGACCAGCACGCGGCGGCCGACGGAGCGTGTAACCGGGCGCAGCGATGCGGCTTCCCGGAAGTATGGCCACGCCGCCTACATCGGCCCAGAGCGTCCGCGCGCGAGCGAACGCACAATCGCGCGAAGTTGCTCGTGGCTCGGTCTCACCGTATTCGCGACTACGTTTGTTGCTCGGCGGTTCCTCGCGCGCGTGGCCAGGAACTTGAACGGCCAGTTCGGTGACATCGGATTGTCCGTGGGACAAGATGGAGACGGGCCGCAACTCGCGGGGGGATCCATGGCGAACGACGACGGACGACGGTCACGGCCAGGGGACGCAGGCAAGGCAGGTTCCGACGCGGAGCCGAGCTGGGAACCTGATCTGACCAACAAGACGTCGCGTATCCACGAGGAGTTCGGGCTCGTCGGGCCCGGAGTCGTGCAACGGCGCCCGACAAGCAACCTCGGCGGCGACGGTCCGTCGCCCGGCAAGCAGTCGCGCATCCATGAGGAGCTCGGGCTCGTCGAGCCCGGAATCGTGCAACGGCGCCCAACAAGCAACCTCGGCGGCGACGGTCCGTGGCCCGGCAAGCAGCTGCTGGTCGATACGGCGCTTCGCTTGCAAGTGAACGCTGGTTTCGTGCACGACCTCGCCTCGGTCCAGCGGCACGCTGCAGTATCCCCTGCCGAAGACACCGCGCGTGTCCACGCCGCGGCTGCCAAAGGCGTCGCTACGCCAGCGTCCACGCTGCCATACGCGGACACGATCCAGCGGGCGTTTGGCCACCACGACGTCTCGGCGGTCCAGTCGCACACAGGCACTGAGGCCGCGGCGTCTGCGCGCGCGATGGGCGCGGATGCCTACGCGACGGGCAACCACATCGTCCTCGGTGGCCGCGCTGACCTGCACACCGTCGCTCATGAGGCGGCTCACATCGTCCAGCAACGCGGTGGGGTCCAGCTCAAGGGCGGCGTCGGTGCGGCGGGCGATGCGTACGAGCAGCATGCCGATGCGGTGGCCGATCGAGTCGTCGCGGGCGAGTCGGCGGCCGCCCTCCTGGACCAGATGTCGGGACGTGGCCATGGCGGCGGAGCCGTGCAGCGGGCGCCGGCGATGCCCGCGCCCCATACCGACGCCAGCGGTTCCGAGATCACACCTCCGGTGGCCGGCATCGACAAGCCAGGCTTCATCGACAACTCGGACGGCGCGAATATCCACACGGGCCCTGCCGAGCAGGGCGCCAAGACCGTGCGCGACCAACCGCTGCCACCCGCCACGCAGGTGTTCGTCAGCGGCACGCATCCGAGCGCTCCGGACTGGTGGTACGTCACGGCCCACCTCGCCGGGACCCTGGTGCGCGGGTACGTGCAGCACGGCCGCGTCAACACGGACCTCCCCGAGCCGACCGCCAAGCTCCACCAGGTCGTGAGCGGCGACACCGCGGAGAAGCTCGCGGCCCAGGCGTACGGCGGCTCGGTGCGCGACGGTCACGACCTTCGCTACTACGAGAACGTCCTCTTGTACGTGAATCGGCAGCAGGAGCACAGCGCCGGCATCACAGGCACCTACCAGGATCCCGGCGTGCTGGGTGGTGGCGGCAATAACGTCCAGCTCGTCGCAGGCCATCGGATCTGGCTGGTCAGCCCCGGCTACGCGAAGGCGCTCGAGGGCGTCGTGCCCTCGGGCTCGCTGACCGGCGGCGCCGTCGCCAAGGTCAAACGATTCGCCGGTCACATCGAGGATATCCTCCGCAGCGTCACCGAATCGAGGAACCACTTCGGCGAGGTCGCGGGCGAATATGCGCAGGCGATCCGCGACCACCTGCCAGAGATCGCTGGCATCGTGGGAGTCTTCATCCTCGCCGAGGCGGCCTCCGCGTTCCTCGCCGCGACGCCGACCGGCGTTGGGCAGATCTTGGCCGTCGTCATCCAGCTCGCCCTCACCGCATTTGGGGCCGCCGGTATGGTCATGGCCGTGGTCGAGGCCATGAAGCACGGGACCCAGTGGCTGACGCTCGCGTGGACCGCGAAGGGCGATGACAAGCAGATCGGCGCCGCGAGCGCAGAGTTCCTGAAGATGCTGGTCAGCATCGCAATCGCCGCGCTGTCGTACCTCGGCGTCAAGGGTAACTACGGCAACGCGGTCAAGATCGCCAACTCGATGCCGACCGGCGCGTTGCCGGCGTTCGCGGTGGCCGGCGGTGGCCAAGTCAGCGGCGCAGGTGCAGGAACCGGCGTCCTGGTGGGCCCAAGCACCGGCTCGGCAGGCATCGCCGGCAACGCGATGATGCACGCCGACGACAGCAGCGGCGGCGGCGGGAATGACAGCGGCGGAACGAAATCCGCGGATCCGGCGAAGGAGCTTGAGGAGATCAAGCAGAAGCTGGAGTCGGACGATCTCACTGGTAAGCAGAAGCAGGCCCTTCGAGCACGAAAGAAGGAGCTACAAGCACAGCTTGGCAAGACGACCAGCGAGCCACTGCCGGAAGATGTCCCCACCCCCGCCGAGTACAAGACCCGAGCACCCGGATTGAGTGGCAAAGAGGCCGCGACGGATGCCCCGAGCTGGATCCGGAACTGGCCCGATGCGCGGCCAGGCGTAAATGAAAGTGGCACGACTTTCGCGACACGAATGATGAACAAGAGGTATGGTGTTGGCCGCTGGACAACATCGGGCGACCAATACACAGAGTTCAACAAACTTAGAAAGTTCGGCGACCGCGCTTTCGAGTAGCAACCATGTCATTCGAGAATCCATCAAGCAGTTCTGCTGCCGTCACGATCGAACCTCGTTGGCGATTACTCGCCATTGCACTCGACCCTGACAACAACGTGCCTGAACTCTACGGAGCGTTCCACGATGGGGATCCGGACATGCCGCTCATGGTCGATGGCCGCATCGTATTCTTCACCGATCCTGCACGTGCACCTGAGCTGATCAGGCAGCATGGCGGTCCATGGGTGGGGGATCCTATGGAGGTAAGCAAGCCCACGCTCTGGTGTGATGTTTCCCAGGCATTGTACCACCTCTCCGCTGGCGGCATCGACACCCAAACATCGGTCGTGGACGCCGTTAATGTGTTACTGGATCTAGTGAGAGCGTCAGGGCTCAAGATGATCGACAGTCGCCGCCGTGCGCTCTACGCCATCGCGGACTACTGCACGACCAACAAGGATCTCACGAAGTACCTCGAAGAAGAGGGGGACCACTCCAGCCGCGAGTTGGTCGATGCGGTGCTCTGGTGCGTTGGTGCGGTGGTCGTGAAGGCACGGATCCTGTAGTCGAAGAGAATGACAATCGATCCGCATCGGCTCGGACTGAAGCTTGACGGCGTTCTCCTCACCGCACGGGCAAGCGCTCCGGCTGGCCCAAAGGCAGAGCATCGCGAGCGGAGAAGATGAAGAGTTCGGAGTCGAGGAGCTCTTGTTCGCACATCTGGGCGAGCGCCTGCGCGTATCGTTGCTCGACGATCATTCGACATGCTCCCCTTCGATGATGATCGCAGCGATCGCAGCGGTCGCCATGGCTGGCGTGTCGCCAAACAAATCATCCGATACGCCCCGCGACCCGGCACGTGAGACCTGCTGGCGATTGCTGGCTATTGGCATCGATCCCGACAAATCCAAGCCAGATCTCTATGGGCTGATCTTCGAAGGCGAACACGACGTGCCGCTGATGATGGAAGGTCGCATCGTGTTGTTCACGGATCCGGCCCGGGCGGGTGACTTGATCGACCGGTACGGCGCGCCGCTGATCGCTGACAAGCTCGACATCGCGAAGCCATTTTTCTGGTGCGACGTCGCTCAGGCGCTGCACTTTCTGTCGGCGGGTGGGGTTGATACGGAGGCTTCCGTCCTGCGCGCGGTCAACGTGCTGCTGGATCTGGTCAAGGCAGCCGGTGCGCCGATGATCGACAGCCGGCGCGACGTGCTCCATGCGATTGCGGACTACTGCACGATGAGCAAAGATATCACGAAGTACCTCGAGGAAGACGGGGATTACTCGAGTCGCGAGTTGATCGATGCTGTGCTCTGGTGCGTCGGTGCCGTGGTGATGAAGGCACGGATCCTGTAGTTGTGACAGACGGGCTGGAGCGACCCAACGCCGGCTCGGGCTGACGCTCGACGGTCACATCGCGATCGTGCACATGTTCGTGCAGTCGTCGCTCGGGTTCGTGTTGCCGTCGTCGCACTCCTCACCCGCGTCGAGTATCCCATTGCCGCACACGGCAATGCGGCAGGTTGCCGAGCACTGACCGGGCGTGCCGTTGAGCCCGCCGTCATCGCACTGCTCGACCCCGACCTCGACGTGGCCGTCACCGCACCGCGCGAGCTTGCAGGAGCTCGGCGCCGAGCTGCTGCTCACGCAGAAGTCGGTGTCGCTTGCGTTGCCATCGTCGCACTCCTCTCCCAGATCGAGGATGCCATTGCCGCAGATCTCGAGGTGGCAGCCCGCACAACCGCTGCCCGGGAGGTTCGTGCCGTCATCGCACTGTTCGCCGGGGTCGAGGACGCTGTTGCCGCAAGACTCGAACCGGCATCGGTCCGAGCAGCCATCCGCGGTCGGCGGGTCGCACTGCTCGGGGCCGGGGCTACCGGGCGGTGTGAATGCTGCATTGACGATGCCGTCCCCGCATGCGGGCAGCGAGCAGTCGGCGTTGCAGGTCTGGCTTGCACCGCCTGTGTCGCACGCCTCGTTACTGCGAACCGTCGTATTGTTTATGATGCCATCGCCACACAGCTCGATCTCACATCTCGCGGAGCAGCCGTCGCCGGCCGCGGTATTGTGATCGTCACACTGTTCATCTCGCTCGAGTACACCATCTCCACAGATCGACGACGTGTTGTCTGTAACGCTGTCGACGCCACCATCCAGGGGGGCGCTGACGTCGGCATCGACGCTGGCATGCGCATCGGCGCCAAAAAACCGCTCGGTGGGAGGATCGCAGGCCGCGACCAAGATCCCGACGGTCACGGTCCATATCCACGGCGACGTAGTCATCGAAACGCACGCTACACGGGGACTATGACTGGGCCGTGTAGCGTATTGCGGCGGCGCAGGGCGTAGCGCTGAGCGCACGTCACGTCCGCGGCGAGCGAGCGCCGGGGGGCAGCGCAGGCGCGCCCGGCTCGCCGTCGGCGTACCACGACCGCGACATGTTCGGCGTGGCGGGGACGACGACCTGGTCGCGCGGATCCTCGAGTGCCTCGGGCCGCGGTACGAAGCCAACCCCGAGGACGCGCGTCACCGCGATCGCCAGCTCGAGGGCGCGCGTCCGGTCGACCGCGCCGAGCCTGCCTTCGACGATCATGTGCGCGAGCCCCGCGACTACCACCTCGGCCGTGAGCTGGACGTCGGCGATCGGTAGCTGCGCGATCTGCCCGTTCGCTTGCGCCTCGACGATGCTGCGGCGCTGTTTGGCCTCGCGTTCCGCCGCGCGCGCCTGCATCTCCGCGGGGACCCGCTCGAACAGCCCGGGGATGCTGAGCGCGCGGAAATGCTCGGGGTGATCGACCGCGAACGTCACGTAGGCGATCCCGGTCGCGCGAAATCGCTCGAGTGGATCCTCGGACGCGTGCGCGAGGGCCTCCGCCATCGCAGCGCCGATCCGCTCCTCGCAGTCGACCGCGACGGCGATCAGGAGATCGTCTTTGTCCCGGAAGTGCCGGTACACCGCCGCGGCGGACACGCCGGCGCGCCGCGCGACGTCGCGCAGGGTGAACTTCTCGGGGCCCTCTTCGCCGATCGCCTTGAGCGCGGCCGCGATCAGTGCGGCGCGGAGATTTCCGTGGTGATACGCCTGCTTCGCCATCGATGTTTACATTGTTCACTTTTGGGCTTGCCGTCAAGCGGTCGGATGTTTACAACGTTCACATCGGAACGGACTCGACGCTCTCCGCGAAAGGAAATCCATCATGGCCCCCGCTGAAGTCATCCCCGCCCTCCGCTCCCCCGCATCCCCTGCATCGGTGACCCACGGGCCCGCCGGCAACGTGGCCGAGCTGACCTCCTTGTTGTGGACCCGCGATCTGCCTCGCGAGCACGGCTTCGAGCCACTGTCCATCGAGGGCACGCTGCCGGCCGAGCTTGCCGGCACGCTGTATCGCAACGGCCCCGGCCAGTTCGGCCAGTTCGGCAAGCGCTACTCCCACCCGTTCGAGGCCGACGGCGCGCTCACCGCGATCCGGATCGAGAACGGCCGCGCGTTCAGCGCCTCGAAGGTCACGCGGAGCGCCGGGCTCGTCGAGGAGCGCGGCGCCGGCAAGCTGCTCTACGGCGCGTCGGCGCCATGGCATCGCCGGATCGCGAACAGCCTTCGCGGCAAGCAGAAGAACACCGCCAACACCAGCGTGATGGTGTGGCAGGGCCGCGTGCTGGCGCTCATGGAGGCCGGCAAGCCCATCGAGATCGCACCCAGCGATCTCGCGACGATCGGCGAGACCGATCTCGGCGCGGTCAAGACCACGTTCTCGGCCCACCCCCACCGCGTGGCGTCGCGCAACGCGATCTACAACTTCGGTCTGCAGTACGGCAAGCAGACGCTGCTGCACCTCTACGAGCTACCCGACGTCGGACGCGCGCGTCACCTCGGCGCGGTGCCGCTACCGGGCGCGCCGATGCTGCACGACTTCATCGCCACCGACACCCACCTCGTGTTCTTCCTCTCGCCGGTGCGCGTGAACGTCCCGCGCATGTTGCTGCAGCTCGGCTCGTTCGAGCAGCTGTTTCAATGGAAGCCCGAGCTCGGCACCGAGATCATCTGCGTGCCGATCGATCGCCCGAACGAGCCCGTCCGGTTCACCACCGACGCGTTCTATCAGTGGCACTTCGCCAACGCGTGCAGCGATGGCAACAAGCTCGTGGTCGACTACGTGCGCCATCCGACGTTCGATACGTTCCGCGCGATCGGGGCGTACGCCCACGGCGGTCACCGCAACGCGCTTCGCGAGGGCCGCTACCATCGCGCCACGATCGACCTCGCGACGCGCACGATGACCGATCGCTGCCTGCTCGACCGGACCTGCGAGTTTCCGACCGTCGCGCGCGGCCTCGAGGGCCGTGCTCACGCGACGAGCTACCTCGTGCTCGACGACCTGGGTGGGATCGCGGCGCTGTCGCCAGACACCGGCGCGCTCGATGCCCACGTGCTGTCGTCGAGTCAGCGGGCGAGCGAGCCGCTGTTCGTGGCGCGCCGCGGCGCCACGAGCGAGACCGACGGCCACGTCCTGACGCTGTGCGCGGATGGGCCGACGGAGCGCGCGTTTGTCGGGGTCTACGATGCGCGACACATCGCGGCCGGGCCGGTCGCGAAGGTCTGGCTCGACCACCATGTTCCGATCACGTTCCACGGTACATTTGCGCCGGCGTGAGCCGTCCCTGCCGTCCGGAGCCAAAGCGGCCTAAGACGACTTCGCAGAAACCGCCGGGCTGGAATGTTTCAGGTGAGCCGCAGCGAGAGGACGCACATGTCGTGAGTGCACCTTCGCCATCAGGAAGGGCGTAGCGTTCGCAGTGCAATCCATGACGTTTCGGTGGCCTCTCGTGAGAGAATCCCGCACCGAATCAACTCGAGGTGAGAGCCCGTGAACGCCGGACAGTTTATTCAGTGGCAGGACCTTTTTACAGTCATCGACGATGGGTCCATCCCGATCCCTCGGTACGCTCCCATCGAGTCGGCGATGCGTGAGCAGGCCAAACAGTTCCCGAAAGGGATCGCGTGCCTGGTCATCTTACCGGCGCACACCACGCTCCCGAGCGATGAGGTCAAGAAGAGCGTCAAGACGCTGCTGACGAGAATGGCGCCGCAGCTGTCGTGTCTGGCGTACGTCGTGGAGGGCACCGGCTTCAAAGGTGTGGCGGCGCGCGCGTCGCTCGTGGGGATGAAGATCTTCTCGTCGCGGCCTTATCCGATCTATGTCGAGACGTCGATGGCCGACGTCCTCGGCAAGGTGCTCCCGCATCTGGCCAAGGGCCAGACCGTCACGAAGGAGGTGATCTTGAAAGCGATCACCGACGCCCGGATGGCGTCGTGACACCCGGCCGAATACGACGAGCACGGCGAGCACGGCGATGAACGACGGCGCTGCGTGATCAGGTGGGAAGCAGGCCGTGCACGAGGGCGCGGTACGTGCCGCTCGTGAAGTAACCGCCTTCGACGACCTGACGCCGCTTGCGGGCCTGCTCGAGCTTGTCCAGGTTGCGGACGCCTTCGCGGACGTGATCGATGTCGAGCACCCCATGGTGGGCGAAGAAGCTGGTCGCCCGCTCGGCGTTGGCGATGCCGCTCGCGAGCAAACCGCTGACGATGTCGTCCGAGACCCGGACCGAGAAGTGCTCGAGCACGCCCTTGGCGCCCAGGATCGCGTAGGGGTGGCGGGCGACGTCAGCGATGAAGTACGTGCCGTAGAGCACCGCGCTGGGGTGGGTGGGCGCATCGAGCAGCGCCGCGGGCGCCCCGAGCGCCGTCATGTCGTCGCGCGCCCAGATGTGATGACCGTAGTCGCCGTGCTCGGCGTTCTCGCCCGTGGCGTAGTGGAGGAACAGCTCGCTCCACCGGCGATCCTCGGCGTCGCCGTCGCGCAGCGCCTCGCCGGCGGCGCGCAGCGCCGGCACCGTGTACTGCACGTAGTCGATCTTCAGCTTGAGCAGGTTCAGATACGCCTGCTTCAGCGCGTTCAGGTCGACACCGGCGAACTCGCGCGAGAACAGCGGGCGCAGCGGCGCGTGGTGCCGGAGCGTTATGTCCAGCAATCTGCCTTCGAGCTCGAACACGTCGACGAGGTGTTGAATATCCATGACGGATCACCATTCTCGGGTGCGTCGCCGTGCGCGGCGCGGGGCGGGGAACCGGTAGCGGGCGGACGCGCCGTGGCCGAGCTCGAGCGTGTGCTCGGCGGCGCCCGCTGCCATGGCATCCCGCAGCTGATCGACGTGGCTCCGCGTAGGTTCGGGTAGCGCGTCGGTTCGGCACACCACCGGGTTCGCGATCTGGCCGACGCTGTCGAAGTGTTCGAAGCTGGTATCGGGGAGCTTCAGATAGCCATATTTGGCGTACATCGGCAGGTGCACGGGCAGGCATCCGCCGACGAGCACGGCCGGCTCGGTCAGCATCGCGTGGGCGAGACCGTACTCCATCAGGCCGCGCGAGATCCCCGCCCCGCGGTGCCCCGGACGCACGATCGTGCGACTCAGCTCGTGCACGGCGAACCGCTGGGTATTGAAGACATCGATCTGTAGATCGACCTCGTTGGAGACGATCGAAGGTAGCGAGTGCGGCCGCGGCCCGAGGACCGAATCGGTCAGCTGGCGATCGCCGAGCTCGACGAGGACGCTGCGGACCAGATCTTCGTAGTCGGGCTGCGGCTCGATGGTGATCAGGCGCAGCGTCCCGATCATCTCCCCCGAGGCCGGGTCGAACGCCCCGAAGGGAATCGAGCACGGATCGTAGGCGTCGATCTCGAGCTCGAAGTCGTTGCGGCACTGGAGGTAGCCGAGCGCGCCATAGATATCGTAGCGAAGCTGGTATGACTGGTACAGCTCAGCTGCGGTGTCGAGCGCGCGGATCTCACAGACAATCGGGGCATGCGCAGTCGCGAGTGAGGATCGTAGGAGCTTGTCGGCGGTGTACGTGGTGTCCACCATCACCGCGTTCCTTCGTCCCCTGGGAGGAGCGAGAGGAGCGCTACGCAGCGCCGAGGTGGTCCATGCTTGTCCGCGTAGTCAAGAACCTGTTCCATAGATGTTTGCTTCGTCTGATAGAAAAGCCTCGGAGAGGCTGGCTGTAAATTTCTTTAGAACGTGGCTTTTCATACGAGATATCACCCGGCCAACGGCTCTGTCGAAGCTTTTCTTGTTGAAAAATGTGCATTCGACCTAACAGTATCAAACAGCAGAGCTCTTACAGTGATGATTTGTATGCAAATATACATTACAGATCCTGCGGACTGTAAACTTGCGCCAGCTCACTACTGTAGCAATCTGCGGCATGCCCTACAGCGCGACTGATTCGCTGGAAGTGGCGTGTAGTATCGAATTGTGGGGCAGCATCATCGTTGCGCGTATAGCACGCTGCGGGGCGTGTCAGTAATCTCCTGATCGAAATACTTTGTTAAGAGACAACGTGTTAGATGAGCTATGGCCATTGATCCCCAGTGCGGCCTTACCGTCTCGGTTCGAAGAGATGATGATGTGACTTGCGTTCGAAGCTGATTAGCCGAGTCAAGTGGCGGGCTTCTGTATGCAGCATTTTGCGGCGCCTCTCATTGTTGCAGATCTATAGTGTGCCAAACAGCACACTGGACCTCTGGTGGGCGGCTGCGCGGCCAAAACCGGCCAGTCTGTCGTGCGTTCAGTTTGTGAGAAATCGCATGCCGGGCGCGCAGGCCGGACAGATCCGAGCGCCCCGAGCGCCCCGAGCGCCCCGAGCGCCACCACGTGTTCGGTCGCTTGGGTGTGGTCTCGCCGTGATCGCGCGCCAGCGATCTGACTATCGATCGTGGTGGATGACTGAGGTGGTCGCCACGCTGCTTCGAATGCCGTGTCAGATCGGCAGTACGAGACCGGGGCATTGCCCGCAAGACCGCCGTCCCCGGCTCGATCAGGTATTCGAGCACGCAGCCGTCGCGCGGGCTGGTGATTCGCGCGCCGCGTGCTACCCAGCAACGGTGCGAGGTATCGCTGCCATCGTCGTCGCCGTCTGCCTGCTGGCAGCGGGCGGCGTGCGCGTGGAAGATACCGTCCGGACCGACGCGCACGCGCAGCAGCTCGTTGCCGCTGGCCTGCAGGGTGCCGCCATCGCCGCGCCGCGCCGCGCTGTCGGGCTTCATGACCTCCGGCTCGCACCTTTCACGCTTCCCGCCACCCCGGCGGTCGCCCCGGCGCTGCGATCGATCTCGGCGCTGGCCGATCGTGCTCCATACTGCGCAGCAGATGACGAACTCCCGGCACGCTCCTCGCGTGGCCCTCCTCGCGGCTGATCGTTCGCTCGTTCGATTCGATCCATCAACCGCAACCGAGAACCTCGCCGATGGGCGGGGAGGAGACTGCTATGCATCCGGATGACTCCGAGAATTCGTCGCGCCCGCAGACCTGGGGCCAGCGCCACGCCATCACGATCCTGACCACCGTGCTGTTTGGCTTGCTGGCGGTGGTGATGTCCGTCCAGGTCGCGTGCTGACATGGCCTCGCCGATCGCGCTCGCCGCGGCGCTGTCACGGCTCGTGAAGATCACGTGCCCGCATTGCAGCCACAAGAAGACGGTCGCGCGCGCCCCCCGTGAATTTCGGGTGTGCCCGCGCTGCCACCGGCAATTCCCCGATCCGCTGGCCAAGCTCAAGCGACGATGACCCAGTCGCGGCTCCTCGTCGAGATGGTCGTCGTGCTGGGCACGGCGGCGGTGACCACGGTGGTGTTCCAGGCGCTGCGCTTGCCCGTGGTGCTTGGCTACGTGCTCGCCGGGCTCGTCATCGGGCCCCACGTGCCGCTGCCGCTGGTCGCCGACGCGGGGCTCGTGCACGTGCTGTCCGAGCTCGGCGTGATCTTGCTGATGTTCACGATCGGGCTCGAGCAGCCGCTGTCGACCATCCGGCGCGTCGGGTTGCCCGGCGCGCTGATCGCGGTGTTCGAGGTCGCGCTGGTGATCGCGACCGGGACCGCCGTCGCGATGGCGCTCGGCTGGGGGCCGCTCGCGGCGATGTTCGGTGGCGCGTGCCTGGGGATCTCGAGCACGATGCTGGTGGCGAAGGCGTTCGAGGAGCTCGGGCTCAAGGGCGGGTTCACCGAGCAGGTGTTCGCGGTGCTGGTGTTCGAGGACATCATCGCGATCGTGCTGCTGGCAGTGCTCGCCGCGATGGGCTCCGGCTCGGAGCTCGGCGTGCCGCAGGTCGCGGCGACGGTGCTGCGGTTGGCCGGGTTCATGGCGGTGCTGCTCGTCGTCGGCCTCCTGGTCGTGCCGCGCGTGATCCGGCCGATCGCGCGGCGGGCCCGCGCCGAGACCCTGCTGATCGCGTCGCTGGTGGTGTGCTTCGGCGCGTCGGCGCTGGCGGAACATGCCGGGTATTCGGTGGCGCTCGGTGCGTTCGCGGCCGGCGTGATGGTCGCGGAGTCGGGGCGCGGCCACGCGGTGGTCGAGCTCGTGCGGCCGTTTCGCGACGTGTTCGCGATCATGTTCTTCGTCTCGATCGGCATGACGATCGATCCGGGGCAGCTCGCCTCGGAGGCACCGACCATCGCGGTGTTCACCCTGGTGGTGCTGATCATGAAGCCGCTCGGCGTCGCGATCGGCGTGTTCCTCGCCGGCAACGGCGTGCGGCCGGCCGTGCGCGCCGGGCTGAGCCTGGCGCAGATCGGCGAGCTGTCGTTCGTGATCGCCGGGATCGGCGCGGCCAGCGGCGTCACCCGTGGCTCGGTGCTGACGATCGCCGTCGGCGTGTCGTGCCTGACCACGCTGACCTCGTCGCTCTTGATCCGCCGTTCTGAGCACGCGGCCAACTGGGTAGCGGGCCGGCTCCCGGCGCGGTTCGCGCTGTTCGTGAGCTTCTACGACGCCTGGCTCGGTCGCCTGCGCGAGCGCGACCGCACGCGCTGGCACAAGCTGCGCCGATCGATCGTGATCCTCGCGCTCGACACCGCCGCGATCGGCGCGATCGTGATCACCACCGCGACCGTCGCGCCCCGGCTCGCGCATGCGCTCGGTCTCGCCGGCGCGCCGGCGTACGGCGCGGTGATCGCCGTGGCGCTCGCCGCCGCGTTGCCGTTCGGCATAAGTCTCGTGCGCCGGATCATCGTGATCGCGCGCGTGATCGCGCTGGAGGTGATCCCCGCGGGCCCGGAGCTCGACCTGGGGCTCGCGCCCCGCCGCGCGCTCCGCTTGACGATCGAGCTGGCGATCGTCCTGGTGATCGCGGTGCCGTTCGTCGCGATCACCCAGCCGTTCGTGCCCGGCGGCATCGTGGTCGGACTGGTCGTCGTGATCGCGGTGGGGGTCGTCGCCGTCCGGTCGCTGCGTGACTTCGACGGCCATGTCCGGGCCGGCAGCGCGGTGATCCTCGAGCTCCTGACGCAAAAGCCCGACAACGTCGAGCCGCTCGGCGCGATCGACACGATCCTGCCCGGTTTCGGCGGGCTCACCTCGATCAAGCTGACCGAGACCTCGCCGGCCGTGGGTCGATCGCTGGCGCAGCTCGATCTCCGGGCGCGGACCGGCGCTACCGTCCTGGCGATCGGGCGCGCCGAGCACGGCCTCGCGTCGCCGTCGCCCCACGAGGCGCTGCGCGCCGGGGACACGCTCGCGCTCACGGGCTCGGACGACTCGATCGCCGCGGCGCGCGCCGTGCTCGGCCTCTGAGCCATGCGAGCTCCGCACTGGGCAAGCCGATCGACAGGACCTGTCGAACATATCTTCGACACGTCTTGCGCCGACGTGCGAGCCGCGCGGCGTGTGATCGGTGTGTTTCCGGCGCATACCATCGGCGCGCACGGCCCGGTACGCGTCAGGCGGCTCGCCGTGCGGACCCGGCTGTGACACGGTGATCGCGAGGTAGAGATGCAAATCCGGGTCGGTTACGAGCTGGTCTACGATTGTCCCAAGGTGACGCCGATGATCGTCACCCTGAGCATTCACTACACGCGGATGTCGGACGTGGTGCGGCCGGATCACATGATCACCACGCCGGCGATTCCGATCGCGTCGTATCGCGACTCCTACGGCAACTGGTGCACGCGGATCGTCGCCCCCACCGGGCGGCTGCGGCTCACCGCCGACGCGCTGGTCAACGACCGCGGTCAACCCGACGTGGTGGCGCCGTGGCTTGTGCAGCACCCGGTGCCGGACCTACCCGAGGAGACGCTGCTGTTCCTGCTCGGCAGCCGCTACTGCGAGACCGAGCCGCTGCTCGAGATGGCGTGGCGGAGGTTCGAATCGATCGCACCGGGATGGGGTCGGGTCCAGGCGATCTGCGACTTCGTCCACGGTCACATCGCGTTCGGCTACGAGCACGCGAGCCCGACCGCCACGGCGTGGCAGGTCTATCAAAGCCAGCGCGGGGTGTGCCGCGACTACGCACACCTGGCGATCGCGCTGTGCCGGTGCATGAATATCCCGGCGCGCTACTGCACCGGGTACCTCGGCGACATCGGCGTGCCGGGGCCGCACGGTCCGATGGACTTCTCCGGCTGGTTCGAGGCCTATCTCGGCGGCGGCTGGTACACGTTCGATGCCCGCAACAACACGCCGCGGATCGGCCGGGTGCTGATCGCTCGTGGGCGCGATGCGGCGGACGTGGCGATCAGCACCGCGTTCGGGCAGAACACGCTCGCGAGCTTCAAGGTCTGGACCGACGAGGTGGTCCCGGCGGCCAGCTGAACAGACCAATGCCGCATGGGTCGATGCCTCGGAAGTCGCGAGTCGTGCGACGGTTGCCGGCGCGCTCAGAGGATTCCGGGGGCGAGCTACCTCCGAGCTTCGCTGTCGTTTCGGGGAATCCCCGAGCTCGCCATCCGCAGGGGCACCCCGGGGTTACCCGGAGTGGGCCCGTTTGCGACGCACACTGCGGGACCATGGCGACGCTTGTGAAATTGCGCAGCACGGCTCTCGAGGCGTGCAACCCGACGGAGCCGACGCATGGTCGCGACGGCTGGGCTCTTGCGGCAGGGACGGCGCGGATCGCATCGCGCGCGCTCGGTGCCGGGCCGCGCGACGCGGTGACTGGACCGCCGCCGCCGGACGCCGCGTTGCCGTCGATCACGGCCGAGGATTTCCGGCCCGCCGCGTTGATCGTGGGGCTATTGTTCGTCGGGTTCGCGATCTACAACTGGCTCGCGTTCGAGCCCGGCGCACGTGAGGCAATGTGCCTGTACGATCTCGTGTTGATCGCGCTCGGCCTCGGGTTCTATGCCATGTCGCGACGGATCAGCCTGTCGTCGAACGGTGTCCACATCGCGGCCGCGGCGCTGTCGTTTGCGGTGCTCGGCAATATCCTGCTCGCGGCGGTCCTGCGCACGACCCCGCTGTTCTCGTTCTATGTCGCGGTGCTGCTGATCGGGTCGGCAGGGAGCGTGCTGTCGTCGACCTGGAGCGTCGCGATCGCGGTCGTCGAGCTCGCCGGGTGGGCCGTCGTCGCGCGCGTGGTGGTGGCCCGAGCGGACGCCGGGATCCACGCGTTTGTCATGATCAGCAGCATCGCGGTGGCGCTGATCGTCCACGTCGGTCGCCATCGCGCGCGGTCGCGTATTCTGAAGCTGCGCGCGGAGGACGCCCGGCGCCAGCTCGCGCTACAGGAGGCGCTCGCGGAGGCCGGCGAGGCGCGCCGCGAGCTCGATCGCAAGGTCGAGGAGCGCACCGCCGCGCTGCGCAGCGAGCTCGAGGGGCGCGAGCGGCTCGAGGCCCAGCTTCGCCACGCCCAGAAGATCGAGGCGGTCGGCCGGCTCGCCGGTGGGATCGCACACGACTTCAACAACCTGTTGACCGTGATCCGGATGAGCCACGTCACGCTCGCCGAGCCCGGCGCGTCGGCCGAGGATCTGCAGGAGGCGCTGCGCGACGCGAGCGACGCCACCGATCGCGCGGCCGCGCTGACCCACGACCTGCTCGCGTTCGCGCGCAAGCAGACACTCGAGCGCACCACCGTGGCGGTGGGCGATATCCTCGGTGGCGTCGAGCGCATGGTGCGCCGCATGGCCGAGGCGACCGTCCGCGTCGAGCTCCGGGTCGACGCCGACGTCGGTGATGTCGTCGCCGACCGCCACCAGATCGAGCAAGTGCTCCTGAACCTCGCGATCAACGCCTGCGACGCCATGGGCAACCGCGGCACGCTGGAGGTCGTCGCCCGCGCCGTCGAGCTGTCGGGCGACGCCGCCGCACGTCACCGCTTGCCTCCTGGTGGGTACGTCTGCATCGCGGTGTCCGACACCGGCACCGGCATGGACGAGGCGACCAAGCGCGCGGCGTTCGAGCCGTTCTTCACGACCAAGGAAGTCGGCCGGGGGACCGGGCTTGGCCTCGCCGTGGCGCATGGCATCGTGACCCAGCACGGCGGCCAGATCGACATCGAGACCGAGCTCGGCAAGGGCTCGACGTTCACCGTGTTCCTGCCGCGCGCGCACGGGGAATCGTCGCGCAACACCGTCGTTGCCGCCAAGCCGCTGGCGTCGCTGACCCGCGAGACCTTGCTCGTCGTGGAGGACGAGTCCGCGGTGCGCCGCGCCGTGCAGCGCAACCTCGAGCGCCTCGGCTATCATGTCCTGGTCGCGCACGACGGCGAGGAGGCGCTGCGGATCGCCAAGTCGGTCGACGGCATCGATCTCCTGCTGTCCGACGTGGTGATGCCGGGCATCGACGGCCCAGAGCTCGCCTGCCGGCTGCGATCGCGCGCGCGCTGGACCGATCTGCCGGTGCTGTTCGTGACCGGCTACAGCGCCGATCGGCTCGCCCGCTCGGATGCGGTGGGGCCGCACGACCGCGTGCTCGAGAAGCCGTACCAGCTCGAGGAGCTCGCCCGCATGATCCGCCACATGCTCGAGGCCCGCCCGGTCAAGCACTCCGCGTAGCACGTACCGTGGGGCGCGCGTCTCCCGCTGATCACGTTGCGTTCGAGACCGAGATGCCGTCGACCGAACGTTGCACACCCTGCAGCGCCGGGCGGCTTTCCGGTCGTAACCGTGCCTGTGCGGCAGCGACGGGAGCGCTCTGGCCGGCGCGGCGCCAGGTCAGCTCCTGCACGAAGCGGCCGGCGGCGTGCTCGGCTGGTAGTCATCGGTCAGCGTACCGAGGAAGCACACCAGGTCGTTCACCGCCTGCTCGGTCAACGCCGCCGCGGCGCCCGCGGGTCGGCCGTCGAGCGGGAGCTGGGTGTCGATGTACTTGCGCAGCGCCGGGGGGACGTCGTCGAACTTCTGGACCACACCACCGACGTACTGGGTGGTGATGAGGCCGTAGCGTGGAAACTCGGGATCGGGCGACGGTTTGGCGCGGCCGCCGACCGTCGGGTACCACAGCTCGGGCCGGGTGTCGCGGGTGTTGTAGAACCGGATCGCCTGCTCGAGCGAGTGGATGACGCCGTTGTGGAAGAACACATGCCGCGTGGCGACGTTGCGCAGCGTCGGTGTCTTGAACAGGCCGCAGAACTCGGTGAACCGCGCGTGGTCGTCGCGCAGCGGGCCGCAGACGCCCAGATCGGCGTAGCGGCGGTCGCGGTTGGCGGGGATCTGCGCGTTGCGGGGGACGCCGATCGCCTCGAACGAGAAGTCGGTGAGCTGCGCCGGGGCGCCGTCGTCCATGCTGGCGTCGGAGAAGTGACAGCCGAAGCAATTGCCGGTCTTCGGATCGGTGAAGACCTGCAGGCCGCGCTGCTCGGCGGGCGTGAGCTCACCGCCGGGCCGCTTGTTGAGGTGCAGATCGTACTTGCTGTTGTACGGATGAAAGCTCGCGTCCTCGAGCTGGAACGACTGCAGGGCGAGCTGGAGCTTGCTGAACGCGACGTCGGCATCGGCCAGCGCCGCGGCGCCGAACGCGTCCACGAACGCCGCGGCCGACGCCGACGCGCGCAGCCGGGCGATCGCCTCCCTGGGCGTGGCGTTGGCCATCTCGAACGGTGACAGCAGCGGGATCTTCGATTGCTCGGCGAGCGAATCCGCGCGGCCGTCCCAGCCGAATCCGCCGCCCGGGCCCGGCGGGCTGAAGCCGTCGGCGTTGTCGAGCAGGTCCGCGTACCCGGGCGTGAACTCCTTGTAGCGAAGCGAGGGGACCGCGCGCACGCCGGGCGAGGTGCCGTGCGGGCCGCCGAGCTGCACCGCCAGATCGTTGGTCGGGCCGTACGCGTGGTCGGGATCGTGGCACGTCGCGCACGCCATCCGGCCGGACGCCGACAGCGCGGGATCGAAGAACAGCTGCTTTCCGGCTCGGGCGGCCGGGCTGAGCGCACGCGGCGCCGGGGCTGCCGTCGTGGGCGTGGAAGGCAGCGGCGTAGAAAACCCAGCCGGGGGTGGACGCAGGTCCGCGGGCTCCTCCGCCTTGGAGCACGCCGCCGGGGCAAGCGCGCCGAGCAAGAGACTCGCGAGCCACGTACGCGTTCCGATCGGATGGGTCATGCGTCCCCCTGCCGGCGAGCCGACGAAGCGTCGAGCCGGCGAGCGTCTCGAATCGAGGTCTACTGATTGAAGTCGAACATGTCGAACAGGTCGGTGATCGCCGGCATGTTCGTCGGGACGTACGGGTTATCCGCGGTCACGATCGGGTTGGGATAGTTGTCGCGACTGCGGCTCGTGATCGGCGCGAGCCCCCAGTTGCGCTCGATGAACTTCAGGATCGACACGTGGTCGGCGTAGCCGTGGTTGATCTTGCCACCTCGGGTATACGGCGAGACCAGGATCAGCGGGATGCGGGTGCCATCGCCGAAGAAGTCGATCGGCTGGATGAAGCCCGAGTCGTAGTAGCCGCCGCCCTCGTCGAACGTGACGATCACGAGCGTGCTCGCCTTGAGCGCCGGGTTGGCATCGAGCTTGGTCAGGATGGTCTTGACGTACGCCTCGTAGAGCCCGAGCTTGGACGACGACGGGTGGCCGTCCAGCGCGCCGTCGGGGTGCGCGTACGACACCGAGGGCAGCGTGCCATTGGCGATGTCGGTGAACATGTCGACCGTGTCCTTCATGTGCTCGTTGCGGATCGCCGCGTCGGCCATGAACTGGGTCTGGTACTCGAATGGATTGCAGATCTGGCAATAGCCGGTGCCGCGGTTGAACCCGCCGCCGTAGAACTTCCAGGAGATCCCTTTGTCGCTGAGCGAGTCGCCGATCGAGCGCTGGATGGTCGGCGGCACGAACGTGCCCGTGGTCTTGAGCGTGCCGTTGGGGTCGTAGGCGGGGTTGGTGTTGTTCAGGTAGTAGTACGTGTTGGGGGCGCAGTTCGGGTTCGGGCGGTGCGGCAGCGCGCCGAGATAGTTGAGGATCGCGCCGACGCCGGGTGCCGTGGCGTCCGAGCAGTTGCTCCAGTTGCCGTCGACCGTGTACCGGTTGTTGGTGCCGGCGCGCGGGTTCGGGTTCGCGAGCAAGCTGGCCGGCGGCGCGACCGGGTTACCATGGCCATCGGTCCACGCCACGGCGTCGCCGAAGGCCAGCATCGAGTGGTTGGCGCCGGTGCCGCCCTGAAACGACTGGTGCATGTTGTCGCTCATCGCGTAGGTGTCGGCGAGCAGCTTGAAGAACGGCACGTCGCCGCGGTTCACGTCGAAGAAGCCCATCGAGCTACCGACGCCGTTGTCGGCGGTCGAGAACGAGACCGCGACGAACGGAAACAGGTCGCTCAGGCAGCCGCTCGGGTTGTCGGGCGTAGCCTGGGCAACCGAGCAGTTGGTCTGCTGCCACATCTGATAGAACCGGTGGATCGTGTCGCCAGTGTACGCGTCGTACGGCATGGTGGCACCGGTCAGCCGGAACGGGCCGTCGGGCAGGGCGCCGGCGTTGGTGACGCGGGTGTCGAGCACGCGAGCCGGAAGGCCGGTCGCGCCGGTGGTCAGCAGGGCCAGATCGGCGGGCGCGATATCGGTCTCGGCGGCCGCCTGATCGAGGTTCTGAAACGGCGGCGCGGTGGGCCGCTGCGCGGTCGGTGCGCCGGACGTGCTCGGGCCCGGCAGGACGGCGTAGCGCGTCTTGCTGGCCGGCGAGATGTAGTAGCCGGCCTGCGGCGCGGCCTCGGCCTGGGCGGCCAGCGCGAAGTTCGGGCCGGGCGAGCCATCGGCGTTGATGATGCCCTTCGACAGCAGATTGGACACCGTCTGGCCGGCGCGCGGGACGTAGGTGCCGAACGTGTGATCGAACGTGCGGTTCTCGCCGACCAGGACGATCACGTGCTTGATCGCCGTCTGCGGCGCGGGCTCGGAGCACACGACGTCGACCGAGCGCGCCGACGCGCACGCCGGGTCACCGTCGGACACCGCGAGCGCGACGGTCACGAGGCCGGCGTGCGTGCAGGTCAGGGCCGGGCTCGGCGTGGTGTCGCCGGCGAGCGTGCCCGAGGTCGTCGCCCAGTGGTAGGTCAGCGCCGAGGGCGCGTGGTCGATATCGGTCGCCGTGGCCGCGATCGCGATCGCGCTGCCCACCGCCACCTCGGCCGGGGTGGCGTCGATCCCGTCGATCCGAGGGCACACATTGAGCGTGCCATTGACGATGATGCTGCCGGTGCCGGGCTGCAGCTCGCAGGTCGCGTGGACCGCGACGGACCGGGTGTCCGGGCCGTCGATGTCGAACGTCGCCGAGCCGAGGCAGGTTGCGCGGCTGTCGACGGTCATCGCGCGCAGCGTGATCTGGTAGCCGATGCCGAACGGAATCCCGCTGATGATCGCGCTGATCGTCGAGCTGTGGGTCACGTCGATCGCGCTGGTGCGGCTGAACCCAGCGGGGCCGACGATGGTGTAGTTGACGGTGTTCAGCACCAGACCGGGCGCGACCTGCAGGTCGAACGCGAGCTGACCGGTATTGTCGGGCTGCGTGGATTCGCTCGAGTCGTTCGAGCAACCGCCTAGCCAGGAGCTGGTGAGCAGCCCTCCCAGCAGGAGCGTTTTGAGAATGACAGTCTTGTTCATGCGGTCGTCCTTTGCTCTGAAACGCCGGTCAACGGTTCGCGACGACGTCGCGCGTGCGAGCGCCGCGTGCAACGCAGCGCACTCTACGTGCCGCCGCTCGGCGCGCTGGCCGCACCTCCGCAACGATTCGGCGGCGGTTCAGCGAGCATCGCGTCGCCGCAATGTGTCGCGACGGCGACGTGGCCCCGGGACGGCCTCGGCGGCCCTGTACGGGCCATTCGCCGGTTGCGAGTCGCTACCGAGCGTGGGCGCTCGGAGCAGATATGCAAACATACCTACCCAGGAGTCGACCGCGGTCAAGGCTCCTGCTTCCGCCGAACCTATGTGCTGCTAACCTCTCGTATCGAGCAAACCAAGTTCTCGTTTCGAGAACCTCGTTTTCTGGAGATACAGGTAAGCCACGCGGCGTCGCCGGCACGCGAAGCCCAGCGCCACTCGTGAACAGGCTGCCTCTCCACGTCGGGTACCGAGCCCGCGCCGATCGCGCACAGTTCCGCATGTGCCGGCTCGCCGCGGAAGTCCGGCGTCCGCACGGGATCGATCGCGCAGTAGAACCGGCCGCAGTCCGAGGCGCCGGAGTGATCTCCGGGCAGGCCTCGCGCTGCATCGCTAGTCGAAGTTAATTGAGTATCAGCGAATCAAGATACGAAAGCGCGGTGCAGAGGCCACCGCGCGAAGGGGCTTACCAGCCGCCCTTGTCCTTCTCTTTGTCCTTCGCGGCGTCCGCCTTGTCCTTCGCGGGGGCGGCCTTGGCCTTGTCCTTCGCGGGGGCGGCGGCCTTGGCCTTGTCCTTCGCGGCGGGGGCGGCCGGGTCCTTCTTGGCGTCGGCGGCCGGCTCCTTCTTGTCCGGCTCAGCCGAGGCGATGACCGGCGCCGAGAGGAACGCGCCGAGGACGAGTGCAGAGCGAATGAGGGTGCGCATGTGGGATCTCCCTTGGAAACGAAGTGGACCCACGGGCAGTGCAGTGACCATGCCCGATGGCGATCGTCATTTCGGCGGCTTGCGATGCGGTTTCGGGGGCGAGAAAGCCCCACGGGGCATGTTGCCCGATCGTGAACCAAGCTCGACGCAGAACCGTCACGACGGCACGTCGAGCGTAGGGGGTCCTCATGTGCTCGGCCTCACGGACACGCGCGGTGTCCGCGCATCTTTGCCGCAGAGCGTCAAAACCCGACGCGGAAGGTCGCGTCCTGCTTGTCGACGGTCGGCGAGCTGCTGGTGATCGGATCGAGCCGCAGCGCGAAGTTGAAATGCCGGATGAACCGACCGGCGACGCTGAAGGATCGAAAGGACGTCCAGGTCGCATCGGCGAATCCAGCGGTCCGATAGAACGTGGCGTCGCCGCGGAATGTGGCGGAGTTGTCGTTGGTGTTGAGCACCAGCGCGAGATTGGACTGGCGCAGGTACATCGTCGGGAAGTTCACCGATTGGAACGACACGCCGGCCGGATCGGCGAGCCCGGCCACGAGTCGCCATTGCTCGTCCTGGTAGGGATCGAATGGATAGGTATCGATCCGGCCGACGTTGTTCTGGTGCCGGACATATCGATCCGGGAAGTTATTGGACTTGAGCCGGTTCCAGCTCGGCGTCCCCCACGCGGCGAGCAGGTTGGACATCTCGGCCGCCGTGATCGGCTGGATCGTCGCGTGCTTCGAGTTCAGCGGTTGCGTGTACAGCTTCTGATCCACCGGCGTCCAGGTGTCATTATCGATGTTCGAGCTCTGCCAGGCATAGAACACGCCGTTGGGCGTGTACGTATCGCCCCACAGGTACCAGGTGTTCGCGGTCAGCGAGCGGACCAGGATCGGCGCTTCGGTGCCGCCGTGCGAGATCGAGCTGGTGTACGAGTTGGCGTCGAAGCTGCCGGGCGCGAGCGAGCTCGACCTGGCGCCCCGGATCGTGCCGCCGTTCGCGACCTTGTAGTACAGGTAATTGGTCGCGCTGCCGGTGCCGGCTCCGACGAGCACGTCGGCATCGATCACGTTGAACCCGGGGTCGAAGTAGACCTGCGGCGTCCCGACATTGATGAAGTCGGTGGTGTAGTTGACCATGATGACGTCGCGCGTGCCGTTGTTCGCCGAGTAGATGATGGCGTACTGGCCCCGGCTCGCGTCCCAGAACGCCTCCGGCGCCCAGCTGTGGGTCGGCAGCGAGTGCAGCTTGACCCGGCGGTACCCGGTGAACGTCCGCAGGTCGGTCGAGTCCCACACGTGGATGAACTGGTTCTGTAGGCCGAAGTTCGTGCCGGTCAGGTCGGTCGCGAGGATCTCGAACGCCCCGTCCTGCTTGCGCAGGATGAACGGATCGCGCAGGCCCAGGGTTCCCTGCGTAGGGGTCACGACTGGATTGTTCTGGTTGAGCGGTGTCCAGTTGAGCGAGTCCGGGCTGACTGCGAGATGTAATCCGTAGTTGCTTCCGCTGGTGTTGGGCGACTCCGTGAAGTACGCCATGACGTATCCCGTGAACGCGGCGAGCGGCGCAGCGACGATGTCTTGCGTTGCTTGTGCGGCGGGTGGCGACGAGGTGACCGGCTCGTCGACGCAGGCCGAGGTGGCCAGCGCGAGCAATGTACAGCCTGGCACGAGCCAGCGGTTCGATGACATCATGAGATCCTCCGTGGAGCTTGCGGTCAGCTTCGATACGCTCCGACCGGAGGGAAGTCAACACAACGAATTCCATGCCGCGACGCGACATGCTGGATACCAAGCGAGCGGAGACTCGCGAGGCAGGTAAAGCGGACTTGGCGGCAGCAAGAAGTTTGGAGTCCAGAGCCACGCACTGCGCAGCGCTGCATGGCTGTTCGTTGACGCCGATCTGGTGACACGTGCGGATTACTTATTGCGCGATGCGGCGAGCCCGTGTGGGAACGCACGACGAATAAACTGTGTCGCAGCTCATCGGATCATCAAGCGCTGATCGCCAGCTCGTCGCCGCGCCGCGGGCGAGCAACGCCACCATGAACGGTACATCACGCCGTGGACACTGCGTCACGAGTGTGCGCCTCGGGAGCGACCGATCCGCGGATCCCTGTGGTTGACACGCGAACAGGTGGATCATAAAGCTGGCGCTGCAGGCGCTCGTCGCGCGCATTCGCGACCCGCGACGACGCCGAGCCGTCGCGGAATCTATCATTCCGGATAGGAAAACATCCATGTCTCGATCGATCCCCAGACGACACCTCGCGCTGGTAACGCTCACGGCGCTCGCGCTCGGTGCGAACACGGCGCTCGGTCAGGCCGCGTTCCCCGATCCGGGGCGGGTCACCGGCAGCACCGGTGTCCACGATCCGTCCGTCGTCAAGACGCAGAGCGGGCTCTATATCGTGGCGGCGACCGGCAACAACCTCGTGCTCAAGACTTCTCAAGACCGGATCGCCTGGCGAAGTGCGGGTGTCGTGTGGCCCAACGGGGCGCCGTGGACGTTGTCCTACACGGGGGGCAGCGCGGCGCTGTGGGCGCCCGACATCTCGTTTCACAATGGGCAGTATTATCTCTACTACGCGGCGTCGACGTTCGGCTCACAGCATTCCGCGATCTTCCTGGCGACCAGCCCCACCGGTGCAGCCGGGTCGTGGACCGATCGCGGCCTGGTGGTCGAGAGCAGCACGGCCGTCGACTACAACGCGATCGACCCGAATCTGGTCGTCGATGCGCAGCAGCAGTGGTGGCTGAGCTTCGGCTCGTTCTGGACCGGCATCAAGCTGATCCGGCTCGATCCCACCACCGGCAAGCGGTCGACCTCGGACACCGCGGTGCGCGCGCTGGCGCGGCGACCCACCACGGACGACGCGATCGAGGCCCCGTTCGTGTTTCGGCACGGCAATCAATACTACCTGTTCGTGTCGTTCGACCTGTGCTGTCGCGGCGCGCAGAGCACGTACCGCGTGATGGTCGGGCGCTCGTCATCGATCACCGGCCCGTACGTCGATCGCTCCGGCGTCGCGATGACCGCCGGCGGCGGGACCGAGATCCTCGCGGGCCACGGCGCGATCCATGGACCCGGTCACGAGGCGGTGTTGACCGATGCCGACGGCGACGTGCTCGTCTATCACTACTACGCGGACAGCGGCGCATCGTTTCTGGGCATCAACAAGCTGGGCTGGGACAGCGCCGGCTGGCCGTTCGCCATGTGAGGCACCCGGGTGGCCGGCAGACCTCCCGCGCGGACGCGAATCCGTGGTGGATGCGCGAGTCGCGCCCGGGGGCCTACAGATCGGCGACCAGGAAGCTCGCGGTGACCTGGTATGCTCGCCCGGCGTGGTCGGCGGCCAACTCGTCATCGATGCTCGTGCCGAGATCGAGCGACAGCTGGAGCGGAACCGAGCCCGCGCTGGCACGCATGCCCACGCCCAACAGGAGCGCGGGCGCGCCATGGGCGATCGCGCGCGTGGTTGCGATGGTCTTGGGCCCCGGCGCGACCTGCGTCGCGGCGAACCCAACGCCGCCCTGGATCCAGGCGCGGCCGACCGCCACGCGCGCGCCACCACCGGCGATCATCTGCGACGCGAGCAAGGCGTCGTCGGGGCGCGCCGATCCCTGGAACATGCCGACGGCCGCGATGCGCCCGTAGCGCAGGCGCTGCGCCGTCACGTCCACGACGACGAGGCCGGTGCGTATCGATGTAGCGCCAGCGCACGCCTCGATGTAGCCAGAACACCCGATCACGCGTGTGGCGGTGTTGACCTGCCGGATGGTGATGTCGGGGGTCACCTCGGCGCTCGCCGTAGTCGATACCGCCGCGACGAGACCCACTGCGAGGATGGCTGACCACATCATGACATCGGTCAACAGCACGCGGCGTGCCACCGTCGCGCTCGGCGTCGCAGCTCCAGGAGCGCTATTCGACCAGCGCTGCGATCACCGCGGCGCGCACGTGAGCATCGGTTCGGCCCAGTCGGTGTGATCGCTGTTGGTCGACGGTCCTGGATCGGTGACGAGGCGCAGCCAGGTGGCCCCGCTGAGGTTCGCGGTCAGCGTCAGCGCCGGATCGGTCACCGTGCGAGTGCCGCTGTCGGCCACCAGGCGATCGTCGGCGTAGATCCGGAACGACGCCGAGCCATTGGCGGTCTTTTCGTCGTCGATGCCGACGTCGGTGGTCAGCGACGAGCAAGCGCCACCGATGTAATAGACGATCTCACCGGGGGCGTGCGCTCCGAGGCCGCGCGCGTAGATCCGGCCGCCGATCGTGATCGGCCCGCCATCACCTGCGGCCTGCTCGCCGTTGCTGGTGTCCTTCTCGACCGGTCCCCAGCCGTTGCTGTCGCTCACCCACGCCAGCGAGCTCAGCGCGACGACGCCGCTGGGCGGCGGCGCCACCACCTGCGCGGTCACCAGCGAGGTCACCGTGGCCGAGGCCCGGTGGCGGCCCCAGGTGTAGGTGGCGGTCACGGTCAGGTCGTAGCTGCCAGGCGCGGTGGTCGGGGCGACCCCGACCATCCAGCGCGCCGCGAACGAGCCGCCGCTGGCCACGCTGCGAGTCGACGTGTCGCCGTCCGCGACCAGCGTGAAGCCTGGCGGTAGCTGCGCCGACAGCGTCACCGAGCGCAGTGGGTTGGCGCCGAGGTTGGTGAAGGTCGCCGTCAGCGGGCTGGGCTGCCCCGCGACCAGCGCCGTACCGGCGGCGCCCGAGACCCCGACCATGCCGACCGCGAGGGTCGTCGACGGTGGGAGCCTGCCCGCGTCGCGCGCCGGCCCGACGCGGTACATCACCGTGGCGTGCGGTGGAACCGACGCGCTGATCGTGTTGCTGGCCTGTGTGGTCTCACCGGTCCACAGGTTGTGCAGCCGGTAGGCGCCGGCGAGCGGCAATCCGGTCTGCACGGCGCGGATACTGATGGTGGCGGGCGCAGCGCTCGCGTTGTACAGGGCGACGGCGCGGTCGCCATCGACGAGCGGCCTTGCGAGGACCATCTTGCCGCCCAGGTCGTACAGCACCTGGGCCTGGACCCCGAGGCGGTCCTGGTCGACGGCGATGACCTCGGCATTGGACAGGATCCGCAGCGTGTCGGCGGAGGCCTTGCGCAGGTCGGTGCCGATGAGCAACGGCGCGGCCATCATCGCCCACATCGAGAAGTGGGTCTCATATTCCCGGGTGGTCATGCCGCCATTACCGATCTCGAGCATATCGGGATCGTTCCAGGCGCCCGGCCGCGCGGCCCAGAACAGCGGGGCATTCTGCGCGATGAGCGAGCTCAGGCTCCCCCAGTTGTCCTGGATGTCGCCGGTCGTGCGCCACAGCTGGCCAATGTCACCGGCCCACTCCCATGGCTGGACCTGGCCCCATTCGCAGATCGAATATACGATCGGCCGGCCGGAAGCTCGCAGGGCGTCCCCCATGGCGCTGTAGCGGCGGACGAAGTCCGCGCGGCTGCCATCGCTGTTGTTGTTGCAGTTGTCGTACTTCAGGTAATCCACGCCCCATCCGGCGAAGCTCTGGGCGTCGATCTGCTCGTGGCCCAGGCTGCCCGGATAGCCAGCGCAGGTCGCCGTGCCGGCGTCGGCGTAGAGCCCGAGCTTGAGGCCGAGCCCATGGACGTAGTCCGCGGTGCCGCTGATCCCCGACGGGAACTTCACCGGGTCTGGGACCAAGCGTCCGTCGGGACCGCGCTGCCGCAGCGCCCAGCAATCGTCGATATTGACGAACTGGTAGCCGGCGTCCTTCAGGCCCGAGCTCACGAAGAAGTCGGCGGTCTCCTTGATCAGCTGCTCGCTGACGTCGCATCCGAACGCATTCCAGTCGTTGAACCCCATGGGTGGCGTTCGCGCCAGACCGTCGGCCACCGCCACGGGGGCGTGATCGTCGCCTTGATCGCCGTCTCGATCTTGGGGGCTGCTGGCAGTACGTTCTGCGGTCGATAGCTCGACGGGGGCCGCGGCGGCCTGCTCGACGCCGGCCGCGGGCTCCGCGCTGGGGGCGGTCCCGCACCCGGCCACGAGCGCGGCAGTCGCGACGTTCCATGATAACCACTTCAGGGATGAAGGTGACGTTTTCATGTAGGTACTCCGTTGGTTGTGAGGCAGGCGCCGATCAGCGCCCTGGCTGGCGAGCAGCATGAGCCGCATCGACTCGGGCGCAATGTGGGCGGCACGCAATTGTGAGGTGGCATTGGTGAGGTGATCTCCCCCGTTGACTCCGGACTACCCGGGATCGATGACCTGTGGCGCCAAAGCTCATGGCACATCGAGTCAACTCGAGCGAATTCGTGAGCCCGACGACCAGCGCCGCCGCTGGCGTTCCGCGAGGTCGTCGCGTTCACGCGGTCGTACGGCCACTGCCGAGCGTTGCCATCAGCCAGTCGCGCGATCTGAGGTTCGAGCCGTGGAGCTACGGGGTCCACGGCGAGCTGACGACCCAGCTCACGTCCGCCGCCCACGATGTGGCGGAGTCGAACGTGTTGCTGCCGCCGTTGCTCGCGATGAACACGGTGTTGTTGAAGTGGCGGAGGAACCTGGTCGGAAAGTTGAACGACGCGAACGACGTGCCCTGGCCGCTCTGGCCGGCTTGCGGGCAGAACGTCGCGTCGGCGCGAAAGATCGCGCTGCCGTCATTGGGCTGCCGGAACAGCTGGAAGTTGAAGTGACGCAGGAAGTCACCCGGAAAGTTCCGGGACTCGAACGACACACACGCGTTGTTCGCGAGGCCGCGCCGCACGATCCACGTCCCGTCGTTCTTGTCGACCGCAGCGCTGGCGGCCGTGACCACCGAGGTGACCGCGTTGCCAGCCTGGTGGCGGATGTAGCGCGTGGTGCAGCACGCGGTCGTCGCGCGCAGCGAGATCGTCGAGCCCGGGGTGAGCGTGCCGGCGGCGACCGGGCTAGGCCCGCCGTAGCCGACCGCGACGATGTTGGCGTGCACCGAGGCCTCGGCGGCGTCGCTTGGCAGGCCCGCTGTCATCGCGCCCTCGAAGAACGAGCCGATCGAGCCATTGCTGTTGTCGCCACCGGTGCCCAGCACGATCGAGCCTTCCTGGTGCATCGGCGTGTAGCCCGAGCGCGACGTCGGTAGCGCACCGGAATACCGGGTGGCGAGGCCTCCCGATTGCGCGTTGCCATCCTTGAGCGCGAAGAAGTTCTGGCCGTTGTTCTTCAACATCGCGGTCACGTACGGCGACTGGTTGCCCGTGTTCGCCGTGTTCTTGCTGCCGCCGTCGTTGGACTGGAACAGGCCGTTCTCGAGGTCGCCCATGATCCACGGGCCGGGTCCGCTACATGGCGCGAACCAGCACAGGGTGCCGAAGTAGATGGCGTCCATGTGGCCATTGCCGGTGTCGGCGATCGAGACCTCGACGTTGCCGTAGTCGAAGCAGCACGCGCTGTTGAAGTGGGTGCCGGACGTCACCATGTACATGCCTTCGGGCTGGCCGTTCACGGCGACGCCCGAGGCGGCCGTGTGGCGATAGCCCATCCGGCCCGAGAACGATGCGCCGTAGACGATGTGGCCGCCGGCGGTCACCGGCAGCGCATCCGCGGGTACGCCGCTATTTGCCGGTCCGGCCGTCCCGGCGGGCTCGATCGGCAGGTCGTTGTGACGCGACGTCTGGTCGAAGATGATGGTGATGACGCACGTCGTGTTCGCGCAGAACGTGTCCTGCGCGGCGGCGTTGGCGAACCCACCCGCGGACAACAGGCCGATATCGAGGGTGGCGTTGTTGGAAGCGCGCCGCACCTGGTAGAGCGGTCCGTTGTACGCCGCGAACAGCGCGCGCGTCGTGCTGTGCGCGGCGACGCACGGCGTGCCGGCGGAACCGTAGATGTCGCATGGTGCGGCCTGCGCAGTGCCGGTCGCGGCGGCCAGGGCGAGCGTGACGACCGCACCCGCGAGCAGTCGTGCTGTGGTCGTCATTCGTGGCTGAGTGATCATGGTGAATCTCCCGTAACGTAGGTGTCTGAACGTCGACAGCGAGGGATTGCGAGCAGTCGTGCCGTCACGTGAAGCGCATGCGTACCTCCGCGGATATTGCTTCGGGGATAGGCTCAGTGGCCCGCTCCGCCGGAGAGCGCACCGTCGTCTCCCAGGAGCTTGGCGATCTGCGGCCCCGCCGAGTCCGCGATCTCGCCGCCGCGCTGGCGCAGGACCTGCGCTGCGGCGCTGCGCACCTCGGGTGGCGACGTCGGGTCGAGGACGCGACCCAGCAGCTCGTGCTCGAGCTCGACGCCGGCGCTGCCTTGCGCGTCGTAGATCGCGGCGGTGGCGACCTGGGGATTGGCGTCGTCGATCGCGCGGCGCACCACGTCGTCGGCGCGCGGATCGCCCAGGTTACCGAGCAGGCCCAGGGCCATCGCGCGGTCCTCGGGCGGCCCGGCTTCGGCGGCGCGCATCACCTGGTCGAGCGCAGAGCGAGTTCCGACCGCCGCGAGCCCGGACAGCGCCAGCCGCCGGACCGCTGCGTCGCCGTCGCTGCGAAGCGCTGCCAGCATCGACTCGCTCTCGGCATCGGGGGCCTGTGCCAGCGCCTGCAGTGCGGTCATCCGCACCGCAGGTTCCGCGCCGGCGATCGCGTGCTGGAGCACCCGTCGCGCCTCCGCCGTCCCGACGGACGCGAGCGCCGAGACCGCGGTCTGCGCCGCCATGGGGTCGCGGCTCACGAGCGCCTGCTCGGCGGCGGCGATCCCCTCGGGCGTCCCGGTCCCGACCAGGGCTTGCAGCGCCGGCACGCGCGCCCGTGGATCGCCGTCGCGCGCGGCCCAGGCGAGCGCCTCGAGCGCCGCGTGGTCCCCGATCCGCGCGAGCGCCTGGACCGCCGCGGTCGTCGCATCCACGTTCTTGCCGTGCAGCGTCTTCATCAGGGCGTTGCGCGCTTCCACCGAGCCCGCGTTGCCGAGCAAGCTCACGATCCCCGGGACTTCCTGCGGACGGCCCTCGGCGAGCACGTCGCCTAGCAGCCGGGTCACCTGGGGATCACCGCCGTCGATCTGCGCCAGCACCGCGAGCGCCTCGATGCGCTGCGGGCCCGGCGTACGGGCCAGCTCGGCGACCACCGAGACCGCGTCCGCCGTCGACGCATGCGCCAGCAGCATCAGCCCTTGCTGGCGCTGCTCGCGCGTTCCGTCGCGCGCCCACCGGCGGGCCACCGCGATCGCCGCCGAGCCTGGGTGCTGCACGAAGTACCCGACCGCCAGCCGCTGCTCGACGGGCGGGCCGTCCTGGGCGAGCTCGAGCATCAGCGCCTCGACCTCCGGGCCGCTGGCCTGACCGAGCGCCGCCAGCGCCGCGCGCCGCGCCGCGGAGCCGCCACGCGTGGCGCCCACCAGGATCCGCACCGCGTCGCGATCGCCGATCGCGGCCAGCGCCTGCGCCGCCGCACTCGCCAGGCCCGGGCCGCCGCGCTCGAGCAACGCCGCGAGCGCGCGCCGTGCCGGCTGCCCTCCGATGTCGCCCAGCGCCGCCACGCACGCTTGCTGGACCGCCGATCCACCGCCGTCCGCGGCCAGGACCAGGAACGCCACCGCCGCGGGCCCGCGGGCGCGGGCGAGTGCGCCCGCGGCGGCCCCGGCGGTCTCGCCATCCCCGCTTGTGATCACCGCTTCGAGCAGCGCGAGGGTCTCGCCGCTGGCGTCGGAGATCACCGACAACGCCACCACGCGCACCTCGCGATCGCGGGCGCGGGCCAGGTCGCGGAGCACGGCGAGCGCGGCCGACGTGCCGGCGCTTCCCAGCGCGCTGACCGCCTCGCGCCACAGCGGCTTGCCGCGATCGCGCGCCAGGGCCGCGAGTCGCGCGACGGCAGGCTCGCTGCCATTGCTGCCCAGGCGCGCCAGCGCGGCCACCGCAGCCCGCCGGCTGCGGAGCGAACCCTCGTCGCAGTAGGTGAGCAGCAGGTCGGTGGCGGCGTCACCACCGATGCTCCCGATCGCGGCCAGCGCCGCTTCGGTCACGCCGGGCCTCGCATCGTCCAAGAACGTGGCCAGGCCGTCGATCGCGCGCTCGCTGCCGACGATGCCGAGCTTCTCGATCAAGCGCACCGTCTGTGGCGTATCCTCGCTGGTCAGCGCCGCTTCGAGCAGCGCGTCCTCGGTGGCGCTAGCGCGTCCTGCTGGAGCGCGCAGCAACGCCAGGTAGGCGCTATCGGTGAGACGCGACGACCGCGGAGACGGGGCGGGCGCCCGACGCGGGTACGCGCACAGCAGCGCGGTGGTGACGGCGAACACGATGGCGGCGATCTTCCAGGCGTGGGTCATGAAGACTCCAGGTGTGGCCGATCGGTGAGGGTGCTCACCGGCAATACGTGCTGCTTGTTCGATCTCATGGAACCGTTGCTCCTGAATGAAGCCGAGCTGTATTGCCGCTCACCGCTCGCGTGGGCGCTGTGTCGTCGAGAAACACACCGTTCGACGTACTCCGGATCAGGCTAAAACGTCACGGCAATTGTGGCGGACCCGTGGATTGCCTTCCAGATTAGACGCGCTGCGCCATGGGCGATGCCGAGTGTGCCCAGCAATCGGTATTCCTGTCTGCAATGACGCAGTGCCCAATCAACAGCCTGGCAGGTCGGCTGTGCTGGCGAGCGCGCTTCCTCATCTCATATGCCCCTGCTTTCAGCAAGGCCATGGCATTGGGCCCGAGGTGTTCCATTCACCCACGTGCTGCGATTCGCGATCGCGGGTGCTACTCGGTCACGCGCGACAGACCGGGTGCGTCATTCGTGAATATCGCGTGATGTTCTCCGCTGTCGAATCGGCGCGCCGCTGAGGGGGCGCGAATCGCCGGGTCGCCGAGATGCGCTGTCTCCAGAGAAGCACGGTAGTAGACATGTTCGTCTGCGCGCAATCCGAACGAGCCGAACAAGCCGAACGAGCCCAACGAGCCCAACGAGCCCAACGAGTCGCACGAGCCGCACGAGCCAGTGCTTCTTCGTGTCCGAGGTGACACGCTTGGCGCACGCCCAGCCGGCGATCGAGAGCTGTTCAGGGTCGCCCGCGGTGGAGCGTCCGCACTAAGAAGATCGCGTAGACGCCGCCGCGCATCGGGCGGCAGATGCCGTCGAGCATGCTTCGTACAGTCACGAAAGCGCCAGCGCACGATGCGTAGTGCGGCTCGTCATATCGTCGCTGTGAGCATCTCGGGGCTTCCCGAGGTCAGTTCAGAGCCCGGCGGTCGCCTCGAGGCGCGGCGGCAACCAAGGGTTCGCGACCGGTTTTGTCGCTCGGCTTGCCGGCGCGGACGCCGGCTACAGCGATACGGAGAATCGTCGGTTCGAGGACTCGCCGACTCAGTTGGTCAGGACCATATGAGCGACTGTCATGGATGATCGTCGCGATGTCATCTGATGCCTGTGTACTGTCGTCGATCAACAGGAGTCAGCAGTACACATGAAAAAGCGGATCTTTGCAGGGTGTGTCTTGGCGCTCGCCACACTGCCTGGTTGCCACGATGATGCGACCGGATCGGGGCAACCGGCGACGGGCGCGGCGCAGCAAGCCGTCGTCCTGAACACGAGCTCGTCCGGCCTGGTGCAGACCACGACGGCCAAAGGCACCACCGTCCAGCTCGACGGTCGGTTCCAGAATGCGGTGATCGCGCGACGCGCCGCGGATGGCACGATCGTCACCGAGTGCCACGATGATCCGCAGCAAGCCGAGGCGTTCATCCAGGCCACACCCGCGAGCCAGAAGGCCGAGACCAACTGATGTCTCATCTTCGACTTCTGGTCGCGGCCGTCGTGTGCGCGGCGCCCGCGACCGCGCTCGCCAACGCCCAGATCATCATCATCAATGCCGACGGCCCCGATGAAGGCTTCAACGACCCGACGCCGCTGGCGCCGGTCGGCGGCAACCCCGGGACCACGATCGGCGCGCAGCGGCTGGCCGCGTTCCAGTTTGCGGCGGATCGCTGGGGCGAGATCCTCGATAGCGCGGTTCCGATCCACATCAACGCGAACTTCGATCCCCTGACCTGCACGGCGACGTCGGCCGTGCTCGGCTCGGCGGGCTCGGTCACCCAGCACCATGACTTTCCCAACGCGCCGGTCGCCGGCACCTGGTACAGCGCGGCGCTGGCGAACAAGCTCGCCGGCGAGGATCTCGCTCCGACCCAGCCCGAGATCAACGCGCGGTTCAACTCGCTGCTCGTCGGCGATCCGTCGTGCCTCGGCGGCGGCACCTGGTACTACGGGTTCGATCACAACGAGGGCCCGAACCAGTCCGACCTGCTGCCGGTCCTGATGCACGAGTTCGGCCATGGCCTCGGGTTTCAGGCGTTCGTGTCGCGCAGCGAGCCCACGGTCGGCCAGCTGTTGCTCGGGCTACCCGACCAGTATCTCCAGTTCCTGTTCGACAATCAGACCAACAAGTTCCTGCGCAACATGACCGACGCCGAGCGCGCGATCTCGATCCGCAACAGCCGCCACGTGGTGTGGAACGGGCCCAACCTGCTCGCAGCGGTCCCCGGCTACCTCCGTCCCGGCACGGCGGCGCTGCGCGTGTCGAGCCCGTCGGCGATCGCAGGCACGTACATGGTGGGTGAGGCCACGTTCGGCGCACCGCTCACGTCGACCGCGGTCGGCGCAGATCTGGTGTACACCACCGATACGACGGCGTCGCCGCTGGGATGCAATCCGTACCCCGCGGACACGTTCACCGGGCGCATCGCGCTGATCGATCGCGGCGCATGCACCTTCGTCGTCAAGGCGAAGAATGCACAAGACGCGGGCGCGATCGCCGTGGTGATCGCCGATAACGCCGCCGGCTCGCCGCCCCCGGCGCTCGGCGGCGCCGATCCCCTGGTCACGATCCCGGCGGTCCGGATCACCTTGGCCGACGCCACCGCGATCAAGGCGCAGCTGCTGCTCGGCGCGGTCGCCGGCGCGCTGCAGCTCGATCTGGCCGTGCGCGCCGGGGCCGACGCGGCCGATCGCGTGTTTCTCAACACGCCGGACCCGATCGTCGTGGGCTCCAGCGTCTCGCACTTCGATCCGAGCACGACGCCGAACACGCTGATGGAGCCGGCGATCAACGCCGATCTGACGACCAGCGTCGATCTCACGTTGCCGCTGTTCCGCGATATCGGCTGGTACCCCGATCGCGACAACGATCTCGTGCCGGATGCCGTCGATAACTGCATCGGCGTGGCGAACCACGACCAGCTCGACACCGATGGCGACCTGATCGGCGACGCGTGCGACGACGACGACGATGGCGACGGCGTGGCCGACGCCGCGGACAACTGCCGGCTGATCGCCAACGCCGGCCAGGACAACACCGACGGTGACGCCCTCGGCAATGCATGTGACCCCGACGATGACAACGACGGCGTGCCCGACGTGGTCGACAACTGCGTGCTGGTCGCGAACGCCGGCCAGGCCGATCGCAATGGCGACGGTGTGGGCGACGCGTGCGACGACGAAGATGGCGACGGCGTGGCGGACGCGATCGATAACTGCGCCGACCTCGCGAACGCCGATCAGGCCAACGCCGATGGCGACGCCCTGGGTGACGCGTGCGACGACGACGACGACAACGACGGCGTGGCCGACACGGTCGACAACTGCGTCCTCGTGGCCAACCCCGATCAGGCCAATGTCGATGGCGACGCGTTCGGCGACGCCTGTGACGGAGACACCGACGGCGACGGCGTCGCCAACGCGGTCGATAACTGCGCGTTGATCGCCAACCCCCGCCAGGACGATACCGACCACGACGGGCTCGGCGACGCGTGCGACCTCGACGACGACAACGACGGCGTAGCCGATACCGCCGACAACTGCCCGCTGGTGGCGAACCTGGGCCAGCTCGACACCGACGCCGACGGCCTGGGCGACGCGTGCGATCCCGACGACGACAACGACGCGGTGGCAGACGCCGCCGACAACTGCCCGGTCAACGCCAATCCAGGCCAGGAAGACCTCGACGGCGACGGGCTTGGCGATGCGTGCGATCTCGACGATGACAACGACACGATCGCGGACGCCGCCGACAACTGCCCGCGGGTCGTCAACTTCGATCAGCACGACCTCGACGGCGACGGGGTCGGAGACGCCTGCGACGACGACGTCGACAACGACGGCATCGTCAACGCGATCGACAACTGCCGGTTGCTTGCCAATGCCGATCAGCGCGACCTCGACGGCGATCATATCGGCGACGCGTGCGATGACGACGATGACGGTGACGGCGTGCTCGACGCCGCGGACAACTGCCCGCTGAACGGCAACATCGGCCAGCTCGACAGCGACGGCGATCAGCTCGGTGATGCGTGCGACCCCGACGACGACAATGACGGCGTGGCCGACGCGGTCGACAACTGCGCGCTCGTGGCCAACGCCGATCAGCTCGACACCGACAACGACGGCAAGGGCGACCTGTGCGACGACGACGATGACGGTGACGGCGTGCTCGACGCCGCGGACAACTGCCCATTGATCGCCAACGTCGGCCAGTTCGATACCGACAAGGACGGCAAGGGCGACGCGTGCGACGACGACGACGATGGCGACGGGGTGCCCGATGCCGTCGACAACTGCGCGCTGATCGCCAATGCCAGCCAGGCCGACGCGGACCACGACAACCTCGGCGACGCGTGCGATCCGGACTACGGCAAGGATTCGGGCGGTGGCGGTTGCTCGACCACCCGCGGGCCGAGCGCACCTGCCGGCGCGTTCATGCTGGCGCTGGCAGTCGGGGCGGGCCTGCGCCGCCGTCGCCGCCGCCGATAGATAGATAGATAGGCGCGGATAGCCGCCGATAGGCGCGGATAGTCGCCGATCGGCGCGCCAAGCGAAGTGTGGCCGTCACGGAGCGCGAGATTTGAACTCGTCCGACCGAACGCCATACTTCTTGAGCAGTCGGTGCATGCTCTCCCGCTCGATGCCGGCACGCTCCGCGGCTTGCGTGACGTTGCCGCCGACGTCTTTCAACAGCGCGACGAGGTACTCGCGCGTCGCGCGATCACGAGCCGAGTCCAGCATGTCGCGATATGACAGCGTCTCGAGCTTCAGGCCGTGACCGGCGCGCCGCGCCGTGGTCGCCAGCTCGCTGGTGAACGCGGTGACGTCGATCTTCGGCCCGTCGCTCACCGCGAGCGCGCGCTGCACGACGTTCTCGAGCTCGCGCACGTTGCCGGGCCAGTCGTACTCGATCAGCGCGCCGAGCGCTTCGGCGGTGAAGCTATCCGCTTGGCCTTCGCGGCCGTGGCGGTGGACGAACAGCGCGGCGAGCAGCGGGATGTCGTCGCGGCGCTCGCGCAACGGTGGCACGTGGATCGGAAACACGTTGAGGCGATAGAATAGATCCTCGCGGAACTTGCCGGCCGCCGCGGCGGCGCGCAGATCGATGTTGGTCGCCGCGATCACCCGGACATCGATCGTGCGCTCCACGCCATCGCCGACCCGCCGCACGCTGCGTTCCTGCAGCGCGCGGTTCAGCTTCACCTGCATCACCAGCGGCAGCTCGCCGATCTCGTCGAGCAGCAGCGTGCCTTCGTGCGCGTTCTCGAACAGCCCGGCGTGATCATGGGTCGCGCCGGTGAACGCTCCCTTGGCATAGCCAAAGAGCTCGGCCTCGAACAGCGACTCCGGCATCGCGCCGCAGTTCAATGGCACGAAGCGTCGCTGGTTGCGGGGGCTCGCGTGATGGATCGCTCGGGCGATCACTTCCTTGCCGGTGCCGCTCTCGCCGGTGATGAGGACGGTGGCGTCGCTGGCGGCGGCGCGCTGGACGAGCTCGACGATGTGCCTCATCGCCCGGCTCTCGGCGATGAGGTTGCTGGGGCGGTGCGCGATCGCGAGGGCCGCCTGGAGGTCGCGTGCCTGGGCCCGGAGCTGGCGGCGCTCCACCGCGCGCCGGACCACGATCACCGCCTCGTCGGGCTCGAACGGCTTCTGGAGGTAGTCATAGGCGCCGAGCTTCATCGCCGCGACGGCATCCTGCACCGTGGCGAAGGCGGTCATCAGGATGACCTCGGTCTCGGGAGCCTGACGGCGAGTCTCCTGCAACACGACCATGCCGTCCGCGCCGGGCATCCGGATGTCGCTCACGATGACGTCGAACTCGTGGGCCGCGATCAGCGCGAGCGCGCGGGTGCCATCACTGGCCGTCGTGACGTCGAACTCCGGGGACAGGATTCGCGCGAGCAGCTTGACGATGTTGTCCTTGTCGTCGACCACGAGCACGCGTGGCGGCGTCACGACAGCACCGTATCCTGCCGCGGGGTAGGCAGCTCGAGCGCGACCCGCGTTCCTGTGCTGGGTGACGACGAGATCGCGATCCGTCCACCATGGGCCTCGATGATCGCCTGGGCGATCGCGAGGCCGAGGCCGGTGCCCTGCGGCTTGGTCGTCACGAACGGTTCGAAGATCTGGTCCCGGATCTCCGGCGCGATCCCCGGGCCATCATCGACGATGGTGAGGGTCGCTCGCGCGTCGGTCGAGCTGGCGTCGATCGTGATCGTGCCGGTCGCCGCGGTTGCTTCGGCCGCGTTGACCACCACGTTGGCGATCACCTGTCGCAGCTTGCCGGCGTCCGCGGAGACCACCACCGGGTGGTCGGCCACGACGCGAACGCGGCGATCTCGCAGCGCACCGGCACCTTCGAGGCGCTCGATGGCCTCGCGCGTCAGCATCACGAGGTCGACCGGGCCGATCTCGAGCCGATGCGGACGGGCGAGATCGAGCAGGTCCTGGACGATGCGCTGGCACAGGCGAGCCTCGTCCTCGATGATGCGCAGCTCGTCGGCGATCGCACCTGGCTCCTTGCGCAGGAGCTTGGTGTAGCCGAGGATCACGGACAGCGGATTGTTCAGCTCGTGCGCCACGCCCGCCGCGACCTGGCCGATCGAGGCGAGCTTCTGTGACCGCACGAGGGCGGCCTGCTCGTGGGCGAGGCTGGCGGCCATCTGGTTGAACGAGCTGGCGAGCTCGACGAACTCGTCGCGCCCCGCGAGCACGATGCGCGCGTCGAGCTCGCCGGCGCCGATCCGGCGCGCGCCCTGCCGCAGGCTCTCGACGCGGCGGACGATCGTGCGGGCCAGCCATCCGCCGACCGCCGCGGCGAGGCCGATCGCGAGCGCAAAGCACGTGATCGTCCAGATCACCGACTGATCCCGCATGGTCTCTGCGCGCTGGCGCGCGGCGATGCTCCGGGCTTCGAGATCGGCGTTGAGCTGTGCGTTGATCTCGACGACCCGGTCGACGACCGCTTCGAGCCCCTCACCCAGCTTGGCGACCTCCGCTCGATCTCCGCGCGCGATCGCCGGCACGACGGTCGTCCGGAAGTCCCGGTCGTTGCGCTCGGCGAGATCGGCGATCTGCAGGGCGAGCGCCTGATCCGACGCGGTCTCCGCGGCGGCCTGCAGCCGCTGGATCGCCGCCTTGGTGGCGACGACCACGGTCGCGTAGTGCTCGAGGTGTCCGGAGCCGAACTCGATCAGTGTGTGTGCTTGATGAATATACTGCTCACGGACCTGCGCCGCCGCCATGTGGCCGGCGTGCTTGGCATGGTCGAGCCTCGCGACGTCCGACTCGGCATCGCCGATCTTGCGGAGGGTGACCAGCTCGACGGCGAGCGCGACCGCGAACAGCACCAGCACCGCCGCGAACGCCGCGAGGATACGGCGGCCGGTGATGCTGCGTACAGGGGCGCGCTCGGCCGGCACGTCAGCCTCCGCTCACGCCGCGCATCGCGCGCGTCGCCGGGATGACGAGATCGACGGCCCGAGGACTCGCCGGAATCGTCACTCGAAGACTCGCGACGTCCGAGGTATCGAACCATGCCGCGACGGCAGTTTTCGACACCTCTTCAGTCATCGTGTTTGGCTCCGACCACCGGTGGGTGCGCGGCGGCTTGCTCGGCGGCCGCCCAGGCGTCGGTCCACGCCTTGATCTTCGCGAGATCGTCGCCTTGGACGGAGCCCGGCTTGTCGAACGGCATCGTCGGCTTCTTGCCGCTGATCCCCAGCACGTTGCGGATCGTTACCCCGATCGTCTGGGTATGATGGCCACCCAGCGGATAGCTGTCCATGTCGAAGTGATCGAGCTTCTTCTTCGCGGCCTTCTTGCCGGCCTTCGTGTGACAGCTGGCGCACGCCTTGTCGAACACGGGCTTGGCCGCGTCCCAGGCAGTGCGCTCGCTCGCAAGCAGCTCCGCCCGGCTGACGGCCGGGTCCGGCGCGACGGGCGTGACGGGTTCGACGGGGTCGGCCGGCACTGGTGCCTGCGCCACGGGCGGCGGGGCCGCGGACGGCTCGCTGACGGGCGCGGCAGGCGAGGTGGCCTGCGTGGGCGGCTTTCCGCCGCACGAGGCCGCGGCCGCGGCCAGGATGAGTGCAATACGCTTGGTCACAGGTATCTCCTAGGTCTTGATGCCGTCACGTGCGAGCTCGTGCGCGGTGGCCTCGTCAGCGACGGTGCCCTTGGGGTGATCGAACCATGCCTGAGCTGTCTTGCTGGTCAGCTTGTTGCGGACCTTGACGATCGTGAACATGCCGCCCATGTCGATCTGATCGAACGGGCCTTTGCCGCCCACCATCGAGATGCTGTTTCGCGGGCGCCCCATCGCCATCATGTCGCCCATGCCGGTCTCGCCCATCGTCATGTAGCCGGGAACCAGCGTGCCGATCTTGCCGTCGACACCCTCGGTATTGGCGCCGATCAGGTTCGCCGCGTCGTGCCCCATCTGGTTCATCGTGTGATGGGTCATGTGGCAGTGCAGGGCCCAGTCGCCGGGCGCGTCTGCCAGGAACTCGATCACGCGGATCGCGCCGACCGGCACGAGCGTGGTGGTCTCGGGCCAGCGGCGGTCTTTCGGGATGGCGCCTCCGTCGGTCTCGACGACCTCGAACGCGTAGCCATGGAGATGGATCGGATGGTGATCCATGGGGCCGAGGTTGCCGATCCGGATCCGCACCAGGTCGCCGATCTCGACGCCGAGCGGCGACGTGGCAGGGAACACCTTGCTGTTGAACGTCAGCACGTTGAAGTCGTTCATCGCGAACGTGTCGGGCCGCTCGGCGCCGATCGGAACCTTCCACTCGTGGATCATCAACGAGAAGTCGCGCACCCGCTGCGCGGGGGGCTCCTTGGGATGGACCACGATCATGCCCACCATGCCCAGCGCGATCTGGGTCATCTCGTCGAAGTGCGGGTGGTACATGAACGTGCCCGGCTTGGTGAACGTGAACTCGTACTTGAAGGTCTTGCCGGGGCCGATGAGGTCCTGCGTCAGGCCGGCCACGCCATCCATCCCGTTGGGCAACAGCACACCATGCCAGTGCACGGTGGTCGGCTCGGGCAGCTTGTTGGTGACGTAGATCCGCACGCGGTCACCGACCACGGCCTCGATCAGCGGCCCCGGCGTCGAGCCGTTGTAGCCCCAGGCCTCCACGTCGAGGCCCGGCGCGAACTGATGCCGGATCTGCTCGGCGACGAGGTGAAACACCTTGACGTCACCGCGCCGCACGAAGGGAAGCGTATGACCGTCGGGGACGATCACCGGCGTATAGCGCTCGCCGGCGGGTGGCTTGGGGATCGCCACCGTGGCCGCCGGAGGCGGAAGCTCGAGCGGCGGGTGCGCCTGGCCGCGTGGTGCAGGCGGCGTCGGTGGCGCGGGCGAGGCCGGCGCGCCGTGCTGGTGGCCCTGCGCGGCGGCCGGTTTGCGGGCGACCGCGAGGGCGCCGGCGGCGAGGCCGGTGTGGAGCCAGGTTCTTCGAGACATCGTCATGGCGTTGCGTCCTTCGAGGGCGTCGCGTGGCCGCCGCGCTGGAGCGCCTTGGCCTCGGCGATCGCCAGCCAGTAGCGACGCAGGGCATCGATGTACTGGCGGTTGATGTCGACCATGTCGCGGCGGGCGCTGAGCAGCTCGAACGTGCTCGCGTCCATCGCGTTGTAATGCAGCACGGTCTGGTCGAGCACGCGCTTGCGCAGCGGCAGGACGACGTCGAGCAGCTGGCGCACCTCGGCAAACGCCTGGTCGACGCGGGATCGAACGCGCTGCGCGCTGGCCACGAGCTCGTCGCGCGAGGCCGCGAGCTCGTTCTGCGCTCGCCGCTCCTCGGCCCGTGCCCGTGCCCGTGGCCCCTGTTGCTGGTTGAACAGCGGAATCCCGATCCGCAGGGCGGGACCGGCTTCCCACTCGCCACCATCGCGGCGCGCGGCGGCGAGCCCGACGCCGAGCTCGGGGATCACGCTGCGGATCATCGCGTAGCGGTGACGTGCCGCGGCGGCGTCCGCGTCCGCGTGGAGCGCATCGAGCTCGAGGCTCTGGCCCGATGCCACGCGCGCGAGGTCGTCGAGCGCGGGCGCCGTGGCCGGCGGATCCGGAAGCCGGGGCACGGTCGACCACTCCGGCTGCGTCTGTGCGATTCCGAGGAGCGCGCCGAGCTTCGCGCGGCGCTCGTGAAGCGTCTGCTCGATCCGGCTCACCTCGATCCGCACGCGCTCGCGCTGTTCCTGCTCGCGCGCGAGCGCCAGATCGCTGGTGTTGCCCGCCGTATGCTGGCGCTCCACGAGATCGGCCGACGCGTCCGCGGCGGCGAACGCGGTCCGCACGAGCTCGCGGTCTTGCTCCGCCGCGGCGACGTCATAGAACGCCATCTCGACCTCCGCGGCGAGGTCGATGGCCGCCGCGACCGCTCGTGCCTGCGCGCCCCGCAGCTCGGCGCCGGCGATGCCGCGGCGCTGGCCGATCTGCAGCAGATCGAGGATGTCCTGCACGACGCTGAGCTCGATCTCGCTTCCGGACTGCGCGCGCTTGTAGTTCGCGTCGACGCTGGTCGGCGGCAACACGGTGGCCTCGGCGACCTGGCTCGCTGCAATGCCGAGCTCGTCGAACCGAGCCTGGAGCCGACGATTGCGCGCGAACGCGATCCGCACGGCGGCGTCGAGATCGATAGGTTTTGCGAGCAGCGCGTCGATCGCAGCCGACGTCGATCCAGCCTCGGCGTCCGCCTCGGGCCAGGTCACGGCGACGCCCGCGCGGCGCTGGACATCGCGATCCACGGGTCCGAACACGGCAGAACGCGAGGGCACACATCCGGTCATCAAGGCAGCAGCGATCCAGGCTCGACGCACGCCGATTCCCTTGAGCACGAGCCGGGCCAACACGCGAGCCAACGATTCAAGCTGGATGGACATGTCGAGGCGCGGTTCTCCGTGACCGGACGGGTTACACGTGACCTGCTGGGTCACGAGCTGGCAGCGATGCTTCGTAGCCCGCTTGGCCGAGCGCTGCGATGAGTCGCCCGGTGCTGACGCGCGGCTCGTGGTCGATCGCGACCACATCCTGGTCGATACGAACGTCCACACCGGCGACGCCTTCGATGGCGAGCGCTTGCTTCACGTGCTCGATGCACGACGGGCACGACATGCCTTCCACGTTCAAGATGGTCTTCGTCATGAGGTCTCCTTGGCGGCCGGTTGTTCGGCTCGCGACCCCACGACGCAGCCGGCTCGCCGGCATTACAGTCGCCAAGGTCCGCGATCCGCGCTTTACTTCGCGCATGACCGAGGTCGAGACCGTCACGCCGGTGACCGCCGAAGCGCTCGCCGCGCTGGTCGCGAGCCACCGGGAATTTCTCGGCTTCGTCGAGCGTCGCGTCGGAGATCGTGCCCTGGCCGAGGAGATCTTGCAGGACACCCTGGTCAGGAGTCTCGAGCGCGTCGGCGAGATCCGCGAATCCGCGATCGGTTGGTTCTATCGTGTCCTGCGCAACGCGATCGTGGACCACGCCCGCCGGCGAGATGCGCAGGGCCGCCGGATCGAGGCGTTCGCCGCGGAGCTAGGCGCCACACAACCCGCGGAACCGGAGCTCCACTCCGTCGTGTGCCGTTGCGTGTCCGCGCTCGCCGAGACCCTCAAGCCCGAGTACGCCGAAGCGCTGCAGCAGATCGACGTCGAGGGCGCCGCCGTCAAGGACTACGCGGCGCACGCGGGGATCTCCGCGAGCAACGCGGGCGTTCGTGTGTTCCGCGCGCGCGCGGCGCTCCGCAAGCAGGTCGCCCGCGCATGCGGGACGTGCGCCGAGCACGGCTGCTTCGATTGCACGTGCGGCCGATAAGCGACCACCCCTCAAGGCGACCCTCATTAGACCGCGTGGCCGTGCTTCGCGCGGGTGCCGCTCGACCTGTTCGCACCGGCGTCGGTCGCCAGGCCCGCGCCGATCGGCGCAGGTCGTCGCCGACCGTTGGCCAGGGCGATGGTGCGGCGCGCGGCAGGTTCGCGATCACCACCAGCTCGGAAGCTGGACGCACATCCGCCGTCTCGAGCTGTGACGCGGGTGCGATATGGATCGTGGATATGAATGCGCAGGAGCTCCGGGTCCTCGACACGTCATCTGACCAACGCCGGGGCTCTGCGGCGACGCCGCGCCGGGCGACGCGGCCGCCGACGCGGCCATGGCGATCCTCACCATCCACCACTGGGACCGCGAACGCGAGCTCGGCGTGCGCGAGCTGCGGCGCGTATCGCGCGGCCCGGTGGTCATCGTGACCTACGATCCGGAGGTCAGCGCCACCATGTGGCTGGTGGCCAACTATCTCCCCGAGATTGCGGCGCTCGACCGCGCGACGTTTCCTCCGCCCGCGGAAGTCGCGTCGTGGCTCGGCGGTCGCGTCACGATCGAGCCGATCCTGGTGCCGCGCGATTGCGAGGACTGGATGCTCGGCGCGTTCTGGGCGCACCCCGAACGGAAGTCGCGTCGGGCGCGTCGCGCCGAGCGCTCCGCCGCGATCAGCGGATCTCGGCCGCGACGGCGAACAGCTGGTCGCGAAACCAGCGATGCGCCACGTCGTGGTGATTGCGCTCGTGCCAGGACACCGCGATCTGGAAGTTCGGGATCGCGATCGGCGGCGCCATCGCGACGATCGCGAGCGACTCCGCGAACCGCGCCGCGACCCGGCTCGTGAGCGTCGCGACGAGATCGCTGCCTTCGATGACGTACGGCACGACGAGGAAGTGCGGCACCGCGAGCGCGATGCGCCGGGTCTTGCCGAGCTTGCCGAGTGCATCGTCGACGAAGCTGCCCGGCGTTCCACGCGGTGACACCACGAGGTGGTGTGCGGCGCAGTAGCGCGCGAGCGTCATCCGCGCGCCGGCCAGCGGATGTCCGGTGCGGACGATGCAGGTGAAGCTATCGTCGAACAGGACGCGCTCGAAGTTCGCGGCCGGGCCTCGCGTGCCGCGCGGCGGCCCGATCACGAAATCGAGCGCGCCGGTGGCGAGCTGGTCGTTGGGCCAGTCGGCGAACGCATGGACCCACAGATCGATCCCCGGCGCCACGCGCGCGAGGCGCTCGGTGAACCGCGGCAACAGCACGAGCTCGGTGTAGTCGTTGGCGCAGATCCGGAACGTGCGCCGCGCCGTCGCCGGTTCGAAGCGGTCGACGCGCAGCACCCCGGCCAGACCGACGACCACCTGGTGAACGCGCGGCGCCAGCTCGTCGGCGCGCGGGGTCGGCACCATCGCGCCACCACCACCGCGCACGAGCAGCGGATCGCGGAACAGTTCGCGGAGCCGCGCCAGCGCGTGGCTCGCCGCCGGCTGGGTGATGCCGAGCCGCTTCGCCGCGCGCGTGACGTGGCGCTCCGCGAGCAGCGCGTCGAGCGCAAGCACGAGGTTGAGGTCGATGCCGGCGAGCTCGTCATAAACATCGTGCATGATGGCTATCGATATCATCCATTTCCCCGCGACGCCCGGCGTCCGCATAGTGAGCGACATGAAGACAATCCTCTGGGCGACCCTGACCGCAAATGGCAACTACGCACAATCGAGCGCCGAGCACCCGCCGAGGCCCGAAGCACTCGCCGACTTCGCCGCGCAGGCGCGAGCCGCCGGCAACTTCATCGTCGGCCGGCGCACATTCGAGGGCTTCCAGGCCGGCGCCGGCAGCGGCGGTAACCCGTTCGCCGCGCTCGACATCGTCGTGGTCTCGCACACGGCAAAGCCGGTCCCTGGTATCACGGTCGTGGCATCGCCGCGAGAGGCGCTCGCGCACCTCGAGCGCAAGGGCCACGCGACCGCGCTCATCGCCGGCGGAGCGGCGTTGCACAACGCGTTCCTCGGCGCCGGGCTCGTCGACGAGCTGATGTTCGACATCGTGCCGGTCCTCGAGGGCAAGGGGCTCAACCTGGTGAGCGATCAGAGCGCGTATCGCTATCAGGATCTCGCGCTGGCGAGCACCCGTTCGCTCGGCGCCGGCATCACGCAGCTGCACTTCACGGTCCGGCGATAGCCGGGCCCTCGACCCGGTTGGTCCGGGTGAATCGCGATGTCGTCCTGGACCAGGAACAGGTGCGGCGTCTTGACCGCGTCACCGGCGCCGTGTTGCTCGATGGCGCGGCGCGCACCCTTCGCACCTGGAAGGTAGAGGCTCCAGCGCGTTCGACGTTGGAGCGCCCGGTGCGCTCGGCGTCGTCGCGCGGTGAAGAGGCAACATGGCTCTACGACAAGATGTCACCGGAGTTCTGCGCCTCGATCGACGGCCTTCTGAACGTCGCCGATGTCGAACGCCGCTCGGGTTGTCCAGTTCAAGCAGTATCCGCCCGAGGCGAAGCCCCGCGCGATTCGCGCCTACCTCGAGCGTTTCGCGTTGCTTCGTTCCGTCGGAGCTGGCGAGACCGCGTTCGCGTTCAAGCGCACCGGACGCGCGGTGCTGATCGGCGAGCGAACCGGGGGTGGCAACCACTTCGGCGGCTGGGAGCCGCTGGGCGACGGGCTCTCCGCGTATCCCGATCGGCCGCACCTTCGATCCGGTGACCGGCGCGGACTGGGAAGGCGTCGGCGTGGCGCCGGATGTGGCGGTGCCCGCCGTCCAGGCGCTCGACGAGGCGGTGCGCCGCGCGACGCAGCGCTAGGTCTTGCGCGTGGGTTGGCGCTTCAGCGCGTCGACGAACGCGCGCAGCGCCGGGGAGACCCGCCGGCTCGGGTAGTACACGTGAAACCCCGGGAAGCTCGGGCACCATGCGTGGAGCACCGCCTCGAGCGCGCCGCCAGCCAGGTGCGCCGCGACCTGGACCTCGAACGCGAAGCCGATGCCGCAACCGGCGAGCACCGCGAGCTCGCGCTCGAGGTATTCGCTCATATGGATGTAGCCCAGCCGCCGCCACAGCTTGAGCTGTTCGGCCTCGCGCAGGCACTGCGCTTCCTCGGCATCGAGGATCGCCCGTCGCTTCGCAATGCCACGCAGCCGCTGATGCAATGTTTGCCAGTCGTCGATACGCAGGTTCGTCACCATCGCTCACCTCACCTTGGGTCGGGTCGTACGCGCGGCGCCTCCCTCGCGCGTATGCGGTGTTTATACACCCGAGATTTTCGAGGCTCTGT
>Ga0307509_10000328_pt1 | contig 78219 bp, 85 predicted proteins | sample 10_EM_MG_FD_202245 | JGI IMG/M metagenome (GOLD analysis project Ga0307509, IMG submission 202245) | Populus trichocarpa ectomycorrhiza microbial communities from riparian zone in the Pacific Northwest, United States - 10_EM | ecosystem: Host-associated > Plants > Roots > Unclassified | place...
GCTCGGGGCAACCGAGACAGAACCAGTGGGAGGTAAGGCATGAGTACCCTCAAGGATCGCATCAAGGCGGCGAACGAGAAGGTCGCCCAGATTGGGGTGCCCGACAGTGCCAACAACGTCCCACCCTCCCCTCCCGTGGCCACCGACGAGCCCGCGGCGTCGCCTGTGAGGCCGGCAGCTCCGAGAGCGTCAAAGACTGGCCCGGGCTCGTTGCTTGCCGTGATGGGCTTGCAGGAGGAAGACGCCCGTGAGCTCGAAGGCCTTAGAGCGCAACTGCAGCGATGGGTCGACGCGCAACCCTCCATGGCGCTGGACCCAGCGAAAATCGAAGAGGGGCCGTTCCATAACCGAGACGAAGAGACTTTCCACGGGCAGGAGTGGGAGGACTTCAAGGCGAGCATCCGCATCACAAAAGGAAATGTCCAGCCGGTGCTGGTACGCATCAAGGCAGGAACGACCGACACCTACGAAATGGTGTTCGGTCGACGCAGAACTAGGGCATGCCTCGAGGAGGGCTTCCCCGTCACCGCGGTGGTTCGAGACACTTTCTCAGACCTTCAACTATGGGAGGCAATGGAGTTCGAGAACATCGGACAGAAGCGCCCGTCTCCGTATGAGCAGGGGCGAAGCTACAAGATGGCGCTCGACGCGGGATTGTTCCTTGGTCCTGCAGCTCTCGCCGATCACCTGCGCAAGGACCGGGGGCTGGTCACCAGATATCTGACGATCGCGCGACTGCCTGACGCGGTCCTCAACGCGTTCCCGAGCCGATCATCGGTCCAGAAACACTGGGCCGAAGCACTGGCCGCGGCGGTACAGCGCGATCCTGACGGAGTCTTGGAACGTGCGGCGGCGGCAGCTGGACGGAAAGGAACGATGACGGCGAAGGACGTGCTCGCCTTCCTCATCACACTGCCCGGGAAAGCAGCCGGAAAGCGTGTCGTTGTGGCCAGCGATTCCGGCGCGACTCTCGCGACGATAGATGTGAAGAATGATCGAACCCTCAGTGTGCGTACAGCGAAGGGCTTCGCCATCAGTGACCGGTTACTCGAGGCGGTCAAAGTTGCTGTCGAACGCGAACGCGACAAAGGAAAGCGATAGCGGGACCTCCTCCCTTCCCTCTCCACAAAACGGCCCGACAAGGGCCGTTTTTGTTCTTGCCAGTCGCGACGGATGTTTGCCCAGCGATAAGGCGTTGAGGCAAAGGACACGCCGTGTAGCGGGGGCAATTCCAGTTTGGGTTGCCCCGGGCAATTGGAGAGCGCCCCACCCTGCCCCGCCCTTGCCCTGCCCTTGCCCTGCACTTGCCCTGCCCTGCCCTGCCCTGGCCAGGCCAGGCCTGCCCCGTGTCCGAGCACGATTCATCGCTTGCCGCACACCATCTGCCGAAGCTGACCCCCCGTTCCGCGACGTGGAGGCGGTCCTGCGACGCATGCTGGTCGCGCTCGAGTGCCAACTGTGTCTGCGTGTCGTTCAACTGCTGTCGCGTTCCGGCGAGCTCACTGCCTCGCGACTCGGCGACTGATCGCGAGGATGCAAGCTGCTGCGCCATGTCGGCCAGTTGCGTCTGGGAGAACGCCAGCGACCGGTTTTCGAGCTGCTGCCTCTCCTTGGCGTCGACCACCAGTTTCGCGTACCAGCCGCGAAGATCCGTACGAGAAAAGACGGCGGCGACCCGCGAAGAGGAAATGAAGCGCCGAGAGGACCGGCTCGCTGGCAAAGAGGAACTCGTTGCGGTTTCGAATTTGACGAGTGTTGCCCGGGGCAATTCGGCGCACCGCGACACCGAGACGCAAAGTTCACTTCCGCATCCTGACCTCGACTACTCTCACGGTAGCAGCGCTTCTGAAGCGCACAAAGGTGGCCGATCCGGTTCTCAAAGCATCGGTTGCCCGGGGCAATCGACAACGCGGCGCACGCCATCGCTCGGTCCCGCACGAGCTTCCTCGACGCCCAGGGGTACGAAGTTGTCTCTCGATAGCCGTGGCAACAGCTCAAACAGCAACGTCGGTTGCCCGGGGCAACTCAAACCCAGGGCAGTCGCGTTCGCGCCGCGTGGTTGATGAGCAGCCGAATTGATCGATTCAATTAGCAGCACTCACATGCATTGGCTGCCAATCCGAGGCGAACTACATAACACCCACCGCACGCGAGCGACTGCGGATGCTGCAACAGTCACCAAATTGCCCCGGGCAATTCCGCTAGAACGCCAAGCCGCCGCGCGGGCAGTGAGCCCAACGAAACGGCGAAGGGCGATCCGATCGGCTCACAAGTTCAAGGGTCCAGCACCTGGAACTTGGGGGATGACGAACTCTTGAGACCGAGAGTCCAAGTTGCCCAGGGCAATGCGTCTGCCATCTGAACCGTCATCAGCGGGAAACACTCCGTCCGACTGCAAGCGGTGGCCTGCCTATCGCCGAACGCCAACAAAGACTTGGCAAACACGTCTCAATGAGTGGAACGACGACTGCAATGCAAGGGGAACTCGACAATTTCGAGCCGCAGTTGCCTCGGGCAATTCGCCACAGCCAGGGGCGCTGATCAGAAGCGGAGGAGGGCCCGCGCACCGTAACCGCTACACGGCCCAGGCCTCTCCGGGCTCAGTCGCAGAGTCTTCGACGGCGTCGCGACCAATGCCCGGGGCAATTCAGCTGGCACCCCGGCTTGCCGCTCCCATTCCTTGTGCGATTGAATGCTGCCTGGTTTGATACTGGCGAGAGGCTGTGGAGTTCGGGCAAGCCGAGCAGGTGGGCGGCCTGGTCTCCTTGATCCCTTGGCAGGCGTGCGGGCCCAACCACGGTGGAGCAGAGGCCTATGTATAGCCGAGACAACCCGACCGGCCGTGCCTGAGCTGCTCGAACACGAGTGAAAACATGGGGGAAGGGCAGGGCGCGGTCCGCGGGACGCGGGAACCCTGACCCGTGGCGATCTTCACGTGCCGAGTTGGCGCCGATGAAGACTCTGATGGCGCCCGAGTAGCTGTAGCGCAAAAAAAGTGGTCCCCGGCATGAGCAGACACGGAGGAACTTTGCGCGCTACCGATGGGGCGGGACGGAGGAATTTTGTGAGTGGTGCAAGCGCAACTTCGCACTTGGCGAAGCGTCGCACAGGTGGCATAAACGAGTGCCAACGTACCCACCTATGCCTGCTTTTCTCGGAGAGCCGGTTGGCGCGAAGCCGGCGTTCCGAGTGGTGCGACGGACTGCGAGCCGCGTCATCGGTATCAGGGTCAGAGTTTGGGGTGATACCGTGGAACAACTGTTTCACGGCAAGTGCGGGTCCAGACTGTCGGCCCGAAAACCTAAGTGTTGACATGGTGTTGCGCTGACGATGCATTCAATGCCTACTGGCGGCGGACAGCAGCCGCTTCGCCCATCGGTATCACTTCGGTATCATTCGCACAACGATACCGTGAGAGCCAAAACGATGACCGAAGAGCTGCTGAGCCTTCCTGAGTGTGGTGCACGCCTCAAGGCCGCGATGGGCGTTCAAGCGCCCGCGCTGGTCACGCTGAAGCGCTGGAGCTCCGATGGAAAACTCAAAGGGGCGAAGGTCGAAGCGCGCAACGGCCGGCACCGCTACCGCTTCGACGTCGTTCAACAGATGGCGATGGCGGCGGTGCAGGACTCAACTTCACCCCACGCGAAGAAGGACCGGATGCGGTCAGCTGAAAAGGCCGGCGTGGCTTCAACCGCCATCGCTGGTGCCAACCCGCTGATCCTCCACGCGGATGATTTGGAGCAGCTCAAAGCGTATCTCGGTGCGCTGCTGTGCGAGCGCACGGAAGCCATGCTTGCCGAACTCAAGAAGAGCCTGGAGGAGAAGGCGCTTTCCAGTGCGATTAGTGACGCGGTCGAAACGGCAATGGCACGGATAAGCAAGCAGGTAACGGACGGCCTGAAGACCTTGGAGGCAACGCGAGTAGCGATGATGCTCAAGTACGACTCGGTCGACGCGATGCGCAAAGACAAGGTTGATGCCCTGGCCGCAGAAAACGAGAAGCTGCGACGTGACGCAAACAGCCTTGACGTGCAGCGCATAGCTTCAACGTTGCGGCAGATCCTGGACCAACTGCAAACGTTTGGCGTCCGTCAATAGCACGGGCTAGCGACGGGTAGGCCCAGCTAAGTGAACGACTTCACCGCGTCGCTCAGCGCTTGCCGCTCTGGCAACTTATCCACGGTGATCGACCGGATGCCGAGTACCGACAGACGGTGGGCAAGAACGCCTGCCGCAACGGCCGCGTCATCGGTCTCGGCAAACAGTATGGTGCCAAGCACGGCACCAGTCTCCGAGTCGAACAACACGTAGTCGACATGCGCCATAGAGTCGAGACCGACGTCCTGGTGCGCTGCAGGGCAGAGAGTCGACAATGGAACCATCGATGTGCACAGGACGGTCGACGGGCACACCTGGCGGAGCATGGCGAACAGACGGGCCCGATCTCCAGACATCACGGACACCGTATGAACAACACGGACCGGCGCCTGAACCTTGCGCCCAACCGACCCCGCGTCGGGTTTCAAGTCGACCCGTGGCGAGGATAGCGGTAGGGAGGTGGCAACACCCTCACCAGCGGCGGGCGCTACCTCAGTCGATTCCTCAGGAACGATTGGGGTCGCTGCATCAAGTTGGGAGGCAGGACCGCCCGGCGGATGGGCTGAGACGATACCTACCCCCACTGCCACGGGAGGCAACTCAGCCACCTTAGACGGTCCGTCTGGGTCGACTGCCGATGGGTTGTGCAAAACGGCTGCTTCTCCCAACGAGTCGATGTCCTGTGAACCAGCAAATGGCCCTGTAGGCGCCGGCCCGCGCAAGAAGGTCCAGAGCAAGCCTCTCACCCCTTCAGGCCGGGTCTTGCTATACGAGAGTGCCGCCAAGATGACCCCGAAGGTGGCGACGATGATGGCGACCACCAAAAGGAACATCAGCGGCCTGGAACCAGAAACGGTGTCCGATGTGGCGTTATTACCGTCCATGATGCGCTGCCGGTAGAGGACAGCCCTCTGGGTAGGCGTCAAGCTGTCATCGTACGAATAGTCGACAACTTTCGGTGTTGGTACGAGCTTCTCGGGAGGGTTCCAAGCCGGCTCGGTGCGTTCTGGAACCGAGTAGCGCGGTGCGAGGTTAGGGGACACAGGGCCAGAGAAGGTCTGCGCGTCAAACTGATCCTTGCCTGCGGACTTCATCAGGAACGGGACGCTACGAAGATTCAAGCCCACGAAGTTGTGGACGATCGCGAAGTGAATGTACGAGCCGATCCCGTCAGGGTTGGATCCCGAAAGGGCGATTTGCTGACCGGCCTTAACCTGATCTCCGGGCTTGACAAGTAGGCTGCCTGCTTGAAGCCATCCGTAGTTCGCCCACCCGCCGTCCGAATGGAATACGGCGACATAATTTCCGATCGTCGATGTGCGCTTTGAATCGTCGTCGCCCGTCAGACCGCGGACGTCAATGACCAGGCCGTCTCGCGCGGCGACGACAGGCGTGCCCTCGGGAACGAGCAACTCCACAGCGTTGGAGTTCTCTTGCGTGATGATCCGCGACCCCTGACCCGTGTAAGCGCGAATGACGCCTCGGTGGCCATCGGCAAACGGCAATCGATAGACGAAGGTTGGATCTGGCGTCAGCTGGGAGTCGCCGAACGCCATCCTCGTGCGGTAGCCGAAGGCGGCAGCACGGAACCGCTTCAACGGGACGGCAGTCGTGATCTTCCGGTGCTCTCCTGGCGCCAGGAAGTGAGGGTACTTGCTTCCAATGACGGCTGGATTGAATCCGGCGTTGTTTGTGGCCGTCAGTTCAACCACCACGTTGATTGGAGCTGGCCCATCGTTGAACAACTCCACGTCGATCGCACTCCCGCGAGGCGTGGTGTGCACGGAATACGGGTAGTCGTACGCACGAACGGCGGAAGGGCAGCACGCCAGCCCAGCACCGAGCGAACAAAGCAAAGCGACAAAAGCACGGCGAGTAGAGCGCTCAATCCTCATCCGGAACATCTTAGTTCGCCGAGAAGGAAAGATCAGATCGCCATTAGGCCCGGAATGTCCCCTTTTCTCGGGCGATCTCAAGCGCCGACGGGCGGCAACGATTCGCTTTTATCGGGAGAGATTCATGGCAAAGCGATTGAAGAGGACCTCAATAGAGATCTGGAAGTGCCTCGAGGTGCTGGCGCAAAGCGGGGCTGCAGCGCTGCTGGGGGCAATGATGATGCCGCAGGTGGAGCACGCATGGATCGTTGCTGGCGCACTGGTTGCGCTGGCCTACTCGTTGGAGAGCGAGGCACGTAAAGGCACAGTGAACAACTGGAGTCCTTGACAGCCACGACGGGTCGGACAAGTGGCAGCGCAGGAGGCAAAAGTGCTGCACGGGCGCGCAAATCAGGTGGTTTGGTCTGAATACGGAGGGTTAAGCACGCAATGCCGGCCAAATTTCCCGAACTGGACGTGGTACGTTTGCATGCTCATATGAGGCCAGCAAATGCTTCGAAAAACCCTACTCACGTTCGCTCTTGGAATCCTTCTCGCGGGGAGGGCCCTCGCAGACGGCTACCCAGTCCTGATCGAGGCAGTCCATGACGAGGACGGGTCGTGGGAAGTCGTGGTCCACAACAAGGGTCCGGCTCCGATCCTGATCAAGGTCGACCTCAAAGATGGGGTGAACGTACGTTCTGGAGCGAAGGCCACGGCGGGGTCGAAGATTCTGGAGCCGGGCGCGAAGGAATCGATGATCGTCGCGATCCCGAACGATCCGGCGGAAGCTACCCAGTTCGGTTGGACGTCATCGTGGGTTTTCGGACGCGGCACCACGAAAGGTGAGCACGACGGCTTGTATCGCCCGCCGTTCCCTGCGGACATGACCTTTGACACACTGAACAGCGCGGACGGTGGTCACGAGGGCTTCCACAACCTGTATGCGATCGACGTCATGATGCCTGAGGGGACTCCGGTGATTGCCGCACGGTCCGGGTATGTGACGGATGTGAAGGGTGAGATCGGCGGAGACCGCGTGATAGACGGTGGGCATCCAGCGTACGAGGATGCAGCCGCTCGGGAAAAGATGGGTAACTACGTGCGCATCTGGCACGACGACGGGACCTTTGCGGAATATCTGCACTTGAAGGACAGCAGCGTACGCGTCACGACGGGGCAGAGAGTTGAAGCCGGGACAAACATAGGACTGTCTGGAAAGACCGGTGGCCCATACGTGCCGCACCTGCACTTCGCTGTATTGAAGCCACAGAATGGCTTCAATAGACCGTACACGATGCCGGTGAAAATCGAAATGGCAGGCCGAGGAGTGCTTGTTGCAAAAGCAGGGGAGCCCATGGGGGCAGCGATGAGCGTGAGTGCAGATCCGTCTGTGGTCAAGCACGATCCACTGGTGGTTGCGCCGGTGAACCGAGACCCCTCGAAGACCTCCCTCGGGTCATCCTACGAGCGCACGAAGGCGGATGTGAAAGTCTGGATTTCGAAGATCGAGGTGATGCTCGGAGCAGTCCTCGCAATCCTGGCGCTGCTGGTCGGTGGATTGCTTTGGCGCTTCAAGCGCAAGAACGGACGCTGGCCATTCGCAAAGGTCACTGCAGAGTCGAAGGCGGCCGCGGCGACAACGTTGGCGGGAAGCGCCGAGAAGGCTAACAAGCCGGCGCTTTCCTGGCCAGTGTCGAGCGCCGGCAGTGGCGAACCTATTTCGGTGAGACCGAAAAGGGGCTACATGTTCTCGAGCGCTGAGGAAGGCTTCCACGCAAGCCTCTCACTCGCTTTGCAGATGGGATACAGCGTCCACGCAAAGGTATCGCTCAACCGCCTGATGGCGCGGCCGCCCATGGCGCTAGACGACCCTCAGGCATACGCAATCCTGCGTGGCGAGTCGATCGACTATGCCATTGTTCGAGAACGTGACGGGAAGATTGTGGTGGCGCTGGAAGTGACGGAAGACATCCCTGTACTTCCCGAACATCAAGCGGCCAAGGACATCAAGAAGGCCATGTTGAACCGAGTTGATATTCGCACGGTGAGCTTGCCGGCGTCGGCCGGACCAGAGCAGATCCGAGTCGCTCTGGACGGCTTCGTCAAGCCTGACGGGCACCACCATACCGACTTTGGTCGCCTGGTGGCGGCTAAGGAAGGTTGAGAAGCGCCGTCTTCACTTCAGGCGTAGCGGCAAGTGATGCAACCGTGATGCGCTGACTGATCTCGACCGACAACCAAACGCAGCCAAGGATCGCGGCGAGCCATGGCAGGCTGTTGCCGAATGACATCCCGAACACTCGATTCATGAACACGTGGACGACCGGCGCCAACACGCCGAAGGTTGACAACCTGACGAACATCAGGTTTCCACGGAGAACCTTGAGCCCAGCGGAGACGAGCTCGCGACTCCGCGCCGCGTAAGACCTGGACATCCCATGGATTGGGCGATCAGGAAAGGCGAGCGCCGCCTGATGCGGAGTCAGCTTCAGAAATGTGTTCAAGGCAACGCGCAACTGTGCCTGATCACAGTGGAAAGCCGATGACGTACCGACCTTTTCCTGAAGGGCACCAAATGTCTGAGCCAACGCGGCCTCAAGAAAGTCGCCTGACTCGATCAGCTTGGCGGCAACACCAGCGCATGAAATAGTCGACGTGGCCCCCGCGTACGAGGCGGTGAACACACAAAAAGGGACTTTGAATTGAAAGACCAATCGCGAGCCCTTGCGCTCGAGTACCTTGCACACGCCGAAGCCCGGGTTGATGTTGCGGACGGTGCCGAAAGATTCAAGCGCTGGTCCGATCACGGAAGCCGGCCCTTCTATCGTCTTCGCAACGAACTCAGGGGTAGCAGTTACGGATGACCAGCGAAGCTTGCGTTGGAATCCGGTCGCGACACAGGGCTCACACTTGAGCTTCCGTTTACCCTTGCAGACTTTGCAGGCTACGACCTTGCGGCCCTCACAGGATGCGCAAGTAATTCGCCTGTTGCCATGACAAGTTCGGCAGCGCTCACGATCATGTCCAGTGACGCCAGCACCATGACACTCGTGGCACTGAAGATCTCCCTGACTCTCGCACTTCAGGCACTTGGTACCGCCGGTGCCCTTGCACGCGACGCAAGCTATCGCCTTCTTGCCGGCACAGCTTTCGCAGGCATGTCGGTAGACCAACGACAACGCCCGATCTGCGACGACGATCTCCGGTGGAACGGTTGGGTAGCCGGCGCTGGCATCCACAAGGGGGGAAGACGACAGCGCAAGGATTCGTGCCTGGGCAGCATGGGTCAGCTGCCTGTCGATCTCCCCCAGGTCGGAGGACTCCGGAAACTGTGACCGCTCCTGGTGGCCGAGCTCCTCCTGGCGAAGGACCGCGACGAGGGAGAACGACAGTTCAACGTTCACTAGGCCAGTGCCGCAACTGATCGTCTCGAACTCGACGTCGCGGACGAACTCCGGCGCAGTGGCAGACATATCGTTTCGAACGATAGTCAGGCACCGCTCTGCGTAAGGGTCCTGGATGCTCTCTCTTTTCATGGCCTGTCTGGCAAGCAACTCTTGACGTCTGGATTGGGCAAATCGTAAGAGCGGATTGAAAGACGCTATGGTATGTCGGATAAGGAGCGAAAGTAGATCGGCAAAAGCGTACTTAGCGCACTCTTACTGAGAAATGTGGGCGGTCGGCTTCGTCATCAACTTGTGAAAGGAGTGGCAACGCTGCCGCGAGCGAACGAGCGAGAAGGGCGCTTTGGAAGCACGAGTGAAGTCGCACGATGAATGCTTCTCAACGTGCGGAGTCACACATGACCGACAAAGTGCTGTCTATCCACGAAGGCAGGTCGAGCACGATCGATCCGAGAGCCGCGTTCGGAGCGGGCGAGGTGCGCTTGCATCACGCCAGAAGCGACGTGCTTTCGATCCTGCGGAGCAGAGACTTCGCCCGAGAGATCAAGCGGTCCGTGCCAGCGGGCGTGCCGTTCAACGTCGACAGGTTTCTGCGAATCGTGGAGACGACCTACACGGAGAACGACAGGCTGTGCGCGTGCGACGCAGCATCCGTCCTAGGGGCAGTGATGAAGTGTGCGGAACTCGGTCTCGTACCAGGGACGTACCTACAGCACGTTCATATCGCAGCCACGTTGGCTCGCCCTGGTGGCGAGACTACGTGCGAGTACGAGGCACAGGTAATTCCTGGGTACCGAGGACTCATTGCACTGGCGAGGCGCAGCGGTGAGATCGCGAGCATCAGCTCCAGAATCGTCACTGACAAGGAAATCGAGACAGGGGCCTTCGATCTCTATTTCGAAGGGGATAAGGATACGCTCATCCACAGGCCCATCCTTCACGGAGAGAAGGGCAGCCCTGCTCTGGTGTATTGCATCGTTCGATTCAAGAATGGGACTTTCCACGTTGAGCCCATGACGCGCAGCGAAGTTGAGGCCGCTCGGGACGCTTCGCTGGCGAGAAGCCCGTGGAGAGCGGGCGACACGGCGTGGGAGACGCACTCATCCGAGATGTGGAGGAAGACGCCAATCCGACGAGCTGCCAAAGTGATCGACGTGCAAATTGAGCAGCTACACGCGGCCATCGCACTCGACGAAGGAATGGAGCTCTCGAGGCCTCAGCGGCTGCAGATGCTCTGGGCAGAGGCTGAGCGTCGACAGGCAGCGCCGGAGGAAGATCGATAGTTCAGTGGGTGGTGGCGCCCGCGCGGATTGAGGACACACAGAATGAAGATAGAAAGGGTGTGCAGGACAAATTGAGCCCAATGAGGTGTGTTCCCGGTCCTTTGCGGAAAAACACGACATTGACTATGGCCGCAAAATAGAGCACCGCAAACACGGACGCACTGTCCCGAGCACCATGCTAGAAATCAACGAGGTTCGCCTGTACGGCGAGCTGTCCGACGAGCCCAGGAGCGGCACGACTCCTGGGGACGGACAAAGCTGGGCGTCGATCCGGCTTCTCACCTTGCACAGCTACGTTGGCAAGGACAAGCAGCGGGTCGTTCGGAAGGACTGGGTCACTGTCAAGCTGTGGGGCAAGCAAGCGGACTATGTGGTCCTGTATCTAGGGCTCGGGTCTCAGGTATACCTTGAGGGACACCTCCGCAACGAGAGGTGGGTGGACCCCGCGACCCAAGAGAAGCGATACAGCCTGGTCATCGTTGCCGACCACATCCAAGCGCTGAATGTGGGTGACGACGAAGAAGGCGACGGCAAGCGCGACCGAGATGGCGGTGAGGATCTGGCGACGCACGGAGCTGGGACGGTGGAAACCGTGCCGGCAGTACAGCCGGGGGTGGTACCTGGCCAGCAGCCGGCGACCGACGAGGCCGGTGAAGAACTGGATGCCGGCAGCCCAGAGTTCGAGGAACTCCACGGATTGCAGCCGCCGCCGTGGCCGAAAGCCCAGCGCTAAGACTGAGCGCGTCCGAGCAACACGCCCCGACATGGAACTCCAGGTCTCGAAACCCATTGCCGACAAGGCGCGTCCGATACCGATCGGAGAACACGCGACCGTTGGTACCGGCAACGACTCCAGACGGGTAGATGCGTTCAAGCAAACCGATGAGATTCACTTGGACGTCACCCTAGGCCGCGAGATTGGGTACGAGTTCGCAAGGATTGGGCTGAAGCTGCCAGAAGACAGTGCGCTTGCCCTGCGTGAGGGGTATGCGGAAGGCAGCCAGAGACGCGGTGGCGGTACCGCGATGTCAACGCGATGGGAGCGCAAACTGCTCCGACTGAGAGCCTCTGCATGGCGCCGGAACCGGCTCGTTGACCCACAAGTGACGCCACAGTACATCGAAGCGATTCAGGTCGGGCACTGCCCGATTACGCACGGAGAGCTCACCAGCGGAACAGGTACAGAGACTGACGCGACCATCGATAGAGTCTTCAACGGCGGCGCGTACGCGGTAGGGAATCTTGCGGTTATGTCGATGAAGGCGAACCGAGCCAAGGCAAATCTGATGCCGCTGGAGATCGTGGACGCGGCAATGAGCGGATGTACAGCAGAAGGGCTGTCGAATCTTGAGTGGATGCGCCTGGCAGCGTTGACGTCCGCGTCAGCACCGCCGGGATATCCCCAGACGCAACTGCCGATGCTCGTCTATCCACCGAACGGCCTGCTGATCTCGAACGGCTATGTGGTGCTCCAGCAGTCGTTCTCGGCGCTCGCTGTCGGTTGGATCAAAGAAAAGTGGGTGCGCGACTTCAGGGCCGCCTGCATGGGGAAGAAGCGCAAAAGGGCCTTCGACGATTTCATGGTCACCCTCACATCAGTCCTGAGTCGCAGCACACGCGGGATCAGTTCCCCAGAACTCTATCGGTTTGGCATAGCCGACGCGTGGGCCGAGGCCATCGTCTTTGAGCGCTACGTCGGGTTGATGAGCGGTGCGAGCAAGGATCAAGTTGTGGCGATGATCAGCATTGCGCAGCGTGCGCAGGAGTCGCTGCATTCGCTTGAGAAGGAAAGCCTGAAGGCTTGGTCTGTGGAGACACGCGGCTATGCAAAATGAATCTTCAAGAACTGGCGACGATGTGACGGAGAAACCAAGCGAAAACGTGCGGGACGCGACCGATATCGAGACCCAGATGCCTCACTGGGTCTACCGTGTGAACGGTATCGAATGGTGGGCTGCGGATTCTCTGGATCAGGCGATCGAGGCGGCCGCAATTTGGTACGACCTCCCGCGGGAAGAGATCATTGACGAACTGGCTCCGCCGTACAAGCTGACGGAAGAGCAAATGTTCCAGACATTGATCGATGTGGCAGGAGTGGCCGTCCCGTTCTGGTTCGAGCTGACGCGGTTGCACCGCGCGGGTGAGCCATTCCCTCGCCTGTTCGGTCGAAGCGAAATCTGAGAAGCGCTCCAATCCCGTCTGTCGGCGCGCGTTACGCTCGGCAATAGGGTCGCTTTTGGGTGTATTGCAGAAATCTTCGCGGGGGACAACCCCTTCAGAATAGAGCGCTGCGAGGCTTTTTGACCTGTTAGGCGCCGCGGCGTCGAAGTGAGGGGCTCGCCATTGACAACCCGCGTCGCAAGCCCTCAGCGACCATTGACATCAGACGGAGACCACATGCGCAACCACACCATCAAGCAAGCCATCCGGCTCGGAGCAATCGCACTCCTCGCCGCGTGCACGGCAACATTGGCTGCAGCGGCGGGAAAGCCCACAACGGAGTGCCGCGACGCTGAGGCCAGCTTCTCGGAAGCACAGGTCCTCGCGGCGGAGGCATACGCATCGAACGACTTCGACAAGGCAAAGGCCGCGATCGAAAAAGCGAAGGCGTCGCTCCAGAAGGGCCGCGAAACGTCGACGTCCTGCGGTTGCGAGGCTGCTATCGACCCGGCAAAGAAGACGGCTGGCGAGTTGGACGACGCAATGCAGACTTCGCACTTCAACGAGATCCAGGAGCGCCTGTACTCGTTGATTGGAACTGGCGAACAGGCAAGAGCAGCTGCCGAGGTCTGCTGGCGTCAGGCAGCGACAGCGGGTGCGGCTGTCGCTGCGGCGCCGGCGAAGGCTCCTACCAAGTAACCACTCTTCAGGGCCGGGGCGTTATACGGCGAGCACGTCGATGGCCGACAGAATGCTCAGGCCTGCCGCGAGAAACAGGAAGAAGGCGAGAGAGGCCACTCCAGCGCCTCGCAACGCCGCACCAACGCGCGTGCTGTTTCGCAGAAGCACTGGGCCGATCACGGCGGACCCGAGCAGGGCTTGAAGCATCAGCGACGCCGCGGCCGCGAGAGCTCCGTCGCGCGAATCCGTTATTGCGAACAGGTCACGGCTGCGCAGGATGTACAGAAGGCATGTCGAGATGAATGCGAAGAGAGCGCATGTGGCCCAGCCAACTGCACGCTGGCGCAGGACGAAGGCTGAAGTTCTCACAAAGGTCATGTGAAACACAACGGCCAAGAGAAACGGCACCGCGAAGGTCAGAAGAAAATTCATGTGTGTTGACACTGTTCAACGTGCAACGGGCAGGATACATCGAGTTGCGGCGTTGATTGGGACGGCAATACACGTGACTACACCGCTTATCAGCGCCAATTAGCCCGTGCGCTAAGTCGCGGCGCCTCTTCAGATGTCGCCGTACAAAGCGTGAATGTAGGCTGCCCAATGAATGCGACGTGAATCCTCGTAGTAGCGATGCACAAGACGCTGCATGGAGGAGAACGACGCGGTAGTGAGTGGAATCTCTCCACGAGAGCCCCTTAGCGCGCCCTGGGCACCTGGGCGGGGGTAAACGAGACACAAGCCGGGCGGGCCGCACGTGGGACCAGTGGGCTCCGAAAGAAAGACGGCACAAAGGGTTGAAACGGCAGAGCCTGACGCGGTGAACCGCGCGGAGGTCGTCTTGCTCGACAATACGACGCGAAACGCCGGCTGGAACGTGGCTCTCAAACCCCAGTTTTCGGCATCGCTAATGACGATGCTCGGTGGAGTCAAGACAGATCCTGCAGCCAGAGCAATGGGGCCTACCGTTCCGGCAAACACCGCGGCAGACGCGACGCACGCCAAGTGTGACTTCGCCGGCGACAGCAGAACTCGAAGTTGCGCCGCGCCAATAGCTGGAACGACTCGAGCAAGTGAGCCAAGAAGAGAACAGAGCTGAAGTCCGAGCATCGGACGAACGTGAGGCGGGCCTGTAGCAAGATCATCCAGGAGGGCGCTAACGTAGTCTTGAAGTCTCACCTCGCCGCAGGAAGACACGCCCAGCAAGCCGAACAAGACGTCCTCGGGTGCGGCGGCCGGTCCCGAAAGCAAGGGGATCAGGCTGCAGGAGAGGGCGGCGATCGCTTCGAGAATGTCAGCACGCACGGGCCTGTCCGTGTTGGCGTACAACGAAGCGGCGACATCGCACAGGCAGGCAAGGCTAGGGAGGACTGGAGTAGGGCCCGCATCGTTCGCGAAGCTACGAAATGCGCGTATGGCTCCGTGATGATGAGAATCGAGAACGGCTCGGCCCTGCACGAACGAAGGCCAACGCGCACGAGCGGATTCGCTCAAGAGGCCCGAGTCGCGCTGCAGCGGTGCACGATCAAGCAAGTTGCTCAGCGCGCGGCAGTAGACCTGCGGGGCAGGTACTGATGGATTTTGACCCTGTTGCTTCCCGGCGCTGGTGTCGCTCATGCGATCCAGTATAGGGTTGACCTGGGAAAAGGGATCTAAACGGGTGCATTGCGGCTGTGACTTTCCGCCAAAGCGACAACATAATGATCGCAAAGGGAAAGCGAATGAAGCATGGCATCAAAAGCGACTTGTTGGTTCTGCGGGCCAAGTGTGGTTGCATCAAGAAGCTGTTTCCGGCAGGTGAGGAAGCATGGAGCGATGAGGCGGCAAGGGACGCCGTGATGGCTCGTGGGTCACTCGAGGTGGTGTCGCGTGACGTCGCATTCGCCGTCGTCGCAGAGTCAGGCAGGGATTGTCCCCATGAGATGCGGTGGACTGCAAAGTGCGGCCTCACGAACGCCAGCATCGCGCGATTTGGCCATCTTGATGCGCTCGCGTACATCGCACCAGGTCCGAAGGATGCGGCGACGCTGCACAGGCTCGGCATCCAAGGCGGCCGGGCATTCCTTCCTGGGATCCTTCTGACAACACTGCAAGACTGCATCCAGCTCAGCTTCGGACTGCGCCTCGTTGTCGACGGCGACTTGGTCGGCAAGGTTGAAGCGCGTCAAACAGATGCGGGCGAGCTGGTGATCGTGAGCGACGGATGCATCCTTCGCGGCGATGGAGGGCTGAAAGCAGTTTCAGCTGACGCCTCGATGATGGCGCTCGGCGCGGCCGCGATGTGGCGCCTAGGCCAGGCTGGGAGAATCGACCTGCTGGTGCCAGAGTCCATCAGGCAGGTCGTGTCGCAGTTGAGAGTCCTGAGGAAGAGGCCGGACGTTGACGGCCTGGTCAGCATGAGCGACCTTGTACTCACGTTGTTCGGCTCGATGGCGGCTCACTACCTCTGCCTGGACCTCCGAATCGCCGCAGTGGCGCTCTGGGTTGCTGAACGCGACGCCGGCACCTTGCTGCACGGGTTCTGCGCATCTCTAGCGGACGTTCGAGGAAGCGCGTTCGCCTCGATGAGCGGAATGGAGCGCATGCTGAGCACGGCTACACGTCGAGACCGGTGGTTGGCATCAGAGACTCACGGCGATCGCGCCGCAATCGTGGCAGCAGGTGCTGACGAACTGATCAGAGGCATGCTGTGAGCGGTGAAATCCCGTTGGGGACCATACTGATCACGGGCTGCTCAACAGGCATTGGCAGAGCTTGCGCGCTACGGATGAAGGACCTTGGGTTCAGCGTGATCGCGAGCGCGCGGACGCAGAGCCAGGTAGATGAACTTCGATCACTGGGGCTGGTGGCATTGGTGCTAGACGTCTCGCGTGAAGAGTCAATCAAGGCAGGAGTCGACGAAGCGCTGAAGCTTGCGGGAAATCATGGAATACGCGGCGTCTTCGCGAATGCGGGATATGGCCAGGCAGGCGCGCTCGAGGACATCACGGCTGCGGCACTGCGCGAGCAGTTCGAGACCAACGTAGTGGGTATGCATGAGGTGAATCGCCTCCTGATCCCTCACATGAGAGCTCAAGGTGGCGGGCGTATCGTCTTGAACAGTTCTGTGTTGGGTGTAGTGGCAATGCGGATGCGAGGCGCGTACGTGATGTCGAAGTGGGCGATCGAGGGCTACGGAGACGTATTGCGACTGGAACTGAAGCCGTACGGGTTCGAGGTGTCGATCATCGAGCCTGGGCCAGTCCTCACCAGATTCCGCGCCAACTCACTTCGGGCGCTGGATCGCCACGTGGCAACAGAAGAGTCCGTCCACTCTGCGCGGTACCGAGTACTCCGAAAGAAGCTGATGACCGAGGGGCCGGTCGCACCGTTCACGGCTTCGGCCGATCAATGCGTTCGGCACGTTGTGCACGCGTTCTCTGCAAAGAGACCGCGCGCACGCTACCGAATCACAGTTCAAACTCATGTGATGGCGGCGTTGAAGTGGCTGCTGCCAACGCGCATCATGGACGCGATCGCTACTCGCGGATGATTTTGCGAGTGCGCCGACGAGAGGAAGACAGATGGATCGAAGGGGACTGCTGCGTGGATCGACGGCGACAGTTCTGGCTGGTCTAGGCGGTTGGCTGAGAGCATCGGCGGCAGAGTCGGCGAAAGTGAGCTCCGGCACAGGACGAGTCTCCAGGCAGCCAGTCGTCTTTGTCGGTCACGGAAGCCCGATGAACGCGATCGAAGCCAATCCGTTCACACAGACCTTGGGGGAATGGGGCAAGAGGCTTGGCCACCCCAGGGCAGTGCTCGTGATTTCGGCGCACTGGCTGACGGAGGGCGAGACGGCCGTGTCGATCGCGCCGACGCAGCAACTGATTTACGACTTCGAAGGGTTCCCGGACGATCTGTACCGCGTCACCTATCCGGCACGCGGCTCGCCGGCGGCGGCCGGAAGAGCGGCAACATTGGTGCAGATAGCCCGAGCTGAGGGTCGGATGCGCGGGCTTGACCATGGCGCGTGGACGGTTCTCAAGCACATGTTCCCCAGGGCCGATGTGCCAGTCTTCCAGTGGTCCATAGACATCACCCAGCCTGCGAGGTACCACCACGCGATCGGAGAGGCGCTTGCGGATCTTCGCGAGGAGGGCGTGCTTGTCATGGGGAGCGGGAATGTAGTGCACAACCTTAGGCGCACCGCCCGTGGACAACAGGCGACTACCAGAGGCCTGACGGAATGGGCCGACAGATTTGACCAGGGTGTCAAAGCTGCCATCGACGTGGGGGATGTCGGAGCGCTGATCAACTACCAGCGGATCTCGCCCGGAGCAGATGTGGCCGTGCCATTTCCCGACCACTACTTCCCGCTGCTCTTCGCGATGGGAGCGACAAGATCCGACGACAGAGCGACGCACGTATACGAGGGCTTTCAGGCCGGGACCTTGAGTATGCGCTGCGTCGAGTGGTCGTAGCTTAGAAGGCAAGCAGCCTGACCATGGGCCCTCGGTGCAGAGCTTGGCCTGGCAGCGCGATCGGTGTGAGAATGATCTTCGCTTGAAGGTCGACACCGATGCCACCAACCTCAGACCCGATCCCTCGCGGGGTGATGTACAGATTGCTCAACACCATGTGCGAGCATGAGCGTAGCTGGGCAGATGTTCAACGTTACTTCAGCAGGAACTGCGACGTCTGCACAGACGGCGGGTACTTTGAGAGCTTGATGATGCTCTGGAAGCACTACGGCCAGCCGGCGAGGATGCGATTCTTCCGAAAGGCACTATCGGCTCGGTACTGGAATCCACTGCTGATCATGGGGACAGCAGAGTACTCGCAGTACGAACGGCTCCCGCCCCTGATCTGGTCACTCCCAACAAGGCGGAACATGAACGGGTGGGTGGAGTTCGTCACGCTCGACGAACTGAGCTGCATGACGGCGCCGGACGCACGCGTCGACCTCGCGGTAGGCATCGCAAAGTCGGACGTGTTCGCGGTCCAGATCCATCATGGCAAGAACACGCTCATCGTGCTGAATCCGCCGGCCGCACCGGTTGGGCGAGTTGCAATGAGTGGGCAAAGAAGGCCCTTTGCCACGGAAATAGCGAGCAGAGGCTGAGACTTTCGCATTCTATTGGCATATTTGGCCGCTCCTCCGAGGCCCGCCGACCCCGATTCCCTTGCCTAGAAGGATGCTCAAGGGTAGAGTACGGGTCATTGGTAGGCCACGTGGCCTGCCGCGCAGCGAATAGCTGAGACGGGGCGAATGCCACGTCAATCGGCCACCAGGTTCGCCTGGTTGAACCGTCCCCCTGTGCTTTGCCTTTGCGCTTAGCATCACTTGCTTAAATGCAAGTACCGTGAAGCAGTTCAGTTTGCTTCACACCCCTCGCGGGATTGTGGATTCGTCCCTTCCCCGCCCTGGGGTTAAACGCGTCCATTGACTTCCCGTTTGTGACTAACCGCGGCCTCACCGCGCTATGTCGCTGCATGTGCTCCCCGCGCATGTTCATGCGGAACTGCGCCCTGCAGTGCTACGAGTGTTCCAAGCAGGTTCAACGGACTACCTACCCCTCACCGGGTCTCAGTTCCTCCCTGCCTTCGTTGCGGCGTGTCGTCTTCGACGCTCGCCCGTTTTCTTTACCCTGTTCCGTCATCCCGACGGCGCACATCACGATGGAGTTTTCTATGCAATCTAGACAGAGAGAAGATCTGCGCATCGACACCGATGCGATACGCGAACGGTATTCCTTGGTCGACTTCTTGGAGTCGCACCTCGGCGTCAAGGCGCGTGGTCACGGTAAGTACGTGTCCTTTTCGGCGTGCCCCGCTTGCGGTGCGTCCAAAGACCCGATGAGTACGCGTATCTCGGTTCGCAACGACTCGACCTACAAGTGCTTTTCGTGTCCAGACCAGGGTGACGTGATTCATGCGGCCGAGCTGCTGTGGGGTCTATCGAGTTTCCTGGAGGCTGCGAAAGCACTCGCCGGGGATCAAGGTGGACGCTATCAATCCACGCTTCCCAAGCGAGATCGTGCACAGGAAGAGGCCGACGCGAAAGCGAAGACCGATCTCATGCGCACCGTCTTCTCCAAGCTTCAACTGGCTTGCCAGGAGTTCCACAGCGAACCTGTCGTCATGCAGTATTTGACAGGTACCGGTAAAGGCGAAAGATGCCTTCCAATCGGTGTCGTTCGTGAAGCTCAGAAGCGCGGCATGGTCGGATTTTTGCCCAGCAACGCGTCAGCAGCCAAGAAGGTGTTGATGCAGGCGATCGGTAAGGACCTGCTCCAAGAATCTGGTCTCTGGAAACCGGACAAGCAATTGCCCGGCATCGCCTACCGTCCGCTCGTGTTCTTCCTGCCAGGCATGTCCTCTGCAGAGTTCCGTGTGGTTGGTCCGGTGAAAGACGGCTGGAACAAGTCTGTTCGCTACGGTTCCCTCGAGTATCCGTACTGGTGGGAAGGCACTGGCGAAACGTCTGATCTTCAGGCGATGGTTGTTGAGGGTGTCATCGACATGCTCAGCGCCGTTGCCATGGGTTGGCGTGGTCACATCATGGGCCTTCCAGGCTGCAATTCGGTCCGTCAAGAGTGGTTTGTCGCCGCTTCAGACAGGTACGAAGTGAAGCGTTGGGTGATTGCGTTGGACAACGACGTGAACACCGAATCTGGCCGCAATCCTGGCCAGGAGTGGGCTGCTCGAGTGTCGGAGATGATGACGGACGTAAAACTCCCGAACTACATCCATGCTCCTGAAGCTGGTGACCTCAACGACATCGTTCGTGGCCGAGCTGCACAAGGCTTGGCGCTTACGGTGAAGGGGAGAACGAAATGACCCAATCGATGGTTGGTTGGGCTGCTTCGATCACCGCGCTCATCGGCGCTGCTTTGATCGCTATGCGTTCCCCGCGCTTGTCCAAATGGGGGTTCGTCGCCTTTCTGGCGTCGAATCTCTTGTGGATTGGCTGGGGCATTCATTGCGGTGCTTGGGAGCTTGTCTGCCAGAACGTCGGGTTCCTGTTCACTTCGGTGGCCGGGATCTCGACCTGGTTCGGCTGGCTGCCATCCCAGCGGTCGTTCCAGTCGCCTCTATGGCTGGACCGGCTCACTCGCAAAGCTCACTTGCGCTGGCAGTACTACTGCCTTCACAGGCGCCTGCTCCAAACAAGTAGCTGCCCTCCTGGCAAGCTATCGCGATGATGTTTGTCGCCCTGTTCGAATCGATGCCCCTTCAGACGCCCTCCGGCGTTTGTCGGGGCATTTTTTTTTGCCAACGACATGCTCGGGGATCGCGTGCAAGATTTGCGCGATCAAGCTATCGGGTAGCCCGGATGGATCCGGGCTGACCTATATGGCCAATTTCCCTGCTTTAAGTCAACGGCAATGCGCGCATTAAGAGCCTTTCTGCGGGAGAGGCCTTACACTTGAACTTCTCGAGGCTGCAGTGAGAGCGGTCTACGCTCGGAGAGACGCCGAAGGCGTGGAATGCGGCGTCACACAATGGCGTCGACTTTCCGGAACTCGACGCGCGTCGAGACGCCGAAGCCGAAACCGAAACCGAAGCCGAGGCCGAAGCGGAAAGTGCTGAGTTTCACAGCGAGGACAGAAGATGAAACCCGAACGAAGAGAGTTCCTGAAGAAACTGTCATTCCTCGGCCTCACTGCATATGGCTTGTCACCGCCCTCGCTCGCCGGGCAGGGCAACGACAACCACCTGATTGCCATCTCTGGAAGCGACATCGTCGTTGTCGATCTGGAGAATCACGAGGTCAACACTTATCCCGTTGGCTGCACGGCCCACGACTTCGTCCAGAACCCGCTGAATCCACGGAGAGTCTGGCTTTCCGAAAAGTGGGGCGCCCATGCCAAAGAGGTGGACTTCCAGACTGGTGAAATCACCAGGACGTTGATCAGCCCCCCTAACACGCAGTTCTTCGGACATGGACTCTTTTCGAAGAATGGCGACCTTCTCTACTTCACTCGCGGAAACTTCAAGAGCGGGCTAGGCCATATCGTTGGCTATGACACGAGGAACTTCGAGCAAGTAGTGGACTTTCCTGTCGCCGTAGGAGGGGTCCACGACCTTCACTTCACAAGCAAAGGCACAATCCTTGTGACTAGCACAGGGCTTACGCTGGTTCAAGGTTCCAATCCAGCTGCCGGACCTCAGGCCGAGCTATCGTCCCTCGTTGAAGCCGACCTCGCCACAGGTGAAGTGATTCGGAAGATCTTCATCAAGGACGAGTCTCAACTGATCGGACACTTCGCGATGAGCGACGAATTGGTGTTCGCGACGTCCGCCAATGCGCCGCGCAAGAACGGGCCCGGCGGCGAAATCTACTTTGCCCCGCTGGACTCAAAGGTCTTCTTGAAGGCGGAAATTCCGGGCGAACAACGCAAGTTCCTGGCTGGCGACTTCTCGAGCCTCGCCGTAGACCCGGCAACCAAGCGTATTTCGATTACAAACCGCCGCAGTGGATACATCACGATCCTGAACTCTGAGACCGGCGCGTACGTCGCCACGCACGTTTGCCCCGAGTACGCGAGCGTTTCGTTCGACAAGACACGGTCGCGGTTCGTATACGCAGGCGATAGCATCGATACGCTAGATCCGGCGGGTGGTTCGATCGAAAGGTTCAAGCTGGGATCTGCCGTTGGGAAGATGGATGGATCGCATAGCCTGATCATCTAGTTGCGCATGATGGGGGCGACGCTATCAACTAGACGTCACTCGTTCGTTCAGGTTCAAGGGCCGGGTTAGACGCGGCGGCTTCCTCGCCTCGACACGATATCGGCGCCACACAGGCCATGCAAATACTCCGACAAGCGCGAACTGGACCGGCAGCGGGAAGACCCCGAATTGGATCAAGGAAAGTCAGCACCCCCGCGACTACTTCCTGATCTTGGCTTCAAACGGCTGCGACCACACCAAACGACGACCGAGCCGGCGGCTCAGGCTGCTACGGCGGCGGCAGTAGTGCCATCCGCGAAGGCGGCAAAGCCGAAAGCCAGGGTCCTGGAATGCGCTCACGTGCAGTTCCTCCACGCGCGCACCGACCAACACCTGACACTCACTTGCGCCAATCCGGGAGGCCGTTGCACGAGCGCCCCAGGGCAACACAAGGAATGGAAGACGCTGGCCGACAGAACAGGCGTGGTAGGAGGCAAATACGGGCACCGAGAAGGCCAGCGACGGTGCTATCTGCGCCCGCGATAAGCCGCCAGAAGACCCACTATCGGCAAACATCGGTTGGTGGAAAACGAGCACTCTCTGACACGGAACAGAGGCCGAATTCACCTCGGTAGAAGGGCTTGTCGGCCCAGCGTAAGTCATAAGTTGGCATGTTTCTTGAAATGGCAATAGAATCGCGCTCCCTAGTCGACTTATAAGGACCAATCTATGGCCACCTCTTACAAGGAACTCCAGGCAAACATCGCCAAGATGCAAGAGCAGGCGAAGGCGGCCAGGGCGCGTGAGTTGAAGACCGCGATCGCGCAAGTGAAGGACATCATCAAGACTTACGACTTGACCGCGTCGGACGTGGGCCTCACAGCTGCGGTGAAGTTGCCGGCCAAGAAGAAGCCGAACATCCCAAAGGCCGCGAAGTACAGGAACCCGGCCACCGGAGCGACCTGGACTGGTCACGGAAAGCCGCCGAACTGGATCAAGCAAAGTCAGCAGCCGCGCGAGTCGTTCTTGATCTCGGCAACGAACAGCGCGCCCGCGCCGACAACTCCGGAGACGAGCGCTGCGCCCGCTACGCCGCCACAGGCACAAGCCTCGGCCAAGAAGGTTGCGGCGCCGAAGAAGACTGCGGTGAAGAAAGGTGCGACGGCAGGCAAGAAGGCCGCGCCAGCGAAGAAGGCAACTGCGAAGAAGGCCGCGCCAGCGAAGAAGGCAACTGCGAAGAAGGCACCGCCGGCGAAGAAGGCAGTGGCGGCCAAGAAGGACGCACCCGCCAAGAAAGCAGCAGTTTCCGCTACGGCGAAGAAGACAGCCGCCGAAAAGGAAGCCGTCCCCAGCTGAGCCAGTGACGCCGTACGCCGTAGACCGCGAATAGCGGTCGGCGCATGAAGAAAGGGCACCCATTGAGGTGCCCTTTCTCGTTTCTGCGCCCACTGAACGGGCCGTGACTCAGAACATCTCGGATACGGGTCCTAAAGGCACCCATTGCCGCTGAGACACCGCCGCGATTTGATGAAAGAATTTCGTTTCGAGGAAGAAACCGACTCGAGGGGTAGAGACTTAGGGGGAAAGCGTGCGTCTTCTGGAAGGCATGGAGTTGCAGATTCGCCAGAGCAGGCAAGGCAAGCTCGTGCTGGCGTACGTGGCCATGATCCTGATGACGGGAACACTCTGGGTGTCGAACGGCCAGGCGCTTGGCGCGGTGGCTGGTGGCGTCTTCTTCGCAATGTTGCTGTGCCTGCCGGCGTACCTCGGCGTAGGGAGCGCGTTGGCGAGTTCAGTCTGGACGGCCTGCGTCATGCTGCTGGTGACTCACGTGGCGGCCTACAGGGCCAACGTCGCGCTGGACACCGATTGGGAACCACCGACCAGCGAAACCGCATTGAACATTCTTGGGTTCGCAGCAGCGCTGTTCGCCAGCGGCGTGGTTGCGGCAGTCCGGTACGCGATGAGGACTTCGAAGCTGACCGTCGAGCAGATCAGGTCTCGCCAGCTTCGAGAGATGACGGTTGAGGCCAAAACGCTAGTGCAGCACGACTCGAAGCTGCGCCTGATTGGGTTCGTCGTGATCTGCGGCGCGGTGGTGTCGTGCTTCCTCGCAACCGAGACCCAGTACATCAGCACGCCGCGGCTGGCGGCAACACGATTCGTGTTCGAGAACATCTACGAGTTCGAAGACAAGCGGGGCCTGGCGTACACGCTGGCTTCCAGAACGGATGCCCGGATTCTGTCGGTGACTCAGACAGACGCTACAGCTGAAGCCACCCTGCGTGTGACGACGCCTGCCGTTCCGTTCGAGCTTCGCAAAGGGGAAGAGAACAGCTTCGCCGCACGGCGGCGCTGGTTGTCGCTGCCGGAAGCAGACAGGAAATACGTACAGACAACCCTGACGCTCAAGATGCGCCGCCGGGGGCTGACCGGATGGGAGGTCACCAACGACGAAGAAGAGGGGGACCTGGTGAAGATCGCCGCGGAAGGGATGAAGAGCGGTCACATCGTGCCGCGCAACGGGATAGACCGGCCGAGGTTCAACGATTTCATGGCACTGGACGCTGCATCCAGGCCCACGCATCCGTTGATTCTGGCGTCACTGGTTCTGGCCGTCGGGCTCATCGGGCTGGGGCGGCGAGCAAGCCAAGTGATCAGCGGTATCGGCATGGGTTTGACCCCCATAGCCATGTTCTTCCTTGGGGCTCTCGTGGTGAACAGGCCCTTGTAAGACACGAAAGCATGCGACGTGGGAATCTCATTCAACATTGAACAGAGACACAGGGTTGCGGCGTTTCCAGGTGAGCGGGGCCGACGAACTAGAAGCGACATGATGGACGCGCAGGCGCTTAGCAGCCATGTGTGTACGAGGCAAGATCAATGTGAGCAGAACAGCCTAACCAGGAGCCTCAAATGGCGCTGAACATCCCGAACATGCTGACGGTCGGCAGAATAGCCGTCATCCCGGTTCTCGTCAGTCTGATCTACTTGCCCAACAACTGGATCGCGTCGACGAGCGCTCAGTACCTGGCGACAGTACTGTTCGTCCTCGCCGCCCTCACAGACTGGCTCGACGGCTGGTTGGCACGTCGTCTAAATCAAACCACTGCCTTCGGTGCGTGGGCCGATCCGGTTGCGGACAAGCTCATCGTGTGCGCGAGTCTGATCGTGCTGGTCCACATCGGGAGGGTGCATTCTGTCATCGCGATCGTGATTCTCAGTCGCGAAATCGCCGTCTCGGCACTGCGGGAGTGGATGGCACAGGTCGGTGAGACGAAGAGCGTCGCGGTCGCGTTCGTTGGAAAGCTCAAGACAACGGTGCAGATGGTGGCGATCCCGTTCCTCTTGATCGACGCGCGGCCATTCAGCTTTGTCGGCACGCGTGAAATCGGGACGGTGTTGATCTGGGCGGCCGCGATACTGACGGTCTGGTCTGGCGCTCACTACATGCGCGTTGCACTCGAGGCCATGACGAAGCGCGACAAGCAGCTCGCCGGCAGCACGGCCGCCGTCAAGAGTCGACCGGAAGTCGCTTAACCTGCCCGCGCGTGCTCCCTCGGGCGCAGCGAGCGTCTGCCGGAGGGGCCTTCGATGAACCCCTGGCCGTCGATACGAAGTAGGAAGTCGGGTACGGCCCACGAGGTCGAACTGTCCGAAGCAAGCGGCGAAGTGAATGCCTGACCGGCCTCGACCATCCGGTCAGCCAAGTCCGCGTGACGACGAGAGAACACCGGGATCCATTGTGACGACACCCGCATGGCCGCGGCGTCGACCACAAGCGGGCGGCGATTCTGCGGGTTGAGCTCGACGGCGAGGAGGACGACCCAACGGTCGCCTGGTTCCAAGACATTGGGTAGAAGGTCAGGAACGTTGTCCAACCAGAAGCGATCGCGGAAGTCGGCGAGGCGAAGAGCAGGGGCCGACCACTGGGGCTTGAACTCGACGCCGCGGACGAGACCGAATACCACACCACGCGGAACGGTGCCTTTACTAGATGGGGCCAGGAAGGACAGGAAGGTCTCCCACTCGAAGTTGATGTCTTCGCGCAGAGCTGGGTCCCACACAGGCGGCACATAGAGCATGTCGGCAAGCGTGGAGTCTGGAAGTGGGGAGATGCGCTTTGCAGCCTCGATGACACGATACCTGACCTGGAAGTACGTGCGATGCCCAAGAAAAGCCGGCTTCCAAGTGTTGAGGCCCGCCACCTTGAAGATTGTGTCAAGCAAGCCGGAGAGCCCGCTAGGCGTTGAGTCCGCCTTCGACGGAAGAACTAGGCGTGGTTCAAGCACCGAAGCTCGAACGACACGAGCAGGCGGAGCGCTAGGCGCTGCCGCAGCACCCAGCTTCTGAGGAGGAGGGACTGGCTGCTCGGTAGAGCCTTCGACAGGCTCGACCCGATTCGGGCAGGAGAGGGCGTGAAGCAGAGGGTCAGGCCTGTGCAGGTGATACAGGTAGAAGACCGCAGGCTCGCTTGATCGCTTTGCCACGCCCATTGGAACACCGCGGTTGCAGCAGAGGCATGTGGCAACGCCGCCGCCGCGGTAAATCGGCTCGAGGTGCTGTCGACGCGATCCCGCATTCGCCCTAACCACAGAGAGGCGAAGTTGATAGCGACCAAGGTCGATCAGAGGATCAGCCATTGCGGAGAGGATCGTTGTGACAGTTATCCACAGTTCCTGTGGACAGGGCGAACGTTAGCAGCTTGAGGACCGGAGTTGTTGAGCGAATAGGACTGGCCAACCCCTCGTATCGAAACCGAATGGCATCTGTACCTCGAAGCGGCAGAGGCTAGTCGTGCTCATTTGCAGGGCATTGCGAAGGAGAAACTGCCGCCAAAGACTTGGCGATTCGCGATGTTTATCGAATCGGAAAGAGGGTGCAAATGGACGCTTTGCGCTTGAGACATGACGATAAAAACAGTCTAGAGTGGAGAATCATCGGAACTCGACCCGAGGCGTCACCATGAACAACAAACTGCAGATCGCAGCAGCACTCCTACTCGCCGTGGGTAGTACAGCGGCTTTCGCATGCGATAGCTCAACGCCGAGATGCCAATCGTTGAACGAGCTGGTGAAGGTCTTGAAGTACGAGGAGGGGGTCGCCAAGGCGCAGGCAGACTGCACTACCAATGCCAACGTGATGCGTCCGGAAGTGCTGAGCCGTAGACGGCCCGGCATGCTCAAGGGGCTGAATGACCGGTCGCCGAACTGGGAAAGCGTCGGCCAGGCGTACCAAGAGTACGTCGAAGACGCGTGTGGCGGACCGGAGATTCTGGGGTTGATCCTTGAGGGCTACCGGATCTCATGGGACGCCAGAGCCCCAGGTGCAGACTTGGCAACGGTACTTGCGGCGGCTCGCAAGAGCGGTATGGAAGGCGTGAAGGATCGTGCGGCACTGGTGTCGGCCGATGTGAATCGCGTGATCGGGAACCTGCTCGGTCAAATGACTTCGGCTGCAGAGAAGCAGTACAGCAACAAGCTGGCCGAGATCGCCATGGGCAAGGCGATGGACCGGCTAGGGTCGTGTGCTCCAACGAACCCGCCGGCGAAGCCAGGTCAAGAGCCAACGCTCACGTGGCCACCCAGGAAAGCCTCCTGATCAAGCCAGGGCAGGCCGGTAGGCTGGCGACATGGCCTAGGTAGCAGGCGAAGATCAGCTGGGCGCACCGCTGGGACGTATAGAAGTCAGGGGCTCGCCCGGCCGGGCAGGACGACGTGTCAGGTCGAGGACGCTTTCGAACGACCGAACCCCGCGTCGCCATAGACCCTCCCACACGACAACCGGGTAGTGATGTCGCGGCGCAGCTCCTGCGGGAGCTTGGGCAGATCTGTTGATGGACACTCGACACTTCAGGAGCCCGGTCAGGGCCGGGCAAAAAAAATGCCCCGACAAGAGCCGCGAGGGCTCGTGAAGGGGCATTGGACAGAACGAGTCAGACGGCAGCCAAGCGACGCAGCCCAGGAGGGCATTGCGCAGCAGCTGACATCAGACGAGTGGCTTTCAGAGCGAAGTTCACCTGGCCGGCGAGACTTCGATCCGAAGCGTTGAAATGTGCGTCGGCGCGCTGATCACCGTCACGCTCGACGTAGATCAACGACTGGTCGGAAACGCGCCAGACGACAGCACCGAGACTACGAAGCCAGTCGACATCTCCGTTGACGCCGCCTGTGAAGACGACGTCGCACGGATGAACAGCGAGGAAGGTAGCGACGGACGGACGCCAGAGTTCGGGACGGACACCTGCGCGGATGCAGGTGCCCATGTCGGGAACAGCGATGTGAGAGAACAGCTGTCGAGAGACAACCTCCTCGCAAACCGCAGCGATTGCTTGATAGTGACCGTAGATGGCGATGAGGACCTTGGCATTCATGAAGCACTCCTGAAATTGAAAAGGAGCGCGGATGCCCCCGGTAGGGTGCAACAGCAGCACCCCTTTGGGTTAGATCGGCAAGCCGAACAAATGACGGTTGGAAAGCTCAGTGAGCAGTGGGACTAGCAGCCGAAACGCAGCGACCGGGTGATCGCAATGAGTCAGGGTAGCAGCGACGATCGAACTCGGCGATCAGCAACTCCTCGGGCAGGTTGACGATCTGCTCGGGGAAGGTGAAGCTCGACAGGGCAGGACGATTGGCCAACGAGCACGAGGCTCGAACGACTTCGCATCCTTGCTGCCGATACCAGGAAGTAGCCAACTGGTTGGCCTGATCCTCCGAGGAGGCGTAGGCGTATGAGTAGAGCAACTTCGTGAAGCCGAGAGCCTGCACGTGAACCTGCTTCGACAGAAACAGCGTGACGAAATAGATCACGACGATCTCCTTAGAAGTTATCAGGCAGTGGCGACGGAACGAGTGCGAGCAGCAGGCATAGGAAGCGGATCTCCGACTGGTCGACGACCAGCGCAGAAATCACACGACGACACGCCGTTGTCGCAATAGCAGACCAGCGAGGTGGTCCGAAATTCCATCTCGAGACTGGTACCACGCACTTCAGTCGTAGCGTCGCGCCAGGGCGAAGCATGAACGTCCGTGTGAAGCATCCAATCGCCACCAGCCACTTGCGTGACGTAGGTGGCGCCGGTGGTCGGCTGGTACAGGTAGATCTTCGAATGCCTGAAGATGGTCTTGAAGCCACGACGCCGCCAGGAAGCAGAATTCTGAAACGGGACACCGTCATCGAGACTGGGCACGTCAAGGGGAGCCACAACGACCGGCGCGGCCGAAGCCAGACGCAGGGAGAAGTTGGAGCACTTGACGAGCTTCCAGGTGGGATCGAAAGACGAGGGATAGGCGGCATGGCCGGTGTGGACGCCAAGGGGATGCATCTTCATGTGCGGATCAGGATTGCTGCAGGAGATGCAACCGGCCTGGTCGACGCATGAAGAAGAGCTCTGGCAGGAGCCACATTCAGAAGCGCGGGTGAGATGGGAAATCATGTGCAAGCCTCCAGATGGAAGGAGGAGAGCACGCACCCCGGGTAGGGGAGACGGGCTCCCCGGTGGGGTGGAAGTTCAACCGCGAAGTCGAACGACGGTTTAGGCGGCTAGAAGATGCTCAACGCGAGCAGCTTCAATCTCCGCCTTATGGGCAGAGGCAAATTCTGTGAAGAACTTGTGCGTAAGTTGCCAGACATGAAGTTGGCAGTAGCCGGAAGAAACAGAAACACCGACATCAGCGAAATAGCCTGATGACAGCAGCGCAGCGACAGCCTGGGAAGGCAAATCGTGATGCTGCACAAGGACGTGACCGCTGAGCAGAGGAAACGCACCAGGAGGCCTGGTGAGATCGGCGTACGGTTCGGCGAAGTAGCCAGCCTCCACATCGCCGCGGTGAAGCAGTCGAATGGAAACTGGGCCACCGCTGCGAGCGTAGACACCAACGATCATCTGAAGCGATTGATCGAGATCGGGGACAGGAATATCGCCGAATGCCCGAAGTGCGAGGGATGAGGGCAGACCTTGAGGGGAACGACGCCGCGTGTGCATGAACTTCAGCACGGCGATGACGAGATCGAACGTGAGCATGATGACTCCAAGTGAGGAGCGCTCGCCATTGAGGCGGAGCCCCAATGGGTGGAAGAAGGAGGGGAGAGACGGTGAAAAGGGCCGAAGCCCTTTTCACACGTCATCACGCAGCCTTGCGGCTGTGGAGGTCAGACAACTGCTGTGAAGCAGCAAACCGACCAATCTCACCAGAAAGCATGGCGGAGAGTTCTTCGACAGCCAACATCTCTGACTGAATCCGAAGCTCGACATCGGTCAGTGAAGACAGATTGCGAACGCGGTCCAGCGAGTGGTTTGACTTGCCGAGCATCTTGGCGAGCGAACCAGTGAAGGTCAACTCGCGCAGAGCCTGGTTCATATCGAGGTAGGACTCGACAACCACAGAACACTCGTCGTTCAGCGCAATGACCAACACGCTGTCAGCGTGAAGGGCCGTCGTCTCACCAACCGGAACCAACTCTTCTTGCGAAGGAGCGGCAACAGCAGGCAGGGCAACAGCAGTAGCAACTGACGGAATCACAGCAGCCGGAACAACAGCGGCAGTGATAGGGGCGGGAGCAGCAACAGGCGGAACGACAGGAACAGTGAGACCGTAGCGGATGCGATCGATCTCAAGCTTGGCTTCCTTGACAGCCATATCGCGGTGAGCGATACGATGATCCTCGCGGATCTTGTGCTGTTCAATCTGCGACTTACGCCCGGCGAACCAGATGTTGTAAACGAACACACCTGCGATTACCAGGAAAAACAAGTACACGGGATTGTCCATGGTGAAACTCCATTGGTGTAGGACGTGCCAATCCCTTTCGGGAATAGGTTAACGCCCCGGTGGGGGGATGGACGGAACGTCCAGGGGGGAACCGGCCAGGAGGCCAGTGGGGATGAAAACCGACCGGGATGGACGGTTAACGACCGGATGCCGAAGCAACCGGTTGGTGACTAAGCAGCGGAACTGCAAGCCACCTTGGTTTCAACCAGCGAACTGGTCGAAGTGGTTCAACGAGAGCCTCCAAAGGCCAGCCTCCAAAGGCCAGCCTCCAAAGGCCAACGCTGCAATACGACCACAAAGGATCGCGCATCGCAAAAGGATGCCACTCCAATAAGGAGTGCCTGGTACAAACAAGTCGTACGCGAAAAGGCGATATGAATCTAGCACCGAGCCCGGCAGATGTCCACCGGGGGACGCTCAAATCCGTCGCTTTTCAGAGGTGTGAAGCGAACAATAGGATGCTATTGGCATATCCCTGCCATGGTGGCGTAGCGCAGAGACCAAAAAGTCACTTTAGGGACAAGCGAACGGACGTCCCGACGGACTCCAGCCGGAACCGCTGCAGAACGTTCTGCCCCAAGTACGCGGTCTTCTCCGTTGTGTCGACGAACACCACGTCCACGTCACGCACAGTGAACCGGCCGATGAGCACTACCGGGATCCTGAATGCACACCCTTCAGAGACGCCGGACACGCTGCTGAGTTGGACCTTGTCGCACTTCGCAGCACCGAAGTCGGCGGCGTAAGAGAACGGCAGAGTGGTGACGTCAGAGGTCCTATCGACTACGAACCTGACTCGGCGTGGGCCAACGGCGGCGTCGACAGTGAGGAGCCCTTCAGCATCCTGTGCGACGAGGATGCCCTCGTTCGACCCCGCGCTGGCCGCAGCCAGGTCGTTAGCCCGGTAGTTGACACCAGGAACGGCCGGCAGCGAAAGTGCACCCGTTTGCGGTGCAGCTGGCGCGGCGGATCGTGTTGAGTTTGGCGGGCTGAAAATGCTGGTGGCGGCGTTGACGATATCGTCCGGGACCGATGCGAGGGGAGGGGTCTGCTCAGGGTGAACGATGCGTGCGTAGCCATAGTAGGCAAAGGCGCCTGCCGCCCCTAAGAAGAGGAGGTGTGCCCCCCAGTTCGTGTACCTGCGTCGATACGCGAGGCCGCGCAGGAAGAACGCTAGGTGAAAGGCTAAAGCAGCGGCTGGGTATTGCCTGTAGAGGTCTGCAAGGGACCGGGCGACATGCTGAATCCCCTCCTGCAGCGGAACATCGTTCAGATGAGCGTAGAGCCCTCCAAGACCGATGGCAATCAGCAGTGGAACGACGACCGTGAGAACCAAGCCACGCGTGAAGCTGAACCTCAGGGGGCCGTAGTCGTAGAGCATGTCAGTGCCTTAGGCGGGGAAGCGTTGGGTCTTTCGGCCCTTGACCTCGACGACCCAGTTGAGCTTGACGGACGAGGCCAAAGCGGCGTCCGCCCGAGTGATTTGCATGCGAACTGGGTTGCTCGCCGAGGCGGTCGGCAACCCAAGGATCGACGAAGAGGAAGCATCGAGCGCTGCGAAGCAAAGGCTCGTGTACTCCTTGTGACTGGTGGGCGCATTGAGACGCACGGCGCAGTGAGGGTCGATGGGCCATTCTGTTCCGACATAGAGCGCTGGAACGAGAAATGTGGACTCACCGATCTGGACTTCGAGGTTGATGCGATAGTCCGCCAGATAGTCGAACAGCGCGTCGGAGAGGACAGAGCGTCGTTGGCCAGTCGTGTTCTTGACGTTGCGTACTTGAAGGTAGGATTTGCGCTCACCTAGGGGCTCGATACGCAAGTATTCGGAAAGGACCTTGGCGACCTGCACGAGGTCTGGAGTCCAGCCGAGTCGAACAACTGCCGTATGACCAGCGTCAGCAGGGAGGACGGCCTCTACGGACGCGACAGGCCTGGCTCTACCGAAAGCATCGAGGATGGCCAGGTCGATCTGCTGCTTGGCGAGCGCCAGCGTGGCAGCACCCGACTGCGCCTCGGAGGAAAGTGCGCCGGGTGCGAAAGTGCGATCGAGCCGCGCCTCGTTGTCTAGCAGTGAGGCCTGTATCTGGGCACTACGCGACAAGGCAAGCGCCAAGTCTCCAGACTTCGGGCCGGATCTCATTTGAACCGATAGTTCGTCAATCGCTCTACGCAGGGCGTTGTTCTGTCTGGTGAGAGCATCGACGGCGCCGCGCATCAGCGGATCTGCACGCAGCTCGGCCGCACGGCGTGTGAGTTCGCTGTCATCGACGGTTGCAGTCGCCGTCACGTCCAGGACGACCTGTCCGGCGGCGTTGATCGAAGCACTCTCAGTAACGTCGGAGATCCGGACCATGGCCACGCCGACAGACTGGATGCTCTCCTTGAACTTGTCGCCATCAACAGACGTGACGCTCTCGACGACAGTACCGACCTGCGCCGCCGCTGCCATCCGGATCTGATCGATGGCTGACTGGTGCGCCGAAGCGCGTGTCTCCGAGTCGGCCATCACGTAGCGAACGGTGATGGGCCGCGACCATGATCCAGCGAACGCGACGGATTGCGCTGCAGCTAGTAGCACGAGCGCGAACGCGCTAGCTCTCAATGCCTGATTCATCAACCGTCCTGTTCGTGACCTTCGAGGAGGAGAACGCACTGGTGCGGAGCGCCATGGTTGAACACCACGCTCGAATAGATCACTCGCACGGGACCGACGTAGGCAACAGTGGTCGCAGAGACGGAGGATCGGTACCCGTCAGGCGAGAGGATCTCAGACCCAGTGACTTGCACGCCGGCGCGTGACGCGGCGATGTTCTGAAGTGCGCGAGCCTCGGCCTGGAAGGAGATATGCCTGTCGGAGGAGAGGTAGGGCGAGCAGCCGCCGGCAACGAGGCCGTCCCTCGTGGCGATAGCCCGGCCAGTGCGCGTCCAGTCGACAAGCGAGATGCCACCTTGTCCGACCATGCTGAGCACCCTGTACGCGACGGACGCGTCAGCAGGTGTGTACTCGAAAGCGGGCTCAGCTCGCTTCGACTTCTGCGGAGCGGCAACGACAGCCGAGCTGAACCCGAACAGGATGAGGGTCGTCAGTAGTGCGCGAGCAAGCATGGTTCACCTCGATGCGTTTAGCGAGAGTCTGCGGCGGATGCTGAGGGTCCCGGAGCGACCGACTGGGCCTGAACGCCGGCGTTGACCAGTGCGGCGCGTTGAGACAGTTCAGCCAACCGAGCGCGCTGCGCTGCATCGGCTTCTCGCGCTCTTGCGTCCTGGCGCTCCCTGATGCGCCGATCTAGGTCATCGAGGGCCGACTGCGCCGACGCCTCAGTGCTCTCGCCTTTCTGCTGCGAGAGAGCACGGTTGATCTGCTCGTTGGGCAGGAGCAGCAGGACGTAAGCAGCGTACTGGCCTGACGGGAGCACCTTCACCTCATTGCGCAGGGTCTCGATGGCAACAATCGGAACGCGGGAAACAAGGGTCGAGATGGCGGAACGGTACACCTCGGTTCCGCGGCGACTGTTCACTTCGTTGCGAACCGAGGTTTCAGTCCCGGACACTTCCTGTTGAATTTGCTTCGCGAGGCCAAACTGGCCGTCGAGCATGGCCTTCTTGAGGACCACCGTCACATCGTCGGACTTGGCTGAACCGACAGCGTAGACGCCGCGGTCGTCGGGTTTGGGCACCTCGAGAATCCAGGGAGGGACCTCGGCCAGTTCTGCGGCGGCTTGCTTCTTCCGAACTTCGCTTCGCGCCTCCTCGGCCTTGGCACGAACAATGTCGGCACGTGCAACGTCTTTGGCGACGTCCTCTCGCGTAGGCTGAGACGAGCATGCCGCCAATACGGAGGCAAGCGTGATAGCGACGAGTACTTTGGACATTGGATGGTCCTCCAGGGTATGAAGCGAATGCGCCCGCGGGTGGGTAGGCTGCACACAGCCGCGATTCTGAACCCCAGATGTCATAAAACGCGAGTGACCCGGGACAAGCGACGAGGGTTCGGCTCGATAGTGTCGTAAAAGGTACCACGAGTTGGGCTAAAAAGGACGGCAATAGCGTCCTACTTGTGGCCGCAAAAGGCTGGTTTGCACCGCTTTGCGGACAACATCCGACTCAATCAAGGTGGAACAATACTCAACCTATTGCCTGGCAATTCCGGAGACGCTCTTGATGAAAACTGGACAACCGCAACCGTTCAAACTGACTTTGCTTGGTGCGCTGATGATGGTCGCGATCGGGGCATCCGCGCCGATGGCTCGGGCGCAGACGTCTGCGCCCCAACCGGGCACCGGGCAGCAACCATTCGCGAACACCGCGAAAGCGACCATGGCGGCAACGTTCGCGTCGAAGACGCCTTGCGATGCAGATGCAGGATCGACGGGCGCTGCTGATCAGGACATCAAGGTCCGACCGGACGCGAATTTCAACGTCATGTTCCACGGGAACAGGTTTGTCATCGCGCAAGAGATCACGACCGCGTTCGAGGCCGAGAACCCAGGCGTACGGGTGTCGTATACGGCCATCCCGCCGATCAACACGATCAGGGCTGTGAGATCGGGTGGGACAGACGCCGGATCGGCCGGGTCGTTCATGCCAGACGTGGTGATGGGCCCCAGGTGGCTTGGCGACGTCAAGGACGTGGCGACGCAAACGAAGCAGCTGGAGGCGAGGGCGATGTATTCGCGCGTGCACGGTCTGGTGTTGATGGCCAGGGCTGGCGATGCGCGAGTCGCAGGTAACGACTGGATGGCGATCGTCAAGAACGGCGACGTGAAGGTGTCCCTGCCTGGTGAGCAGCCGCGGCAGCATGTACTGGTACATCAGTACGCCGCAGCGCTTGGCGAAGAAGGACTTGATGCCATGAAGACCAGCCGTCGCGTGGGAGTCAGTTCGATCAAGCATCACCGAGCTATCCCGGCACGGATCGAGGGCAAGTGCGAGGACGTCGGCCTGCAGTTCGCACAGAGCAAGGTCTACTGGAATGAGCAGCGACCCGGTGTGTTCAAGTTCATCGACGTCTCTGCCAGCGAGGACGACCTCGCGCTCGAGGACTCGTACGTGTTCACGGTCGCCGGGAGCAAGCAACAGGAGTTGAGCTTGAAGTTTGCTCGCTTCATGACGCAACCCAAGGCCGTGGCGATCCTGACGAAGTACAGCTTGCAGCCGTAGGTAGAGATGCACGACTGTGTGCAGAGGCCGCCTTCTGGCGGCCTTTTCGTTGTGGCTCGACCGGCGACGACTGACACCTTTGAAACGACAACCCGGCGACGGCTATGAGATGGTCGTTAGCGGCCGCGGCAGGGCTGAACACACGCGAGCGCCGGAACCGGCTCCTTCAACAGCCCACGAACCTAAACGAAAAACATCGCCGGCAGCTTGTGGCTGGCGGCGATGGGGATGCCGCTTGTGGCAGCAAGAACTTGGCTGGGAACAGGGGCTTGCGCTACCGCTGGTAGTCGATAGACCAGGCCGTCTCGATCTGCCGGTTGAGGCTGTCGATGACCTTGACGCGTGCTTTAGCCTGACGCATGAACGTCGGCTGCGCAATGCCCGGCTGAGAGTCAATGAAGTACACCGGCGGGGTCACCGGATGCAACACAGCAGACTGGGCGATCGCGTCAGGCCACTGAGGCCCGATGCCGTATTCGGCGATGTAGTCTTCACGCTTGATGCATCTCGGCCAGATCTTGCCGCTGTAGCAGCTGATCCGCTGAAGGAATGCCGTAAGAGGAGTCATGGGCTTGCCGCGCAAGTCGAGTGGAAGGTTCCAGTTGACGACGATGTCTTCGGGCGCCTGCAGGCCGCGGACAAGGTTGTCCATATTGATGCCAACGCTTGGGAAGTAATCGATGGGCAGTTCCGTGAGTAGGTACGGGCGCTTGGGTAGGACGTCGACGAAAGTGAACGATGGGGCGAGGTCGTCGTAGTCAGTGAAGAAGCGATAGGTGTAAGTGTTCTGTTCGTCGAAGAACGAGTCGGTGATTTCCTTCTTGATATCGGCATCCGGGATCAGGATCGCGCGAGTATCCTGAATCGAATTGGCGATTGCCTTCTGCGCAGCGCCAATCGCTGTCGCTGACGACGCGGGGTTGTTGATCGTGTTGCCGTTCACACGCAAGTTCAGCAACAGCATCGTGCTCGACAGGTAGGTTCCATCACCGAGATTGATGAACAGCCTGCCGTCGAGCGGGATCCCAGGGCCGGAGATCAGAACGTGTGTGAACCTTCCGCCGGGGCCATCAGGTGCGCCAACAAAGTGCTCCGTGCCCACACCGCGGGTGTCGATGCGGTTGGAGAACTGATTGCCGAAGCTGACGTCATGGACGGCGTAGGTCCAGGTGCGCATGTAGACGGGACGCTGATTGCCCAGCACGCGCCACGTGCCGCCAGTGCTCGAGCATCCGCTGGGAAGCGTCTGGTCGCCCTTAACGAGCCAGGTGTAGGAGCGCCTCTTCAGACCGCGCATGTCCCGGAAATCGAAACTCACGAAGACCAACTTGGCGGCCCCTGCGTTGCGTTCCTCGAGTGTCTCGTTCTGGAGGTTGGTGTAGGTGTTGATCCGAAGAATCTTCGGATTCTCAATCTGGACCGTTGCGAGACTCCAGGTTGGAGGCAAATCGTAGATAGCGTCAGGGCTGAAGAGCCCGTTGTGCATGAAGCAGGAGCTATCGATGAGTGACACCGGCGAGGAAATGAACGAGTTCAGCGCCGTCTGGAGTTCCGGAAGAAGAGCCAGGCCGGCCGTCAACTCGTCCTGACTAACGTCTTCGAGCTTCATGCCGAGGCCAGTGTCCACATAGGCCGCCGTGACGGGATTGCCGTCAGTGAGCGCGAGAACGATGGGGCGGTGCTCTGTAGCGGACTGGAACTTGATCAGAGTCTGTTTGGTCGAATCGATCCGAACCGTCTGAGGCCTGACAAGCTGGAGGACCTTAGCGATTGGACTGCCCTGTGCGGGAGCAGCAGCCAAGTCAGCGGCGGTCGCTCCTGTCGCGGTCAGGAACGGCTGAAGCGCTTCGGCGATCTTGGCGTACCCGTCGGCCAGCCTGGCGGCTGTGAGGGCTGTGCGAGCATTCGGAAGCGCTACAGCTGGGAGTCTGCCGAGGGCGAGAACGGTAGCAGCAGTCGTGAATGGCGTGAGATCGGCGGAGTATGACTGCCCGTCCTTCAAGATCTCCGGGAGCGTCGCGTACCACTGGCGGCCCTCGCCCTTGACTCCATCTGGAAGTGGAAGCGTATCGTTGCCGTCTGGGAGATCGGCGCTGATGACGATCGGGAATAGGCACTTCCCGGCGAGTGAGAAGGCGCCGGTAGTCTCATCGGCCTTGGATGTTAAGCACAGCTTCCCTGCAGCGTCGTACGCGTTGACAACGCTGCCACCATACACCTTGTCGCCGGCCACGGCGCCTGTAACAGTGAAGTTGGCAGGCACCGTCAGAGGCTTGTCAGTCGCACCGCCTGTGCCCGTAGGATTCGTCTGGTTCGACGTTGTGTTGGTGTCAGCAGCTCCACCGCCGCCGCACGCTACCAGGATGGCCGGCAAGAGGATTGCGACAGCCGAAACTGCGATGACGGAACGTTTCACGGAACACTCCTCGAGCGAGCTTGCACAGGCGACTCCTTGGGAGCTAGGACCAAACCGCTGCTCGTAAGGGCAGCTCGAGGGTTTGGTCGATGAGGTTGTGAAGGAGAGGGCATCGGAGCGAGCCCAGCATGCCCGTTACGAACACGCCTTGCTGGACGGGCAAGGTCGGGATGGCACTGAAAGGCGTCCTTGTGAGCGAGCGATCGCAAAAGCCGCTAGCGGTGGCTACGCGGCGATGCGCTCGTCGTTGGGGGCGAGGACATTGCGGGGCGCAGCGACAGGCACAGGAGATTCGGCATCTTCGTCGGAGGTCTCGGGAGACATCGACTTGGCGACGGAGCGAACACATTGGACAAACGCGTGCGGTTCGAAAGAACCGTTCGGCTGGAGCGGGTGGGTCGCCGACGCGCTCAGCAGCGGAAGCATAAACACTGCGAAGTCCGACGTCTGTCCTTCGGTGACGACCCACTCGGCAAGCTCGGGCAGCTCGCGGATGGCCATCAAGGCCTTGTAGCGGCAGAAGAAGTTCAGCGCCAGGTTCGTGTTCTTGTTGAAGTGCGCAAACGCGGTGAGCAGGATGCGTTGGCCACTGTCACCGGACAGGACGCCGGTGAGAGGGATGCCTTCGAAGAACTGCGCCGGCAAGATGACTGCCGACAGGAAGGCGCGTGCAACCTTGGCCATGGCCGCGGTGAATTGCTCGACGCTCATCGGCTTGAGGTCCTGCGGACCTTGGGCAGTGATTTGGCTGGACTTGGCGACCGGTTGATGCGGGACGAAGCCGCGGCGTTTGCTCATCTGTTGCTCCAGGTTGCTCTTGATTCCGGGAGCTGACACGCTCATGCCCCTGAAATTGGAGCGACCATCGTATATGCCAAATGCTGAAAGATTCTTGGCGCAAAAGACCCAACTAACCTTGCTTTCACGGAAAAGCTCAGACATGTTGAAGGCCACTTTCGGGACAGGCGACGCTCCATCTCGCTGGGTTGCTGGACGCATATCTATGGGCGGCCGTCCCGACAGATGAAGAGTTTGGTCTCGCCTTGAGTAGAGTCGCGAAGACACGAAGATGGCCACTGCTACGACGTTGATTCCCGTAGCCTTTTGGCGTCCAGACGACACGGTGGACGGAGCCTGCCCATAGATATTCGTTCAACAGACGTCGGGACGGACGGTGGCCTCTAACTTTTGGAGGGGCTGTCTCCCCCCGTGGTGTCGTGTTGGCAGACGTGAATGGCGGACGGCAAGCGATAGCGCGCCTGAAATGTGTGGTGCTCGTTGCGAGGAACGGCCGCCCGCCCACAGATATTCGGCTGCACTCGGGGAGTGCGCGAGCTTCGCGAGACACCACCCCACACACAATCTCTGGTGGCACACGAGGCTGCCCATCGGCCACCATGGCCTCCAGGCCGGCCCGACCGCGCAAGAGGGCGGTCAGCGACCGGAGGAAGGCCGCCAGTCCCAGCGTGCGAGTATCGAAAGCAGGCGGCGGCACAGCGTCTCGCCCCTGCCGTCAGTGGCTCGCCGACGACGACGTGGCGCGGCGGCGGGGTCGGACCTGAATGCCAGCCCGCGCCGGAAGGGGCCAGGCTGACGGGCGAGCCCGTCCGACCTTGCAGCCTGAACTGCGACACCTGGACTTCATCAGTAGTCGGCGTCAGGCACTCGCCGTGCACGTGCCGTTATTGCAGCGGCTGCGGCGGGACTGGCCAATGAGTCGTGGGGCAGGCCTCTGCTGCAGGATGACTGCCCAGCCCAGCCCAGCCCAGCCCGCGCCAAGGCGAGCAATGTTGCACCTCGGCGCAGTACCAGACGTCGCGAGCCTAGCTGCCGAGCGGTTGGCGCGGTGGTACAAGCCAAACCCTTTGAAAGCTGTATTTGGGCGTTAGGCCTGCTTGAGGTGGGGTCGAGGTTCGGCGTTCGCTGCCTACTGTGAAAGTCACACGCGAATGGGCACCAAGGTCCACCGAGTGAACAGAAGAAAAACTCCGGCCGTTAGGTCGCGCACTTCGAATGGAAGCCAACTTTTCCGTGGCAGTAGATCTCGACTCTTTGCGTGGCTTAGGCAGAGACGGGGCGCCGGCTGATCGAGGTGAGCGAAGGGATCAAGACGAGCCCTGAAGTGCGCGCGTCGACACGAGCATCGGGATAGACCTCGAGAACATGACGAAGGGCTTGCCGGAACGCCTCTCGGAACTTGCGTTCCGAGGCTGCTTGAGTTCCGAACTGATCGCGTAGCACAGACCAGGGGATCTGCTTCGGTGACGTGAGGAACGAATAGCGCCAGGTCAACCAGCTATAGATGTCGAGGCAAAGCGCTGAATTGCGAAGCTTCATCAAGCAGCGAAAGTCGACAGGGACAGGGTGATCTCGACACTCGCGATAAAAGTCGTCGCTGAGTGTGATGCGGCTGCCAAACGGGTCGATTGGGCGACCCTCCTCGGTGTCCCAGATGGCGGCGCGCTTGGTGATCTGGATCGGCTGACGATTGAGGCTCAGGTCAGCCGCGGATTCGTTGACCCGTGAGAGGTTGATGGTGGCACCGAAAAGGCGGCGGGTCTGATCCTTGAGCCTCGTGATCGATCCGGCAGCGCCGCCGCTTGCGTGAATGAGGCCGATTCCCGCCATGAACGAAGTGAGGTTCTTGCCAAGCTGGACTTCTTGACATTGCGTCTTGACGGCCTCTGTCGCAACCCACGACAGCAGGAGTCGCGGAATGGCTCCGTATGGGAAGCCGAGGTTTTGGGTGACCTGCGCCGTTCGAACCTTCCCATTCTCGATGATGTCCTGCTTGTGCACGACGTACCCAGGCTGAATCAGCAACGAAACTCGCCCGTTTGACTTGAACCAGACAGGCATGTCCTTAGGCTCGCGGTACGGGAGGGTGGCCTGGAGTACGGCGCCTGGCATGAAGACCAGTGCACCGGCGGCCTGCGCTTCTTCAGCTTCGATTGCCGCATGCTCGCGCAGCATGTTGTCGAAGCGACGGTCCATGATCCGCTGAGAAGCCTCGCCGTCGAATGGCAAGGGTAGGACCATGCTCGTGTCCATTGATCTGCGCCTGCCCATCTCCTCGATCCCTCTCTTTTTTCTATGCCAAGAATGTTGAGAGAAGTATCGCCCGACCGAAGGCTCAAAAACGGCCACGTTCTGGGCCATTAAGGCCGGGAATGCACCGCTATTGACGGAGATGTGGGCAGGGTTCAGACTACCCTCATCCGAGGGGAGACTGACGACTGCGAAGTTGTCCACCGGAACCGCGAGCTCTTACTACCAGTCTTTACCTAAGCTACTGGAATACCTAATACAGGCATGGAAAGAGCAAGCATTGGCGCGGCTTAGCGGCCGTTTTGCGCCCATGGACATGCGTAAAGCGTCCATAGACCAACGCTGGAGCGCCCATAGACATGCGTAATAGCGCCCACAGACCGGCGTGAAAGCGCCCATAGGTATTCGACAGCGCAATACATACTCACAGACTTGTCCACAGACAGTCTCTAGCTCGCTGCTCGCTCGCTCGCTCGGACGGCGGGCAGGCAGGCAGGGCAGGTGAAGCGACCGCCGGCGAACAGGCGAACGAACGGGCGGCGAGCGGGCGGCGCCTAGTAGGAGGTGGTGTAGGCAGGGCTGGCCACTACCAACCGCGGTATCCACGTTCTACTTGCTGTCCAACAGACCGCTTCGTAGAGTCGCCGGGCGGGTGGCTGGCACGCGCGTGTTGGACATCCATCCGTTTTGGCTCCTATTGCTGGCAATACGGGGGGCTACGCCGCCTTATGCCGCGCAATTCTCCCCCGTATTTCTCCGTATCCTGTGAGGTGGGGATGAAACGGGTGCAGCATGGCTGGAAGAGACTACAACGAGCGCGACATCAAGGTGTTGAAGGGCCTGGAGCCCGTGCGCCAGCGCGCCTCCATGTACACCAGGACAGATAGCCCGCTGCACATCATCCAGGAGGTGATCGACAACGGGGCAGATGAGGCACTTGCTGGCTACGCATCGAGGCTGTTGGTGCGCCTGAACCGGGATGGATCGGTAGCAGTGGCGGACAACGGACGAGGCATTCCCGTCGGAATCCACCCCGACGAGGGGCTGCCTGGCGTTGTCGTGGCGTTCACGATGCTCCACGCTGGTGGGAAGTTCGACAAGGCAAAGCAAGACTCGGCGTATAGGTTCTCGGGCGGGCTTCACGGGGTCGGCGTCGCCGTGACAACGGCGCTTTCGGAGCGGGTCACGGTTGAAGTGCGGCGGGACGGAAGAGTGCACACCGTTGAATTCTCGAACGGTGGCAGGGAGATTGGGCCGCTGACCAAAGGAGATGCATGCGGTAAGGACACTGGAACGATGGTCCAGGTGTGGCCTGACGGTAAGTACTTCGACAGGCCTGACGTGACGAAGCAGGAACTCGCAACGTTGCTTCGCTCCAAAGCGGCTCTGCTGCGAGGCGTCAGTATTTCGCTAGAAGTCGAGTTGCCGGGCGGAGGTGTGGACTCGACGACGTGGGTCTACGAGCACGGCCTGAGAAGCTACCTGGAGGATATGTGCACTGGAAGAGAACCCGTGACGCCGATGTTCACCGGGTCAGAGCACGCGAAATCCGGTGACGCGTTGTTCGCGCAGGGCGAGGGCGTCGAATGGGTGATGGCTTGGTACGAAGGTGGTGCGCTTTCAGAGTCCTACGTCAATCTGATCCCCACGCGAGACGGCGGCACTCACGAGTCGGGTTTCAAGGCAGGGGTGTTCAACGCGGTCAAGACGTTCGTCGACAACCACGCGATGCTGCCTCGAGGACTGACGTTGCAGCAAGAGGATGTCGCATCTGGACTGAGCTTCGTACTTTCTGCAACGCTACTGGACCCGGCGTTTCAGGGCCAAGTGAAAGACAAGTTGGTTTCGCGAGAAGCCGTGCGTCTGGTCAGCCAGATGGTCAAGGATCCCGTTGATCTGTGGCTGGCCAAGAACGTTGACATTGGAAGGGCGGTTGCGGAACTCGCAGTCAAGAGGGCGATGGCTCGTTCCAGGGCGAGTCAGAAAGTGGAGCGGCGGAAAGGCTCAGGTGTGGCGGTGCTCCCGGGCAAGCTGACCGACTGTGAGTCGACTGACATCGGCCGGAACGAGGTGTTCCTGGTCGAAGGTGACTCCGCAGGCGGGTCAGCCAAGATGGCGAGGGACAAGGAGTTCCAAGCGATTCTGCCGCTCAGGGGAAAGGTGCAAAACTCCTGGGAGATCGACAGGGATCGCCTGTTCGCGAACAACGAAATTCATGACGTCGCAGTGGCACTTGGCGTGGACCCACACGAAGACGAAGCGTCAGGCAATTTGAGTGGGCTGCGGTACGGCAAGGTGATCATCCTCTCTGACGCGGACGTGGACGGTGCACATATCCAGACTCTGCTGCTCACGCTGTTCTACAAGCATTTCCCATTGCTCATTGCTCGCGGCCATGTCTATATCGGCCGGCCACCACTGTTTCGGATCGACGTCAAGCCGACACCTGGTTCGAAGCAAGGTCGGCGCCTGTACGCGCTCGACACGCGCGACCTGGTCGTAACGCAAGAGCGGCTTCGACAGGAAGGTGTCCGCGAAGAGGCGATCGATGTGAGCCGCTTCAAGGGTCTCGGAGAGATGAACGCGCAGCAACTGAAAGAGACTGCAATGGGGAAGGCCACAAGGGCCCTGCTTCAGGTCAGAGCAGACATGGATCGTCTCGCATTGGACGGATTGTTCAACATGCTCATGAGCAAAGGTGAGCCCGCGGCACGACGGCAGTGGATGTCGGAAAAGGGTGCGCTTGCCGAGGTCGACGCATGAGCAACGGTCCGCACGATATGACGATGGACCTTTTCGCTGTTGACCCGACTCCGGAGGTTCTGGGGTCGCAACCCCCAATCGATCCGCCGGGTAAGAAGTACGCTGCGGAGCCATGGCCCGACGACGCAGCTCCGCTCGGCGGGCACATGGAGAGAGCCTACCTTGAGTACGCGATGAGCGTGGTCATGGGGCGAGCACTACCAAACGGAAGCGATGGTCTCAAACCCGTTCAATTGCGAGTGCTGCACGCAATGAATGAGATGCGCCTGAGCGCGAACGCCAAACATGTAAAGAGCGCGCGTGTGGTCGGTGACGTCATAGGCAAGTACCACCCGCACGGGGACCAGAGCGTATACGACACGACAGTGCGCATGGCGCAGAGCTTTTCGCTTCGGTACCCATTGGTGGACGGTCAGGGCAACTTCGGCTCACTGGACGGCGACGGCGCGGCGGCAATGCGCTACACCGAGTGCAGGTTGACGCCCATTGCCGAACTGCTACTCGGTGAGTTGAGTCAGGGAACCGTCGACTTCCGCCCGAACTATGACGGCTCGTATCAGGAGCCATGCGTCCTGCCGGCGCAACTGCCGATGCTCCTGTTGAACGGAGCGTCTGGGATTGCGGTGGGGATGGCAACGGAAGTTCCGTCCCACAACCTCAGAGAAGTCGTTGCAGCGCTGCGCTTGCTGCTCGAGAACGACGCGGCGACGCTGGATGACGTCTTGAAGGTGCTGCCGGGTCCTGATCTCCCTGGGGGAGCTCAGCTGTCGGCAACCGCAGACGAAATCAAAACCGCGTACGTCACGGGTCGCGGATCACTCAAGACATTGGCTAGATGGCACTTCGAGGAGCTCGCGGACGGCGACTGGCGGGCCGTGGTCGACGAACTGCCCCATGGGATCTCGTGCGCGAAAGTCTTGTCCGAGATCGAGGGCCTGACCAACCCCCAGCCCAAGCCTGGCAAGAAAGACCTGTCGCTGGACCAGAAGACATCGAAGCAACTGATCCTTTCGAAGTTGGAGACGGCACGCGACGAATCGTCTGAGGAGGCTCCTATCCGGATCGCCCTTGAGCCGAAGAGCGCAAGTATTCCGCGGGACGACTTCATGCAGACGATGGTCAGGATGACCAGCCTGTCGGCCAACTTGCCGGTGAATTTGACGCTGCTCGATCGCAAGAGGCGACCAGGGACAAAGCCGCTGCTCGACATCTTGAAGGAGTGGCTCGAGTTTAGATTCGAGGTCGTAGAGCGCCGGACTAGGCATCGCCTGCGTCAGGTCGACGACAGGCTGCACATTCTTGAAGGGCGCTCAGCAGTCCTGCTTCGCATCGACGAGGTGATCAAGATCATTCGTGAGGCTGATGAACCCAAGTCGGCACTCATCGCGTCGTTTGGCCTGTCCGAGCGGCAGGCGAACGACGTTCTGGACATTCGTCTGAGAGCACTGGCGCGACTCGAGGCCATCAAGCTGGAAGCTGAGGCTGCGGCACTTCAAAGCGAGCGGGCCACGTTGAGTCTTGCGCTCTCGTCGAAGGCTGAGTTGGCGAAGGTGATCGACAGCGAACTGATCGCAGCGAAAACGAAGTACGGTGACGACCGCCGCACGTTGATTCGCGAGGTTGCTGCCACCGAGCAGTACGTAGCGGCGCACGCTCCATCTGAACCGGTGACTGTGAGCATTTCGAGAGCAGGTTGGCTTCAAGTAAGGCCCGGGCACGCAGTTGACCTCAAGCAGCTCACCTACAAGGCAGGCGACTCTGAGCTGAGTGTGTTTGAGGCCACCACCGCCATGTCGGTTTGCCTACTAGACAGCATGGGGCGGACGTACACGATTCGTGTAGCCGAGATCACGCAGAGCAAAGCGGGCGTGCCCATGTCAAGCCTGGTGGAGTTCAACGCGAAGGCCGCACTGTGCTTCGCACTCTGCGCGGCACCGGAGGCGGCGTTCCTGTTCTCCTCAAGCGGCGGGAGAGGCTTTGTTTCGAAGCTAGGCGAAGCACTGGGACGCAACCGTGCAGGGAAGCAATTCATGAAACTGGAAGGCGGTGAGATGCCTCTGCGGCCGATCCCATTTGCGGGGAAGCTGACAGCGGCTGTTTCATCCGTGGGTCGGCTCGTGGTCTTCGACAGTGACACGGTCAACTGGCTTCCGGGGGGCAAGGGCGTGACTCTGCAGAAGCTTGGTGAAGGCGAATCGATGGTGGCCGTTGCGTGCGGAGACAGTGGCCCGGCGGCGATTGTCGGGAAGGATGGCAAGGCGATGCACCTGTCTACAGAAGACTTCGACAAGTGCCGCCTGTCGCGAGCTTCGAAGGGTAGCTACGTGGCGCGAAAGCTAACACCGACCGGCCTGAGGCTTGGGTAGTGGGGCGACGCGAACGCAGACGGCAATGACTCCATGCGGACTACGACGTGCGGCTCTCATTCGAATGACACGAGTTGTCGCGTTGTTCGTCGGGCTTCAGTGTGTCGCGGCGCCGACGGCGTGGCCGGCAGGTCCCATCGCACAGGGAGAAGCGGTAGGACGATGCGAAGGACTGGAAGACTCGCGCGACGAGGCTGTTGTGAAGCGCGACTACAAGCGGTTGGAATCATTGGCGCACACGTACATCGAGGAATGTCGGGCAGTAAGAGAGAAGGATGCGATCGCAATCGCCATGGGAGAGGTGGCCTTCGTAAGCAGGGCCAACAAAGACTGGCTACAGGCATTGAATCAAGCTCAAGCGTGCATCAACTTTCACTACATGGCGGTCGAGTGCCACGCGGAAAAGGCCATGGCTCTAATGGGCTTGCGGATGCCTCGCGAGGCCGACGAGGTGGTGAAGACGGGATATGACGTTGCCGACAGAGCACAGGCGCAGGCAGATCACGAGATTCGTACCGCCGAGGGGCGTCGGGTGAACATGAGCGGCAAGGAATACGAAGGGCGCGTCGCGCTAGCGCGATGGAGACTGAACGTCATCGCTGACGGGCGCAATTCGTTGCGACAAATTGAGAATCAACTGAAAGCAGCTGGTGGGAATAGATGAAGAACGTATCTCGATGGGTGAGTGTCTTCTTGGCGGTATGCCTAATTTATGGGTCTGCCATGGCGCGAGACCCCGTTGTCGAGGCTGAAGAGTTGGCCATGGACACATTGCGGGAACACTGCGATGGGTTGTTGCAGGCGCGACTAAATGCGGCCCGGGACGGTCAGTGGCGTCGCGTCATCAACCTGGCCAAGAGCTATGCGGAGGCATGCGGGCATGCAGATGACAGGTTCGCCGTGTCGCGAGCGTACGAAGACATCGGGTGGGCATCGCTGATGCTGAACGACCTGGAGACAGGGCTGCGGTATACGCAGTCGTGCCTGGATTCGAACGGGCTAGCAGCTGGCTGCTACGCGAGAAAGGCGCAGTTGCTGTTCGCGAAAGGTAAGCGCAACGAGGCAAGAATGTCGGCGAACAGGGGCGTTTCGGTGGCAGAGCGTGCTATCGGCGTCACGAAAGTGGAGATCGCCCAGGCGGACAAGCGTCGACCGGACATCCGGGCTGAGCAATACATGAGGAACCGATTTCTGCGGCTGAAGGACGGATTGGAGCTTCGCCTGGACACGCTGAATGAGAGCCTAAGCCTCTTGAGCAAAATCCAGGCAGATCTCGATGTTGACTAGCGACGTTCGCGAAGACAAACATAACAACAACAACAACAACAACGCGCGCGACGACGACGCTGCGCAAGCAGCAGCAGTGAGTCCCTTCGCAGCGGGGCCCATCCCCTGCCAGCGTTGGAGAAATGGTGTGGATCGGTTGCTTCATCCAGTTGAAGATGGCCGCAGCAGTTTCTTCGATAAGCGGAACTACAGCGTGGACGTTGTGGAAGAGCGGGTCGCGCGAGAGTTTGTCACTACGCACCACTACAGCGCCTCGTATCCGGCGGCGGTACTTAGGGTAGGTCTCTTCGGGCGACGGGCCAATTTGCTTGGGGTTGCGGTCTTTTCCGTGCCCATGAACGAACGCGTGGTGCCCTTTCACTGCGGGGTTCCTCCACGGCAAGGAGTGGAGCTTGGCCGCTTCGTGCTGTTGGATAGCGACGAGGCACCGCGTAACAGCGAGAGCTACTTTTTGAAGCGGGCTTTAGCAACGCTGCGTGTGGAAAAGCCGGAGATGAAAAGCGTGGTGTCGTACTGCGACCCCGTTCCGCGAATCGCTGCGGATGGAACGGTGCGGCTTCGGGGCCACATAGGCACTGTGTACCAGTCCAGCAACGCCCGGTACGTCGGCAGAGCGTCAGCGCGGACCCTCCACATGCTGAGCGACGGAACGATTCTGAGCCCGAGGACAGTCTCGAAGATCCGCCTGGAAGAGGTTGGGTGCCAGGCGGCAGAGCGGTACCTTGAGCAACTGGGGGCGCCGAAACGCGAGCATCTGATGTCGCCTGCAGCCTGGGTCAAGTCGATCCTTGACAGCGCGCTTGTGACCAAGGTCCGGCACCCTGGCAACCACGTCTTCCTCTTCCCCTTGGCGAAGGGCAAGGGGCGCGCTAGGATCGAAGAACGATTTGCTCCTGCACTCGCGTACCCGAAGCAAGTCGACGCTGTCTCCGCAGCGTTCGCGAAGGACAACCGACTACTAGCGGCATGAGCGATGGAACGATGTGCGCCGGCACGTAGGCGCCACTGGATGACGCGGAATCGCCACGGAGATGCAGACTGGCGTCGTGAGTTGGAGTAAGCTCACTTCCCCGCGTCCCGACATGGGGATGGCAAATCGTTGAAGCTGTGCAACGCAGCGGAAGCCGACGGTTGTGTCGAAAATCAGACAAATACGCGCTTTGGCAATCAACCCGAGTCCGGCGTTTGTGCACGCGCCTGAAGTGCGTCCAAGCGACGACTTGGAACTGTCACTCAGCAGGTTTCTCCTATGAAGACTGGGTTCCTGAAGTAATCCGGAACGGGCGGCTGCGAGTCGCTGAGTAGGTCTGCAACCGGAAACGTTGCACTTGACCGCTCGCTACATTGAGGTCCATGGAATTTGTGGAGACTTCAATGAACGTGTCGGCATTCACGGACCGCAAGGTCACTCAAGTGGCGGCCCTGGCTCGCAAGCTGGCTCTCAGCAACGGGTGCGACCAACAGGCGTTCGACGCCCTGCGTCGAGAGGTTGCTGGAGAGTTGCTCCATCAGGAAAAGTTGGAGGTTCTTCCCAGCGCGATGGGTCTGTTGGCCGGCGACCGGGCCCTCGCGTCGTTGCGGCAGGTCATCGAACACTGCACCCAGGTCTTCTACCTGGAAGACTCAGTGGCCGTCGCCATCGTGGTGCCTGTGACCATTCGGCTGAAGTCGGAGATGGACGGCGCTTGCACCGTGTGGAAGGGCAACTCAAAGCATGTCGAGCAGGCAGCGATGCTTGTGCGTTCGATGACGGGTGCCAACAAGGTTGTCTTCGATGAGCGCATCTACACCGGAAGCGGGCTACACCAGGCCCGGGCACGGGACATGAAGGAGTACCTCCTCGCGCTGCTCGAGAGCGCGAACGGAAAGGATGTCACGCCCATCGCTCGGCCGGCCCAGGTGAAGTCAGCGGTCGATGCTGATTGGGAGACGGTCTACTTCATCGGCGTGGCAACGTACCCGGATGCGTCCAAGTTGTTCCTGGAGGACCCAGCGGTGAGGGCGAAGATGACTGTGCCGACCCGGAATCTTGCGTGGGCCCTTGACCAATCAAACCCGTTGTCATGGGCCCAGGGGGTCGACGCCGAAATCAAGGCGCATGGCTTCTGGTACCTGAACAACGGACTCAGGGAAGGTGAGTCCGTCGGCAGAGAAAACCGCCTGAAATCGTTCGTGGCCAACTTCGACCAGGGTGTGACCGGCGTCGATTTCTACTACACGGTGGACTACGCCCAGTCGCGCATTCGGTTGCTGGCCTGCAGCCACTTGATGTCGGCAGAGCACAAGTGGGGTCTTTACAGCGGTGACGATCTCGAAGGCTTCCTTGCCGTGCTCGATGCGGCGATCTCGGACTGCATGCCAGACGTGAACATGAAGCGCGAGGTTGAAGTCGAGCAATACGAGCGAATCGCCAAGTCGCGCGGCGTGATCTGGGAATAGGGAGCGACTGTGAAACTGAACAACCGTCGAACTGACGCTCGTATTGACAACGAAACAAGGGTGACGACCATGCGGAGTAGCGCGCTGCTGAAGACTGTCCTGACGGTGCTTGTGGCGGTAGCGGCTGGGCCTACAGGGGCTCAGACGGCGACGAAGGCGATCGGCCAGGTGACAGAGGTATGGGCGCGTGATGACCGATACGCGGCCTTCCACAAGGAACTGGTGGATCGCTTTCAGGACACGCCCCCGGCTGAGGCCTTTATGAAGACCGAGCAATGGGTGAGTGTTTTGGTGTCTACATCGGCAGTCCTGCCCGTGATCCTCAAGGCGCGTAGCGGCGTAGGGCCGAAGTTGGAGCTCGGCGACATCGTGGAATTGTCGGTGGCGGACAACCTGTCGGTTTCGTCTTACGTCGCAACGTCCGCGGTAAGTCGGGTCGTCTGCCAAAAATCGTCGGGAGCCGACTACGCCGAATGCAAAGCCAAGGCGGAAATCGGCATGTGGTCGGCTGACGGCAAGAAGGTGACGCAGCAGCGAAAATAGACGCTTCTCGATGCTCGCCCCTCCTCTATGTAACAGATGATTGCGCACCCTAGGTCGGGAAGGCCATTGGAGGGCGATTCGCTGCGATAGCGGTGCAAGTACGGGCCTTTGCCGCGAGATTCTTCTTGGCATTGCACCCTATGCTTGCACGATGTTGGCGGCGGCTTAGTTTGTCCGTGAGTCTTCGCCGTGAGTGCAACGTACAGAGGTCAAGGGTGAACGCGCGTCCAGAAAGCTTTGATCACACCGCAACGGAGGCCGGTGAAATGAATCACACCGACGGCCGGGTAGATGCGAGCCGGTGGGCGCGGAGCGTTGGCATCAGAACGCCATGCACGCTCACAAAGGACGCACTGACGCGAATCGGGGGATTCTCCGGAGGCCTCGAAGCAGCGACCGATGAACAGATCGCCTCGGTGGCAATGGCGATACTGAGGACCCTCAAGAAGGTTGCCTTCGGCGACGACGCCCACGCAGCTTTCCCGATAACCTTCCTTCACCGCGGGATGTCCATGACGCGGACGCTCGAGCTTGTGGCCACAAAGGATCCTGACGTCGACCAAACTGGCGTCATCATGATCGACGCGTGTCGTCGAAGGATGCTGGAAGGCATCGCTGGTTGAGTATCAGCGGGAAGTTGCTCGGCACTGGCCGATGCCACTGCGGTATGACCGCCGATGATGGAAATCAACTGGCCAATGAAAGACGCTGACTAAATGACTAAACCCCTTCAGAACTCGAGGCACGGCCGCTGGAATCAGATCATCCGCTTGATGGTCGGTGTGCTCATGTTGGGCACGCTCTACGGATGCGGCTACCAACAGATGAAGAAAGAGCAATTCGCGGTGGACGGGGCGTGGTCCAAGGTGATGATCTCGTACAAGGAACGCGATGATTCCATCGAGTGGCTCACCCCGCTGCTCGAAGGATCTGGCGGCGACAACGCCAAACTGGCGGCCTGGTACACCGACGTGCGCTCGAAGGTGGCAACGATGAGCGCTGGGGGCATGGTCACGCAGGAACCCGCAGTATTCATGACCATGAAGGTCCAGCTCAGTGAGCTGTCGAAGGCGACGGCGGCAATGATGGATGCCGGGTCAAAGATGATCGGCGCTGGGGGGCCCGGGATTTCGGAGGCGATGCGCGAGAAATGGATCGCGACCCTAACCAAGATGACCGAGTCCAACGCGCAAATCGATCTAGCTCGTCGCCAATACGGCCTGGCAGCTGGCACATACAACAGCATCATCCAGGTATTCCCGAACAAGTACACAGCGGGAGTAGTCGGGATAAAGATGCTGCCGACATTCGAATCGGCTGTTGACGCGGCGGGCAACCCGATCGTTCAAACACTGACCGAGTCGGTGGGCTTGGCGAAGGACTGATTCTGAAGGGCGGTCCGGTGAAGGTGAATACGGGATTCGTACTCACCGTAATGCGCGATCGTGGCGTCGCGTACGACTCGAACGAACGCATTCGGGACGCGTTGAAGGATATGGGCGAGGACCACAAGCTCGCTCTGCATGCCGCTCTCGACGCAATACGCAGAGGTACGGACACTTCTCCTCAGTTCGAGCGCCTCGCTTCTTTGGCGAAGTGCACACTCCAGTCAGTCGTGGCAACAGTCGAGCGTTGCGATATCGAGTATTCGGCGGCAAATGTGTACGCGTGGATGCTCGCAGATGCGACGGCAAGCGCTGTGCTGACAAGGGCGGGAGCAGGTGATCAAGCTGCCGCTAGAACCGTGCGAACGAAGCTTGGCGAACCCGCGCTGCGGGTTCAACCGCCGAGGGACGTGCTCCGAGAGAGAGGGCGAGAGCAGACGGTCCTGCCGAAACCACAGGCCGCAAAAGCGGATATCCCTCGGGCCAATCGAAGTGGCGCGGCCGATGCTGCCGCGGACCTCGCTGCTCAAGGTGTTCGGAAGCACTATGCATTCGGTAGCAAGAGTGCGCTGATGTTCGAGCTCGACACGGTTCAGGGACAGGAAGACGACAGGCGGCGGCACACCCTGCGAGTCGAAGCTGCAAAGAAGCTGCCCGGAACTGACGGCAAGGTTGATTGGGACAACAAGATCATCTTCCAGTTCACGCGCAAGGAGCTTGCACTCGTTGCGGGCGGCTTGTTGGGCCTGCTTCCCAACTTGAAGTTCGAGGGGCACGGCAAGGACAACGACAAGTGGTGTGAGATGCAGGTGCAGCCAGGCAAGCTCTTCGTGAAGGTTGCACAAGGAGCTAGGGTGATAGCGGTTCCCATTGAAGGGAGCGATCTCTACGAGATTGCCGTGCTCGGTCAGCGGGCACTCGTGCTGAACGATCCTGACCTGCCGGCTTCGACCCTCCTGGAGACACTCAAGATGACGAGCGCCCTGATTGCTACGGCAGATCAGCGCGGACAAACGAGAACCGAATGACGCAGGCACTACATGAAGGTTCGAGACTTGCCGCACAGTTGGTGGCAACACTGCCAGTTGGGCTCCCTGGGTTGTTCAACCCCTGGAAACAATGGTGTGAGGTTGACGATAGGAGCAACACGAATGCGGGCCCGGATGCTCGACTGGCGCGACTAGAGGCGCATCTGTCATGCGAGCCCCGATTCCTGTTGGTGGGTGAAGCGCCTGGATACCAAGGCGCTCGGTATAGCGGGTTGGCGTTCACCAGCGAGAGGCTGCTGATCGACGGAGCGATACCGAGGGTGGCGCGCGTCGACGGCCGGTTGACGACGCGCAGCCCTCGCGGCGGATCGTTCACCGAACCCTCCGCAACGATCATCTGGAAAGCGCTGTACAGGTTGCGAATTCAAGAGGAGGTGGTCCTCTGGAATGCTGTGCAACTGCACCCGCACCGCGATGGAGAACCATGGACCAACAGGACGCCGACGCCGGATGAGTTGGCCCTGGGCGCACCAGCACTCAAGGCGCTGCTGAAGGCTTTCCCACACGCGCACCTCATCGCCATAGGGAAGAAGGCGGCGTCGTTGCTGTCAGACATCGGCGCGACACCGCGCGGTCAAGTCCGCCATCCGGCAAATGGTGGCGCCTCAGAGTTCGCGGCGGGTCTAGAAGCTCTCGTGCGGAGCGACGGAGTCGCTGGCGCCTGCAAACTCAACACAATGTAGTAGCTCGTAAACGGTGGAACTGAGCGCGGGTTCAAGCGTCAGAGAAGATTGGCGCGCGCCGGGCCAGGCCACGAAACTTGCCCCCGGCGGTGCTGATTCATCGCAGCCAACGCTTGATGGGAATGAAATGACGGATCAAACAGATCTCAGCGTGAAGAGAGTAGCTCGTGTCCAAGTGCCAGAAGTCGTGCAATCAAACCCGAGGGTGATCGCACTGCGATCGACGGAGGTGGCGCTGGAGCGGGCAGTGAGGTTGCTCACTGCAGAGGTGGCGGAAGGACTCGCCGCTGGACACGACGAACGATCGGACTGGTTCCTCGCTACGCGCGCAAAGAGGAAGACTGCGCGACAGGAGCTCGAGACCGCGCGTGCGATGCGACGCAAGGCCGAGCGCGAGTTGATGGCCGAAGCGGCAGGGGCAATGAAGGAACAAGGGGCGAAGATCCAAGAGATCTGCGCAGAACTTGGCGTCCCCGCACACACGGCCAGGTCACTTACGGTCGCGGCGAAGTCACTGCGCGAAGCGAGCGCCAGCGAGGATGCGATGCTTCGGCTCCCAGTGAGGCATAGGAACAGACTGCTGGCTGAGGGGATTCGCTCACTGGCGGACGTCGGTGACGCCATTGCCAATGGGTCGCTGGACAAGGTACCGAACCTTGGACGGCGGAGTATCGAGGACATTCGAGAGTGGTACTCGGGCGAGACAGCCCGCGACCAGGTGGATCTCGAGAACTCACACGCGGCGTGCCAGTTGGTACTGGCCTACGCAGGACGACTCGGATCAGACAAGGCACTCCACTTTTACCCGCCTCAGCAACCGATTCGCCGACACGCAGCCTGACCTGCTACGCGCGATAAGTCGCTGGCGGATGTGAGAGGGCACTCAACAGCAAGCGACCTGCTTAGCCGCGTCTCGCGCGGCTTCTTCGGTGCCGTGACTGGTAAGGATCCGCGTGTGATCTCGGGTCGTAACGACAACGAACGGGTCGATTGACGCGAGCCATTCGACAGCCTCGCTGTGCTCGGTGAACGTGTGCAAGAAGCCCCGGTCCTTGGCGGGCGAAAGCGGCCACCGGGCTTGGGTAGTTCCTCCGCGAGACTCTACGCAGAGAGCCTGGCGACTCACGACGAAGTACTTCCGCTTCTCCCATGGCGGCCGCGGCTGCGGCCACCCGAGGCTGAGCTCACGATCAATCAGATCAAGCTTCGGCTGATTGGGAACGGCCTTGAATGGCGTGCGGTCGTCACCGAGGATGACGCGAAGTTGGAACCCTGCGTCATCGTGGGTGTGGCGCCTGGTGAAGTAGCACGGATCGCTGGGGATGTATCCCCACACAGAGTTGAAGATCGTGCGGATCACTTCTGTGTAGGCGTCCCTCGACCGATGAGAGACGAGCGGAGACACGCCGGCCAGCCACGACAGCGATGCTTCTCGGAGCAACGCAATGGCATCGGCAAAGCGCCGTGGCGAGTCAGGGTACTGAAGCCGCGGCTTGCTCGGAAGTGAATCCCAGAAGAACTTCAGCAGCCGAACGGCACTTTTTGGGTGACCGTCACGAACGAGGGCTGCGTAGTTCGGTTTCGGCCAGCAGCTGGATTTCGTAGCTGGCTTTACGCGAGCGGTGACGGGGCGCGGAACAGGTGGCCGGCGGCCGTATTCGGGAATGCCTCTAACGTGCTGGGTACCGCCTGCCAGGTCTTGATTCGCAATAGAAAGCATCGAACCTCCGGTGGGCTGACAAAGTAAGGACCGTCAGAATCGGGTTACGCGAGCATAAGAGACAAATGACGCATGTATTTAGCGGCAAAAGACCGAGATAGCACCTTATCCAAAGGTTTTAAGTCCTGAACTCGTGGTGCCTGCGGCGCCGATCGCTGGCGAAAGTGGTGCTTGCTAGGCCGATTACCGCCGCAATGACCGGGCGGTTCTCATGCATAGTGTTCGCATCCTTGACTGGGAGCACGCGAAATGGGATCGGGACAGAATGCAGGGCAGCACGAAAAGCTTGAACCTCAGGAGCGCCTAGTTCTTGCCCTGGCTGGAGTTCCGACGCGAAACGCACAAGGCCCGGCGGCGCCGGCGGAGTTGGACGTCTATCTGAGAAGAAACGTCGATCCGTGGGCGACGGACGTGAACACCTTGACAGAAGACCTCTGGACCGGCTTTCAGGACGGGGTTGATCTCGCCGGAGAGCGGGCAACGGTTGCAGCAATCTGGATGCTTGAGCAAGAGGTGCGGCATGTGAGGAAGCACGGGCTGCACTTGATGCGCGGGCTGAGCGGAAGCGGCTGGCCACACGCGCAATACCAATTCGGTCTGGAACTGCTCAAGGGCGGCGTCGTGGATCGAGACCTGAAGGGCGCAAAGGCACTATTCGAGCAGGTGTGCTCGGATCAGAAAACGGCACCGCAGGTGCGTGCGAAAGCGCTTGTGACACTCGGCGACATGCTGCGCGACGGGAGGGGCTGTGTCCGCGACCAAGCGAGAGCGCTGAGCTTGTACGAGCAGGCGGCACTGCTGAAAGACGGAACTGGCGCCCATCGCGCGGGCCTGTTTCACCATGGACTTGTCGACGGCTGGAACGGCCAGAGAGACTTGAACCTGGCTGCTCACTACTACGAGATCGCTGCTGACCGTGGGGAAGTGAAGGCACAGACGGCGCTGGGGCTGCTCCATGGCAGCGGTCAGTTGAAGAAGTCCGATAGCTCGTACGGCTTGAAGCTACTGCAGCGGGCGATGGAAGGCGGCGAAGGCGTGGCGACAGCGGTACTGGCAACGATGCAGCGTGGCGTGCGAACTACTGGGGCAGCCTCCCGTGAGAAGTCGCACGGGAGCCTTGCATGATCGCTGCGCAGCGATGAATGCATGCCTGGATAGCGAGCTCGGGCAGCTTGCGAAACCGCTCGGTGGCGAATCGAACTACCGCACGGGTCGTGAGGTCAACCCGCTCTTGGAATGCATCCGTGTGGCGTACACGGGTAGAGCAATGAAATCTGCAATCTCATCCTTCGGGCTGAGCTACCCGATGCGCGTCACCGACATGTACCTTGGTAGCGAGCCACCCGAGTACATCCTCGCCGCGGTCGTGGCGGTGAATCAGGCTGGGGAATGACGGCGAATTCGGCCAAGTGCCAGTTGAGGTCTAGCAGAGGGTGTCCTGCTGCGGTGAGCCGGCGTTGTAGGTGTTCAGGAGCATCTGGACGGCGATGAGGTCGACGAAGCCGTTCCAACCTGGCAGAGTCGGATCGATCATGTATCGGCGCTTCAGTTCGATTCGCGCCTGGGCACGAGCCTTGTCCAGGTCCTCGAGCTGATACGGATTCAAGTCGGAAAACAGCGTTCGACGGACGCGCGGTGGCTCGGGTGCCGGCGGAACGCGTGGTGCAGGCGCGGAGTAGCCCGATGGGCTGACTGCGGCGGGCTCAGACAGGGCCTCAAGACGGGCGAGGGCTGCCTCGATCTCATCAACTTCGAGGTTCTCGAGAAAGCGGGCGGTATTCGAGACCAGGAGGGCTCGATCTTCTGGGGTTAGTTCGAACCCATCAACAGTACCGAATCGAGGCGTGAAGGACTTTTCGCGGGCATCGCCAACGAGTGCGCGAAAGCACTCAGAGCCCAGCACGGAGGTAACCCCATCGACTGAGACAACGTGGATACGGCGGAAAACGGCGCGACCACAACCAGGAGACTGACAGAGCACGCGGTCGGCCTCTGGGACTTCGACGATGGCCAGCAACTTGATGTCTGCGGCTACAGAGGTCGATTCCATGACGGAGGTATGGTCCATGATTAGAAGATACACCAGATAGTCGAGTAGCGTGAAATAGCGCCATGCAACGCCGCTAAGTAGTCGTGAAAGTCGGCCCAATGCAACAGCAAAGGGAAGTCTGGCAGGGTAGAAGGTTTGAAACGAACGGTGGAGAGATTGATGTGCAGAAGTTGAAGAAGGGCATGAAGGCGACGGTCATCTTCCTGATTGGCTACGCTATCGCAGCCATCGCGATTGGCCGATTGGGAGGCAGTGAAACGTTGCAGGCCTGGGTAAGCATGGTCGCTTCGATGGGGTGTGCGATCGGCTACGTTTGCTACGTTCACTTGAAGCAGCGTCGCGGCAGCGGAAAGTAGCGCAGAAGCACCAGGGGCCGCTTCAAATGGAAGGCTGATATTCAATCATTGACCTTCATGAAGTGACTGGAGGTGATGATGGAAAGCGATCCGAAGCGTAGCTCTGCGCCAACGCAACAGGCGCTGCTCTTCCCCTTGCTGGAAAGCATGGCAGACGAAGGCGGCCGCGCACGATCGAAGCGACTCTGCGACAAGGTGGCGAAACGGATCGGCGTGAGCGACGAGGTGCGAACCAGGCGCGTCCTGGCGGGGAAGGCAGGGTCGATCAACGAGTTCGACCGGTCGGTGCGTTGGGCTCAACAGAAGGCAAAAGCGCTTGGTCTCGCTGAGCCCATTACCGGTACAGGTCAGTGGCGACTGACTGGCAAGGGTCGAGGCGCCCTGCGGGAGGCAAAGCCAGGCGTTGTTCTCACGGTGTTCACGACCGACAACGGTTTCGCGCTGTTCGCGAGGGCGGAGGATGCCATCGGAATGGTCGACGACGGGTCTGTCCAACTTCTTCTGACGTCGCCTCCTTACCCCTTGCTGCGAACCAAGGAGTACGGAAACGTCGACGAGAAGACGTACGTCAACTGGTTCATGAAGATCGCAGATCAATGGCCGCGAAAGCTGACGGCCGACGGCTCGATCCTCATCAACACGATGGACGTGTGGATGCCGGGGCGACCCCAGGTGTCGCTCTACCAAGAGCGGCTGCTGCTCGCGCTCGAGGAAGCTGGCATCAACCTATGCCAGCGTTTCCAGTGGCACAACCCATCCAAGCTCCCGAGCCCTGCGGAGTGGGTGACTGTGCGCAGGGTGAGGGTGAAGCCCGGACTCGAGCAGATTTTCTGGCTGTCTCCACACGAGCACCCGTACGCGGACAACCGGCAGGTGCTTCGCAAATACTCACAGGCAATGGTCGACAGGATCGCGGCGGGAGGTGAGCGCAAGGCGCTGCGTCCGAGCGGATTCGATATGGCGGCTGGCTCATTCGGGAACGACAACGGGGGATCCATCCCGGACAACCTGATCAGTGCAGCGAACACAGAGTCGAACTCGAACTACATCTCTGCGTGCAAAGCGGCCGGCCTGCCGGTGCACCCGGCACGTTTCCCAAGAGCGCTCCCTGAGTTCTTCATCAAGCTACTCAGCCGCGCGGGAGATATCGTGTTCGACCCGTTCGGAGGCAGCGGAACCACTGCGAAGTGCGCGGAAGACTTGGGGCGCCGATGGATCACGTCCGAGGCAGTTCTCGAGTACGTGCTTGGAAGCAGGCTGCGGTTTCGACAAAGCGGCTTAGCGCTCGACTGAGGTTGAGCAGACTTGGGTTGCAGAAGGACGATCTCGTGCGCGACAACGTGTCGATCGCGGGTAGTCGAACGGGAGGATGAATGGCTAAGGACAAGAGTCACTACGAGTGCTCAAGCTGCGGAGCATCGGCCGCCAAATGGGCGGGTCAGTGCCCTGGGTGCGGCGAGTGGAACACGCTGACCGAAGTCGCTGATCAGCCCGACGCAGGGCCTCAGAAGAACCGGTTCAGCGCCCTGAACAAAGCGCGGCCAGTGGAAACTCTGAGCGACATCGAAGAGCAGGACTGCGTTCGGGCGCCAACAGGTATCGAGGAGTTCGACCGTGTGCTCGGTGGCGGGTTGGTGCAAGGTGGCGTCGCGCTGTTGGCAGGGGATCCAGGCATCGGAAAGTCGACTCTGATGCTGCAGGCCAGTGAAGCGCTATCGAGGGATATGAAGGTCCTGTATGTTTCTGGAGAGGAGAGCACTGCGCAGATCAAGCTCCGGGCAGCCAGGTTGGGATTGAGCGGACAGCGCATTCGTGTGATGTCGGAGATCTGCCTCGAAACCGTATTGGCAACGCTCGCGAAGGAGCAATCCGGCTTCGTGGCAATCGATAGCATACAGACGATGTACTCGTCAGCGCTGACATCGGCGCCTGGCTCCGTAAGTCAAGTGCGCGAGTGCGCTGCGCATCTCACCAGGTACGCAAAGATGACCGGCACCTCCGTTCTGCTCATTGGACACAGCACAAAGGATCAGAGCATCGCCGGACCTAGGACGCTCGAGCATGTCGTTGACGTCGTTGCTTTCATGGCCGGCGAGCCAGGGTCGGCCTATAGGCTATTGAGGGCATCTAAGAACCGCTTTGGAAGTACCAATGAAGTAGGCGTATTCGCGCTTCTCGATACGGGCATGAAGTGCGTCAGTAATCCAAGCGCGATCTTTTTGTCAATGCATAAGGCACCGGCGCCCGGGTCGTGCGTGATGGTGACGATGGAAGGAACCCGACCACTTCTCGTGGAAGTTCAGGCGCTCGTCGACACGGGTGGCCCATCTCCGCGGCGCCTCTCCGTTGGGTTGGAGAGAGACCGCTTGGCAATGCTCCTGGCGGTGATGCACAAGCATGCAGACCTGACCACGGCCGACCAGGATGTATTCGTGAACGCGGTAGGCGGAGTCAGGATCACTGAGCCGGCAGCAGATCTGGCTGTGATGATGGCCATCCAAAGCTCGCTTCGTGGCAAAGCACTACCGAAAGGAATGTTCGCTTTCGGCGAAGTTGGACTGAGCGGTGAGGTGCGTCCGGCACCTCGCGGTCAAGAGCGACTACGTGAGGCCGCGAAGCTCGGATTCTCGATTGCCGTGACGCCCCAAGCGAATGTGCCGAAAGTATCCATCGAAGGCCTGCAGATCCATGGCGTCGATCGCGTCGAAGAAGCAATGGACTTGATCAGGACGTTCTAGATTAATTGCCGGTACCCAGGTACAGCGCCGGCGACAAACGCCGATCCGACTGAGCTAGGTCACAATGCGAGAAAGCGAGTGCCTCAACTTTCTTCAGCGCGGACCGGCGGGGAAGGGGAAGGATCTGAGGCGTCAACTTCAGGAAGTGTCAGCTGCATATGAGCGAAGATTCCCGAGAACTGGCTCATGAACTTGGCGCGGGTTGCTGGGTCGGCAAGGTCGTCGAACTGAGGCAAGTCGTCGACAATCGGAGCCCACGAGGGCGCCGATGACACGTACATGTGAGCGGCTGGTAGAAGCTTGGGAGCGCGATCCAGAGATCCGAATCGAACATGAAGCGTCTTGAACAGCGGCTTCTCGGCATACAACGAGGATCCGCACACAGAACAGAATGCGAGCGTAGTGGCCGGAGACTTGACGTACTTGGATAGCTTGTCGGCCCCGGACGTGATCTTCAGGTCCTCCGTTGCAATGCCACCGAGTGGAGTGGACGCGGCGCCAGAGAAGCGGCGGCACTGTGAGCAGTGACAGTAGCCGGCGTACAGGAAGCGGTCTTTGACCTCGAACCGGACGGATCCGCAGAGGCACCCTCCGGTGATTGTTTGATCAGGCATGTTGCTGAGAGGTCTGTGAGAACCGGGGTGCCCTCCACGCGCGTTGAGGTTGGAGAAGGCAAGTGCTCTGGATAGTGGAAGGAAGTGATTTCTGTGATGCAAGTAGTGTGCCGAACAAGTACGCTTGGAGCAGAGCTTACCTCTGAGCTTACCTCAGTCGGCCGCGAGAAATGGACTTGAATATGACCCCTTATTGTGTCAAATCCGTGCGCAGGAACTCGTATAACGGATGGTTGGGGTCGACTGAGCCAAAGACAGGAACACGTGAGCAAGGGGCAACAATGATCGGTGACGGGTTTAAGGTATAGCGGGGCTGGCCAGAGCGACATATGACGTTCTTGAGGATCCACGCACGCCTGAGATATGCGCGCCTGCTGATGAACAGGGCGTTCTGCTACATCGGCGCCCACACCGGGAAGGACCGCGACAACAATGAGCTGGAGCGAGCGCGTCAGCGGATTGGCATGGCGATCTTCATCCTCTTGGTGCTGGCGGCCTCAAGACCGTGGCGTGGGGGAGCGTTCGGGGTGCTGTGGATCGCGCCAGCCATGTGCATCGTGGATGCTCTGGTCGCACTGTTCCACGTGATGATGATCAAGCGCAGGCCCGGGAGCATGGTGCCCTTGCAGTACTTCTTCATCGTCTTCGACCCGATCTCCATTGCTGTGTTTTTGGCGGACTCCCCGAAGACGACCGCGTTGATGTCGCCGTACCTGCTCTTCATAGTTATGCGCATAGGGATGCGATACGGCGTCAGGTCGCTTTGGCTAGCCTGGGCGTCGGCGATCTTCTCGGTGCCGGCGGTGCTGCTTCTTGGAAGCCCCTTCTGGCGCCAAGAGGTGCAACTGACGCTTTCGGTCATAACCATGCTGATCTTGATTCCGCCGTTCTTTGTGCCGCTCTTGTTGAAGGTTCGCGGACAGCACAAGTTGGAACTGGACGAATCGCAGTTGGTGGCGATGGAACGCGCAATGATCCAGAAGAGCGCGTTCCTGGCCAAGGTGAGCCATGAATTGCGGTCGCCGCTCCAGGCGATCGTCGGGTCATTGCATCTGATGGAGTCGCGCAGCGGGGGGGAGAAGATGCGGCCAGAGCTGATGGGGACGATTTCGTCATCGGCAAAGAAGCTGTCGATGCAGCTGCGTGACCTCCTCACGATCGCGAAGAGTGAGGCCTGGGAATTGGAGCATTCGCCAGCGATCTTCGATGCTGGAGCGCTGCTCGAATCGGTGGCCACATCGATAGAACCAGATGCAGAGAAGCGCGGCTTGGAGGTGGTGACAGTGTTGCCCCCGGAAGCGACGTTCCTGATCGCTGACGGTGACAGGATCATCCAGATACTGGAGAACCTCGCGAAAAATGCAGTCCAGTACACGACGGCCGGGTCCGTGACGTTGGCGATGCGAGCGTATGACGCAGAGGCTCGCTCGATCACCTTTGTGGTTGAAGACACCGGCCCCGGAATCAAGACGGACCGCATGCCACTCATGTTTGAACACCAGAGCAGAGGGCTAAGCGTACGGGAGCGCACGGAATCGCTAAGCGCAGGCCTGGGGCTGTCGGTTGTCCGAACGCTGGTCGAATTGTTAGGCGGAACGGTAAAGGTAGAGAACGTAGAAGGCACCAGGTTCACAGTGACGATTCCCTGCGAACTGGCAACTGACGACCCGGGCGAAGATGCAGATGGGCCCATGATGTCCATGGTGATCTCAGAGTCTGCTGCTGCACGACTTGCACTCGCCCCTTCGCTCGAGAAGCTAGGAGTGCCGGTCGACTGGGTTGCTTCGGTTGCCGTGGCGGCAAACAAGCTGGCTTACAGAAGATACGGACTTGTGCTGGTGGACCTGGGGATAGCGCGGCGACGCGGCTGGCAACTCGCGGCCGAAACTCGTCGAAGCAAGGGCGTCAATGAGAAGACATTGGCGATCGCCTTCGGCGGCAGCAAGATCTCTGACGTGAAAGTCACGCCCTGGCCATTCGACGCGGAGATCGTTGGCGACCTATCCGAAGGCAAGCTGCGAAGGGCTATCGCTTCGCAAGCGCAGCAATGATGGCAGCACTCATGATCGGAAACTTGGCGGGCTTCTCGAAGAACAGTATCCGGTGCGACGAGAGCAAGCCGGCCACTTCGGACCAGTGCGACATGTTCGCGCCCATCTGACCGGTCAGCACAGCGATTGCCGCGGTGGGGAACTGCGTGCGAATGGAGACGATGAGATCCTTCGAGGTCTCCTTTCCTACCACCCAGTCGATGATGTAGGCATCGTACGCTTGAGCGCGAAACTCGCGCGACAACGCATCGACGGTGTAGTACGGGGTCGCCTTGATGCCGATCTCGTCGAACGACCTTGCGATGGTGTCCGCAACGTCCTGCATGTCGTCGAGAACTGCGATGCGACATGCCCCCATGGTGGGCGGCTCGATCAGCAGGCGCTTGATCTGGTACGACTGTTCGGACATGCCTGGCGTGGCCCAAGTCACGGTCCAGTCAGGCGAGGTCGGCAACGCGACGAGAGTGCCTTCGTCTGGGTTCGGCAGCAGATCACCGGGCCACACGAAGCAGTCCAGCTTTGTCTGGCCCATCACGAAGTGAGCGCGGCGCCGCTCAGCTCCGGACACACCTCCCAAGACCACTGACTCAAGGGATTCGCCAAAGTGACGGCCGAGCGACTCGAGCTCTTCCAGCGTCCAAGGTGATGCACCGGTCGCCTTCCGGTGCGCCTGCGAGTACGAGATGGCAAGCGCCTCCCGAATCGTCGGTGAGTGCTTGTGTTTTGGGACGCCGTGGGCTTCGAGCAACAGGCGGACAACCTTGGCCCCGAGGGGGAAGTCCTGGTCCTCCTGAGGCGGGCTGGGCGGCGTGGTTGAGTTCGACAAGCTAACTTTCCTTCATAGGGAAGAACACTGATGAGATTGTTCCGCGAGACGGTGATTTGCTATGCTATATTGCCTTCAGCCGGCAACTTTGCCAGTTCTTCGACCCACAAGTGGAAGAAAGTTTGCGAATTATGGAAACTTCTGTCGTCACACCTCTGGAAGAAAACGGCAACGCGTTCGCCAGTATGCCCTTCCTGCGGCAGAAACCGAAGGCGCGGAGCGCCCGGTCTGGCAGGCGCCAGCCGGCCAAGAGCCTCGATCTGTCCTTGAAGGAACGAGAAGCGCTGACCTGGACGGCGGCAGGGAAGACCGCGGCAGAGGTCGCAACCATCATGAGTGTGAGCCCGTGGACGGTCACGAAGAACGTCAGCAACGCGATGCACAAGCTCGAGTGCACCCGAAAGATTCAGGCAGTGACCAAAGCGCTCCGCATGGGGCTTCTGATCGACGCGACCGCGCGTCTCCGGCTGGACCCGACGCATGTCGGCGAGCTGACCGACAAGGAACTCGACCTGTTGCGTTGGGCGGACGCCGGCAAGTCGGCCTGGGAGACAGGGATGATCCTGGACTTCAGCGAGCAGACGGCGACGTACCACCTCGAGGCGGCGACCCGCAAGCTCGGCTGCGTGAACAAGGTGCACGCGGTTGCAGCGGCCATCACCCTGGGGCTGATCCAGTAGATCCAGCACCGCGTGCTTCATGTGCATGTCGATGAGCGCATAGGGCGCTTTTCGGCAAGGCGGTTGAAGACTTCAGTCCAAATTGCGGATTTCGATAAGCAGTAGCCGCCACTGGGCGGCTATTCGCATTTTGTCGGCGTACATCAGGCGACCGTGCGCTTGGCGCTTAGACGAACGCGCAATCGTGGCAGCGTAGCTCCATCTCCGTGCTCGGCAGAAGCAGGCGGCGTGGGCTTTGCTCGAACGTCCGGTGGGAGATGCAAAAGCGGCTTACGTGGATGAGCCGGGGGCGTAACTTTCGAGTAGGAGGTACGTGATGGCAGACTCGACAATGCAGCATGAAGTGTCGGCGAGCGGGATGCTTGACGGAACGCTGGTGCTCCAAAGCCCGACTGGGTCTGGCAAGACTTGGCTGTCGCGACGCGCCGTCACGCAGACTGTCGCGAAGAGGCGCCGGGCGGTCTACCTCGCTCCGCTGCGGGCGTTGGCAAGAGAGCTGTACGTGTCCTGGAAGGCTGCCATGCCCGACATCTCGATCGGCGTCCACACCGGTGAGGTGGGCATCGACGATCTGGAAGACAACCCGACGGCAGCAGAGGCCCAAGTGCTGATCCTGACGCCAGAGAAGTTGGACCTGTACCTTCGGACGTACATGGACCACCTCGACTGGATGGCAGACGTGGATCTCTTGGTAGTCGATGAACTGCACACGCTAGCGTCAGACAAGCGTGGGGCTGTGCTCGAAGGCGTAATCACGCGGTTCAAGGGGATCAACCCGTTCTTTCACGTGCTGGCGCTTTCCGCGACCCTGGGCAACCCGGACGAACTGGCGACCTGGCTGGGTGGAAAGGCTCATGTGTCGACTGAGCGGCCAGTCCCGCTGACCTGGCGCATCAGGACGCACAAGAACGATTCGAAGGCAGATGTGGTCTCGGAGGAGGTCGCGGTCACGGCTGGCGCAGGCCGCCAGTGCATCGTCTTCTGTCAGTCAAGGCCTCGCGTCGAGAGTCTGACGAAGCGGCTGGCTGAGGATGGGTATCGGGTGGCTGCTCACCATGCCGGCCTTTCCAAAGAGGCGCGGCTCAGTGCTGAGTTGGACTATAGGGCAGGAAGGCTTGATTGCCTGTGTGCAACCGGCACGTTGGCGATGGGCCTGAACATGGGCGCCAGAGCGGTAATTGTGCATGACTTGCAGAGATGGAACGCTGGGGGCTGGCAGGACCTGCTTGTTTCTGAGGTTTGGCAACTGGGCGGGCGTGCTGGCCGCCGTGGCATAGACGAGACCGGCGAGGTGGTGCTGTTGGCGCCTGCATGGAACCAAAAGCACGCACGGAAGGTGATTGGCGGCAAGTTCGAGCCGATTCGAAGCAGCCTGGCACAGAGCGCGAAAGCCTTTGCGGAGCAGGTGCTGGTGGTCTTCGGATCTGGAATGGCGCTTACCCAGCAGCAGTGCGTCAGGGTGCTGTCGAAGTCACTGATGTCCAGCGAGATTGGCGTTGAACGTCTCGACATGAGGGTCGATGCTGCAGTCAAGTCCATGCTGGAGGCAGAGATGCTTCAGAGGAGCGAGGAGGGATACCTTCGAGCAACGAGGCTCGGACGCATCGCGGTGAGATTCCAACTGTCGCCAGGCACGGTCTTAAGTTGGGCTGCGCTTGACGAGGCGTTGAGCGGCGCGACCTTGTTCGACCTGCTCGTTGCCATATGCGCGAGCGAAGACTTCACGGCTCGGGTGCGAGTCGAGCAGGGTGAAGTCTCTCTCCTGCAAGACCTTGTCGACGCAGAACCAATGCAGATGCGCGGGCTGAAGGAGTATGCCTGGAAACGATTCTGCAGCGTCAGGGGAAAGGATTTCTCGGCCGCCGCAAAGACTGCGCTGGCGCTACGTCGTTGGACGAGGCTCGGCGACGAGGCGGCGGCTGCGGAATCCATCGGGGTGATGCCGCACGAGATCGAGGAGGCCCGCAAGGAGGCAGTCCGCATGCTCCAAGCGATGGCGGCAATCTTCGAGTCCCGCCGGAAGTTGGTCGAAGTGGGAGCGCAGTCGGATCTCGATGTGACCAACCCCGACAAGGCGAGGGCGCTTTCGGCGATGGTCTGCGCCGGACTCGATGACGAGCAGGCGACGCTCGCGCTGATCTCTGGCGTCGGCCCCGTCATGGCCAGGCGCCTTGCGACAGCGGGCGTGAACGACATCGAAGAACTAGCACTTGCAGACATCGACGCAGTCGCGGCGGTTCCTGGGATCTCCGAAAAGCGGGCGCGGAAGTGGATCGATGCAGCTGGTGACTACGTGAGGGACGGTGGGGCGCTCCGCTACAAGGAGTTGTGCAGGGCTGGAGGCAATTCCGCGGCGAACGAGAAGCTGATGTTTCACGGCGTGGACCACTCGCGCTGGCTGCGGGCGCAGTCTCTCGAGGTCGCGCAGTCGAGCGAAGCGGCCTGGGTCGTTTCAGGCGGGAATGAACCCCACACTGTGTCGCGCATCGGTTCTGTGTACCGATGCGACTGCAAGGACAGAACACGCGGGAACGTTTGCAAGCACGAGATCGCGGTGAGGCACTTGATCCGAGATTCGGAGGTCCCGCGATTCGATGAGCTCTTCGTCGCCGACAGTGGGTCGTTCTCACTCATTGGTCAATGGAACACGTCGCGCATGGGGGTGGCATCGTCATGGAAGTGATCAAGACGGCAAGGGGTGACGTACTGCTGCCGGCGTACATGCCGGTAACGACCTACGGGTCCAAGTACCCATTGGACAGCGTGTTGCAGCCGTTCCTGCCGAGGTTCGCGCAGATGGTGATGGTGAACCACTTGTACGCCAGGGAGATCACGAAGAGCCCGAAGCTACCGGTGTTCATCGACTCTGGAGGGTTCGCTGCATTGTTCATGGGAAGCGAGATCGTCGAACGAGCAGACGGGACGGCCAAGATCATGGCGGCAACGGACGCGGACGGTCAGACCGAGGTGAGCCCCGAATCGGCGTTGCAGGTGCAAAACCGGTGGGCTGACTTCGCAGCAACACTCGACATCCCAGTCCCTCCACGTATCGAGGATGAGTCAGAGCGTGCCCGGCGTATGCGACTGACTCTCGCGAATGCGAAATGGGCATGCTCGGCGTCGAGGCGGGACGGTTTGGTGATGTTCGGTTCAGTGCAAGGGTGGGACATCGAGACCTACGCGGCCTGCGCCGGGGAGTTGCAGCGCATGGGCTACGAGCACTTCGCCATTGGCGGAATGGTGCCAAGGTCGAGCAATCTTCCCCTGTTGATCAGGATCACGGAAGCAGTGCGTGACCGAGTAGGGGCGGCTGGCATGCTCCATGTGTTTGGCATCGGAGAGCCGAATGCTGTGGCAGCACTGTTCGAAGCCGGGGCGACGTCTGTCGACAGCTCAAGCTACGTAAAAACCGCGGCGAGTGGCTATCGCTGGGACGGTCTGGCCACGCCTGAGCAGCCCACGCGACTGGAGCGAGCACACATGGCGCTTGCAAACCTGGAGTACGCGATGAACGTGAGCAAGGCCGGGATGTCGGTCGGCCAGATGACGTTGCCGTCCTCGGCCCAGGTGCCGCACTGAGTTGCGTTAGGGTGAGAGGCGTAGTGGGAGCCTCGCAAATGTGCGCAGCTGCGAGATGTGGCATGGAATCTAGGCAACTTTGTTGCATAAAACGGAAGAAAGTCCCATCTTGCCCCCGTAACGATTGCGCTCCACGCGTGTTTGCTTCCTACAATGTGACACAGAATAGTAACCAGGCTAAACGCCAGTGGCTTCCCGTCGAAGACGACGGTGCAACGCGGAACTCCGGGGGACGGAGGAAGGCGTCTAAGGGCCGCTCAGGCGAGAAGCAGACGTGGGGATGAGCTTGCGCCCAATTGATCACGAGCTACTGGCAAAGGTCCACTACGACCAGCTCGATCGGCTATGCAAGCGCATGGCAGGCGGGACTGCCGGAGCGATGGCCTTCTCGGTGGTCATGGCTCTGTACCTGGCGGAAAACGTCGGGAAGGCGATCTGGCTATGGCTGGCCCTCAAGGCCGTCGTGGCTGCAGCAAGGTTGGGCTTCGCGTTCTTGTGGCACAAGAAGCGCCATTCGCCGGTACCTCTCGATCGGTGGCTGATGGTCCTTCGGTCGATGTTGCTGGTCGACGGACTCGTCTTGGGCGGTGTCGGGTTACTCTCATTCCATGCCGCAGATCCCACTGGTGCACTGCTGTGGACATCGGCAGTCATGTGCGGGATCGCTGCGGTAGCGATAAGCACCCTTGAATCGGACTGGATAGCCAGTCTCTGTTACTGCGCGCCGATGATGGCGCAGACTGCCGCCTATCTCTTGTTGCAGGGAACCAGTTTTGGGGAGAGCACGGGGCTGGGGATCCTGATCTACGGGACCGTGCTGTTGCTGAACGCGCGGAAAGCTTCCAGAGACGAAGAGCAGCGACTGGTTCAGAGTCACACCATTCGTCAGTACCAGATTCAAAACGAAGAAGCGCTGGAGCTCGCGAGGCAGGAGTCCACCGTGCGGAGCGAATTCATCTCCAGCGTAACGCACGAGCTGCGGACGCCGCTACACGGGATTCTGGGCCTGACTCAGCAAGTGATGAAGGAGGCCAAGGGAGTCAGCCCCTCCATGGTTCATGCGGCGAGGATGATCCAGCGATCTGGTGAGCACCTGATGGGCCTGATCAACGACGTCCTGGACACCGGGAAATTCGAAGCGAAGGGCGTGGTGCTGCATCCCGAGGTATTCGACGTCAACGACGTCGTCGCCGACGTCGAGAGCATGTCGTTCATGATTGCGCGGGAAAAAGGGGTTGCACTCGCAGTTTCGAACGACCTCAAACAGCCGTACTACGTCCACGCTGACCCGGGCAGACTTCGACAGATCGTACTGAACCTGATCGGCAATGGGATCAAGTTCACTGACAGAGGCGGCAAGATCCAAGTGTCGGTCAACCTGTTGCCCAACGACAAGACGATCGAGTTCGTCGTCGCGGACAACGGGATCGGTATTCCGGCGGACAAGTTGGAAAAGATCTTCGAGCCCTTTGCGCAGGTCTCAACTGAGAGATCGGTAGCGGGCAGCGGCCTTGGGTTGAGCATCACCAGGCGTCTCACCGCGGCAATGAATGGGACGATCGAGGTTCAGAGTGCGTTTGGCTCCGGCTCGACGTTTTCGGTCCGCATCCCATTGGAGCGGGTGGTTGTTTCAACGCACCACAAGCCCGGTAGCGTAGCCGGCCATCATGCTGAAACACAGCGACTGGAAGGGCACATACTGCTTGCCGAAGATGATGAAGTCACGACGCTGCTTGCGATAACGGCGCTGGAGAACACAGGCCTTCAAGTCTCGCATGTGAGAGGCGGCCACGGAGTGCTTGCCCGGGCAGCGCTGGCGCACGGGAGGCCAGACATCATCCTGATGGACTGCCAAATGCCGGGGCTGGACGGATTTGCGGCCGCCAGAGAGATCCGAGCGTACGAGAAAGCGAACGGCGCACCCAGGATACCGATCATTGCGGTGACCGGGCACTCAAGCGCAGAAGACATCTCGCGAACGGTCGAAGCCGGGATGGACGATCACCTGACGAAGCCGTTCGACACAACCGAACTGATCAAGATCGTGGCGAGGCATCTCCAACAGCGCAGTTCGCGTGGAAGCGGTGGCGCGGGTCATAGGATCAAGCTCAGCAGGAAGGCGTGAGAGCGTCCTTGCGCGACATGCCGTGGACTGCGCTGAAAATCGAGATGTCGGGGTGCCACGTCCTGAAGATGAAGTTGTAGAACGGATGTGCCATGGCCAACCAATCGGCTTCTGCGCTGACCGAGTCAAGCCAGAGGATTCGATGGGGCAAGCCACCGGAGTATGTCAGCGGCACCTCACGCTCATCCCCGTAGAGGTCGCTGAAGCCGAGGGCTCGGTACTGTCGCATGAGGCTGCGACGTGACCCCGCAAAGATGCCGGTGACTTGCATTGCGATGTTGTGCAAGTGGCATGCCTTGACGAGTGCCATCCGCACGAGTCGGTCGCCGTAGCCGGGCAAGACGGACAATCGTGTGATCTCGGAGAGCAACTTGCCGCGCAACCGATCCGGGGTATCGATGCAGGTCTGGATCTGTAGGATCGAGCTGCGGTTTACCTGGATGCGGCACGAGCCAACGATGTCGCCAGTAGCCTTGTCTTCGGCGCAGAAGATAACAACGTCATCGCTTCTGTCGAGTGGGTCGGGCTTGCCGAACTGTTCGGCTAGGTGCGGGAGGTGATGCCCATACGCGGTGGCGCGCAGCTGCTGGACACGCTGCAGGTCATAGTCGTTGGTGACGATCCTGATCGTGAAGTTGAGCAACTCACGATGCGGTGCCTGGAACTCGAGCGGCGAAACCGAGGGGCGAACTTCGGAAACAACTTCAGGGTGCTGCATGACTGCCTTCCGCCCGACCTGAAAATGGGGGGTTAGAAACTTAGAAACTCCATCGATCCCAGGTCAGGCAAGAAAGGTCGACCGTGAAGCCTCGCCAAAAGGAGTGAATCTAGGCCTCGGTCTTAAGTCGCACGGAGCCACATTCAGCTCGATACGAGGCGGCTTTTGGCCTCCCCTGATGCGACGCCGATCCGGGTTCGATGGACGGTCAATGCCTATTTCATCACGGTCGCATATTACGGGAGGTTCGGCGCGCGCAAGTCCGTGGAATACAGCGTATGTGCGACGCTACAAGGACAAGACAGATGCAGCATGGTGTGATACGGCTGCACCGACCGCTCAGTCGGAGGGGCGCGTTTCATAGGTGAATCAAAGGGTCGACGGTACGGAGCGCGCAATCGCCATCCTGGTGGTGCGAAGTCCTCCGGGCTGTGATTTCTTTGATAAAGGCCTAGATGCACCGCTATTTGGGTCAATTCGACCGGGGTTGCCGGCGATACGCATGCTTGAGTGACCCAATGCGCCCACATTGAGGCAGGTGATCGCTGGCATATTGGATCCACTGAACAACGGAAGAAAGTCGTGGACCTGAACGGGGCAGCAATCGCCACCGCTGAAGAGCGGATCATCAATTTGCTGAGTCATGAAAGCGCGGAGCTGACCGCGAAGCAAGCCGCTTCGATGGGCCGCATGTGCGAGCGCCACGCTAAGTCGCTTCTGCGTCGAATGCACTCCGAGGAGCGAATTCACATCAAGCGGTGGGTATCGGCGCGAGTGGCGCACGGAAACCCTGCTGCGTCTTACGTCAACGGGCCAGGGAAAGACGCACCGAAACCGGAAGGGGCGGAAGGCCGTATCCGCATGATGCTCGAGCACAAGCATGAGCTCAGCGCGGTTCGGGCAGCCAAGCTGGGTCTCATGTCGGAGCGAACGGCCTCGGTGCTCCTCGCGCGGCTCTGCGAGGAGCGCTTTTGCCACGTGGTGGCATGGGCGCACGAGCGGTACGCGGCGGGCGAACCCGGTGCGGTGTACGCGATCGGGGACGGGGAAGACGCGATGCGCCCAGCCCCCCTCGAAGGGCGCGAGCGAAAGCGTCGTTATGACACAAGGAAGAAGGAAGCTGCAGCTGCAGAGGCAGCAACAGCCTTCGCAACAGCGCGGGATGTCGCGGCCAGGCAGTTCGCGCTGGACGCGGATGACTACGCCCCGGTCAGGAGGATCGTGCCCGCAGGTGTCGCGCAACGGCACACGGACGGCGTGATCAAGGTGACACCGCCGGCCGTCAGCAGGCCGCTCTACGACCTTCGTCGCAGGATCCGGACGCGCAAGGAGCGGGATGGCTCGAACAATCACTTCGACTTGATGCAGGCGTTGTACGCCGGCGCGGTCGCAGCGCCATAGTTACATCGGTGCCCGCACAATGACAGCGACCTATCAACCCAATGGCATGCAGACCATCGCCGGCGAACGGAAGATCGACTACTGGTATCCGGCGACGGCAGGTGACAGCGGCAAGGCAGCGAAGCTGAAACCCTACTCGCGAGTGATCAACTGGCGGGCAGACGTGAAGGCCCGAGAAGTGGAAAGCATCCTGCGCGCGAACGCTACGTGGGATCAGCGTGGGGTGACCATCGACTACGGCAACTACACGGCAGCGTGCGCTCGGCCCGACGCGGCCATGGAGGCGGCGCTGGGGGTGGCACTGGGCGACATGGGTCTGGACCGAGATGAGTGGAGTCTCGAGGAGCGGTCGAGCATCCTGAGGGGCGCAGGAGCAGAGTTCCACGTCGACGAGGACTTCGGCGATCCAGTCGCACTGTTTTGCGTGGTGGCGATCGCCGGCGGTGGTGACTTCGTGATGCCGAACATCGGCGTGCGCATCCCGTTTGTGCGCGGCACGGCGATCCTCTTTGACCCAATGGAACTGCACGGCATCACTGCGGCTGGGAGCGCTTCAGCAGGGACGGCGCCGTTCATCTGCTTGACGCGGGACGTCCAGTTGAAGCTGGGTGCAGCGCGACACCTTGGCTTGGCAGGGGAACACCGGGGAGTGCGATTCGACTCGCTCTCACTGTGTCGGACGTCTGGCGAGCTGAAGCGAAAGCAGATAGCGGCATCGCGTCGTCTCGGCCACTAGGATCAACGGAGGACGGCAAATGGGACTCACTGGACTGATGATGATGTGGTTAGTGCTCGGGACATCGGTACTGGCATTCCACGAGTTGAGCGAGACGCTCGGCGTGGGGAACGTGCACTCGCTTTTCACCGCGGCGGCGTTGTTCGTGGCCGGCGAGGCGGCGATCACGTGGACCAATCGAAACCTCGGCTGGTTCGAAGGAAGCGTTGTGGCAGCACCATACGCGGTGCCTGGTAGCTACCTGAGCGTCCTAGGTGCGCTGACCGCCTTGTTGGCGGTCACGGTGTTGGTACGCGTCAGACAACGCGCTATACCGCGAGGACCAGTGGCTGGCTCTACGCGAAATCCTGGCCCTGCTTCCTGAGGCGCCGCCGGCCTTCTGCATGGACTCTGCGGTAGGTCTTAAGGGCAACGGCCAGGAAGTGCTGCTCGGCTGACGAAAGGCCAACAGGACGCAGGAGGTAGCGCGTATGCCTCTGGCCTACGTGCCGTACACGCCGAGCGCGCACGAGGGATTCCTCGGCCCACACCCGAAGGCCGAACTGAGAAGTTCCGGTTTAGGCGAGGTGGCTTGGATCCCTTTCTCTCTTGCGTGCTGAGATTTGGCATGGCCGCATGCGAAGAGCGAAGAGCGACTTGGCCGTCGGTGCTGTGGATACGCGTCAATGCGGTGCTTGGCGGGTCTTTTGCAGCGCACATCGAGCGTCCAGTCGATGGCAGAGTATCAACAAGGCCCGTCGGCACTCCGCACCAACAAGGACTGGAGAAATCGTGATCCGCGAAATGCACGTTGATGAACACGAAGGGAAGGTCTACGTTGATACGGCGCGAGCGAAGGGAGTGCTTCGCGCGCTAAACGGAATGGAGCGCGAACTCGGAACGTTCCAGGTTGAGCACTGCGTGCAACTGGCGTCGCAGTCGGAGCCGTGGGCGGCAGCAGCAGCGGTGCTGGCGTCGATGTCGTGGGCGATCGCCGTGGAGAAAGGGACGTCGCTCTCGAAGGACCAATACTTCCAAGCCACGATGAAGTACTTTCTTCGAGCGCTCCAGGATGGGCTGCTCACGGAGATGGTTGAATCTGATCAGCCGGCGAAGGATGGCAATGCGGCAGAGCCGGCACAGCTGCTCATTGTGTTTCAGGACGACGATGGTCGAGAGTTCGCGGTAGACGATGAGTCCTTCCTGGCGTTGGGACTGGTCGTCGACATCGTCCATGAACTGCAAGACGTGCTTGAGTTGCACGGGAGCGAGCTTGACGCGCCGATCAGCATGTGCGCGGCAGAGGATGCCGCGGTACTGTTGAGCATCATCTCCTACAAGCTCAGCTTGGACGACGACACCGCAGGCCCTTGGTCAGAACACTTGGCAGCTGGCAAGGCCTTCTTCAACAGAGTTCTTCACCGGCACGCGCCGTTGAACGTGACAACGAACGCGGAGACATCCACGCGGCTACGGCACTACCTCCAGAAGCACCCTGACCTGGATCTGAGGGTGATGCACATCGACGCTGGGGACGGCATCAAGGCATTTGTCTACCCGGCTATCACGCAACAACTGCTGAAGGTACTCTCGTTCATCAACGCGGAAGACCAAGGCTGGTGGGACGACGACGGTGTGACGGGAAACGACCTGGCGAAGTTGTACTGCACTGCAATCCTCTGGAAGGCGTCCATCGGAACGGCACAGCTCACGGGACTTGGCGCGCCCCGTGATGAGGAACAACAGGTTCAGGTTCGGACGACGCTTGAAGCGGCTCTCGAAACCGAATGGGGCGACGACTTTCTCGACAAGGTGCTTGAGGCGCCCACGACGTCGGCGCGGACTGCCAGTTCGAGTCTGCACTGACGTCTTTTTCAGGCCGTATGGAATGGCGTCGCAAGTGACCGCTAGAGCTCGATCAACGGAGAGCGGCGGCAGTGTCGCCAGGGTTCAGCGCGCGCATCATGACGCCGCGAATCTCGTAGTTCAAGTTGCCCGAAGGATTGTTCACGACAGCAGTGAGAGCCATCGAGAGATTTGGCTTGCCTGCTCCGGAGAGGAAGAGTGTGTACCGGCGATTCATCTCGGGGTCGGGACAGTCAGTGACGTTGGCCAGTCCGTGAAATCCTTGATTGCTGGCAAGTGGCATGGCCAGACCGCTAACACGACATCCGTTATCGGCCGTGACAAGAACGCGGCCTGCCCGTTCAATGCTGGCGTTGATTCTCCCGACCCACCAGTAGCCAGGCTTCGTGCCGCCGGAGACGGTTGCGCTCATCTGGGCGTCAGCAGTCCACCGACCAGCGATGGTGACGGCTGGGAAGTCTTGCGCGGCCGCGGATGCGGCGAACAAGAACGCGGCCACAGAGGCGACGACAGCGTGGTGCTTTTGCATGCGCAGACTGGCTCGGTTGAAGGTTGGCGAATGAACTGTGCAACTTCCCGCCTTGAACGTATCACGAACGGCCAGCAAGTTTCCGGCGGCAAAAGGCGCTTGAAGAGTCCAAATTGCCGCGCTCATCTGCAAACCACGCTTAGAGAACTAGCAATGGTCAGTAGATTGACTGCGATAGGCAACGCGAAGCAGCTTGGCATCGGCGCCGATCTGGTATCGCCTCGCTAGGAGAAAACGACATGGCGCAGTTGACCCCAGATGTAATCGACGCGCGGTTCGAAAAGAAGGACCACGAATCGGTCATCTCCTGGCTGCTAAGGACCAACACGCTGATGCAGGAGCTGCTGGACAACGGTACGAGAGTTCCGCCGGATGAGATCGTCGGCCGGGTGGTCAGTTTCGCTGTGGCGGATGGTCACGCACACTACCAGGTGATGTCTGAAACTCCATTGCGTCTCCGGCACCTTCCCCATGGCGAAGGCTACCAAATCGGGACGCGACGAATGCAGGCGCTGACCGCTGCTGACCTCTATGGGCTCGCAGCTGGGGAAGTCGATTTGACGGGCGTGAGCCTCACCGGAGACAGCGTCCGGGCTGCTGAAACCGTCTAGCCATGACCAGATTGGCATACGCCGGCGTCGGGTCGCGCGCCACGCCGCTGGAGGTGTGCAACATCTTTACGCGAGTGGCTTCGCGCCTCGAACTTCTGGGCTGGCGCTTGATGTCTGGTGGTGCCCCGGGGGCGGACATTGCGTTTGAGTTGGGCGTTGTGAGCGCAGGTTCGAAGATGATATTCGTGCCGTGGGCACGCGGTTCGAAGCACGAGTCGGAAATTCGTCCAGCAGATGCTCTGTGGGCTCAGGCCGAGGACGCTGCAGCAAAAGTGCACCCAGTCTGGTCGAAACTACCGCCGGCGGCGCGAGCGCTGCACACCCGAAACGTTTTTCAGGTGCTAGGGCCCGATCTGAAATCCTCCGCGAAATTCGTGATTTGCTGGACTGCGGACGGTGCAGAAACAGAGGCGACTACGTCAAGTTCCACCGGCGGCACGAGAACGGCGATAGTACTGGCATCACGCTTTGACATACCGGTGCTCAACTTCAGAAACGAAGGCGCCATGCGACGTCTCAAAGCGCATGTCGAGGCTGCCTAGAGGCCTCAGCGAAGCGTGAATGGTGGGGGAACCGAGAAATGAAAATGTGGCCGGCAGCGCGTCGAACGCTGCCGGCCATTGCCAGAAGCCGAAACGATCAGGCGCTGGCAGGCTCGGCCGGGGCGACCGGGGCGACCGGGAAAGCCGTGTTGATCACGGAGGTGATCTCCGCGTCGACGGCGTCGTCGTCGAGCAACTTCTTGCCGTCGATGTTGCGGATCTGGCCACGGAGCTTCTCGACGAAATCGAACGCGTTGGACTTGCGCTTGCCGAGAGGGACCGCATCACGCTTGGCCTTGGCGATCGCCTTTTCCAGGCGGTCGTCCGCCTCTTTCTTGGCCTTCTTGTTGGCCTCTTCGGCCTCGAGAATGACCTGTTCGGCAGTCTTCACCGTACGCGGCTTGCGCACCTTCTTGGCGGCGGCGGCGTCAGCAGCACCAGCGCCGGCAGGCGCACCAGCGGCAGCGCCGGCGTCCGTGCCTGACTGAGGGCCGCCGGTGGAAGCATTGGCATCGCTTGCCGACGAATCTGCTGCGCCGGCGAGTTCAGTGGTGGGATCGGCAAGACTCACGGTTTGGCTCCTAGAGATGACTGAAAGTTGAGGTGATCGCCAAGCAATGCTTAGCGCCGGTTGCCAGTGTATTTCTAAGGAGACCAGTACGGTTGGCTGTATTGGGAGCGCATTAGGAGCCTTTAGCACCCTTATCGCAGAACATTCCGGCGCGGAGAGGATGTTCACAAATCAATGCGGGTGGACGTACAAACGCCTGGCTCTACAACCTTCAGGTCCTACGGAGGCAGTGACCATCACGAACCTGTTCGACTCGCTTGAACGGGCGCCACGAAGAGGACAAAAAAAGGCGCCTTGGAAGGCGCCGACCGGGGTCAAGTAGGGAGGGAGGGAGGTAGGAGGAAACGACACCCGGCTGACTTAGAGTGTAAGGCAGATCCCTGCTAAAGCGCTACGGACTCGTGTATCGATCTGGTTGAGCAACCGACCATTTACCAATAGACCATCATTGCGGTGCCA
>Ga0307509_10000329_pt1 | contig 78209 bp, 47 predicted proteins | sample 10_EM_MG_FD_202245 | JGI IMG/M metagenome (GOLD analysis project Ga0307509, IMG submission 202245) | Populus trichocarpa ectomycorrhiza microbial communities from riparian zone in the Pacific Northwest, United States - 10_EM | ecosystem: Host-associated > Plants > Roots > Unclassified | place...
CCCTACTCAATCCACAATCTACGGTATCATACCTACACCCACCTGTATTGCGCAAACTCATTCTTGCACCTAGGTCCATTTCCTATTAACCGCCACCTAGGTCCCCATGCGCAAACTCTCTATTGAAGGAATACTTGTATTTTCATCATGTATTCGGAATGTGGCAGCTAGAAAAGTACCAGCGTGAATGAAGTATTCTAGCACGCCCACAATAGGAAAGGCCATCGCCCCGTCCACTAATTACTCTTTTCTGATGTTTATAGGCTTGCGCTATTTCTCTTGGTACTGAACCGATGACTTTCGGCCAGGAGGTTGCCTTCTCAGCTCGGGAGTATTCATTCCGCACAAGCCAATCGTAGAAAAGTATGATAAGGAGAAAAAAAACAAAAAAACAACCGGGCACGAATTGAGCCATCGCCTCGCAAAAGTACTCGAGAAAAATCGTCAATAGCTGCTAAAGACAAAGAGAAAAGGTATATTCACATCTTCGAGTTCTCACTCTCTTTGCCATTATCTTCGTTCTCGTTGCTCTCACCCATTGACCTTAAAATAACAACCAACTCATCCGCTAAACCCCACAGCCTAATTTCTAGTCCTACAACTTGTCGGAACTTGCCTTTTTCATTCTATTCCTTGTGGCTCGCGCCTCTTCTTTTTTTACAATATATTCCTTGCCGACCCCGGAATCTCCATAGCAAACGAAAAATACATCTGGTTTACCTTCCCCACTTCCGACTCGCCAGTCTCAGGGATGACCAGTTTGTACTTGTAAGAGCCGTTCCTCCTGCTTGATTCCATTCCCATATAGGCATTCCTGAATTTCCTAGTATGATAATGTAACCTGGACTTTAGTGGTGATAACCAAGCATGACTTGAGATTGCTCATCGGTAATGGTAAAGTTGTTCAGCACCCATATAGTCTTCTAAAGCCGATATTATTACCGAAACATTAGTAACATCTCATATCCTTCACCGCATAGGATATTATAGAGAGCGGGTAGTGCCCGTCCAGTACTGGAATCACAGGGCAGGGGAAGGTGATGTATATTATGGGACCTCGACACCGCTTAATCAATCTCCCTCGCATTTGTTCCCTCAATACTCCATTTGCGCCTACATTAGTGTATCTGTACCAAATGCTGCACCTCCATTCTATCCTGTGGCATATCACCTGGGACTACCCAACACCAGATCTGCTACCCTGTCGAATCGCGTAGCTTGGTATACTCAAGCGCATTGAACTTTGTGAGTAACTCTGTGGAAACACTTACGTATCCCCAATCCAAAGCAGTGCAGAACAGTTCTTCACTATGTCTGCACTGCCAGCTAGCCCTTTCCCTACCCTGCACCAGATTCTGTAAAGATAAGTATCACACTTTGTGATCTTCACCACTGCCACCACCACCACTACTACCAAGCACATCACTGTGGCTACCCCAGCTATAATCTACCCCTTATTTGCCACCATTGGGGAGTTCGTCAAAATTAAGTTCGGTTTGTACAGCTAAGCTAAGTAGTAATTCAAAAAGTTGTTAAATAAACTGATGAATATTCTCCTATTGGAATCTTCAATGATCCGACATTTGGAAGTTTCCCTATACTAGCTGAGACAGCGGACTGACTCCTTTATGGTACTCTTGGTACCCTTTGTATTTTTTGTCTAGGATATAGATAAAACTATTATAATTTGTACAACAGATGAAAGAAGAACCCGATCTGTGCTTCAGTCTGTCCATACTCACTGCTAGAATCAACTGTTATTATCTCCAAGCTATGATCTCTATTTCCTCTTAATCTCCTCACGGATCATCACTCTTCTAGATTTAGCTTTCAAGTCGTAATTTCAGATAACATATAATACTGTGCCATCCAATATGATACAACTTAGTCCCTTGCCATGAACTTTCTAAAGGCTATTATACGGACCAAGATAAAAAGACACCATTGATCTCACTAGTTGTACGTTATTGAGGAGATGCCCAGCGGGGGGGGTGCACATGGCCCCTGGCTGTTGAGAAGAAAAAACCAAATTCAAGTTTTTAAGTATGGCATACAATTAGGAACCAGTATCTCGAATAGGAACTCTGGCGTGATACACACAATAAATCCCATTGTGTATGATCGCCTCCAAGTAATAAAAGTAAAGATAAAGCCACGCTACAACTCCAGGATTATTCCAGAAGGAGGGGCAAGGCAGCTATTACCACAGAGCAGTGTCATAAACTGTAGGAGAATGTAGGGATGGGGTGAGAGGGAGGCAGAGCTGGCGGCATAAACCTTTACGGAGTTGTTGGTGTCGTTTCGAAAATCGTACTGTACAGTACATGGGTTAGGGATCGCATATTTGAGGGTAGTAAGTGACATTTTCGTAGGGGGGCGAATAATGGGCTACTGATATATTCACTTCTGTAAAGGAGCAACAGGACGCGCGAAAAGAATATATTCGTATCTAACGAGTAAAAGAAAGATGATATGAATGAGCGCCATCATGAAAGGAAAGACAAGTGATAGGATATTTTATAGAGACAGAGTCGGCCAAAGTCAGAGAGAGAGAAAAGGAAAGAAGGAAAGGAAATGTAGGAAATTATCCACTGGCTCGCATCTCGAACAATACCGATACCGATTGAGTGTGATAGTTGATATCTAGATCTAGTCTGTTCGATATCCGACACTCCATGTTTCCACTAGATAAGACAAACGCGTGAAAGAGTTTTCAAAACACCCAATGGTTCCAGTGAGAGCGATAAACACTAGGGCCAGTCGTCGTAGTCAGTTTCAGAAGAGAGAAGCATTGGGTCCTCAGACCTAGGTAGCGTAGATGTTGGAGGCTGTAGTAGAGCTACCACTCCCGCGTGGCCATGTTCCGTGGCGTACCAGAGAGGTGTTTTGCCGAAGTCATCTGGCTTGTTGGGGTCGACATCTTCACGTGCGAGGAGCACTTTTACCACTCGTCTGATCCCCCTGTCAGCAGCCCACGAGAGTGGTGTTCGGCCATCCTCATCTGGCCTGTCGGGGTTGACATCGTCTCGTCTGAGCAGAAGCTTCACAACTCCCTTGTGATCGTTTTGAACGGCCCAATCGAGCGGGGTTTGGCCAGAGTGATCTGGTTTGCTGGGGTCGACTTCTTCACGTCCAAGGAGAATTTTCACCACTTCCTCGTACCCCTTACGGGCAGCACAGATGAGCGGCGTTCGGCCCCCATCATCTTGCTCTTCGGGGTTAACGTCGTCCCGCCCGAGTAGTAGTTTTACAATTCCTATCTCTCCACTCCAAGCACCCTGCAAGAGAGGTGTATTCCCGTGCTTATCTGATTTCCTGGGGTCGATGTCGTCACGTCCAAGTAGCATTTTCGCCACTTCCCTATGCCGATTTAGAACAGCTAGCAAGAGTGGTGTTTTCCCCCCCTTATCTGGCCTGTTGAGGTTGACATCGTCTCGTTTTAGTAGAAGCTCCACCACTCCCTTGTGCCCTTTTTCAGCTGCGCAACAAAGTGGTGTTTGGCCCTTATCATTTGGCTTGTTGGGGTTGATATCACCATGTTCGAGTAGTAGTTTCACCAACCAATAGCGCCCTTTGTGAGCAGCCAACCAGAGAGGTGTTTCACCGCCCCGAGAGGGTTTGTTGGGGTTAATGTCCCCCCGCCCAAGTAGGGCTCTCATAACTTCCTCGTGCTTCTTGCGCGTGGCACAGGAGAGTGGTGTTTCGCCATCAACATCTTGCTTGTTAGGGTCGACGTCATCCCGTGCGAGTAGCATTTTCACAACCCATTTGTGATCATAGAAAGCAGCTAGGAACAATGGGGTTCGATTGTCCTCAGCTGGCTTGTTGGGGTCGACATCATCCCGTCCAAGTAATATTTCCACTATTCTTCGTTTCCCACCGCTAACAGCCCGCAAGAGGGGTGTTCGTCCACCCGCATCAGGTTTGTTGGGGTTGACGTGGTTCTGTCCAAGTAGTAATCTCACCACCCCCTCGTGCCCCCTGCAAGCAGCCTGTGAGAGTGGTGTTTGGCCATACATATCTGGTTTGTTGGGATCAACATCATCCCGTTCAAGCAGTGCTCGCACTACTCCCTCTTTCCCATTCCAAGCAGCCAGCGACATTGGTGTTTTGCCGCCCTCACCTGGCTTGTCGGGATCGATGTCGTCCCGGCCGAGCAGCATCCTGACAACATCCTCGTGCCCATTCTCAGCAGCCCACGCGAGAGGTGTATTGCCCATGCTGTCTTTTTAGTTGATATTACAACTTTCCACCACTACCCACTTTCTATAATCTCAGCAGTCGGAAGGATATTGGGTAGTATAGACTATTGAACAGGGAAAATCTATCAGAATCAGTAAGGTAGACGTACGGTTTCAGCGCTTTTCAGAGAGTTTTAGTAGATATGCGGTTGTTGCTGTTGTCAAGTAACACCGGCGCGGGGAATTTCACACGCAGTAGAAGATCCCTTTTTTAGATAGATTCTGCAATACAGAGAAGAATATTTGAGAAACGGTGTGTGTTGGAGGTTTATAGGGGGGGTGTTGGGAGTGAAAGAAAGAGTGGGTGTTGGAGACCGGGGGAGGGACCTGTCGTGGGAGACTTAAGCAGCTGCAGGTTTAGATGATAATATTATGATGCAATATACCCGTATCTTCTTGTATGAGTCGGAATGGCGCTAAAGAGAACTAAGGCAACCGAACCAACAGGAAGGCACGAAAAACGCCAAGTCGCCACAGTTTAAACATATAGAGGATGACGATTGGGTAGGTTCAAGAAAATCCTCACTAGCGCTATTCCGACTCATACAAGAAGATACGGTATCCAAAACCGGGATCAAGTCTGTTGCAAGCTGCGTACTAGTAGTCGCACCTCGCAGTCCCGGGCCTCACTCTACTTCCTTGGATTGTGGCAATCCCGGACTGCGAGGTGTGACTGTCATGGTTCTATTTATAAGTTACGGCCCTTTCGCCTACCGTATTACAAATAGAAGCATTAGGGGACACAATAGGCTTAGTCTTGGTTTTGGACACCTTACATCATATTATAGCTCAAGATTTTTGCAATTGAAGAGCCTAGCTGTCCAAAAAAACTTAAGATGGGCTAGGCACTGTACTCTGGCTGGATTAATTAAACGATGGAAATTCTTCACAGGGCTCCTTGGCAGCCTGCCTGCAATATCCCTAATGAAGGAATATTCTAGCCCGCCCACAATAGGAAAGGTCATGACCCCATCCACTCTTTTCTGATGCTTATAGGCTTGCGCTATTTCCCCTGGAACTGAACCGATGACTTTCGGCTAGTAAGTTGGCCTTCCCTGCTCGGGAATATTCATTTCTCACAAGTGAATGGTACAAAAGTATACTATGATACGAAAAAAATGACCTGGCCGGAAGTGAGCCATCGCCCCGAAAAAGTATGAAGAAAGAAATCGTCAATAGCCGCTAAAGACAAAGAGAAAAAGTCTATTCACATCTACGAGTTCTGACCCTCTTTATGATACATTATCTCCGTTCTCGTTGCTCTCACCCATTGATTGACCTTAAAGAAATAACAACCAACTGGGCCACTAAACCATGGCCTAATTTCTAGCCCTACGGTATCTCCTCGAGCCGACCCAAAAACATATTTGGGCAGAACGCTCACTCGCCAATGACTGCTCTTTTTGGGGTCTTAGCCACAGCAAAAATACTCGAAGGCTGCATCCATCCCTCTTGCCTGATAACACAGCTATCCATGATCAATGAGTTAATATCCCAACTTGTCGGAACTTGCCCATTTCATTCTATTCCTCATGGCTCACTCCTCTGCGACCCCGGAATCTCCATAACAAAACGAAACTACATCACCAGGTTTACCTTCCCCACTTCCTGCTCGCCAATCTCATGGATCCCCAGTTTGTAAGAGCCATTCCCCCTGCTTGAGTCCATTTTCATATTGGCATTCTTGAATTTCCTAGTACTGTAACCTGGCCTTTAGTGGTGATAACCAAGCATGACTTGAGATCGCTTATCGGCAATGGTACAGGTGTTCAGCACCCCAATAGTCCTGTTCCAAAGCTGATATTATTGCCGAAACATTAGTGACATCTCGTATCCTCTGCCGCATAGGATATTATAGAGGGCGGGTAGTGCCCGTCTAGTACTGGAATCACCGGGCAGGGGAAGGCAAAGTGACTGTGGGACCTCGACACCGCTCAATCAATCACTCTCGCATTTTTTCCCACAATAATCCCTTCGCACCTACGGTTGCGTGTCAGCTTCAAATGCTACACCTTCCTTTTATCCTGTGGTATACCACCGGCGACTACCAAACACCCTGCAGCACCCGCGTAGAATTGGGTGGCTTTGTAAATATTCCAGCACATTGAGCCTTGTTAATGAATCTGTCGAAACACTTACGTATCGCTAACCTAAATCACCCCAGCAGAGTCTCTCATGATGTCTTCACATGCCGAAAAACTCTTTCCCCTACCCCGCACTAGATTCCATAGAGACCACACTTTTTGATATTCACCACTACCACCACCACCAAGCACATCGTTACAGCTACCTTGATCATAATCTACCCATCTATGTCACCATCAGGAGGTTCGTCAAAATTAAATTCGGTTTCTATAGCTAACCAACCTAAATAATAATTCAAAGTGTTCTTAAATATGCTGATGAATAGTCTTCTATTGGAGCCTTTGACAATACAGGATCTTAGGATTTCCCCTGTGATAACTAAGGCAGTACTCTTGGTACTCTTGGTATATTTTATCCGGAATACAGATAAGGCTATTATAATTAGTATGATACAGTAGATGAAAAAAGTATCCGATCTGTGCTTCAGTCTGTCTATACTAACTGCTAGAATCAACTGTTACTATCTCCAGACTGTCATCGGTATATTTCTATTTCCTCTAAGGCTCATAATCTCGTCACAGGTTATCACTCGTCTAAATTAGCCTTTATGTGAAATTGTAGATACCATCCAATACCCCCTAATATGATATGGTTCAGTAACTCGCCATTAGCTTTCTAAAACCCACTTGACTGGCCAATGTAAAAGACACCACTGATCTCACTAGGTGTACGGTATCGGGGGGATGGGGGGGCGATTGCACATGCCACATGCCCCATGGCTGTTGAGATGAACCACCAAATTCAAGTTTTTTAAGTACCCTATTAAAACCAGTAACTCGAATAAGAGCTCTGGAGACCTAACCTGGTTCTTCAGTAGTCCACTCCGGCACATAATCTCCCTCATACACTACCAAAGCTTTGTGTTTGGGTCATCTGTTCGGCCATCTTCTAATCTCTGCAAATTGGCGATCTAAGATTATCTTATTTTAGGAAAACTTAACACCGCAGTGATACAAGCTCCTGTAGGGGAAGGGACTATTCCCTGGGGTCCAAGTTTACAGTTCGAGCTACCGGTTTCCTGCTATCGTACCTCACGGCAGTAGCTTATGGACAGATATAAGTTAGTTATGTTTAAGGGTAGAATTGGAGGCATAGCCGTACGAACTGTGGAAGAAACTAGTATCATACACGATGAAAAAGTAGGTCGAAGGCGCACTAAGCGAGGATAAAAAACATGTGAGGGTATGATAGATTAGTAGGTATAGTTCTTCTTAATTATGTTAAGCACGGAGGAGGGTAGCCTCTGTAGGTATTGTAAAGTGCATTCTTCATGTGATTTGGGGATGAATAGGGAGAGCATGACAAAAAACCTGAGTGTGAATAGTGTTTACCCCTGAAAAAAGCTACTAAGGAAATTTCAATAAACAAGACATTATCATGGTGACGTCCAGTACCATTCAAACACCACTACCGTATCCTTGAGCAAAGCAATAGTTTCTCACTAGGCCCTGGAGATCATATAGATTCATGATGTCTAAGCGACACCGGGTTATTTCAATACGGCAAAAATGGCTCTCTCTACTGAGACTATGTTAGACTTTGGATTTTAAACAAAAACTCAAAATTCTTGACATCATTCTATAAGACGAATACAGATACAGGATTGACTAGGTATGTGATACACATATGCATTCCTATTGTGTATGTTTGCCTTCCAGCTAGAAAATAAGAATAATAAAAATAGAGCCACGCTACGATGGCAAGATCACTCCAGAAGGAGAGGCAAGACAGCTATTACCATAGCGTAGTTCCTTGAGCACTAGGAGAGCGTGGAGCTAGGGTGGGAGGCAGGAGGAAGTGGTGGCGATAGAAATGATTACCGAACTGTTGCTATCGTTGCGGAAATGGCACATGGGTTAGGAGTCGGATGTTCGACGGCGGTAAGAAGCGGTGGTTCCTCGGGGCAACAACGCCATAAATGCTCGAGGCTGTAGTAGAGCTACCACTCTCGCGTGGCCATATCTAGCAGCATACCAGAGTGGTGTTTTGCCAAAGTCATCTGGTTTTTTGGGGTTGATATCTGCACGTGCGAGGAGCATTTTCACTGCTCCCGTGTGCCCCCTGCAAGCAGCATACGAGAGCGGTGTTTTGCCAAAGTCATCTGGTTTGTTGGGGTCGACATCTTCACGTGCGAGTAGCATTTTCACTGCTCCCGTGTGCCCCCTGCGAGCTGCACACGAGAGCGGTGTTCGGCCATGCCCATCTGGCCTGTTGGGGTTGACATCGTCTCGTCTGAGCAGAAGCTTCACAACTCCCTTGTGATCGTTTTGAACGGCCCAATCGAGCGGGGTTTGGCCAGAGTGATCTGGTTTGTTGGGGTCGACGTCTTCACGTCCGAGGAGCATTTTCACTACTCGTTTGACCCCCCTCTCAGCAGCCCACGAGAGTGGTGTTCGGCCATCCTCATCTGGCCTGTCGGGGTTGACATCGTCTCGTCTGAGCAGAAGCTTCACAACTCCCTTGTGATCGTCTTGAACGGCAAAATCGAGCGGGGTTTGGCCAGAGTGATCTGGTTTGTTGGGGTCGACGTCTTCACGTCCAAGGAGAATTTTCACCACTTCCTCGTGTCCATTCCAAGCAGCACAAATGAGTGGCGTCCGGCCCATACCACCCGGCCCTTCAGGGTTAACGTCACCCCGTCGAAGTAGTAGTTTTACAATTTCCACGTCCCCATTCCAAGCACCCCACAAGAGTGGTGTATTGCCGCGCTTATCTAGTATGCTGGGGTCGATGTCGTCCTGTCCAAGTAGCATCTTCACCACTTCCCTATGCTCATTTATAACGGCTAGAATAAGTGGTGTTTGTCCGTCCTTATCTGGCCTGTTGGGATTGACATCGTCTCGCCTTAGTAGAAGCTCCACCACTCCCTTGTGCCCTTTTTCAGCTGCGCAATAAATTGGTGTTTGACCCTTATCATTTGGCTTGTTGGGGTTGATGTCACCATGTTCGAGTAGTAGTTTCACCAACCAGTAGCGCCCTTTGCCAGCAGCCCACAGGAGTGGTGTTTCACCGCCCCCCCAGGGTTCGTTCGGGTTAATGTCCCCACGTCGAAGTAGGGCTCTAATCACTTCCTTGTGCTCCATGTCCACAGCACACCAGATTGGTGTTATGCCATCCAGATCTGATTTGTTGGGGTCGACATCATCCCGTCCAAGTAATATTTCCACCATTCCTTTATTCCCATCGCAAGTAGCCTGCAAGAGGGGTGTTTGGCCATACTCATCTGGTTTGTTGGGATCAACATCATCCCGTTCAAGCAGTGCTCGCACCACTCCCTCTTGCCCATTCCAAACAGCTAGAAACAGTGGTGTTTCGCCGTCCTCACCTGGTTTATCGGGCTGGATGTCGTCCCGGCCGAGTAGCATCCTCACAACCTCCTCGTGCCCATTCTCAGCAGCCCACGCGAGAGGTGTATTGCCCATGATGTCTCTTTAGTTGATATCGCAACTTTCCTCCTCTACCCACTTCCTACAGTGTTAGTAGTTGGAAAGATAGTGCGTAGTATAGACTATTGAAAACAGGGAAACCCTATCGGAATAAATAAAGTAAACTTACGGTTTTAGTGCTTTTAAGAGAGTTTTCGTAGATATGCGGTTGTTGCAGTAGTCAATTAACACCAGCTTTGGGAATTTCACATGCCCTGGGAGATCCCTTTTTTAGGTAGATCCCCCAATACAGAGAAGAATATCTGAGAAACGGTGTGCGTTGTAAGTTGGTAGGGAGGGGGTGTTCGGAGTGATGAAATGGTGGGTGTTGGAGATTTGGGGAGAGACCTGTCGTGGGAAACTTAAGCAGCTGCGGGTTCAGATAATAATGTTATGATGTAACATTTCCAAAACTAGGACCGAATCTGTGTAGCCGCAACTCGCAGTCCTGGACCTCACTCTACCGGATCCCCCGTTATCCCAGGTGAAATTACCTAAATTCCAAATTTTTCTGCACCAAAAGCTAACTCATTATCCGTGACAGATTCCTTCCATTTTGGCAATCCGGAACAGCGAGGTGTGACTGCGATGTTTCTATTTATAAGGGCAAAATATCATTTAATTTATACAATTTTAACCCTAAAAGTAAACCTTTTTACCTTCATTTATCATCCTCTTTGAAAATTGTTGGCACACAGATCCACTCAGCCACTTAACACTCTTTTCAACCTGGTACCGTATCATCTGATACTAGACCCGTTTTGGACTGCACAAACTATAAAAGCGAGCAACAGGGACAATTTTGCCCTCTAACCTGATCACACGGGCTATCTATCACCAATGGGCCAAAAATCATAGATTATCAGCACTTTCCTTCTCTTTCCATTCCTTGTGGTTCGTCCTTGCTACCTACCGTAATATCATATAAGTCTAGATAACCCCCGAAGCTCCGTGGCAAACAACAACCCCGTCATCGGATCCAGCTCCGGCATTACCGGTGTACCAGCTAAGCGCCATTTCCCTACATTTTCAACTCGGCAAATTTGGTGCCGTAGCTTGTGTCCTAGTGGCGATAGCCAGGCCAGGATTTGAGGCAGATCATTGGCAATGATACAGTTTTTCCACGCCGAATGGCGCGTTTCCAAAGAGCCGATATTATTATTACCGAAAGGTGGAAACATTTCCCGTTTTTCATTGTTTAGGATATTGTAAGTAGTGGATTGTGCGTGCGGCTGAGCGTCTCCTGAACCTCGCAGATGCCCAGCCATTGTGCGCCACATTAACTTCCCCGAATTTGTTCCCACAGCACCCTCTTTGCGCCTACCGCATCAATAGTACCTCACAGCAGATGCCACAAAAATTTTTAACAACAAGGTTCAGGCACAGCGGATTCAGAGTTCGGATGCGGAGGCAGTGCAATCAATTGTATATAGAAGATATCAAAACAACAAAAAAGAGTGCAGTGTTTGATAACAGCGAAGACAGAGAATAAGGAAACGACGAATGACAGAGACAAAGAGCGATGGTTGATAGAGAACATAGCGGAGGATACTCCTCCTTTTATCTACAGAATTCCTTCCCAGTTCTCCCACTGACTTTTGGCCCACCTTCCCGCGTACAAATGAACAAGAACCTGCTTGCCTATTCTAATCCGTGTGGTGGTGTCCGGTGGTGTGGCATGGAAGATACTAGCTGTTTGGCATTCGGTGATGATGCGACATAGGAGTTCGTAGATGTCAGAGACCAATTCGTAGTGCAGTGTCGAAGTTGCAGGTTGTGTCAAACTAGTTGTGGTGCGACGTTGCAGTTGATTGTCACTTCGAGGTTGTTCATACGAAGGTACAGCGCCTAAATTTTATATATTCCACAAGCGAGGTTTGCTGGTCTCACACCCTGTGGAACATACAAAACTTAAGAACTGTACCTCCGTAGTGCGACAGAAGAGTCTCGAGTTATGTAGGCTTCTCGGCTAAAACAGGGTGCCAGTAGCTAGTGCTGATTGATGTCGGTTTCCGATGATGGTGAGCAGCACAAACAAGCACATCTTCAACACAAATTTCTATATTCTTTCCTGTAACACAACGCGCGAATCTCACACTGCGATGGACCAACACCTTTGAGCACCTCCAGCGGGATCAGATGGGCACATCCACAAGCACATCAAGCAGGGCAAATGAATCCACCAAAAATCCCAGATATCGCCTAACTCAAAGCAGCACAGCAGAATACTTCATGATCTTGGCACAGGCTAGGAGGCTCTCTCACAACCCAGTCCTAGATTCCGTGAGCATAAACAAAACTGCTATGGTTGGTATAGTATATGCGAGAAAGAAAAAAAAAAACCTCTTAACTCTGTTGTAGTCTTTACACAGAAAATTCAGTAAGTTATTGCTTTTATCTTCAAACCAGTGGCCCTGGTGGCACCATCTCCCTTGCTGCTCAACAGGCCTTCATACAATATCACTCGTAAAAGCTTAGTGTTCGAGTGGAAATCTGCAAACCATACAATACAACAGATTCGATACAAGACAGTAACTCATGGTAACCTGTTGCAGACATACCAGATGCTATTAGCTGGGGGCGAGGTGTGACTATAATGGCTCTATTTATAGGTTAAGGATAAGAGGGTTATAAATGAAAAATGATTGAATTTGAAGGTTCCATGTTCAATTCTCATACTCCCATCATTTTTGCTTTTTACAATTTTACACATTTACACCCAACCCTATTCCCCTAATACAAATAGAAGTATTAAAGGACACAATAGGCTTAGTCTTGGTTTTTGACACCTTACATCATATTAGAGCTCAAGATTTTTGCAATTGAAGAGCTAGCTGTCCAAAAAAGCTTAAGATAGGCTTGGGGGTACTTTACTCTCGCTGGGTACAGTGGATGAAATTAAACGGTGGAAATTCTCCATAGGGGCAGCTCCTTGGCCTGCCGGCAATGTCCCTAATGAAGCAATGTTCTAGCACACCCAGAATAGGAAAGGTCATTGTCCCGTGCAGTGATTACTCTTTTCTGATGTTTAAATTTATAGGCTTGCGCTATTTTCCCTGGTACTGAACCGATGACTTTCGGCCAGTAAGTTTGTCTTCCCAGCTCGGGAATATTCATTTCTCACAAGTGAATGGTAGAAAGGTATAGTATGATAGGAAAAAAAAAAGCCGACCAGGCCGGAAGTGCAATCGCCTCGAAAAGGTACGAAGAAAAAAATCGTTAATGGCCGCTAAAGAAAAAAAGAAAAAGTCTATTCACATCTGCAAGTTCTCGCCCTCTTTACCATTATCTCCGTTCTCGTTGCTCTCACATATTGATTGACCTTAAAGAAATAACCAACTCAGCTGCTAAACCCCATAACCTAATTTCTGGTCCTACGGTATCTCCTCGAGCCGACCCAAAAACATATTTTAGCAGAAAGACTCGCCAATGAGTCCTCTTTTTGGGCGCCTAAGCCACACCAAAAATACTCGATGGCTGCATCCCTTCTTCTTGCCTGATCACACAAGCTGTCCATTATCAATGAGGTAATACCACAACTTGTCGGAACTTGCCCCTGTCATTCTATGCCTCGTAGTTCGCCCATGTTTTTTTTACAATATATTCCTTGGCCACCCCGAAATCTCCATAGCAAAACAAAACTACATCACCGGGTTTACCTTCCCCACTTCCGGCTCGCCAGTCTCAGGGATCCTCAGTTTGTAAGAGCCTTTCCCCCTGCTTGAGCGTATTTTCATATTGGCATTCTAGAATTTCCTAGTACTGTAACTTGGACTTTAGAGGTGATAATCGAGCATGACTTGAGATTGCTCATCGGCAATAGTACAGTTGTTCGGCACCCCAATAGTCTTGTTCCAAAGCTGATATTATTACCGAAACATTAGTGACACCTGCTAGGCTTTGCTGCATAGGATATTATAGAGGACGGGTAGTGCCTTCCCAGCACTGGAATCACAGGGCAGGGGAAGGCGAAGTGATTGTGGGACCTCAACACCGCTCGATCAATCTCCCTCTCATTTATTTCCTCAATACTCCCTTTGCGCCTACGCTAGTCTATCTGTACTACATGCCTCACCTGCATTCTATCCTGTGGCATAGTACCTGCGATTACCTAACACCATAGAACACTCTATCGAATCGTGTAGCTTGATATATACTCAAGCACATTGAACCTTGTGAGTGACTCTGCAGAAGCACTTACGTATACTAACCCAAAGCATCCTAGAAAAGTTCTTCGCTATCTCTGCACTGCCGGCAAGCCCTTTCCCTACCCCGTGCTAGATCCTGTAAAGATAAGGACCACCCTTTTTGATATTTATCACCACCCCTACTACCGCCACTACTACCAAGCTCATCACTGTGGCTACCTCAGCCCTAATCTACCCCATATTTGCCACCATTGGGAAATTTGTCAAAATCAAGTTCTGTTTCTACAGCTAACCTGAGTAGTAATTCAAAAGTTTCTTAAATCAACTGATCAATAGTCTCCTATTGGAATCTTCGATGATCCGAGATTTGGAAGTTTCCCTATACTAAATGAGAAAGCAGACTGACTCCTTGGCAGTACTCTTGGTGCCCTTTGTATGTTTTATCTAGAACACAGATAAAAATATTATAATTTGTACAAGAGATGAAAGAAGAACCTGATTTGCGCTTCAGCCTGTCCATGTTAACCACTAGAATCGACTGTTATTATCTTCAGGCTATGATCGCTATTTCCTCCTAATCTCGTCACAGATCATGACTCACCTAGATTTAGCTTTCGAGTGGTAATTTTAGATAATGTCGTAATTTTAAATAATATACAATACTGCGCCACCCAATATGATACGACTCAGTTACTTGCCATGAACTTTCTAAAGGCCATTATACGGACCAATGCAAAAAGACACCATTAATCTCACTAGTTGTGCGGTATTAGGGACATTGCCCGGGGGGGGTTGCACATGGCCCGTAGCTATCAAGAAGAAGAAAACCAAATTCAAGTTTCTAAGTATAATACACAATTAGGAACCAGTATCGAGAACAGGAACTCTGTGCTGATCTGGTTCCTCAGTAGTGCACTTCTGCACGTGATCTTACCCATATACTACCAAAGCCCGACGTTGGTATTTTTTGTCCAGCGATCTTGAGATCTCAGTGAATCGGTGATTAGAGATCAGTTTGTCTTTGGAAAACTTAGCTTACCAGTATTTTCTGTGATATTATAAGCCTCTGTCGTGAAGGGCAGTATAGCCCAAGATTGAAATCGACAGTTTGAGTAACAGTTTTTCAGTTATCATATAAAATAAGGATATCCCAATAAACATGGAATCATTACGCTAACGTAGTGTACCATTCAAACACTACTATCCTTGTGTAAAGCAATGGTTGCTTGCCTAGCTCTGGAGATCATATAGGTTCATGATGCCAAAGGGCACCAAGGCATTTCAATAGAGCAAAACTGGCTCTCAACTAAGATTCGGCTCTGGATTTTAGACAAAAGCTCAAAATCCCTGACATGATTCCAGAAGACAAATACAAATAAATGATTGACCGGGTATGTGATACACACAGGAATTCCCATTGTGTATGATCGCCTTCAAGTAATAAAAATAAAAATAAAGCCACAACGCCAGGATTATTCTAGAAGGAGGGGCAAGGCAGCTATTACTACAGAGCAGTGTCTTAAACTGTAGGAGAACGCAGGGATAGAGTGAGGAGAGGAAGGCAGTGCTGGCGACAGAAATGTTTACTGAGCTGTTGGTGTCGTTTCGAAAATGGTACAGTTCAGTACATGGGGTAGGGATTGCATATTTGATGGTAGTAAGTGATAAATTTTGTAGGACGAATAATGGGCAACCGATATAATCACTTCTGCAAAGGAGCAACAGGGCGCGCGAAAAGAATATATTCGTATCTAACTAGTGAAAGAAAGAAGAGGATATGAATGAGCGTTATCATGAAAAGAAAGACGAGCGATAAGATATTTAGAGACAGTCGGCCAAAATCAAAGAGACAGAAAAGGAAAGAAGGAAAGGAAATGTAGGAAATTCTCCACTGGGTCACATCTCAAACAATACCGATACCAATTGCGTGTGATAGTTGATATCTAGCGCTAGTCTGTTCGATATCCGACACTCCATGTTTCCATTGGATAAGACAAACGCGCGAAAGAGTTTTCAAAACACCCGAGGGTTCCAGTGAGAGCGAGAAACACTAGGGCCAGTCATAGTCGTCATAGTCAGTTTCAGAAGAGAGAAGCGTTGGGTCCTGAGACCTAGGTAGCGTAGATGTTGGAGGCTGTAGGAGAGCTACCACTCCCGCGTGGCCATTTTCAATAGCATACCAGAGAGGTGTTTTGCCAAAGTAATCTGGTTTGTTGGGATCGACATCTTCACGTGAGAGGAGCACTTTCACCACTCGTCTGATCCCCCTGTCAGCAGCCCACGAGAGTGGTGTTCGGCCATTCTTATTTGGCCTGTCAGGGTTGACATCGCCTCGTCTGAGCAGAAGCTTCACAACTCCCTGGTGACACTCTTGAATGGCCCAATCGAGCGGGGTTTGGCCAGAGTGATCTGGTTTGTTGGGGTCGATGTCTTTACGTCCAAGGAGAATTTTCACCACTTCCTCGTTCCCATTCCGAGCAGCACAAATGAGTGGCGTTCGGCCCCCATCATCTTGCTCTTCGGGGTTAGCGTCGTTCCGCCCGAGTAGTAGTTTCACAATTCCTATTTCCCCATTCCAAGCACCCTCCAAGAGAGGTGTATTCTCGTACTTATCTGATTTGCTGGGGTCGATGTCGTCCCGTCCAAGTAGCATTTTCGCCACTTCCCTATGCCGATTTAGAACAGCTAGCAAGAGTGGTGTTTTTCCGTCCTTATCTGGCCTGTTGAGGTTGATATGGTGTCGTTTTAGTAGAAGCTCCACCACTCCCTTGTGCCCTTTTTTAGCTGCGCAACATAGTGGCGTTTGGTCCTTATCATTTGGCTTGTTGGGGTTGATATCACCATGTTCGAGTAGTAGTTTCACCAACCAGTAGCGCCCTTTTCCAGCAGCCATACAGAGCGGTGTTTCACCGCCCCGACAGGGTTTGTTGGGGTTAATGTCACCCCGTCGAAGTAGCATTTTCATCACTTCCTGGTGCTTCTTGCGCGTGGCACACGAGAGTGGTGTTTCGCCATCAACATCTTCCTTGTTGGGGTCGACGTCATCCCGTGCGAGTAACGTTTTCACAACCCCTATTTCATCATAGAAAGCAGCCAGGAACAATGGGGTTCGATTACCATCATCTGGTTTGTTGGGGTCGACATCATCCCGTCCAAGTAATATTTCCACTATTCCTTTATTCCCACCGCAAGCAGCCATTGAGAGTGGTGTTCGGCCATACGCATTTAGTTTGTTGGGATCGACATCATCCCGTTCCAGCAGCGCTCGCACCACTCCCTCTTTCCCATTCGAAACAGCCAGAAATAGTGGTGTTTGGCCGCGCTCACCTGGTTTGTCGGGCTCGATGTCGTCCCGGCCGAGTAGCATCCTCACAACTTCCTCGTGCCCATTCTCAGCAGCCCACGCGAGAGGTGTACTGCCCATGATGCCTCTTTAGTTGATATCACAACTTTCCACCTCTACCCACTTTCTACAATCTTAGTAGTTGGAAAGATAGTGCGTAGTATAGACCATTGAAAACAGGGAAAACCTATGGAATAAATAAGGTAAACTTACGGTTTCAGTGCTTTTAAGAGAGTTTTAGTAGATATGCGGTCGTTGCAGTCGTCAAGTAACACCAGCTTTGGGAATTTCGTATGCCCTGGGAGATCCCTTTTTTAGGTATATTCCCCAATACAGAGAAGAATATCTGAGAAACTGTGTGCGTTGGAAGTTGGCAGGGAGGGAGTGTTCGGAGTGAAGAAAGGGTGGGTGTTGGAGATTGGGGGAGGGACCTGTTGTGGGAGACTTAAACAGCTGCAGGTTCGGAAAATACACGTGTCTCCTCGCCAAGATCGGTCACCTATTTTGGAATAGCCTCTCCAGACCTGCTTGTATTATGTGGAGGGTAGCCCTGATGCCGCTTTTCTCAAACACGACAACAAATTTCAAAGTGTGAGGCCATTCTCATATATATGGGCTTCACCGATTACTGGCACTGTTCACCGCAATCTTTCAAACAGCACGAACACTATACTTTTATGGGTTCGTGATAGTTCTTCCAAAACGGGCGCCCAATATTGGCGCGGAGACACGAGTTTTATGATGCAATATATCCAAAACTAGGACCAAATCTGTATGCTGTGTAGTGGGTTATCAGTGCTTTCCTTCTCCCCCCATTCCCCGTGGCCCATCCCCGCTACCCACAGTAATATAAATCTAGATAACCTCCGAAACTCCGTGGCAAACAATAACCTCGTCATCGGATCCAGCTCCCGCATTACCAGTGTACTGTGCCAGCTAAGCGCCATCTCCCTACATTTTCAACTCGGCAAGTTTAGTGCCGTAGCCTGTACCTTAGCCAGGCCAATATTTGAGACAGATCATCGGCAATGATACAGCTTTTCCCCACCCGAATAGGCGTTTCTAATGAGCTGATAATATTATTACCGAAAGGTGGAAACATTTCCCGTTTTTCATTGCTTAGGATACGGTATTGTAAGTAGTGGGTGGTGGAGTCAGGATACTGCTAGAACTGCCGGGGCTCGGTGGGGGCGGCATTATGTGCCTCATTAACCTCCCCGAATCTTTTCCCACAGCACCCTCTTTGCGCCTACCGCATCAGCAGTACCTCACGATAGATGCCACACAAATATCTAAATTCTTTCCTGTAGCACAACGCGAAAAAAAATAACACTTTAATGGATCAACACACATCCACAAGAACATCAAGCCCTGCGAATGAATCCACCGAAAACCCCAGATATCGCCTAACTCAAAGCAGCACAGCAGAATACTTCATGATCTTGGCACAAGCCGGGGGGCTCTCCAACAACCCAGTCCTAGATTCCGTAAGTGTAAACAAAACTGCTATGGCTGATAGTATAGGCGAGCAAAAAAAAAAAAAAACCTCTTAACTCTGTTGCAGTCTTTACATAGAAAATTCAGTAAGTTATCGCTTTTATCTTCAAGCCGGTGGCCTTGGTAACACTATCTCCCTTGCTGCTCTACAGGCCTTCATACGATATCACTCGTAAAAGCTTAGCGTTCGGGTGAAAATCTGCATACCATACAATACAACAGATTCAATATGAGACAGTATGGTAAACTGTTGCAGACATACTAGAAACTATTGGCTGGGGGTTAATATGACTAAACGCCTCTGATCTCAATGAAGGTCCCAGAGCGGAGGGGCCGGGTCACTAGGTGACTAATGAGGTATCATACAAAAGAAACCTTGGTTTAAGTTTTTAAATGCGCAATTGGCCTCCGGAATTTCGGGTAAGAACCTCATGGACCTAACCTGGCTCCGGCATACGTAGCTGTATCCTGAAAACAACTCCCTCATAATATTATGCTACTAACCCTCATATTTAAGTCTTTTGTCTAACTAGCCTCTAATATTTGCGAGCCTGAGGTCTCCGTCCTGCTTGTTGCAAGGAAGTCAAACACATCAGCACTCTTTGCGGTATATGCTCCTGTGGCGGGAGCCTCTATTCAGTGGTATCGAATTTTGCCGCAGCAATTTATGGTACGATAAGGTATTAGTCAGATGCTATTAGGTGGCATACGGTATCTGAACACTGCTGTCTTAGGACAAGGCAAGGAATTGCTCCCTCGCACGGAAGATAATAATATTATGGATTTGTAACTCCAGCCTAAGCATAGACAGAATACCATGAGGGGGAGAAAAATTGTTGTAGGCAAAAGGCCATCTGGCTGGTGAGTGGCAGTGCCATGGTTGGTTCAATCGCTCTGATCAAAATTTTAATCAAGGTAGAATAAGGTACAATAATTGTATAGGAAGAGTGAGCATACGGAAATACGAAAGTAAAATAATAAAATAAAAGCTTATGACAACTTGAATAAGTGAATAGGTAGAGGTAGAATCATAGGTGATGGATGAATTTAGAAGAGGTATTATTATTATAAAAACAAGTTTTATCAATGTATATTTTGATTGAAATATTTGTTTCATTGCTACTCTACTGTTTATTATAGGGCTAAATATATTTTAGATCACAATGATAAAATGGCTGCTGAGCAGCTATCTATTTTTTCATCACTGAATATTTTTATTAGCAGATATACCATTTTCAACTTTTATTGCGATATATTTTTATTGGTACATGCCGAGCAGGGCCTAAAAATAAAACTAAAGCCACGCTACGATGGCAAGATCACTCTAGAAGGAGAGGCGAGACAGTTATTACCATAGCGTAGTTCCTTGAGCTCTAGGAGAACGTCGAGCTAGGGTGAGAGGCGGGAGGAAGTGGTGGCGATAGAAATGCTTACCGAACTGTTGCTGTCGTTGCGGAAATGGCACATGGGTTAGGAGTCGGATATTCGACGGCAGTAACAAGCGGTGGTTCCTCAGAGCCAGGCAGCGCCATAGAGGCTCGAGGCTGTAATAGAGCTACCACTCCAGCGTGGCCATATTTAGCAGCATACCCGAGTGGTGTTTTACCAAAGTCATCTGGTTTATTGGGGTCGACATCTTGACGTGCGAGGAGCATTTTCACTACTCCCGTGCGCCCCCTGCGAGCGGCACACGAGAGCGGTGTTCGGCCATGCCCACCCGGCCTGTTGAGGTTGACATCGTCTCGTCTGAGTAGAAGCTTCACCACTCCCTCGTGCCCGCTTTTGGCGGCAAAATTGAGTGGCGTTCTGCCAGAGTGAGTTGGTTTGTTGGGATCGACGTCTTCACGTCCGAGGAGCATTTTAACTACTCTCGTGTGCCCCCTGCGAGCAGCACACGAGAGCGGTGTTCGGCCATGCCCACCCGGCCTGTTGAGGTTGACATCGTCTCGTCTGAGTAGAAGCTTCACTACTCTCTTGTGCCCGCTTTCGGCGGCAAAATTGAGTGGCGTTCTGCCACAGTGAGTTGGTTTGTTGGGGTCGATATCTTCACGTCCGAGGAGCATTTTCACTACTCCCGTGTGCCCCCTGCGAGCAGCACACGAGAGCGGTGTTCGGCCATGCCCACCTGGCCTGTTGGGGTTGACATCATCTCGCCTGAGTAGAAGCTTCACCACTCCCTTGTACCCGCTTTCGGCGGCAAAATTGAGTGGCGTTCGGCCAGAGTGAGCTGGTTTGTTGGGGTCGACATCTTCACGTGCGAGGAGCACTTTTACCACTCGTTTGATCCCCCTGTCAGCAGCCCACGAGAGTGGTGTTCGGCCATCCTCATCTGGCCTGTCGGGGTTGACATCGTCTCGTCCGAGCAGAAGCTTCACAACTCCCTTGTGATAGTGTTGAACGGCCAAATCGAGCGGGGTTTGGCCAGAGTGATCTGGTTTGTTTGGGTCGACGTCTTCACATCCAAGGAGAATCCCCACCACTTCCTCGTGCCCATTCCGAGCGGCACAGATGAGTGGCGTTCGGCCCCCATCATCTTGCTCTTCGGGGTTAACGTCGTCCCGTCCGAGTAGTAGTTTTACAATTCCTATGTCCCCATTACAAGCACCCTCCAAGAGTGGTGTATTCCCGCGCTTATCTGATTTGCTGGGGTCGATGTCGTCACGACCAAGTAGCATTTTCGCCACTTCCGTATGCCGATATAGAACAGCTAGCAAGAGTGGTGTTCGCCCGTCCTTATCTGGCCTGTTGGGGTTGACATCGCCCCGACTTAGTAGAAGCTCCACCACTCCCTTGTCCCCTTTTTCAGCTGCGTAACAGAGCGGTGTTTGGCCCGTATCATTTGGCTTGCTGGGGTCGATGTCATCATGTTCGAGTAGTAGTTTCACCAACCAGTAGCGCCCATTGTGAGCAGCCCACAAGAGTGGTGTTTCGCCGTCCCGACCGGGTTTGTTGGGGTTAATGTCGCCCCGTCCAAGTAGGGCCCTTATCACTCTCTCGTCCCTGTTTCGCATAGCCCATGAGAGTGGTGTTTCGCCATGCATATCTTGCTTGTTGGGGTCGACGTCATCCCGTCCAAGTAATATTTCTACTATGGTCTCTTCCCGACAACAAGCAGCCTGCAAGAGGGGTGTTCGGCCATACACATCTGGTTTGTTGGGATCGACATCATCCCGTCCAAGTAATATTTCCACTATTCCCTTATCCCCACCATAAGCAGCCTGTGAGAGTGGTGTTTGGCCATACACATCTGGTTTGTCGGGGTTGACATCATCCCGTTCAAGTAATATTTCCACTATTCCTTTATTCCCACCGCATGCAGCCATTGAGAGTGGTGTTCGGCCATACGCATTTGGTTTGTTGGGATCGACATCATCCCGTTCCAGCAGTGCTCGCACCACTCCCTCTTTCCCATTCCAAGCAGCCAGAAACAGTGGTGTTTCGCCGTCCTCACCTGGTTTGTCGGGCTCGATGTCGTCCCGGCCGAGTAGCATCCTCACAACTTCCTCGTGCCCATTCTCAGCAGCCCACGCGAGAGGCGTATTGCCCATGCTGTCTCTTTAGTTGATATCACAACTTTCCACCTCTACCCACTTTCTACAATGTTAGTAGTTGGAAAGATAGTGCGTAGTATAGACCATTAAAAACAGGGAAACCCTATCGGAGTCAATAAGGTAAGCTTACGGTTTTAGTGCTTTTGAGAGAGTTTTAGTAGATATGCGGTCGTTGCAGTAGTCAAGTAACACCAGCTTTGGGAATTTCGCATTCCCTGCGAGATCCCTTTTTTAGGTAGATTCCCCAATACAGAGAAGAATATCTGGGAAACGGTGTGCGTTGTAAGTTGGCAGGGAGGGAGTGTTCGGAGTGAAGCAAGGGTGGGTGTTGGAGATTGGGGAGTGACCTGTCGTGGGAGACTTAAGCAGTTGCAGGTTTAGAAAATACACGTGTCTCCTCGCCAAGATTGGTCACCCGTTTTGGAATTGCCTCTCCTGACCTGCTTGGATGTGGAGTGTAGCCCTGATACCGCTTTTCTCAAGCACGACAACAAATTTTAAAGTGTGAAGCCATTCTCATATATTGGTTTCACCGGCTATTGGACCTCACTCTATCGGATCCCCCGTTATCCCCAGTGAAATTCCCTGAATTCCAAATTTTTCTGAACCAAAACCTCGAGTAACTCGTTGTTCCGGACGTATTACTTGGATTTTGGCAATCCCGGATAGCGAGGAGTGGCTGTAATGAAAAAATATTTTTGAAGGTTCCATGTTCAATTCCCATGCTGGCCGATGGCTGCTCCTTTTGGGCAGCAAAGTCAGTGTGCCAGTGCTCGAGTATGATACGACGCATAATATCATTTAATTTATACAATTTTAACCCTAAAATTAAACCCTTTTACCTTCTTTCACCATCCTCTTTGAAAATTCTTGGCACACAAATCCACTCAGCCACTTAACAGTCTCTCTTCAGCTTGGTATGATACGAAACTAAATTTATACACGTTTTGAACTAGACAAACCAAAAAAGCGCGCAACGGGGACAATTTTGTCCTCTGGCCTGATAGCACGGGCTATCTATCACCAATGGGCCAAAAATCATGGATTATCAACGCTTGCCTTCTCCTTCCACTCCCTGTAGCTCGTCCTTGCTACCTACCGTTATATAAGTTTAAATAACCTCCGAAACTTCGTGGCAAACAATGACCTGGTCATCGGACCCAGCTCCCCCATTACCAGTCTACCGGCTAAGCACCATCTCCCTACATTTTCAACTCGGCAAGTTTGGTGCCATAGCCTGTGCCCTAGTGGCAATAGCTAGGCCAGGATTTGAATCCGATCACCGGGAATGATACAGTTTTTCCACGCCCGAATGGGCTTTTCCAAAGAGCCGATATGTTATTACCGAAAGGTGGAAGCATTTCCAGTTTTTCATTGCTTAGGAGATTATTATAAGTAGTGTGTGGTGGAGTCAGGCAACTACTAGAATTGCTGGGGTTCGGGGGGGGGGCGGCTTAGTGTCTCTTGGACTTCGCTGGTGCCCAGGCACTGTGTGCCTTATTAACCTCCCCGAATCTTTTCCCACAGCACCCTCTTTATACCTACGGCATCAGCAGTACCTCACGGTAGATGCCCCACAAATCTCTAGATTCTTTCCTGTAGCACAACGCGAACCCCGCACTGCGATGGACCAACACCCTTGAGCACCCCCAGTATGATCCCGAAAACCCCAGATATTGCCTAACTCAAAGCAGCACAGCAGCATGCTTCATGATCTCGGCACAGGCCAGGAGCCTCTCCCACAACCCGGCGCCTAGATTCCGTGAGTATAAAAAAATCTGCTATGGTTGGTAACTTACAGTGTAGGCGAGCAAAAAAAACACACAAATAAATCTTAAATCTGCTTCTGTCTGTGCATGGGAACTGCTGAGATTGACTACTACTACCATCAAGTGCGTGATTTTATTTATTTTTGTTTGTGTTTCCTCCTGTTTCTCTTGTTTTATTCCCCTTCACCGAGAGTCACTCGGCTATTATTCCTGTTCGAATGATGGTTTTACATAAAGTTCAATAGGACACAATATGATACCGTATGGTTATTTGTTTTAGAACTCGTTTGGACAAAAAACAGAAAGATAAGCAACCGTTCCACTTTGTGACTATTTTATTATACCTGTAGGAAAGGTTGCTTCAGAATTCTGGAGCTGAAGAAAAACAGTCATTTATGTGGGGCGACGGAACGGAGCTTCCACATCCAAAAAAGCTCTCGATAGTTTAGCGGTTTACTAAGCTGATTCTACGGACATGCCTTCCCTCCGTTATCACGGAGTATACTAATGATTAGAGACATGTTGGGGGGGCGCAGAGATAGTCCTTGTGATAAATAGAAGGATTAGTACATGTTATTTACATTTCACCTATACACCTGTCTTTACCAACAGTTTAGTTTTAGATGACAACAATCTAGCGAACGAAGCGCTAGTAGTGGAAGTTACATTTTATATCCTTTCCACAAAACGCTCAAGTTCCAGAGTGAATTCTCTCACTCTGCCGACTGCCGCTATGTAATCCTTTCTTCCCACTTTGGGAATGGTAAATTACCATAAACCTATTATGTCAAGAGCTGTCAGTAGGGCTAATATGAAAACCCCCTTTCATCTTGTTGAAGATAGGGGGTATGGGTAACACAACCCATAGGGAGGGCTAGGAGGCCAGCTGAAGTTTTCAAATACCCTATTAGCCCGAACCTCGGGAACCTAGGTTAACTTAGCTCCTCGCAAGCGTTCTCCCTCCTCATATACCGTCAACGCCCCATATTCAAATCTTCTATCCAACTAGTTTCTAACGTCGGTAGGTCTGTGGTCCGATCTACCGGTACTCTTGCCTTAAGGAAAACCTAATTTATCAAATTCTTGCAGTAAAAGATCCTATTATCATGTCCGGTATGAACTTTTATAACTCAAGATCCCGCTTTCGAGTAAGGCTATAATTTAGGGCAGGGTATTAGTTTGTTACAATACGGTTATTTATGGTATAATTAGAGCACCGCTCCCCTGGCTGAGTGAGGCTTCCTTGCCTTGCCCGGGAAGTCATGTAGGTCCGTGAAGCCTGACTTGATAATGGGCAGAACGCAAGCGAAGAAGAAAAAAAGGCTGTAGGAGGCGAAAGGAGACTTAGAGAGGATAGAAGAATATCCCAACTCGCAGCTCGCTCGTAGCCCGATGCTAAGTAGCACAGCGGTCCCTTCCACCCTCTTGTCGAATTTAGGCACGGTACTAGATATACTCTAATAACTCTTTGTTCACATAGATGCAGTACCATATGCAGTAGGGAGGGATACCGAGCATTTCGTTAGAAGCTGCTATTGTCCCTGGAAGCTACAGGAGTGTCACGAAACTTTTTTCGGGAGTCTGATAGATTGTTCCAGAGCATTTAGTGGTTTACAGAGAAGTTTTACCAACATTTTTTTCCCTTTAGCCATAACGGAAGAGCGGGGGATGTGGACACCAGGGAAGACATAGAGATAGCTGTGGCGGTCTACGGAAGGACGAGGATACGTGAATTGTGCTTCACTTGGACACCTATCTTTACAGTGGGTTTAGCATGAGAGGAGTACGAATGAGGTTGTGAAAGATACCCCCCCCCTTTACTTTTCCTACAGTGTCGATAGTTTCCAAGGTAGCACACCATGAAGGCGGCCGGCGTCTAAGGCAATACAGAACGTTTTGACTGGACAGCAAGTTTTCGGAGTGGGAATGGGGGCCTGCAGAATTGGAGTTGGTTTCATGGTTTTGAGGCTTATTGTATTGATTTTCCTTGATAGGCAAGACTAAAAAGTGCGGATAGCCTCCACCATTGAGCTCTGGCTTAGAGGATATTCTAGATAAGCAGGATTTTCATTAACCCATGCCAATAGTGGAAACCGGTCACCACCGTATCTCACCGAACAACAAGCTTCAATATCGTTTTGTACGGGCGTAGGAAATACCTGCGCTGTATGATACATCTCCCATTATATCTATGGAGAGCCATCGTGTCTATACTTCAGAGAGGAGGAAGGGGGGAACAATGAATTGTAGAAAAAGTAAATCGACAACCAAATAAAATAAAATAAAAACATAAAAGTGGGAAATATGATAGAAATTTGAAGCCGCGACGGTTTATCCCAATGCAACAGAAATACCTATCCCATAACGCTAAATCCTATATTTTCAAACGAAGGCTCATGAATCTAGACCTACTCCATAAGAAAAATCCGGATAAGGGTCAGACGGTATATGACAGGTATGCGCATTTCACCGCACGTAATTCCCTCGAAAAGTGTTTTGGGGTAGGTTTAGTCCGGGAGGAAATGTGAGATAGAAATTACTAGAAGACAGCGTTCTAGAGGCAGGCGGAGATTGGGTGGGATGAGGGGAGGGAGGTGGCGGCGGCGATAAACAGGTTTATGAAGCGGTTGTTGTCATTGCGGGAGCAGTATATGGGCTATTAGGGCGGCACCGGAGGGTAAAGAGGGCGATGCCTCCTGGGGCTTAGATCGTGCGGTGGGGTAGTGGGTGTTTGAGGCCGTAGCAGATCCATTACTCCCGTGTGGCCCTTTTCAGCAGCGCACGAGAATGGTGTTCGGCCACTGTCATCTCGGATGTCGGGATTGACATCGTCTCGCCCGAGTAGTAATTTCACCACCCCTTCGTGCCCATTCGAAGCAGCCCACCAGAGTGGTGTTTGCCCGTAGTTATTTGGCCTGTCAGGTTTGATGTCGCCCCGTTCGAGTAGTAATTTCAGCACTCCCTCGTGCCCACCAAAAGCAGCCCGCGACAGTGGGGTTTGGCCAATCCCGTCCGGCTTGTCAGAGTCGACGTCGTCCCGTCCGAGTAGCATTTCCACCACCCCCTGGTGTCCACAGAAGACAGCCCACCAGAGTGGTGTTTGGCCTTCATCGTCTGGCTTGTTAGGGTCGACATCATCCCGTCTTAGCAGTATTTTCACGACTCCTTGGTGCCCATTGCGGGAAGCCAACCAGAGTGGTGTGTGTTCGTGTACACCAGACCCGTCGGGTTTGACGTCATCCCGTGCAAGTAATAACTTGACCAGTCCCTCGTGTCCATTGTGAGCGGCCTGCGAGAGAGGTGTTTGTCCAATCTCATCGGGCTTGTCGGGGTCGACCTCATCCCGTTCGAGCAGTAAGTTCGCCACTCCCTCGTGCCCATTACAAGCAGCCCACCAGAGTGGTGTTTGGCCGAACACATCTTGTTCGTCGGGGTTGATGTCGTCCCGCTCCAAGAGTAATTTCACGATTCCCTCGTGCCCCTCCATAGCAGCTGCCGAGAGTGGTGGATAGCCGGACAGATGTGGATTGTCGGGGTGGATGTCTTCTCGTTCCAGCAGCATTTTCACGACTCCCTCGTACCCGCCGAAAGCCGCCCACCAGAGTGGTACCCCGCCGTGATTATCTGGCCTATTGGGATCGACGCCGTCTTGTGCGAGTAGTAATTTCACCACTCCCTGGTGCCCATTGCGGGCAGCCCACCAGAGTGGTGTTCGGCCTTCGCTGTCTGGCTTGTTAAGGTCGATATCGCCCCGTCCGAGAAGTATTCTCACTGCTCCCTCACGCCCATTCTGAGCAGCCCACCCGAGAGGTGTATTACCCATGCAATCTTTTGGTTGATTTCACAACCATCCACCTCTACCGAAACGGCTACACTCCCGGCGATCCTAAATGTAATGTGTAGTGTAGACCGCTGAACCGGGAAAGTCTATCAAAATTAATACGCCAAATATAGGTTTCTCTGATTTCGAGAGGATCTCAATGGATATGTGGTTATTGCGATCGTCGGGGCAAGGAATTTGGCGCAATCTGAAAGATGACTTTGTGTGGATTCCCCAATCCAGTGAAGAATATTGGAGAAGCGGTATGTGTTGGAGGTCAAGAGGAGGGCACGCCGGAGAAACTGAGAGGTGGGTATTGGAGATCGAGGGGGAGGAGACTGGTCAAGAGAGCTTTGACCTGTGAATTCAGAGCGCTTTAGCAGGTTTCTACCGTACAAGTGCGATCGTATCCGAGCGCAATTGTGGGGCCAGCACAGCACCCTCCGCTGTTACCCGGTTTTCCGCCAAGAGAGCATGCAGATGGCTTGCATGACACAACGTAGAACTGTGCATGGAGTCTAAAATCCAACCTTTCATTAGCTCTAGGGGTGATTTTAAGTGTCTAGCAATATACTTGTATTAATAACTGTGTAGCGCTTGTTTGATTATTATGCTAGGATATGCTACAATCTTCACTGGTGGTATCAAAAAGTTCTCGATGAGAGCGGAGGTCTCAAGTGGATTACGTAACGGGGCAGTGGATCCTCCTTGCCCATGATGGCAAGTCCTTAGCAACAGGCTAGAAGCATCCCCATCGAAGGAATATTGTATAGTCTACTCAAGTACGATAGGAGATGAGGAATTTTTTGGTGAGGTAAACAATGGCAGCCTGCCCTAACCGACGTTGCAACAAGCAAACATCACAGCTAACTCTTCCAGAATCACCAAAATCACTATATTTCAAATTCACTTGTTGCCGTAGTAAATACTGTTGTGACAGCGATAGAGATCCCTAGCTCTGTGCTCCGAAGTCCCTCCAATACTGTAGTATACGCGCGAAGAAAAAAAACATCAACTCGGCTGCCTAGAGCCGCCGTCATAGATTGTCACTCGTATAAGTTAGTAGTCGAATGGCAATTTTGCCAGGGCGTGTCGATGAAGAAAAAGATCAACTAGATGGTAGGGATGAGCAGATAGTTAGTATAAATGGAAAATAATAAGAACTGGGATAGATGGGCAACCTGGAGTTAATACCAAATCTATTAGCTCACCAATGACAAGATTTCCTGAGCCAACAATTCAAAGCTGGTCATAGCACAAAGTAACCATATGGATTAATTGAGGCTCCCAGAAGGCTCTTTGGAACTTCTAAGTTTCTGGTGGTAGAGAAAGATGGACACCAATGCAAGTCGTCTAGGTCCCCGGGTTTCAAATTCAAAGATCTTGTGTTTCTTTTCATAGAGTTTGTCTAATGATGAACTCAAATCCCTGCTATGCCGCCCGTAGTTTTCCAAAGAAAAAACGGACACACCCGAGTACTGCGCATAGCAAAAAACACGAGCTATAATATAGGACAGTGACATCGCTCAAGCTTGCAGGGCACTATCGATCGGGTCAATATAAATGAACACCTTTGATCTCGATCAAGATGTAAGAGGGGAGGGATCACAAGTGAACATAAGGGAGTAAAAGGAGACCCAATTTAAATTTTTGAATCCATAATTTGCCCCAGCACAGGGAATAGGTATTTCATGGACAAAATCTGGCTCAGAATATGCTACCAACACCTTATATTTCAGTCTTCTATCTATTATATCCGCACAGCTGCAACTTTTGATCCGCTTGGTGTAAGGAAGTTTAACTTATCAGTACTTTCTACGACATGGACTCTTATAGCAAAAGATGCTATCGCCTGCTATTAGATTTTATGGTTAGAGATACCATACCGCGTTCTAGTACAGTACAATGTCTTACGGCTCTAATTTAGGGTAAGGTATTAGTTAGTTACAATATGATAAACTATCAAACAGTATAATTGGAAAAATATTGCCCCGGGGTGATACGAAGATTCCCTACTGGCCCAAGAGCTCATATGGGTTCGTAGCGCAAGACATACCTGAGAATGGACTAAATGCCTAGGGGTGACACGTTGTAGCATCATAGGCAAAATGGGAATTGGGAAGGATAGAATATCCCATCCAGGCAAGAAGTCAATATCCCGCAGCACTGCTGTCTCTTCAACCCTCCTGTTGGATTAAGGTAAAACGCTGAATATACTCGAAAGGCTGGTTATGCACCTAATTATAATACTATGAGTGGCTAGGGATATCGAGAATTTTTGTTAGAGGTTGTGGTTGACCCTGGATGGCATAGGAGAGTTGCAAGTCATTCGGAAGTGGGATGGATTATTCTAGCGCTTTAGTGTTTCCACGGCTAAGATCTTTACCAAAGTTTATTCTCGTTGTTGTTATCACGGGGCGCGCGGCGGAGGCGGGGATCCGGGTAGGAAGATATAGCGATAGGTGTGGTGACCGATGGTGGGATGAGAATGTCTTAACCTCCGCTGAGTTTGAGAGGAGTGGGAGGGAGATTGTGTAAGCTAACCACCTTACCTCTCCTACACAGAGCCCAAGTTCCAAGAACATCCTCTCACTCTAAGGTCCGCCGCTGCGGGCGTATTGGAGAAAATATATCAGCGTGGGCTGAGTACAGTACTACATTCCGGGGTAACATAGCATGTAGGTGGTGGACATCTAAGACGATACAGGATGGTTTGCCACACAGTGAGTTTTCTGAGTTGATAAAGTGTTGGTAGATTAGGAGTTGCATTCGTAGCGAAAACGCTCCTTTCTGTATTAATTTTTCTTGTGCGGGGGTAAAAGGGTGTGGACGGTCTTCCAACATCGTCTATCAGCTGAATCCCCAGAGGATGTTCTGTACAAACAGGATTTTGACTAAACCATCTGAATAGTGAAAACCAATCACTACCGTACCTTGTGGTCCTGACTAAACTACTGGCTATTATGAGGGTTTGCACGGGTGTAGGAAACATCTGTAGAGTATATTATATATTTTCTCCTATATATCCAAACAACCGTCGCCGTTGCACTTCAGAGGCAAGGAAAGGGGACATAAGGAGTTGTATACAGGGTATATCAGGAAACAAAGAAAAATGACAACAAGAGCAAATAATATAATAGGAATTTCAAGCCAAGCCGGCTTGTCTCAGTACAGTAAAAATAACCCTCCCATGACGCTAAACCCTGAGTTTTTGGCGGAAGCTCACAGATCTTGACTTGACTCCACGAGAAAAGCATGGACGGAGGGTTAGGTAGGTACATGATATGTGCATTCCCATTCCGTGTGATCTCCTTCCGCATATGCGAGAAAAGGTGAAAGGTTTAAGCGGCGATTTTGGGCCAGATTTAGCCTTGAAGGAAAGTTGGGATAGAAATTACCACAAAATAGAGCTTAAAGGGACAGGGAGAAGGTTGGGTGGAGTGAAGGTGGAGAGAAAGTGGAGATGACAAACAGGTCTGTGGAGTAGTTGCGGGTACTGCGAAAGCAGTACATAAGCTATCGGTACCACACCGGAACGTGGTAAGGAGGCCCATGCCTCCTGGCGCTTATATTCGTGCTTTCCGGAGCAGATGTTAGAGGCTGCAGTAGAGCGATTATTCCTGCATGGCCATATTCAGTAGCGTATGAGAGTGGTGTTCGGCCGTCGATATCTCGCAAGTTGGGATTGACTCCGTCGCGTTCGAGTAGTAATTTCACCACTCCCTCGTGCCCATTCGAAGCAGCCCAAGAGAGCGGTGTCTGCCCGAAGTTATTTGGTCTGTCGGGGTTGACGTCGCCCTGTCCAAGGAGTAATTTCACCACTTCCTCCACCCCATAGTAAGCAGCCCACCAGAGTGGTGTTGCCCCCTTTTTATCTGGCTTGTCGGAGTCGACACCATCCTGCTCAAGGAGAATTTTCACGACTTCCTCCTGCCCCTCTCTAGCAGCCACCAAGAGGGGTGTGCGGTCGGACCGATCTGGCTTGTTAGGGTCGACGTCGTTTCGTCCCAGTAGCATTTCCACCACTGCCTCGTTTCCATTGTGGGCAGCCCACCAGAGTGGTGTTTCGCCATACCCATCCGCCCTGTTAGGGTCAACGTCGCCCCGTCCGAGTAGTATTTCCACCACTCCCGTGCGCTGAAGGCGGACGGCCCGCCAGAGTGGCGTTCGGCCATCAGCGTCTGGTTTATTGGGGTCGGTGTCCTCTCGTTCGAGTAGTATTCTCACTACTTCTTCGTGCCCATTCGTGGCGGCCCACGAGAGAGGTGTAGCCATGCAATTTCTCCACCGATGCTGAAATGGCTACAGTCTCAGGGGTCCCAGAGATAACGCGTGGTATAGACAGCAGGGCCGGGAAAGCCTGTGGAAATAAATACGCCGAATTTAGGGTTTCTGTGATTTCGAGAGGATTTTAGTGAATGTGGTTATCGCGGTCCTCTGCGTAAGCAATTTGGTGCAATCTGAAAGGTGACTGTGAAATTCCGAAATTCAGTGAAGGTATTGGAAAGTGGTATGTGTTGGAGGTCAAGAGGAGGGCACATATAAAAAAAAAATAAAAGGATGGAGAATGTGAAGGGTGTGTATTGGTGACCGGGACAGGGACTGGTCGAGAGAGCTGTGCGATTGTCAAGCCAGCTACTGGTACTGCACTCTTGCTATTACCCGGACCTCTGCCTAGACTAAGTATGGCTCAGGGCAGGAGGCTGCACAGAGTCCAAACCCTTGCTTAGATTACCCCCTGTTCGCACGGTGGTCCTAATATATAATGATTTTCAATGTCCATTACACGACTAAGTGCGTGGCACTCGTTTAACCACTACCGGTATTATAATATATAGCGGATAAAGTTAATAGTCTTCACTAGTGGCATACCGGTACTAAAAAGTTCACGTCATTTGTAGTGGTAAAGGTAGGGCGGGGTTGGGGAGTGAGAATTCAATCTCTTTATTAACAACTAAGTAAAGGGGCAGGGGCTGCGATGTGGCGCTGTAGCACCCGGTGAGGCCATATGTTCAGTTATTTATGCTAGGATGTAATATCTCCTAACCCCAACACATCTTTCATTGCTTCTAACTTTTGCCACCTGTCATAGACTGTGGTTTCTTGCAGGATCGCACCGACACTCAGCGGGATCAGCAGGAATCAAGATTTATAATAGTTAGGGGATGATTTAAAACAGCCCCGGAAGTATCATTGCTTTGGAATCTCCGAAACATCTTTCAGAATTTTCTTCAGGATGTCTTGATTTTGGCTATTTTCATCACATCTGATGTTTGATTGTATAATAATCCAAGTAGTAGTAGAGCGCTGTATTATGAGTAGAGAGGAGCGCAGATAACAGGAAACCATATGGGATGGAGGGATGTACAAGTATAGACAAGCAAACCTTCTAAGGCATGAACTGATATAGGGTGATTCATGTCGAGCTTTCACTACTTAATTGACCTTTAGACGGCAACCTCCATAGAGAATAGACACCACAGCACTCTTCTCCTATCAGTACGCCTATACCATCGTGCCACAGCCTCTATCAGTGTTGTGCTTCCGCCCAAGATTGTTACTCTTCTGGAAAGGCACTTCCCCATTTCATCCTGAATAGTCACAAATAGGCAATTACCCAGACACCAATTACCCAGACACCACAGGAGGATTCGGTTTGGCGAATCAAGAGGCTTCGATGTTCTGGCAGAGATTCATCTAGAGTGTCGATGTATATCAATCTTGAGCTACAAGGGGGATACGGGAACTTTGCGAACGCGGCTATATATATTTCATATGTTTTTCCTCTAAATCTAACCGACCGTCGCCGTTACACTTTAGGGAAGAGGAAAGGGAAAACAATGTATTGCATAAACAGTAAATCGGCAATCAAAGGAAAACAATAACAGTCGATATGATGGAAATTTCAATCTATACCGGCTTATCTCAATATAATAAAAATAGCCCTCCCATAACGCAGGACTCTAAGCTTTGGGCGGAAGTCCACAAATCTTGACTCCACGAGAAGGGTCCGAACGGAGGATTGGACGGGTATGTGGTAGATATGTGCATTCCCATCGCATGTGATTTCCTTCCATCAAAAAAAAAGAAAATCTTTAAGAGGGGTTTTTGTGGCAGGCTTAGTCCAGATGGAAGCCAGGTAGAAGTTACAACACAGTAGGTTTAGAAGGGGCATAAGGAGGTTAGGTGAGGTGAAGGGAGTAGTTGCGGTCATTGTGAAAGCGGCATACAGGCTATTAATATGATATCGGAAGACGGTAAGGAGGGTGATACCTCCTCGAACTTAGGTTGTGCGGTTTGTGGCGGCCGTTGGAGGGTGTAGCAGGGCCATCACTCCCGTGTGGCCATTCTCAGCAGCGCACGAGAATGGTGTTCGGCCGCCGTCATCTGGCATGTCGGGGTTGGCTCCGCCTCCGAGCAGTAATTTCACGACTCTCTCGTGCCCATGGTGGGCAGCCCACCAGAGTGGTGTTCGCCAGTAGTTATTTGGCCTGTCGGGGTTGATGTTGTTCTGTCCGAGTAGTAATTTCGTGACTCCCTCGTGCCCATAGTAAGCAGCCCACCGGAGTGGCGTTTCGCCGTGCTCATCTGGCTTGTTGGGATTGACGCCGTCCCGTCCGAGGAGCATGCTCACTGCTCCCTCATGCCCATTGAGAGCCGCTTGCGCGAGGGGTGTTTGGCCGGTCTGATCTGGCTGGTCGGGGTTGACATCATCCCGTGCGAGTAGTAATTTCATAACTCCCTCGCATCCACTCGAAGCAGCATATCGGAGTGGTGTTAGGCCGAACCGATCTGGTTTGTCGGGGTTGATGTCTCGTTGGAGTAATAATTTGACCACTCCCTCATGCCCACCAGAAGCAGCCCGTGAGAGCGGTGTTAAGCTATACTCATCTGGCTTGTCGGGACTGATGCTGTCCTGCTCAAGGAGTAATTTCACGATTCCCTCGTGCCCCTCTGAAGCAGCCACCGAGAGTGGTGTATAGCCGGACTGATCTGGCTTGTCGGGGTTGACGTCGTCCCGCTCGAGGAGGGATTTCACGATTCCCTCCTGCCCCTCGTTAACAGCCCACGAGAGTAGTGTGCAGCCGGCTCGATTCGGTTTGTTGGGGTTGACGTCGTCTCTTCCGTAGCATTTTCACCACTCTCTCGCGCCCATTGCGGGCAGCCCACCAGAATGGTGTTTCGGTGTGCATATCTGCCCTGTCGGGGTCGACATCGTCTCGTCCGAGTAGTATTTCCACCACCCTCTCGTGCCCTTTGTAAGCAGCCCACCAGAGCGCGGTTCGGTCTTGGTTGTCTGGTTTGTTAGGGTCGATGTCGTCCCGTCCGAGCAGTATTCTCACTACTCCCTTGTGGCCACCTAAAGCAGCCCAACAGTGGTGTCCAGCCATGCTCATCTGGCTTGTTGGGGCTGACGTCGTCCCACCCAAGGAGGGATTTCACAATTCCTTCGTACCCCTTTGAAGCAGCGCTCGAGAGTGGTGTAAAGCCAGTCTGATCTGGCTTGTCGGGGCTGACGTCGTCCCGCTCGAGGAGTAATTTCACGATTCCCTCCTGCCCCTCAAAAACAGCCGGCGAGAGTAGTGCGCAACCGGCTCGATTCAGTTTGTTGGGTTGACGTCGTCTCTTCCGTAGCATTTTCACCACTCTCTCGTGCCAATTGCGGGCAGCCCACCAGGGTGGTGTTTCGGTGTGCATATCTGCCCTGTCGGGGTCGACATCGTCCCATCCGAGTAGTATTTGCGTGGATTCCCCAGCACAGAGAAGAATATCTATTCGGGAAGTGATATGTGTTTGAGGTCATGAGGAGGGCATGTTGGCGAACAAGGGAAGAGTGCGCGTTGGAGATCGGGAGAGGGACTGGTTGAGAGAGCACAACTGCAGCAGGTTTCCGGGAGCGCAATTACTGAAAGCTGTTGTCACATCTTCTATTACCCGGTTTTGAGCCAAGACTTAGCTAGGCTTGAAGCACCGGTATGAGATGAGGCTGCATGGAGTCCGAAATGGCCATTGAATACGGTTCCCCAGTTAGCCTGGTAGTATACGGTAGCTGTAAGGCACCGCACAGTGCTAGAAAAACAGTATCTCCAAGTATAATAGCACTTAAAATCATCTCTCTATTACTGGTATAGTTAGTTACAAGTCGTAAATTTACTTTAAGGCAAGGTACAGTACTTGTATTACCGTAACATAGTCACAATACGGTATGGTACGACCTAGGAGATCATGAGGACTGGTGATGCTAGACTCTAGCATGGATAGAATGCGATAGGAAGGAAAAATGTTGCAGCGAGCAAAAGGAGACCGGGGAGGACTGAATACCCAACCCCCTCGGAAGTCGATATTGCGCAGCTAAGGATATCGAGCATTTTATTGGGGATTATGGTTGACCCTAGGTGCTACAGGAAGTGTTGCAAATCGTTCGGGAGGGTGATGGATTGTTCTAGCGTTTTAGGGGTTTACGCAGAAGGTTTTGTTTGAGCCTGAAGAAAGCACGAGGGAAGGAAAGAGCAAAAGGCACGATGGTAAGAGGCTCTAAGCGCAGCAGAACATGGAAGAGCGGTTGGCTGAGGTACCGGTACTATATCATGTTGTCCACCCCTCTCTCTGCAAGCGAAGCACAGGCTTGGAGATATATTTCTCTGTCTTGCTAGCAACACGGAAAAACTCCTGAACCTCGACAAACAGGGATCATCCACAAGGGAAATTCTCTATTACCCTACCGGTACTTTGTTGAATCCACTTTCCTGCTCACCTCCGGCCCCCGCCCCGCCCCAGCTCCCCTGCACAACCCACCCGACAGTTGCGGAAACCTGCTTGGGTTGTCTTAATTCGCAGCAGGCCAGAGCTCTCTCGTCCCTCTCCTCATCTCCAACGCGCACCCTCATTCCATTTCTAAAACGCCCTCAACCTCTAACTCATAGTGCTTCTCGAACACAAAAGGGACCTTTCGGATCGCGCGAAATTGATTGCGCTCAAGTTATTTGACAACTGCAACACCCGCATATCCACTGAAATCCCCTTGAAAGAACGGAAACCTGGTGTTTACCATATTCATTTCGATAAGCCTTCCCTGTCCAATGGTCTACTCCGTGCATCCATCTTTGGGATCGATCAAATTGTAGCGTGTTTGGCAGAGGTGGATGGCTGTGGTGTTAACCGGAGAGGTAGCATGGGTGATACACCTCTCGGGTGGGCTGCTCGCAATGGGCACGAGGAGGTGGTGAAATTATTACTCGACCGTGACGATATCGACCCCAATAAGCCAGGTGGAGATGGCGAAACGCCACTCTTGCTGGCTATTTGCGGCGGGCACGAGGGAGCGGTGAAAGTACTACTCGAACGGGACGACGTCAACCCTAACGCGACAGACAATGAAGGCCGAATACCACTCTGGTGGGCTGCCAGCAAAAGGCACGAGAAAATGGTGAAAATGCTGCTAGGAAAGGACGACATTGACCCCAACAAATCGGACAACGAAGGCCGAACGTTACTCTGGTTGACTGCTCGCTTTGGACACGAAGCAGTAGTAAAAATACTACTGGATCGGGACGATCTCGACCCCAACAAGTCAGACAATAAAGGCCGAACGTTACTCTGGTTGACTGCTCGCTTTGGACACGAAGCAGTAGTAAAAATACTACTGGATCGGGACGATCTCGACCCCAACAAGTCAGACAATAAAGGCCAAACACCACTCTGGTCTGCTGCCCGTAGTGGCCGCCCGTGGGTGGTGAAAATTCTACTCGGGCGGGGCGACGTCGACACCAACAAGCGAGACAACAAAGGCCAAACGCCGCTCCAATGTGCTATTCAATACGGTCACGATGGAGTGATAGCTCTGCTACAACCTCGAGCATCTAACACCCGCGACGCGGCCTAGGCCCGAGGAGACATCGCCTTCCCAACCGCCCTTTAATAGTGTGCCAACAACCCACGCACCCTTTTCGCAAGGACCGGAACAGCTCAAGCAACATGTTTGCCGCTACCACTGCCTCTCCCTTCACACTCCCTCCCTATCTTCTGCATCCTAAAAACTCCCCTGCGACGATTACCGTCTTGTCTTTCCTTCCATGGTGGGCACAACCTAAGTAAACATAGCCTAATTCTTGTCTTTTTCTTCTCTTTTTGGTCGAAGCAGATCATATGCAACGGGAATCCACACATCTATGAGACACCCGCCTAGCCCTCTCTATCCCGATCTTTTATGGATCTATCTAGGATTTGTGAGCTCCTGTTCAATACCCATAGTCTAGTATTAGTGTAAGGCTCTTTCGATTGTATGGCAAAAATCTAGCGTACGATAGCTTGGAATTTCTATCCTATATTCACTCGGCAAAAGCATTCGTGAAATGGAGACCCTCTGTGACGAAGATTACTAGATCGCGGTGGTCTAAGGGGAAGGTGCCGTGGGATTGGGGTCTCTGTGGGGTCGTTTCGCTGGCCAAGAGAAATCCCACTTTGCGAAGCTTTTCTCTTGAGTAGCTCTATATACATAATATATTGTTTTTTTCTAGGTGCAAACTCTCTATTAGTGCCTATTGTTCATTATTTTTTTCTGGAACCTCTCATTTTCCCGTTTCCTCCCATCTGAAGTGTAAATGGGCGGGTATTTTTCTTCTTTTTTCTCTTAGATCCAGACTGTGAAATGGAAGGTGCAAGTATTTCTGAAAAGCGACGTAGGAGCTGGGTGTTAGCTAAGGTATGGTTGTGAATGATTTACACTAGCACATACATAATTGAATGAGGATTATGCCTATTTTCTACTGTCCTCTGGGCAGGAGGTTAAAGGTAACTCAAGATTAGAAGGCCATACACAATTTTTGGTTTGACCCATCGAGGAGAATTAAAGCATTAAGGAGCCCTTTAATGCTAAAGAATTGACCCCCGTCCTATTCCATAAGTAGGTTACTGTATAGAATTGTGAAACTGGCTATGCTGCTGGGACATTCACCTACTCTTCTAAACTCAGTTCATAGCAGAGCGAGCTGTTTTGGGGAGCACACACACTCAGCCTATACCGGTATACTTTCTCCAATCCTCCCACACCCACCTTGGCTTCCTAAAACACCTTTGCTTCCTAAATACAGTACGAAAGTCGCTAAATAGGGCTCGACAGCTGCCGTCATAATCTTGGCTTCATATAGCGGTAGTGGCAAGTGCGTTGCTCAAACTCTCGATACCCCCACCTCCTTCTAGTATAAAGATGTGCTTTACCACCATCCCACTGGCCATACTGGCAGGGTCCCCTATCACTCCATCTTTCCTCGTTCTGCCTATTTTCTTTCTCTCTTCCAACGGGGGCCCTATCCAATTTTTATTCTTCGCGACTACCTACCCACCTTTCTCCGAAATAAACCCACTAGATGATAGTATCAAGTATCGCCGGGACGACGAATGTTCTGGGGTGGTTTGCGGAAGTAGGGAGAGTCAATTTTTTTACCCTCCTTTCGCCTCTTTTTCGGAATATCCTCAGCGCACCCCCCCCCCCCCCGGACAAGTAAGGGAGATCCTGGGGGGGGGGAGTTGAAATTTACATCTCTGTACACAGGAGTATATACGATACGGCCAACCGGCCTAAGGGTAGTCCAAAGGTCCTTGAATATTCTGACGGATAGCCCCTTATCAGGGTCTATCATAGAATAATTCGAGATAGAAAGTTTCCCACTAAATTATCATAACTCAAGGAAATTAAAGAAATCACCATAACACTTAGTATTGTCCGTGGACAAAATTAACCGCGGATCAGCGATCCATGGCAACGCACCCCTCCTTATCACCCTGCGCTTTCAACACCATTTAAAGAACTTTATCTAACTCAAATATTAATTTCTACTATGTATTCTACCCTATACTTATATCCCAGATTTTTTTTTTCTAGGCTTTAGTAATTGCTGTGTTGGTGGGGGAGTGTTGTTGTCATGGCTTAAGTTTTTCCCTCTTGGTCGACCCGCGGTTAATTTTGTCCACCGACCATATCTCATGCCCCGAACGCAAACGAAACTATGATTGATAGTATGGGCGAAAAAAAAGAACCTTAACTTTGCTCTAGTATATTCACTTGAGCTGCTATAATTAATTGCTATTCTCTCAGCAACTAACTTATCACCATCATATGCCTGGTTGTTTTATAATGCCGTCATAGATAGTCACTCGTCTATGATTAGTGATCAATGTCAATTTTAGATAGCGCACAATACCAAAAGATTTAAAGTTATGATACAGTATGGTGTCTCACTACAAATCTACCCAAAGCTATCATCTGGGTCGATAGAAAAAACCTTTTTGATCTCCATGGAGATGGAAGAGGGGGGCTACACAAGACCCGGAGAGGCCGAGAAGGAACCCAATTTAGTTCCCGATAGAAAATTAACCCCAAGGATCGCGGATAAGAACATTCTAGGGCTATCTCGACCCCTTAGCAATGCCTTCTTGCACCCCGGCCTACTCATATACTATGATACCAAGGCCCTTTTGTCCAACAATCTTTCGATCACTCTATGTTAGAGATATAGGATCCGCTCATTATAGGCAAACTTATTTTATCAGCGCTTTCAAGGACTTGGAACTTCTGCAGTGAAGACACTATCACCCGACACCAAATCTTAACGGACAGGATACGATTTTCCGATATCGTGCCTTACTTATGGACGGACCGAATTTACGGTATTGTATCATTCAGGTGCAGTACCGTACCGTAGGCATTATTCAAACACCGCTGTCCTAGGGAGAGCCAATGTTTTCCAGCATTGATCGGGGTATCATAAGGGTTCTTGACCCGAGCATGGATAGAATGCTATCAGAAGAAGAAAAGGCTGTAGTGGCAAGAGCGTGCCGGGGGAGGATGGAATAATCTAACTCGCTCCCAAATCGGCATTGCGTAGCACCCTGACCCCTCGGGTCACTCCCATCAAATTACGGTAGAATATCGGAAATGATCGAAGGGCTCGTTACGCACTGGGATACTGTATGCTGGTAGGTATGCTGGTATGTACTGTTTATCGTGCACTTGAGCCACGTATCGTAACCAAAAGAAGCAGCGATTCCCACATCGACTGAGCACTCCCTGGTGCTCTTTGCGGGCTGGCCGCCACAACAGTGTTGGGCCTTCATTTTCTGGCTTGTTGGAGCCGATGTCATCCCGTGCCAGTAATACCTTCACCACTCCCTCGTGCCGGTTCTCAGCAGCCCATACGAGGGGCGCATTTATTACCCATGCAATCTTTTCGCTTAAATCATAACCTTTCACCTTTGCCGAACCGGCTATAGTCTCAGCCATCCTAATGATAATGCTCAGTGTAGGCTTCCGAACCGGGAGAACGTATCCAAATCAATGACTTTTATATAAGGTTTCTGAGATTTCAAAAGGATCCCTAGTGGATATGTGACTATTGTAGTCGTTAGCACAAGCAATTTCGCGCAATCCGAAAGGCCATTTTGAGTAGGTTCCCCAATTCCCAATTCCGAGAATAATACTCGAGAAGCCCTGAGTATTGGAGGGGAAGAGGAAGGCACGAGTGGCAAACAAAAAGTGAGTTGGCGGAAGCAATTCTACAGTACAAATAGCAGACTTCACGCTAAGACAGTACACCGGAGAAAATTCAAAATTCAAAATATTTATACAACCACCAAAAAGCGTAAGGATATCATTTCTATATACAAATGTCCGCTCAATTTCCAATTCCTTAAGAGTGGTATGTATAATGTTATTATCGTCGTAAAGCACTACCGCTAGGATCAAGATGGGTGGATGAATGGATGGCTACAAACTTTTGAGTCCGGAAATGACTCTTTTTTTTTTTTTTTGAAAGTCTACAGGCAACACTCCCTCCGCACCTCCCACCCAGCTACTCCCTACCCTCGTGATCAACCATACATTCGATGATGGATAATAACTATATAATATGAGATGAGATGAATAGCCAAAAAGGAAAGGCAAATAATTTACTGTGGAACAAGAGGGAAGCTGCAAGATTGTAGGAGCTATGCAGGAAAGTCAAAGTAAAGAAAAGAAAAGAAAAACTCCAGGACCAGTATGGCCCACCGGCTGCAAAACAAGGGCTGCAAGGGAACGAATAAAGTGTATGAATATTCTACACCTAACATTGCGCGCCACCGAGCCAGATCCCACTCATCTAGAGCCTGCCTGCCTGCCTGCCTCTGCTAACACCGTATTTATAGGAACGTTTGAAGAAGCGCGGGTTTCTGCGTTCTCCGACCAGGTCTTAGTATACTCCTCCAATCGCGCAATCAATTTATTGCGCTGATCTTCCGGCAACTCCTTGTTAGCCTTAAGCTCTTCAAGGGGCGTCGGGTTGCCAAGGTCTTGGGACTTGAGGGTTGGGTCGGCCCCTGCTTTCAAGAGATCATTCACGATATTTATATGGCCATGCTGGCAGGCGAGATGTAGCGGTGTGAAATCGATGCGATTGAGAGGGCTTGGATCAGCCCTCTTGCTGAGAAGACGATTAACAGCATCCGAATTTCCTCGCTGGGCCGCGTAATGAAGAGGCGTGTTTTTTTGACGGTCTGTCGTGTTTAGGCCCGTATTTGTGACCAGAATTTCTACCACTTCGCCATGACCGTTTAATGCCGCGAGATGCAGAGGCGTCCGGCCAAGATAATCGCGTGGAACGGCTTTGGGGTTCTGGTCCAGCAGGATCTTCACTATTTCCAACTGCCCTGTGGAAGCTGCCATGTGCAGTGGTGTCATCCCCTGGTTTTCGCAAGCACCTCCCTCAGCTCCCTTGGTGAGAAGTTTCTCGACGACACCCTTCCTGCCCTTTGCTGCAGCATAGTGTAAGGGTGTCCAGCCATACTTGTCACGTGCTTTAATATCGGCGCCCCTTGATAACAGGAACCTGGCAATTACAGGATGCCCGTGTTCTGCTGCCAAATGGAGCGGTGTCCTCATGTCTATATTTCTAGCATCCTTCTCCGCCCCCTTCCCATATAACCTACTGGCGACTGTTGCATTGCCACTGGCTGCAGCGTAATGTAGTGGTGTGTAGTCTGACTCAGTCATGGGGTCGACCCGTCCTCCGGCTTCCAGTATAGAGAGTACCAAGCCCAAGTTATCGCCTGGTTTGTTTGCAGCGTAGTGAAGGGGTGTCCAACCAAGGATATCGGCGGCATTGAGATCGAAGTCGTCCGGTGGAACTCGTTCCCTTCCCATATCAATAATGTCCTGAACGCGGTCCTTATTATCTGTTACCAATTTGTGAGCCAGACCCCATCTAGCCCTTTCTTCCAGACTCTTGGGACTCTTAATTTTACGGATGGCGCGAATCAGGCGCGCGTATTCGCTGGGAAGTTGACCCGTTCCGCTAGCATCTCGACCCTGCTTCTCATAAAGATAGATCAACCCCGCGAGCGTATCCTTGTCACCGTCCTTGACCAATTCGTTCTTTATGTGGTTTAGGTTTTTTCTAATTTTTTCTCCTTCGTATTCAAGACTCGCTTTAACCGTGTAGAGAGCTACAGCATTATTAAGGCTGTAAAGCTCTTCCATAAGAAGGGCAGTTACCGTAATAGTTGAGTTATGGATTCTCCCCGAGCCGTTACAAATCCTGAAGAGCTCGATAAAGATTTTTCTTATCTTGGTAATATATAAAAGATCCTCTGACTGAAGCTCTTTGAGCCTTCGACGTGTTTCAGCGACGACATATGACATGCCAGGCAGCTTACGAGCAGCAGCAAAGGGCGGGATTACGAGTGCATAAGCATCCTGAACATTGCCGGTTATCCCATAATTATCTATGGTTTTGGCGAGTTGTTCGAGGCAATCATTCTCGAACTTGAAATTGAACCATTCGTCGAGCTCATTTAGGCGATGGTGAGTGGTTGCACTTCGGGGGTCGATTTTTCCAGCAATGGACTGGACAGTGTCCGCGATTGTCCACATGAACGAAGACAATATCTCTTGAGCACACATTCGCCGAAGGGGGGTCTTAGATAGGAAGGCGAGTGATTCGTCAGTTCCAGGATCGGTGCCCACGATGCGATGGGGGGCAACAGACGTCGTCGAGTTCTTGACAGTACTGCGGCTCGTCCCCCCAATCGTCTTTGAGAGCTTTCCTGTCTCGAGAGTTGCCACCTTGCTTGATGACTGTGCATTCTTTTGTAGCTCGAAGGCTTCAACCATCACAACTCCCCCTCCTCCATCCATCCACCACTTGCAATCACGAATGAAGGGCTCTGTTGCAGGCCCAAGCACCCTCAATACCGGAAGGGCGCCGTGCCCATAATCCCTGAATGACCCATCCCCAGCGGCAGTGTCTTCTATTGCCTGCTCGTATTTCCTCATGCTATCGCTCCACAGAGAGATTATAGCGCAAATCTCGGATATAGGAAGATCCCATTGATGCCAACTTCCCCTCTGGCATTTTGATCTTCTGGCAGTTACGGTTACCTGCTCTGCCTTATGCCCAAATTGGACCTGTAGCGTCCACTGGAAAACCGTCGAATTTGTGAAATCGCCCTCGAGAGTGATAGCTTGTGAGGTTACGATACATGATAGCAACGACTGAAGGCACTCGCTGAGCTCTAGGGCCAAAGGGTAAGAGAGCCTCCTCGAATCCATAAGAGGGCTGAGTTGCCTCCAAGTTTTTAAGATTCTTTTTGAGTCCGTCATGAGCTCAGTATTTACATCTTGAGCAGCCTCATATCCACGATGGTGCTGCAGAGTTGACACTCTCCAACCAGGATCGCCATCGCCCTCTGAGCTGGCCTGCCAGCCGTCCTCCCACACCCGTTTCTCGGACGTCGCAAAATTTGCTACAAACCAATTAATATCACAATGAGGGGGCAATTTTTTATTCCCTGGCCGCACAGACATATTTCGACGAATCCAGGTCCTCACAGCAGCCATAGCTAATGTTACGGCCAACTGCGTAATGGACGCTGACCAGTGCAGAGCACGAATTCCGACAAACTGGGTTATGAAACCGGCAAGACTGATAAATGACCCCACAACGGTTAGAGTCTGGAGAGAGAGAACCGCAGCGAAGGTATACTCTGTAGGATTTGAACGCTGTGAGGAAGGTATTCGGCGGCGGGAAGTGGTAAGCGTCTTGCGTTCCTTGCCCGTAAATAGTACATATGACCCGAATCGCTGATCGTTGACGATAGCGCTCTTTTGCAGCCATAAAATCCTAAAGCTTTCGTCCGCCACATAGGTAGTTTCCTTAGATGAGGCCTGCACCACATGCGAACATGCCATCATCCCCAATACCACTAACAGAGTCCCTGATGCCATAAGAGGGTAGGCATATCCCGAATTTTTGCCCATCCCCCAATTGAGCTTGGGGTGATAGTGGGTGACTCCAATGAAGACCAGAGACCCAAACTGAAGCACAAAGCCCACAATAGCGAATATCCATAACTCCATCCTTGCCTCGATTTCAACGATGTTTAATGATATGTTTGGGGCGCTCTCATGGGTGGTAGGTTGTGAGGTGGACCCCGAGGTGCTCCGAGGATTTCCCCCCCGCAGGGGATTTTCGACATCCGTGCTCGCTAAGTCACAGTTGGTTGAGGAGCTATCTGAGGCCCACGAAAAAATCCTCGAGAAAACGCTCCGTTTTGTATCAGGCGTACCCTCGGCCCGAATCGATCCATCCTTCCTCGTCTCTTTAGCGTTTTCTAGAAGCCCCTCCTTTATAGCCATCTCTAAACTGAATAATCCGCATTGGTCCCCGCCTTCCGCCATATGCTCAAAATAGAGAATCTCAACAATATCCGGAGCACCCATAACTCGAACAATAGCTTGCCCGTTCCAAAGTTCGCACACCTCGTGCGAAGTAGAGGACATAAGCTCAATCTCTGCGGCCGCCTTACTTTCTCTAGCCCTTCCAACAATTGCCTTAAGCCAAGTTGGCCCACCGACCCGAACTGCGCTTATTATCGCTGCTATAATGCCCAATGGTGCCATGGCGAATATCAAATCCTCGAGCCAGGTCATGGACTGGGACATGAACTGCTTAGCAACTTGGTCTCCGAGAAGAGCCAGCACAGGGCCCAGGTCAGAAAACAGGTTATTTGAGAAGTCGGCGCCATTTGCTGCCAGTGCTGTAGGTGGTAACGAAAGAAAAATTACGCTTGACGCGAGAAGGGTTGACACAGTTGAACCCATAGCTGGTAGATACTGAGTGGGAACCTAGCTAAGCTTGTCAGGTCGCGTGTAGTGCTGTCCTAGTATTAGCCGGTAACTCTATTTAAGAGAGGAGGGGAAATCACCAACTAAGATTTTCGATTCTTTATCTCCCCAAGACAAAAAATTAGACAGGTAGTGCTAGCGAAGGTTAAAAGACCCGGAGGTCAGTAGGAAGCTATTATAGCAGCTGCTGAAGTTACTAGGATAGCAGTGGAGGGCAAAAGTACATGAGCTCCCGCACAACCAAACTATTTCCAAAAAAAAATCACTCCAACACCCGCAAGGCCAAAATCCAACGCAATGCCAGCAACACAACATACTGGCACACCCCAAAGAAAGAATACTGATAAGGCTACAGAGGTCTTGCATTACCCTGTATAAACGTTGACTTCTAGGCTGAGAAATGAGGGAAACAGGTGTGGTTCAAGCACTGCTAAGCAACTCTGCCCCAGAGAGCAAGTTAGATTACCCGGCAGACCCATCAACTGATATGTATCTGGTGGCCCTTGGGCTCCACAATCCTTGCCCGACTCCTATTTTTACTAGAAGAAGTTGCTAGTTCTAAGAGAGACTTGACTTAAGAATGCAGGGACACTATGTAAGGGGTTCATAGAGGCATGGTGGTAGTGATCGATGCTTTGTGTGCTTTATTTCGGATGCGACAATCTTTTTTTCTTCGATGGTTACACAACGGAAAAACTCATGCACTTTTGTCCTCTGTTGTAAGTGTTTGGGCGCTTGGAGGCTAAGAGCCACAGCTCAACACTAAAAATGCTCAGTTCTTGCCCTGTACCAGTAGTCTGTGCCGGTATCATACATGTTATCGTATGATACCGGTATTGGTAAAGGAGGAACCGGAACTTGTGGGGCAGACTGAATCACGAATAGTGATTGCACCCTAATATAAATAACCAAATATTTAGCCTCACCATGCTCTACATCGCCAGATGGCAGCCCCTCCCATTCACTCCACAACCCCGCCCTACCCTTACCACCACAATTCCGCCAGATGGACGGTATGATGCTAATTATGATTATGTACTTATTTTATTTTTAAATATTTTTTAGCTGTAGTTTTGGTTACCGTTTGTTGAGAAGTCGGGTATGCAGAAGGTGTGATCCTTGCATCGCGATGTTCGGTTATTTATGCAAAAGTGCAAGAAGACATTGCAAATTGTATTCCCAATGGAATAGTCTACCCGGGGTGCCATCGGTTAGCTGGAGCTTTGGTCGGGCGGCAGGCAAAAGATGGACTTCTTTACTCGAGTAGTTGGTATGGTGTTTTGACAAAATTAACTGCGCACCAACGATTGGTTGTGGTTGTACGAGGCTGGCGGCGAAAATCACCGGTAGAATGGCATCTACAGCCCAAACTGGTCTACTTCGCATTCTTCATTTAATGCATCCTGAAGCTGAAAAAAAAATGAAAATTCAGATTATGGTCCAAAATTCCTTCAAATATATCCTCAAGTGCTCACAGATCTTTAAAGAGTCACTGGCTGCTTTGGCATGCAATATTGTAAAGTTGAAGTTGAAAACAGCGCCAAGCCTCGCCATTTCCCATACAAAATAGTCAAAAATTATGCCAAGACCAATGTACCAACCATCTCCCTTGATAGTTCCCCAGCCAGTTTAGATACAGAGTTCTAAAGGACTAGAGAGTAGAATCTAGGGAATTATATCACATGTGGATGATTTTGTTTGGATTGCTTTACTAGATCAGTGGTTGGAAGGTCGTGAATATGGCCGTTTTCAGTGGAAAACCTTCATCTACCGGTGATTTTTGTCGCCAGCCTCGTACTGTATATACCGAACTGGTACCGTACTTTCCTGATTCAAAAGTCTCCGGAAATCTTGGCGCCAAGGTATCATATAGGAATAGTAGGGGAGGCAATGAGCAAGCGACGAGCAAAGAAAAAAGAACAAGACTAAATGAGGTTTAGGATTAAAAGAAGATAGATATGAAAGATAAGGAAACTATCCAAAGCACTAATGATGCATGCTTGAAACTTGTTTCCCCCATTAGTGGCCATACACCGGACCATAATATCCGGCAACTTCACGATTTCATAATTGATTTCGCTGGACATTTGTCGCCGAAATTTCCGGAGACTTTTGAATCGGGCAGGTACTTTCCAGATCTGTTGCTGGATAAGCGATTGAGTTGGCTTGCGCAACCCTGGCCCGGTAGTTGTTGCTCCCTTAACTTCATTATAAATAAAGATACAAGTAACTTTATATTGAATCATCGCCCTGCGCTTCCAACACCACCCAGCTTTCTCTAGATCAAAGTTTAATATTAGTTTCTATTATGTGTTCTATGATACTATAAATTTTACATTTTGATTTGTTGTTTTTTGGGTTTCTTGATATTGGAGTTGGTGAGGGAGTGAGGTTGTTATGGCAGGAGTTTTTCAGGTTTGTTGATGCGCGGTTAATTTTGTCAAGGGCCCGTTTACCGATCCGTCTTCTGTGCTTTTAGTGTGGAAACTAGAAGGTTACATCTGAACCAACATCATATTCGAGTAGCCCTTGTCTTAACCTGCCACCCCTGCACAAGTGTCAGAAATGCTTAGACGGAATATCTTCCCCTCTTTATGTAAGCAACCGTCATATCTGCACTCTATAGGGGAGGAGAGGGGAAACAATCAAGTGTAGAGAAAATAAACGAACAACCAAAAAGAACAAAACAACAAAAGTGAATCTAATGGAAATTTTAAGCCAATAAAGATGCCCCTCAACCGGGACCAAGCTCTAGATTGTCAACTTGAAGCCAACTGGTCCTAGCTAGAGTACCGGTAGATAAGGAAATCCGTACATGGGTTTAGATGGGTATCATTTATAATCTCCAACTAAAGGAAAATATTCAAGGGGAGTTTGTCGGGCGGGCTTGCTAGTATCATACTCTAGGAGGAAAGGATTGATAGTAATATACCGAGGCGGTGCTTTAAACCTTTTGCGTCGAGGCCACTCGGGCCATCCGTTTCCCGTCTTGCATAGTGTCTCTAAAATCGGGGGAAGTAATAAGTAGTGGAAAAAATAAATGAATAGCCAAAATGGTATAGAAAAAAAGTAATTATGGTGAAAATCACAGGTCGCAGAGGCTTATCTCAATATAATAGAAACAGCACCCCCCCCCTCCCCTACCGGTATAGCATAGACACTAGCTATAAAGAGAGGCTCAGAAATCCTGACCTGACTCCATGGGAAAAATCCCGATAGAGGGTTGAATGGGTGTGCGATAGATATGCATAGCCCCAATGCCTATGATTTCCTTCCACCGGAGAGAAGGAGGGGAGCTCAAACGGTGTTTTTGTGGCATGATTCTGGTAAGGTAGGACAGCAGCAAGGCGGCGCTTTAAGCTGCGCGGGGTAATGGCAGCGATAGGCATGTTTATGAAGCTGTTGCGGTCCTTGCAGAAATAGCACACAGATTATGCGTAGGAGTTTGAAGGCGCAAGGGAGGATGCTGCCTCTACCGGTTTAGGCGGTGTTGAGGGTGGCAGATGTTGGAGGCTATAGTACAGCTATCATCCCCATGCGGCTATCTTCGGTAGCCCCCCAGAGTGGGATTCGGCCATTGTCGTCTGGCCTGCCGAGGCTGATGTCGTCTCGTCCCAGTAGCATTTTCACCACTCCCTCGTGCCCATGGTAAGCAGCCCACTAGAGTGACGTTTGGCAATAGTGATCTGGTTTGTCGGGATAGACATCGTCCCGTTCGAGTAGTATTTTACCACTCCCTCATTCCCATTGATGGCAGCGCACCAGAGTGGTGCATGGCCGATCTCATTGGGCTTGTCGGGCTCGATGTTTTCCCGTCCGAGTAGTAATTTCACCACCCCCCCGTGTCCATAGCAAGCAGCCCACTCGAGAGGCATATGTCCCACGCTATCCCTTTTGGTTAATCTCACAAGCTTTCACCTCTACCAAACCAGCTACAATCTCAGCAAGTCCAAAGATACCTGGTGTAGACCATTAAACCGGGAAAGTTTATTGAAATGAATAGGTAAACATACAGGTTATACGCTTTCGAGAGGATTTTAGTAGATACGGTATGTGGCTACCCGTATTTTAGTCTTCAAATAACTTGAGTGCGAGCAACACCGCCCAATCCAAAAGGTCCCTTTTTACGTACTGTATGTTCCCCAAGATAGTAAAGAATATTCCAGAAACGGTCCGGTGGAGATAGAAAGAGGGTGTGGGTTGGGAATCGAGAAAGGATGTGGGTTAGGGATCGGGAGAGGGCCTGGTAGGGAAAGCTTCGACCTGCTGCGAATTGAGATGTTCTCACACATATACTAATATAAAAAAAACCGAACGCGCCAACTTGAAGATAGCAATGGGGAAAACTTTTACCATCTTAACAGCAAGTCCTAATTAGGGAGTTGCTTGTTTAATTCTAACAGTTACTGACCGAGGGCGTTTGATATTATGGAACAAAAGCGCAAACAAGTTTCTGCAAGTGTCCAACGAGTTGTGCCTGTACTAGCATTGTGCCTTAACAAAATTAACCGTACAGCAACGAGCCTCAAAAACTTCGGCCGTGACAACAGTACTCCCCCATCAACTCAACCACTATGGAAATAATAATAAAAATATATAAAATATAAATGCATAGAAGAATACATAGTGGGGTTTAATATTTGATCTAGAGAAATATCTTTAGGAGGTGTTGAAAATGTGGGGTGATGAGAGGGGTTGCGTTGCCATCCCTGGTATGTGTACGGTTAATTTTGTTAACTAACATACTCGAGTACAATAGTCTACCAAATTGCCTGGGATGGGCCTGGAGGCGCTCTTACGGGGTAAAGCGGACCCTCTGGATAGTCCAAGCCTCCTTGTTCACTACGATACTACCGGTATGTCCTTGAAACGGGATGGCAAGGCCCCTATTAAAGGAATTCGTGGCTGGATAGGGCCAAGATCCCTGGACTGCCGGTAGGGCATAGGGTAGTTCAGGTGCGGCTCGGCGGGAGAGCCCCACATCAAAACGGCCACGCCAAGCCTTGCTATATCCCGACCTTCTGTTAACTACGTTGCCAGATCATTGCCAAGGACTTGTTCGGGCCAGCTTGCTCCACATCGTATCGTTCACCTACCTCGCTCCTCACGAGCTCCTCCGGGCCCGCCCCCAGATCCCCGGCATAACCCACCCGACAGTTGCGGAAACCTACATAAGTCCTCTGAATTCGCAGAGGGTCAAACTCTCTCGTCTCTCTCCTAATCTCCGACTCGCACCCTTACTCCATCTCCAAAACACCCTCAACCTCCAACCCACGGTGTTTCTCGAACATAAAAGGGACCTTTCACATTGCGCTAAATTGATTGCGCTAAATTGATTGCGCTTAATTTATTTGACAGCTGCAGCGCCAGCATTTCCACTCAAATTCTCTTGAAAGAGCGGGAAACCTGGTGTTTACCATATTCATTTCGATAAGCCTCCCCCGCCCAATGGTCTACTCCGTGCATCCATCTTTGGGATCGATCAAATTGTAGCGTGTTTGGTAGAGGTAGATGGCTGTGGTGTTAACCGGAGAGGTAGCATGGGTGATACACCTCTCGGGTGGGCTGCTCGCAATGGGCACGAGGAGGTGGTGAAATTATTACTCGGCCGTGACGATATCGACCCCGATAAGCCAGATGCAGATGGCGAAACGCCACTCTTGCTGGCTACTTGCGGCGGGCACGAGGGAGTGGTGAAAGTACTACTCGAACGGGACGACGTCAACCCTAATGCGACAGACATTGAAGGCCGAACACCACTCTGGTGGGCTGCCAGCAAAAGGCACGAGAGAATGGTAAAAATGCTGCTAGGACGGGACGACGTTGACCCTAACGAATCGGACAGCGAAGGCCGAACGTTACTCTGGTGGGCTGCTCGCTTTGGGCGCGGGACAGTGGTAGAAATGCTACTAGATCGGGGCGACCTCGACCCCAACAAGTCAGACAATAAAGGCCGAACACCACTCTGGTCTGCTGCCCGCAATGGCCGCACGTGGGTGGTGAAAACTCTACTCGGGCGGAGCGACGTCGACCCCAACAAGCGAGACAACAAAGGTCGAACGCCGCTCCAATGTGCTATTCAAAACGGTCACGAGGGAGTGATAGCTCTGCTACAACCTTGAGCATCTAACACCCGCGACACAGCCTAGCCCCCAGGAGACATCTCCTTCCCAACCGCCCTCTAATACTGTGCCAACTACTTACGCACCGTTTTCGCAAGGACCGGAACAGCTCAAGAAACACGTTTGCCCCTACCACTGCCTCTCCCTTCTCACTCCCTTTCTTATCTTCTGCATCCTAAAAAAACTCCCTTGTGATGATTACCCTCTTATCTTTTTCTTTTTTTCTGGGGTGGGCCCAACATAGATAAACATAACCTAATTCTTGTCTTTTTCTTCTCTTTTTGGTCGAAGCAGATCATATGCAACGGGAATCCACACATCTACGAGACACCCGCTTAGCCCTATGTCCCGATCTTTCTTATGGATCTATCTAGGATTTGTGAGCTTCTCTTCAAAACCTGTAGTCTAGTATTAGTGTAAGGCTATTTCTATTGTATGGCAAAAATCTAGCGGATGATAGCTTGGAATTTCTATCCTATATTCACTCGGCAAAAGCATTCGTGAAATGGAGATTCTCTGTGACGGAGATTACCAGATCGCGGTGGTCTAAGGGGAAGGTGCCGTGGCATTGGGGTCTGTGGGGTCGTTTCGCTGGCCAAGAGAAATACCACCTTGGGAAGCCTTTCGCTTGAGTGGCTCTATCAACATAATATATTGTTTTTTTCTAGGTGTAAATCCTCTGTTAGTGCCTAGGGTTCATTAGTTTTTTCTAGAACCTCTCATTTTCCTGTTTCCTCCCATCTGAAGTGTAAATGGGCGAGTTTTTTTCAGTCTTTTTTAGATCCAGACCGGGAAATGTAAAGTGCAAGTACTTCTCACACTAGTGAAAAGCGACGTAAAAGCTAGATGTTAAGTTATGGTTATGGGTGGTTTCTGCTGCTTGTACAGTACAAAAATAATTTCAATGAATAATATACCCATTTACCACTGTCCTCTAGGTAGGGGATTAAAGGTTAGGAGGCTACACACAATTTTTAGTCTGGCCTATCAAGGAGAATGAAAGCATCAAGGAGTATTTTAGCAGAGGAATTGTCCCCGTTCTATGTAAGCTACTGCATAAAGTTGTGGAACTCACTACGCTACTACGCCCTTCACCCACTATCCTCAAAGGAGACCACCAGCAAGGTGTGCGATTTTGGGGAGCAGTGCTCAGCCGATGCTGGGATACTTTCTCTAATCCTCCCACACTCACCTTAGTTTCCTAAATAGGCTACGAAGGTTGCTAAACAGAGCTCGACAGCTGCGGTCCTAATCTCCACTTCCTGTACCGGTTGTGGCAAGTGGGGGTTGCTCAAACTCTCGATACCCCTTCCTACATTTGGTATTAAGATATGCTCCGCCTCAATCCCACTGGCCATACCTGGAGGGTCTCCTACCACCCCACCATTCCTCGTTCCTCATATTTCCTCTCCTCCCAAGAGGGTCCTATCTGATCATTATGCGTCTCCCCTACTCCACATTCCCGGCTCGACTTCCTCTGAAACAAACCCACCAGATGATAGTATCAAACATTGTTGGGATGAACGAATTCTAGCGTGGTTTACCGAGGTGAAGAAAATCCATTTTTTACCCTCTTTTTTTCTCTTTTTTGGACATCCTCAGTGCCCCCCCCCCCCCCGGGCGAGGGAGGGGGAATTTTGGTGGTGTGGGAACTGTTACACTGATGGTGCACCCAGAAATTTGTAATTTATATCTCTGCACGGCGGCACGGTACTGCTATCCCTCCTAAGTGGTAGCCCGAAAGGTCCTTGAATATGCTGACGGATAGCCTCTTATCAGAGTCTATCATAGGATAATTCAGGATATAAAAATTTCCACCAAATTAGCTCTGGGCAATTGGGGAAATCCCGGCCGACACCTCGCATCCTGTACTCTACTCGAACGTAAACAAAACGATCCTTAATAGTATAGGCAAAATAAAAAGAACCTTAACTGGGCTTTAGCACTCGAGTATATTCACTTGAACTGTTTTACTTAATTACTATTATCTCAGCAGCTAACTTATCACCGCTACTATATTCATGGTTGTTTTATAATAGCGTCATAGATCGTCACTCGACTGTGTTCGGGGTCTAATCCTGATTTTACATAGTGTATGTTAATACTAAACTGTTCATTATGATATAGTATGGTGTCTCACTAAAAGTCCACCAGAAGCTATTATCAGGGTTGATGGGAAAAACACTTTTGATCTTAACGGAGATTGAAAGTGGGGGGGAGGGGTTATACAACACACAGTGCAGGAAAATAACCTCAATTCTAAGTTTTTTGACAGACAATTAACCCCAAGCATCGCCGATAAGAACCTTCTAGGGCTATCTCGACTCCTTAGCAACGCCTTCTTGCACGCCGGCCTACTCATATACTATGATACCAAGGTCCTTTTGTCCAACAATCTTTAGATCTCTCATTGTTGGAGATGAAGAATACGCTCATTGTAAGTAAACTTGTTCTATCAGCCCTTTCCAGAACATAGAACTCCTGCAGTGGAGAGGTTATCATCCAGCACCAAATCTTAAAGGACAAGTTTATAATTTTCCGATGGCGTGCCTTATGAATAGAATTTACGGTATCGTATCATTTAGCTGCAGTGCCGTACCCTAGGTATTATTCAGAAACTGCTATCCTAGGGCGAGCCAAGGTGTTCCAGCATTGATCGGGGTATCATATGGGTTCTCGGTCCGAGCATGGATAGAATGCTATGAGAAGAAGAAGGAAAAGCTGTAGTAGCAAGAGCATACCGGGGGAGGATGGAATAATCTAACTCACTCCCAAATACGTATTGCGTAGCACCCTGGTTCCTCCGGCAACTCTTATCAAATTAAGGTAGAATACCGGAAATGATCAAAGGGCTCGTTACGCACTGGAATACTATATGCTGGTAGTTAAGGTATATCGTGCACTTGAGCCACATATCATAATCAAAAGAAGCAGAGATTCCCACATCTACTGAGCACTCCCTGGTGCCTACTGCGGGCTGGCCGCTACAATACTGTTCGGCATTCATTGTCTGGGCTTGTTGGGGCCGATGTCATCCCCTGCCAGTAGTACCTTCAACACTCCCTCGTTCCCGTTCTCAGCAGCCCACGCGCCAGGTGTATTTATTATTACCTATGCCGTCTTTTCGCTTAAATCATAACCTTTCACCTTTGCCGAACCGGCTATAGTCTCAGAAATCCTAAAGATAATGCTCAGTGTAGGCTTCCGAACCGGGAGATCGTATCGAAATCAATATGGCTTTTATATACGGTTTCTGAGATTTCGAAAAGCTTTTAGTGGATATGTGGCTATTGTAGTCGTTAGTACAAGCAATTTCGCGCAATCCGAAAGGTCATTTTGCGTAGGTTCCCCAATTCCCAATTCCGACAAGAATACTCGAGAAGCCCCGAGTATTAGAGAGGAAGAGGAAGGCACGAGTGGCAAACAAAAAGTGAGTCGACGGAAGCAATTCTACAGTATAAATATCAGACTTCACGCTAAGACAGTACACCGGAGAAAATTCACAAAAAATACAAACTATTTATACAGCTACCAAAAAGTGTAAGGATATCATTTCTATATACAAATATCTACTCAATTTCCAATTCCTCAAGAGTGGTATGTATAATAACGCTATTATCCTAGTAAAGCATTACCGCTAGGATCAAGATTGATGGATGGGTGGATGGTTACAAACTTTTGAGTCCGGAAATGACTTTTTTTTGAAAGTCTACAGGCAACACTTCACCCCCCCCCAACCCAGCTACTCCCTACCCTCGTAATCAATCATTCATTCGATGATAGGTAATAACTATATAATATGAGATGAGATCAATAGGGAAAAAAGAAAAGGCAAACAATTTATTGTCGAACAAGAGGGAAGCTGCAACATTGTAGGAGTTATGCAGGAAAGTCAAAGTAAAACAAAGAAAAAAAAAGACTCCAGGACCAGTATGGTGCACAGGCTGCAAAACAAGGGCTGGAAGGGAACGAACAAAGTGTATGAATATTCTACACTTAACATTGCGCGCCACAGAGCTGGATCCCACTCATTTAGAGCCTGCATGCCTACCTGCCTCTCCTGACGCCGTGTTTATAAGACATTTGAGTGCGGGTTTCTGCCTTCTCTAACCAGGTCTTAGTATACTCCTCCAATAGCGCAATCAATTTATTGCGCTGATCCTCCGGCAACTCCTTGTTAGCCTTTAGCTCTTCAAGGGGGGTTTGGCTGCCGATGGATATGGACTTGAGAGTCGGATCAGCCCCTGCTGACAAGAGATCATTCACGATATTTATATCACCATGCCGGCAGGCAAAATGTAACGGTGTGGAATTATCGTCATTGGGAGGGCTTGGATTAGCCCCCTTGCGAAGAAGACGCTTAACAGCATCCCAATTGCCTCGCTGGGCGGCGTAATGAAGAGGCGTGTTCTCCTCATAGTCTTCCGTGTTTACATCCGTATTTATGACCAGAATTTCTACCACTTCGCCATTACCGTTTAATGCTGCGAGATGCAGAGGCGTCCGGGAATAATAATCGCGTGGAACGGTTTTGGGGTTCCGGTCGAGCAGGATCTTCACTATTTCCAACTGGCCTGTGGATGCTGCCATGTGTAGTGGTGTCATCTCCTGGTTTTCGCGAGCATCTTCCTTAGCTCCCTTGGCGAGAAGTTTCTCGACGACACCCTTCCTACCCTTTGCTGCAGCATAGTGTAAGGGTGTCCAGCCATTCTTGTCACGTGCTTCAATATCGGCACCCCTTGATAACAGGAACCTGGTGGTTACAGGATGTCCGTGTTCTGCTGCCAAATGGAGTGGTGTCCTCATGTCTATATTTCTAGCATCCTTTGCTGCCCCCTTCCCATATAACCTACTGGTGACATGTGCATTTCCACTAGCTGCAGCGTAATGTAGTGGTGTATAGTCTGACTCAGTCCTAGGGTCGATCCGCCCTCCGGCATCCAGTATAACCCGTACCAAGTCCAAGTGATCGCCTGGTTTGTTTGCAGCGTAGTGAAGGGGTGTCCAGCCAAGGATATCAACGGCATCAAGATCGAAGCCGCTCTCTGGAACTCGGCCCCGTACCATATCAACTATGTCCTGAACGCGGTCCTCATCATCGGTTACCAATTCGTGGGCCAGATTCCACCTAGCCCTTTCTTTCAGCCTCCCTAAATTCCCAAGTTTAGAGGCGGCGCGAATCTCGGTCGCGCAATCGCTGGGAAGTTGACCCGTTCCGCCAGTATCTCGACCCTGCTTCTCATAAAGATAGATCAACGCCCCGAGCGTATCCTTGTCACCGTCCTGGACCAATTCGTTCTTTATGAGGTCTAAGCCTTTTCTGGTTTCTTTTTCGTATTCAAGACTCGCTCTAGCCGTGAAGAGAGCTACAGTATTATTAAGGCTGCAAAGCTCTTCTATAAGAAGGGCAGTTACCGCAATGGTCGAGTCATGGATTCGCCTTGAGCTGTTACAAATCCTGAAGAGCTCAATAAAGATTTCCGTTACCCAGGGAATATAAAACTGATGATTACTCTCTGTCTGACGCCTTTTGAGCTTTTGACGTGTTTCAGAGAAGACGTGTGACATCCCAGGCAGCTTACGAGCAGCAGCAAAGGGTGGGATTACGAGTGCATAAGCATCCTGAATATTTCTGGTTACCCTAGACTTAGCTATGGTTTTGGCGAGTTGTTCGAGGAAATCATTCTCGAGCTTGAAATTGAACCATTCGTCAGGCTCGTCGTGAGGAGTTGCACTTCGGGGCTCGATTTTGTCAGCAATGGACTGGACAGTGCCCGCGATTGCCCACATGAACGAAGACAATATCTCTTGAGCACACATTCGCTGAAGAGGGGTCTTAGATACGAAGGCGAGTGATTCGTGGGTTCCAGGCTCAGTGCCAACGATGCGATGGGGGGCAACAGACGTCGTCGAGTTCTCAGCAGAAATGGGTCTGTACCGCGGAATCGTTCCTGGGAGCTCTTTCGTCTTGAGAGTTGCCACCTTGCCTAATAATCGTGCATTATTTCTTAGCTCGGAATCAAACACCGTCACAAATCTTCCTCCTCTATCCATCCACCACTTGCAATCACGAATGAAGGGTTCTGTCGCAGGCCCAAGCACCCTCAATACCGGAAAGTCACCGCGCCCATTATCCCAGAATGACCCATCCCCATCGGGAGTGCCTTCTATGGCCTGCTCGTGGTTCCTCATGCTATAGCTCCACAGAGAGATTATAGGGTAAATCTCGGATGTAGGAAGATTCCATTGATGCCAACTTCCCCTCTGGCATTTTGATCTTGTGGCAGTTATGGTTATCCGTTCTACCTTATCCCCAAATTCGACCGGTAGCGTCCACTGGAAAACCGTCGAATTTGTGAAATCGCGCTCGAGAGTGATAGCTTGTGATGTCACGATACATGATAGCAACAGCTGAAGGCAATTGGCGAGCTCTACTGCCAAATCGTAAGAGAGCCTCCTCGAATCCGTAAGAGGGCTGAGTTGGCTCCAAGTTTCTAAGGTTCTTTTTGAGTCCGTCATGAGCTCAGTATTTACTTCTTGAGCAGGCTCATATCCACGATAGGGCTGCAGAGTTAACACTCTCCAACCAGGATCGCCATCGCCCTCTGAGCTGTCCTGCCAGAAATCCTCCTGCATCCACCTCACGGGCGTGGCAAATTTTGCTAAAAACCAATTCATATCATAACGAGGGGGCAGAGGTATAGCCCGCGGCCGCGCAGACATATTTCGACGAATCCAGGTCCTCACAGCAGTCATAGCCAATGTTACGACCAACTGCGCAATGGACGCTGACCAGTGCAGGGCACGAATTCCGACAAACTGAGTTATGAAACCGGCAAGACTGAAAAATGACCCCACAAGGGTCAGAGTCTGGAGAGAGAGAGCCGCAGCGAAGGTATACTCTGTAGGACTTGAAGGGTCTGAGGAAGGTATTCGGCGGCGGGAAGTGGTAAGCGTCTTGCGCTCCTCACTCGTAAATAGCATATATGACCCGAATCGCTGATCGTTGACGATAGCGCTCTGTTGCAGCCATAAAATCCTAAAGCTTTTGTCCGCCACCCAGGTGGTTTCCACAGATGAGGCCTGCACCACATGCGAACATGCCATCATCCCCAATACCAAGAACAGAGTCCCTGATGCCATAAGGGGGTAGGCATATCCCGAATTTTTGCCCACCCCCAAATTGATCTTGGGGTGATAGTGGCTGACCCCGATGAAGACCAGAGACCCAAACTGAAGCACAAGGCCCAGAATAGCAAATATCCATAACTCCCTCCGTGCCTCGATTTCAACGATGTTTAATGATATGTTTGGGGCGCTCGGATGGCTGGTGGGTTGTGAGGTGGACCCCGAGGTGCTCCGAGGATTTACCCCCCGCTGGGGATTTTCGACATCGGTTGAGGAGCTCTTCGAGGCCCGCGAAAAAATACTCGAGAAAACATTCTTTTTTGTACCCGGCGTAACCTCGGCCCGAATCGATCCATCCTTCCTCGTTTCTTTAGAGTTTTTTAGAAGCCTCTTCTTTCTAGCCGTCTCTAAACTGAGTAATCCGTATTGGTTCCCACCTTTCGCCATATCCTCAAAATAGAGAAGCTCAACAATATCTGGAGAACCCATAACCCGAACAAGAGCTTGCCCATTCCAGAGTTCGCACACCTCGTGGGAAGTAGAGGACATAAGCTCAATCTCTGCGGCCGCCTCACTTTCCCTAGCCCTTCCGACAACTGCCTTAAGCCAAGTTGGCCCGCCGACCCGCACTGCGCTTATTATCGCTGTTATAATGCCTAATGGTGCCATAGCGAATATCACATCCTCGAGCCAGGTCAGAGACTGGGACATGAACTGCTTAGCAACTTGCTCTCCGAAAAGCGCCAGCACAGGGCCCAGGTCAGAAAACAGGTTATTTGAGAAGTCGACGCCATTTGTTGCCAGTGCTGTAGGTGGTAACGAAAGAAAAATTAGGCTTGACGCGAGAAGGGTTGACACAGTTGAACCCATAGCTGGTAGATGTTGAGCGGGAACCTCGCTAAGCTTCCCAAGTCGCGTGTAGTTGCTGTCCTAGTATTAGCCCGTAACTCTATTTAAGCGAGTAGGGGAAATCACTAACTCAGATTTTCGATTTCTTTATCCGCCCGGGAAAAAAAAATAGACAGGGAGTGCAAGTGAAGGTTAAAAGACACGAGATCAGGAGGAAGCTGGCAGCGGCTGGGGTTACTAGGATAAATAGGCGGGCGCTTGGAGGCTACTATTCAACACTAAAAACGCGCATTTCTTAGCCTACTTCGAGCTGTGTTCACTAATTTTTACTATGGGGGGTTCACTACCGTATCCCCCCGGTGCAACTGTCTCATACGGTGCCGTGGAAACTCTTGCGATTCGCCATCCGATGATCCTCGCGAATCGAGCCACCAGCCCAAGATAGGCTTACGGTATCATAGTTTGACATGTTCAATAGATCAAAAAAGGCCAAAGCACTCAAGCTATACCACATCAGGAAAACACTCATCCTTCTCAAGAAGCTTTGTTCTCCCCAAGATCAGAGACCTAATCGAGATGGCGAATCTCAAGGGTTTTACGGTACGGGACTCGAGGACCGGCCCTCGAGTACCGCTAGTTGTGGTGCAGAGTGAATCGCGAATAGTGATTAGCCACATATCATATTGCACCCTACCGTACCCTCGCATAAATAACTGAACATCGCCAGATCGCAGCCCCTCCTATTCACTCCACAACCTCGCCCTACCCTTACCACCACAAAAGAGATGATGCTAATTATGATTATGCATTTATTCTATTTTTAAATATTTTTTTGGTTGTAGTTTTGGTTGTCGTTTGTTGATTCAATTTTAATATATTATGCCTAAAGTACTGGTAAGAGATGCGGGTTCAGAAGTCGGGCATGCAGAAGCTGTGAATGTTGCATCGCGATATTCGGTTATTTATGCAAAAGCGCAATAAGACATTGCAAATTGTACTTGTATTCCCAACTGAATACCCCGGTGGTGCCGTTGGTTGGCTGGAGCTTTGGTCGGGGGGGTACCGGTGGGCAAAAGATGCACTTCTTTATTCGAGCACAGTACGAGTATATGGTATCATATGTATTATATGATGCTTGTACGAGTATGATGAGTTGGCAAGATTAACTGCGCACCAAGGATTGCTCGGAACGCAGCCCTCCCGATCGAATTATATGGTACCGTACTCGTACACGGGGTGTAAAGGTAAGTCGGTCGCATTGCGATTTTTGGGTTCGGCAGGCCTTTCACTGTTGTTTAATCCTGATAACCATGCCCTCGCTCAATCGCGAGGTTTCTGCCGACTTCTTCTTCATCTCTCCTAATACTACCCCCCCCATGGCCCAATAGTGACAACATATCTTTCAATGTGTCTATCGCACTAGTAGTACTAAATTACGAATGCAATAGTAAAGGCAGATTGGCAGCTTGGTAGGTCCCTGAGAGTGCTTGTAGGAGAGCAGGTTCCTAGGTCGGCCTGTGGGCGATGTGATCAGTGAGGGTTGCCGAGTGCGTCCGACTTCTTGCCGACGGCACCAAAAACTACTATACTCACTAAATATCACTTAAATTTCCTAATTTGGTTCGGTCCCCATACAATTGACCTGTCTCTTTTGGGAAGTGCGCCCGACTTTTTGCTCTCCCGTGTACGTACCCTCTCTTACAGTACCCCCCCCCGGCCCAGTTTATAGGAACCCCGCGAACCACAATTGTCTTCCTGCACACAGCCCTGCTGCACAACCCTCATACGGTATTCAAGTCCCCTGCCCGCACATCTCCCAATCTCCGCATGTCGGCGACCTAAAATCGGCTCGTGATAAGCAAACTTAATTTATCCAAGCCAGCACTTCTGCATCATGGACTTCGCTACTCCCTCACGGTTAGTGGAAGTAGAGTGGAATACACGTACCCGGGTATCAAGGGTAAGTCTGTCGAACCCCTCTGGTTGGCTCGGCTTCTTCTCGGCCACTCATAGAACGGAATTCTCTCTAGCCACTCGGCGAGAGTTCGACAGACTTTTTTCCTTAACCAAAAATTAGCGTAGATTGGCCCAGTGGAGAATTCTAGTACGAATAGGGTAATAGTTGTTTTTCCTCTCCCCCAAACCTGATCTTAAGCCCAATTATATACTTTGTTTATGTCTTATATCATAAGCATGAACAATTTTTTTCGTTCTTAATATGCAATGAGAGAAGGTCGTTGCAGTGCTTATGTCTCCATGCATGGTTTAGCGAGTGAGGTTTAGTGTGGTTGCCGTGGTGATTTAAGAACGCACGGACCTGATCGGACTCCCGGGCTGTGGCCCAATCCATTGGAGTTTCAGCTCCGCTCAGCAAAACAGCCACCCTATTGGAGTACGGTACTCGTCCCAGGCAAGAAGTACCCGAAAACAGGGGGGGGTAAACGCCACTTAGTGGTATGGTGAGACAGGGGAATTCAGGGGTGTCTAATTGGTCATTTTGGACATTGTCAAGGTAGTTTGCAAGATAGAAAGGTGTATTACGGGGCTGAATTTTAATATGTACATATGTAAAAAAAAAAATTAAGAAGAGAGAGAAGACTACCAGCGAGTATAGCTACCATTAGCTAAAACAACAGCTGGAACTCCCTCAGGCATTGAGTCGACCAAAGGCAATAGTTCAGCCTCCATGATATTCTCCCATTCTCCCATAATTGCCTCCACCATTCCTTGTCGGCCAGCTGGATGGGGGTGCCTCTTGTCAAGCTTGTTCTTGAGAATATTCCAGATATTCTCAATTGGGTTGAGACCGGGAGACCAGGGAGGCCAATCTATCATTGGCATATTGTAGGCCTCCCGAACGGCAGCTGTATAGTGGGCTTAGTGTGCGGCCGCACCATCTTCCATCACAACTAATGATGCCCTCATCCTATGGCTTTCCCAATACCAATAAGGCCATAGGACGGGTGTAAGGACATGGTTCACATAACTTTCAGCAGTTATGGTTCCCCAGTCCTTCCAGTTCCAGGCTACCAGAGGAGATTTATTGCCCCCAAGTATTGCTCCCTAGATCATGATTGAATCTTTTTTTGCGAACTTGGGGGCAATACAATCCTCCTTGTATTCTTCCCCTGGGCGCCAGGTGACCCAGGTTCTACCTCTGGTTCCGGACAGCCAGACATAACACTCGTCCGTCCAAATCACACGGCGCCAGTCCTCCCTCGTCCAGTGTTGGTGCTGTAGGGCAAAGGCAAGCCGCAACCCCTTCTGACGCTGGTGAAGAAGGGGTTTTTTTCTCGCTACTCGGCGAGAGTAACCTTCTAATGAAAAGGCTTTTCGAATAGTCTTTTTGTGGCCCTGCACTCCACAGAGATCTGCGATCTCCATGAGGGTCATACGGCGATGGGCATCGGACTGGGTAGCGGTGGCAACAAGTCGCTGGCGGGTGGGAGTGTCGATTGAGAATGGCCTCCCTTTCTGCTTCTTCGGCGTTGCCGGAGCATGGCATATATCGTGAACTGTGCTGAGGCCAATGTTTTGGTCCTCAGCGATTCTCTGGTATGTCCACCCTGCCCGAAAGCGCAAAGCATGCACATAGCAGCGCTTTTTATACGAGATTTCGCTGACTTTAATTGGAGGCATCTATGTACTGGTAAGTTTAACAATCTTTTTCTTTATATTTTTGTGATACTTACATTTATATATATATATATATTGTTTTCCTGAAGAAAAAAACAGATCTTTGAAGAAATCGGAAGGTGTTTACTGGTCCAAAGGGTGGGTATTCCGACCTCACCCACGCCTTATCACTATGTACTCGTACACGGACCTTCCTGACATGTCTTACCCCTGAAATATCCCTGAAAGCTTACTGAAATATCCCTGAAATATCCCTGAACCATCCTTGAAATATCCCTGTTTTTCCCCTATATTTTCGGGTACTTCTTGCCTGGGACGAGTAAACGCGGCTACAGTCCCACGGGTCTGGACGAAGATCTGCGGGTGACGAGTAGGGGTATTTGGCCAATAAAAAATTACATTGGTCAACGTAGGGTAACAAAAAACACCTCTTAAGTTAATCCCTGTTCGTCACCAGCTGACATTCGTCAAGACCCTATGAGAGGCTCTACCCGTACCGTACTCGAGTACGGTATTTCCCAGCCTCTTCTATGGTTCGTCAACAAAATTAACCGTACACATACTGGTACCAGGGATGGCAACCCAACTCCCCTCATCACCCATTTTCAACACCTAAAGATATTTCTCTAGATCAAATATTAATTTCTACTATGTATTCTTCTATGTATTTATGTTTTATATCTTTTTTTTATATTTCCATAACGGTGGGGCTGATGGAGGAGGACCGTTATGACCGAAGTTTTTGAGGCCCGTTGCTGTACTGTACAGTTAATTTTGTTAAGGCACAATATTTATCCGATCCGGCCTTGCACCATTATTGTTTCTCGGCCCCAGCTTGCGTTATGTTTTTAGTCATCCAGGTGATCGATTGTGGCTTCTTGCGGGATCGCATCGCTATTACGCGAGAATGGCAAGAACCTGGATATGTATTTGTGATAACCCGAAGCATTATAGCTTCTAGAGCGCCGTTACTTCTACGCATATTTTAGAGGTGCCTTGTGGAATTTTCTTCAAGATGTCTGCTCCAGACTAATGTCCATCGCACCTGGGGTGTCTTCACCTAACCTCATATGAAGCGTTTGATGATATCGCCTCTCCTGGAAGTGATGCATATGGCCGTTGCTCTTCTCTAGCGACACTTCCCGATTTTGCTCCAATTTAGGTTACTGTCTTCCCGTTACGAATATTCGAGTGCCTGGAGACTTTGAGGAATCCGGTTTGGTGTACCGAGAAGTTTAACTCCATACTCTGCAATATATTCATCCAAAGCCTCGCTGTATATGAATGTAGGCTTTTCGGAAGAAGTACAGTAATCTCCAACACCTTCACAGCATCCGGAGGTCGCAGCCCTCCTCCAGCAAGTACCCTTTCTGGATGCTCTAGGCTTGCGTTGTTCCCCCCAGTGCCCTTTCACCTCGCCCACAACTTGTTTTGATGGGAGCCCAGTGCCCTTCGCCGACTTTTCCTTTTAGATTGTAGACCCGGGGTAAGGACGAACGACAGCGACTTTCCGTGATCGCACAAGCTGTCCAACACCAACGAGCTAACATCACGGCTTGTTAGGACTTAGCCTTTTCCTTCCATTCCTTCTGGTTCGTCCTTGTTATCTAATATAAGTCTTACCCAAAACAAAACAAAACAGAGCTCATCGGATTCACCACCCCCACTACCGGTGTGTTAGTTTCTTAATTCTTCCGCACTAGCCATTCCCCTACATGGCTGACTGGGCAGTCTTAGATGTCCCGCCATAACCTAGGCTCTAGTAACCATAACTAGACCAAGACTTGAGGCAGATCATCGGCGATGGCACAGTTGCTCCATAACCTGCCCCATCTTTTTAGCCACCGAGAGCTTGGCCAGGACCAAGTTTCAGTTTCTAGAGCTAACTAATCTAAGTGGTAATTCAAAGGATTCTTATGATAGCTGGAATCCCATAGTTGTTATGGTATGATAGTTAGTTTGGGGTACGACCGGTTTAGGGTCGTGACTGCCACTTGGGGGTTTTTCCCGTTGTGTGGGTTTTTCCTGTTTTGTGTGTTTGTGCGCTCTCTTCTGTATCTAGTCTGGGCTACCAGTAGAGAGCTTCCTGTATCGTACATCGAACATCCACATCGTTATCATCACATACCGGAACCACCACCTACGTGCTTTTCTCCGTGCTTCGCGCCGTTACCTACGCTACACCAGTTATCATTGAGTTGTGAGCGAGCTGCCATCAGAGTGTCGCTATCATCTTATATATGCCGATGAATAGTGTCTTATTAGAGCCTTGGATAATTCAGGATCCAAAGTTTACCGCTATGCCAACCGGGGCGGCGAGCTATATCCCCGCGATACTCTCAGCTTGCTAGATCTAAAACACAAACAAAATACCCTCTAACACCATTGTAGAATACAAAAAAACCTGAATTCCACTTCAGTCTGTTCATAAAATATAGAGAAATTAGCCGCTATTATCTCCAAGTAGGTGATTCACCTCTGTCCATTATTGCTCCTAGAGTCCTACGCTATTTGGCGCGGTCACAGATCATCACTCGACTAGGTTTACTGGCCAAATGGGAACACTGGGGATACCAGCGTAGGCTGAGAGCAGCACTCCAAAATAACGCACCATGTAGGTGGTCAGAGCGAGTTTTTGAGATGATACCGTGGTTGTAGAAGCGGGGGCTGTTTTACAGATAAAAAGGCTCTGCCGTGTTAATTTTCCTGTGTAGGCAAGATTAAAAAGTGCGGAGAGTCTCCCATCCCACCTCCGAGTCCAAGCACGGGGGACTTCCTAGATAACCAGGACCTTCCCCAGGCCATGTCCATAGAGGAAGCCAATCACCAGTGTATCTCACCGAACAACGAGCTCTTGTGTCACTTTGCACAGGTGTAGGAAATATGATAGTTGATCTGTATACCCTTTCCCCATCACCTCTAAACGACCGTCGTGTTCGCACTTGAGAGAGATGGAAGGGAGAAAACAATGAATTGTAGAAAAAGCAAATGAACAACCTAAAAAAAGAGAAATTCAAGTAAACATGATGGAAATTCCGTGCCACACCGGCTTATCTCAATATAATAGAAAAAACCCTCCTATAATATAGCAATAAAATCCGGATATTAAAGGGAAGCTCACAAATATCAACCTTGGCTCCGGAGGAAAATCGGGATGGAGGGCCGGACAGGTATATGATAGAGATGTGCATTCCGATTGGGGTGACTTCCTTCCCCTCAAAAAAAAAAAAAGAAACTTCAAGTGGTGTTCTTGTGGCAGGGTCAACCAGGAAGGAAAGGTAAGATGCAAATTACCACAAGGCAGTGGTTTGAAGGGTAGGGAAAGGTTGAGTGAGGATAGGGGAGTGGTGGCGGGGAGGAATAGGTTAATGGGGCAGTTTCTGCTATTGCGAGGATGGCAGATAGGCTATTAATGCGATATTAGTAACGAGGGCGATGTCTCTTCGGGCTTAAGTGGCGCTATAGGCGGTAGCTATTGGGGCTGTAGTAAGGCTATCACTCGTGCGTGGCCATATCTAATAGCGTCCCTGGGTGGTGTTCGGCTATACCGAGTGGCTCGTCGGGGCTGGCTCTTTCCCGTCCGCGTAGTAATATCACAACTGCCTCATGCCCATTGTGAGTGGCCCACCAGAGTGGTCTTCGCCCGTCCTTATCTGGTTTATCTGGGTTGACATCGTCTCGCCCGAGCAGTAATTTGACCACTTCCTCATACCCCTTCTCAGCAGCCCTCGAGAGGGGTGTACGGCCTTGATCATCCTGGCTGTTGGGGTTCACGTTCTGTCCGAGTAATATTTTTACCACTGCCTCGTGCCCATTCAGGGCAGCCCACCACAGCGGCGTTTGGTGGCGGCGATCTGGCATGTCGGGGTTGACGTCGTTCCGGCTGAGAAATAATTTCACGACTTCCTCGTGCCCCTCCCGAGCAGCCACCCAGAGTGGTGTATGGCAGGCCCGATCTGGCCTATTGGGGTTGACGTCGTTTCGCGCAAGGAGCATTTTCACCACTCCCTCGTGCCCCTCCCTAGCAGCCCCCCAGAGTGGTGTACGGGCGAACCGGTTTAGCCCGTCAGGGTTCACATCGTCTCGCCCGAGGAATAATTTCACGATTTCCACGTGTCCCCGCCTAGCAGGCTCCCAGAGTGGTGTACGGCCGGATCGATCTAGCTTCTCGGGGTCGACGTCGTTCCGGCCAAGGAGTAGTTTCACTACTCCTTCGTGTCCCCTCCTAGCAGGCTCCCAGAGTGGTGTACGGCCGGACCGATCTGGCTTGTCGGGGTTCACGTCGTTCCGCCCAAGGAGTAATCTCACCACTCCCTCGTGCCCGTTGTGAGCAGCCCACCAGAGTGGTGTTCGGTCGTCATCATCTGGCTTGTCAGGGCTGACGCCGTTCCGCCCAAGGAGCAGTTTCACCACTCCTTCATGCCCCTGCCTAGCAGCCTCCCAGAATGGTATACTGCCGGCCCGATCTGGCTTGTCGGGGTTGATGTCGTCCCGCCTGAGGAATAATTTCACGATTTCCTCGTGCCCCTGCCTAGAAGGCTCCCAGAGTGGTGTACGGCCAGACCGATCTGGCTTGTTGGGGTTGACGTCGTTCCGCCCAAGGAGTAATCTCACCACTCCCTCGCGTCTAAATAAAGCAGCCCACGAGAGTGGTGTTCGGTCGTCTCTATCAGGCTTGTCGGGGTTGACGTCGTTCCGCCCAAGCAACAGTTTCACCACCCCCTCGTGCCCCTCCTTACCAGCCCCCCAGAGTGGTGCACGGCCGGACTGATCAGGCTTGTCGGGGTTGACGTCGTTCCGCCCAAGGAGCAGTTTCACCACTCCCTCGTGCCCATTCCAAGAAGCCCACCAGAGTGGTGTTCGGTCGTCTCTATCAGGCTTGTCGGGGTTGACATTTCCCCGCCTAAGGAATAATTTCACGATTTCCTCATGCCCCTGCTTAGCAGCCTCCCAGAGTGGTGTACAGCCGGACGTACCCAGCTTGTCAGGGTTAACGTCGTCCTGCCTGAGGAATAATTTCACGACTTCCTCGTGCCCCCTCTTAGCAGGCTCAACGAGCGGTGTGCAGCCGTACCGGTATCGCCCGTACCGGTCTAGCCCGTTGGGGTCGACGTCGTTTCGCCCAAGGAGTAATTTCACCACTCCCTCGTACCCACACAAAGCAGCCCAGAAGAGTGGTGTGCGGCCGTTTCTATCTGGCTTGTCGGGGCTGATGTCGTCCCGTCCGAGTAGCAATTTGACTATCATCTCGTGATGGATAGCCACCCCGAGTGGTGTACGGCCGATCAGATCTGGCTTATCGGTGCTGACGTCGCCCCGTCCGAGAAGTAACTTCACCGTTCCCTCGTGCCCATGGCAAGCAGCCCTCCAGAGTGGTGTCTCGCCGTCCCGATTTGGCTCATTGGGGTCGACGTCGTTCGGCTGAAGGAGTAATTCAACCACTCCTTCGTGCCCAACGCGGGCAGCCAGGAACAGTGGCGTTTGGCCGTCCTCACCCGCCTTGTTAGGGTCGACGTCCTCCTGCCCCAGCAGCATTTTCACCACGGCCTCGTGCCCACCCCCAGCAGCCCACCCGAGAGGTGTATTACCCATATTTTTTTGGTTGGTATCACAACCCCAAATATCTACCAAATCAGCTACAATCCTCATAATCCCAAAGATCATGCCCAATGCAAACCATTGAACCGAGCAGGGAAAGTCTACCAAAATCAATAGGGCAAATGTACGATTTCTTCCGAGAGGATCTTGATGGATATGTGGTTGTTGGAGCGATTTCATGTATCACTTTTTGCGTGAATTCTTCAATGCTGGGAGAAGGAGCGGGCCAAAAGGAGCACACGTTAGATGGTGAGAAAGGGTCCGTGTTGGAGATCGGGAGAGAGACTGGTCACTGGTGGACAGCTTTGGTGACTTGAGCAGGTCCCTGTGATCGTAGAGTGAGCTGAGAGTAGAAGTGCTCGCACACGTACAGTTACTCGTGGATGGTCGGGGGGGATAGCAAATCAACGAGATATAAGAAAAGATGTCTCCTTATACACTCCAACAAGTTCTTAGCAATAGGGTAGCAATATCCTTATTGAAGGGATATCGGTATTGTGGCCGTTGAGATTCGGGGGCCATCCTGCTGCCTGGCTGTGGCACGACGCGGAGGAGTTCAAGCGCTGCTCCGCAAAAGAGCCGCCCCGCAAAAAACCACCCCAAGCCTGAATTTCCCCGACTTGGGCAATTCACCTGAACCTGTGGCATGATAATTATCCCCCACTCCAACCCATTTCGTTGAGGTTTTGTTCCAGGAGGCCGTTTGCGGCTTCTTGCAGGATTGCCTTGATATGGTACTTGAGTAGTCGAGCATCATACCTGGGCAAAATTAACCACGTGGGAGCGATCGGCGGCAACACAGCCCACAGCGCGCTTCCAATACCACTTGAAGAAATTCCCCTAGATCAATTTCTATTATGTATTCTACTATGTATTTAGACTCCTAATTTGTAAAAAAAAAAAAAAGGTTTACAAAACTGTGGGGTCGGTGGTGGAGTGCAGTTTTCATGGCTGAAATTTCTCCTGTTGTCTGGCCGGCAGTTAATTTTGTCTGGGGAAAATATAAAGGGACACTCGCGGCAATCTGGTGTACTGTACTTGAGTATTCGTATTATACCATAGGTGTTGGTTAATACTTGAGATAATGCACAGTAACTGACAGAATGTAGTTGCCCCTACCCTCATTTCAGAAATATCTTCCAGAATATTCAAGAGACTCGCTCCCAGACCACTATCCATAGCATCTGGGCCGTGTTCCCATCTAACTTTGTATGGAGATATCTGTGGATACCACCTTCCTAGAGGCGGTGCATATGGTCATTCCAAGCACAGGGATGATACTCTCATTACTCTCCCGAGTGACTCTTCCTGAGTCACCCTTCCCGATTATTTCCCCAACTCCCTTTTCCTTAGTCACGAATTTTCATGTGCCCAGAAGTCTCTGAGGAATTTGGTTTGGCGAATTAAGAAGTTTAACTCGGTGTTCTGTCACACAATCATCTACTACTAGTAAAGCGTCGCTACATGCTAATATAGGCTTTTTGGAAGCTGCTGCCTCGAACTCTTCACAATATCCGGGAGCCGCTGCCCCCGTCCACCAATTGCCCTCTTCCAGTCTTTATAGGATTTCAGTTCCCCCTCCCGGTACCCCTTCCAGTCCGTCCACAACCTATTTGAGCAGAGAGCCTACCGTAAAATCTCGAATAATTGGCCTACCTGCTATGTCGTTGGAGTTGCCTCCTGGTGTTTTTTTGTTTTTTTATGTCTCTCAGCGGGGTTGAGCAGCTCCCTTTTCGCTGCGATCCCCGCCCCTTTTCCGAGGTAGGGAATTCTCGACGACATAGCACATAGGCCAATTATTCGAGATTTTACGGTATCATACCCGTAGCTGACTCTTCAAGTTGGATTGCGAAGCCCAAGTAAAACTCGTGCGGCGTTATCCCATCCTCTTTCCTGATTGTCCAAACTGCCCAGCCCCAATTGGATAACATTACTGTTTGCCAGCACTTGGCCTTTCCCTTCCATTCCTCGTGGTTCATCCTTGTTACCTAACGTACCTGTAAATATTGCCAACGCAGGATCTTCGTGGCAAAACAAAACCATGTTATCGGATTCGCCTCCCTCGTAATCAGCGTATGATACCAGCCTCTGGATTCCATAATTTGTAGCGGGCATTCCCACACATTTTCGACTCGGTTATCTTCAGTACTCGAGTACCCCGCTACCATGACCTAGGCTTAGCAGTGATAACCAGGTCAGCACCTCAGACGTAGATCACCGGCAATATTGCAGTTGCTCTACAGGCAAATGGCTATTTTCCAAGAAGTGCTATTATTACTGAAACGAGAGACGCCCCCTGTTTTTCACCGCCTTGGGTATTATGGATACGGTAGTGGATAATGGAGTTCACTCACAGCTGGAGAAGGGCAAAAGTGTGTTGTGAGGCCTTGTGAGTGTTCCCGCCCCGCCCACTCAATCTCCCCCAAATCGACCCCCACCACACCCCGTTTGCACCTTGTGTATCGGCAGCAAGTGCCACACCTCTGCAGGCTCTACCCATGGCACAGCACAAGTCTCGCCCAGGGATGGCAAGCACATCAAGCCCTATGAGTAAATTGGCCGAAACCCCTACATACCTCGAAACCCAAAGCAGCATAGCTGAGTCCTTCATGCTGCCGGGCTAGACTGGAAAGTTCTTCCGCCTATGGTACCTCGTACATACAGTACGGTACCTGATTCTGTGAAGATAGCGACAATTCTTTTTGATCTGAGTCACCACCACCACCAACCACAGCGCCGCATCCTCGCAGCCATCGAGAAGTTTGTCAAAACCGAGTTTCATTTTTACGGCTAACTAGCCCAAGCAGTACTCGAGTAATTTCAAATGGTTTCCAAATATGTTGACGAATAGTCTCTCATTGGGTCCTTAGATGATTCAGGATCCAAAGTTAACCGCGATGCTAACCGGGCAGCAAACCTTATTCCCGGCAATACTTTTCGCATATGGTATGCAAAATGTGGACAGGGCTACTATCGTTGGTACAATAGGCAGAAAAGGGAAAAAAACAGAATTATTCCTTAGTTTGTTTATAGGAAATTCTAGAATTGACAGTTATGACCATTATTTCCTCTATTGTTTAAGACGCCGTCACTGTTCATCACTCGTTTAAGTTTGCTGGGCCAAAGGTGAGGTACTCGAGTGTAGCAAGTTACCATATGATACGATGCGGTGATTTTACATAGCATAGGGCACTATACAATATAACACAGTTCAGTATCTTAACTTTCCATTACCCTGTGAGAAGCTAGTGGCTGGCCTAATATAAAAAACAGTTTTGATCTTAATGATGATGTTTGGGGGGGGGGGGGTTACAAGTGACCTGTTGAGAATTGACCCTTTTTAGAAGTTGGTCTTGAAAAGAAGAAAAGGAGAAGAGGCAAAGGAAAGCAAAGCACTATGTGGGAAAGCAAACACAGGGAAATCATATGGGCGCAGGAATGCGTACGCGGAACATCTGTACACATTCCAGGAACAAGAGCAAGCAACATAACACAGCATAAAGATCAAGCAAGCATAGAAATCAACCAAACAATTAAGCAGAGTACCTTTAGATATATGATATATTGTAACATGACCAGTAGCAGTGGAGAAGAAAACCAAATTCGAGTTTCCAGCAAACAATTAGCCCCTGGTAGGCGAATGAGAACCTCCTGGACCCAACTCGGCTCCACGTTGCTCCCCTCCCAGATGCAATACTCGCTACCGAAACCTCATAATTGAATTCTTTGTCCAACCGTCCTCCAATCTCTGGAAGCCGGTCATCTATAATCCAGTTCTTGAGAGGTGACTCGATTTATTAGCACATCATACCACCTGAACTCATGTAGTGAAAGGCAATATAACCAGGCATCAACTGTTATGGTTCTAGATACCTTTTCCGGTGTTGTGCCTTATGGCTGCAATTTACGACATGGTATCGATTGAGTACTGTACTGTAACGTCATGAATTATTGAAACACTACCGTCCCAAGGCAAGGCAATAATTTCATACGGAGTTCGGGAGATCATATTTGTCCCTCATGCTCGGGGAGAGAAAAAGGTTGCAGTAGGTAAAAGGAGATCCGGGGGTGGGGGGACGGGATTTCTCATCTGGCTTATAAATTGATATCACCCACCAGGGTGACTCATTTAATCACTCTTTTTCAAATCAAGGTGGAATACCAGGCATAGAAAACTTGATACGCATCTAACCACTATATGGATACCGACCGCTTGGGCCGGGTACTCGTGACCAAGGAATTAGAGAACTCGATATCAGATGTTAGATCCAGTCAGGATATGCAACCTTAGGAGGGCATGTTGGAGGCTAAATTGAATGCGGACGGATTGGAGAAAGTACACCAGGGCTGAGCGCTGCTCTCCCGAATGGCACGCTATGCGGGCGAGTGCCGTCTATGAGGATGCAGAAGGGATTGGGTATAGAGCAAGTCTCTGGAGTCAATATAGTGGGTGTAGAATTTGAGTTACTTCACTCGAACTTCACTTACGAGCTCACGCTTGGAGGACAGTTTAAAAAAGGAGGATCTTCATTAAAGACGCATCTATAGTGGGAACCGATTGTTGAACGTAGATCGTTCTGGACTGCTCACCATTTGCATATATTCCCATGCACGTTGGATTGGGAACATAACCACTAGGACCTGTTACATATTACACCTTTGAAAGCTGTCTCACGACCACTAACCTCATACCAACCTCCGACACCAACCCTGCATATCTAATGCAACAGCATCAAACACTCATCAATCGACAATGAAACATGAACCATCACGATAACCGAACAAGCAGCATCTGCGGTTATGTACTCAACATTCGGCAGGCCGATTAACGACTCCCTCGGTGCTTGTGTTTTCACCACGGATCGAATTCGGCTGAGTTGTAGGAAAGGACGACTATGTGGAAGAAACTGAACTGAGATATGGCATGCGCAGGAAGTTTGCCGTGGAGGAAAGGTTTCGTCTCTAGGAGGATATAAGAAAGCCTGTTCTTCCCTTTGTTTGTTTATCATTAGTCTATCATAGCATTCACTTTTTATTCACTTGGTCACCTATTCCTTTGTCGAAAGTCATTCATTACCGCATACGATTTCATTACCCTTTTCTTTAATAACTTTTCTCTATCTAAATTGTTCGTACCAATAAAAGTTCCGCACTTCCAGCTCACTAGAAATTCTGTTCGCTGCGCATAACCCTATAGTATTGAATACCGATCACCATTGTGCATCACTGAGCAGCTAGCTGACATGTCGCTTAGCAGGGGCCGAGGGAATACCTATACTGTATATTTTTTCCTTTATATCTAAACAGCGGTCGCGTTTACACATTAGGGGGGGGGGATGGGAAACAAAGGGTTGTAGGGAGGGTACCTGAACAATCAAAAACAAAAAAAACAATAAAGCAAATAATATGATGGAAACTCCAGGTTACAATGGTTTATCTCAATATAATAGAAATAACTATCCTATAACACCGAGCTCTAGACTATAAATGGAGGCGCAGAAGCCCTGGCTTAAATTTGTGAGAAAAATCCGGACAAGAGGTTGGGCAGGTATGTGATGTATATCTGCATTCCTATTGCGTATAATCCCCCACCAAGAAAATATAATAAGCCCTGTTACTATGGTGGACTCACCCCGGAAGGTGGGGTAATGTCGCGATTTTCTGATGGGAGCGCTTTAGGTCGCAGAAGAAGGCTGTGCGGGGGTGAGAGGGGGGCGGTAGTGGTAGCGATAAACACGTTCATGGAGCCATTGAGATTATTGCGGGAATGGTATATAGGTAATCAGTAAGGTATTCGAAGGTGGTAGGGTGGGCGGGGGCCTCTCGAGCTTAGGCCGTTCTGTGAGTGGCAGGTGTTGGGGGCTGTAGTGGAGCTACAGCTCAGGCGTGGTCTCTCTAGCAGCGGCTCTGGGTGGTGTTTTGCCGTTCAGATTTGCCTTGTTAGGGCTAACCTCTTCGCCTTCGAGTAGCAATCTCACTCCCTCATGCCCATTATGAGCGGCCGACTGGAGTGGTGTTTGCCCTTCATTATCTAGTTTGTCGGGGGTGACGTCGTCCCGTCCAAGTAGCAATTTGACCACTGGCTCGCGCCCCCTAGCAGCAGCCTCCCAGAGTGGTGTACGGCCGGACTGATCTGGCTTGTCGGGGTCGACGTCGTTCCGGCTTAGGAATAATTTCACGATTTTCTCGTGCCCCTCCCTAGCAGCCCACCAGAGTGGTGTTTGGTGGCGGTGATCTGGTTTGTCAGGGGTAAGGTCGTCCCGTCCGAGTAGCAATTTGACCACTGGCTCGCGTCCCCTGGCAGCAGCCTCCCAGAGTGGAGTACGGCCGGACCGATCTGGCTTATCGGGGTCGACGTCGTTCCGGCTGAGGAGTAATTTCACGATTTCCTCGTGCCCCGCACTAGCAGCCGCCCAGAGTGGTGTATGGCCGGCCTGATCCGGCTTGTTGGGGTTGACGTCGTTCCGCTCAAGGAGCAGTTTCACCACTCGCTCGTGCCCCCGCCTAGCAGCCCCCCAGAGTGGTGTACGGCCGAATTGATTTAGCTTGTCAGGGTTCACATCGTCCCGTCTAAGGAATAATTTCACGATTTCCTCGTGCCCTCGCCTAGCAGCCTCCCAGAGTGGTGTACTGCCGGAGTGATTTGGCTTGTCGGGGTTGGCGTCGCCCCGCGTAAGGAATAGTTTTACCATTCCCTCATGCCCCTCTCTAGCCGCCTCCCAGAGCAGTGTGCTGCCGTACCGACCTGGCCTGTCGGGGTTGACGTCGTCCCGCCCAAGGAGTAATTCCACCACTCCCTCATGCCCCTTCTTAGTAGCCCACCAGAGTGGTGTTCGGTCGTCATCATCTGGCTTCTCCGGGTTGACGTCGTTCCGCCTCAGGAGTAGTTTGGCGACTTCCACATGCCCCTTCCTAGCAGCCTCCCAGAGTGGTGTACTGCCGAACCGATCTGGGCTGTCGGGGTTGATGTCGTCCCGCCTGAGGAATAATTTCACGATTTCCTCGTGCCCCCACCTAACAGCCGCCCAGAGCGGTGTACGGCCAAGCCGATCTAGCTTGTTGGGGTTGACATCGCTCCGCCCAAGGAGTAGCTTCACCACTCCCTCACGCCCGTTCCTAGCAGCCCGCCAAAGTGGTGTTCGGTCCTCATTATCTGGCTTGTCGGGGTTGACATCTGTGCGCCTAAGGAATAATTTCACGGTTTCCTTGTGCCCCCGGCTAGCAGCCTCCCAGAGTGGTGTACAGCCGGAGTGATCTGGCTTATCGGGGCTGATGTCGTTCCACCCAAGGAGTAGTCTCACGATTTCCTCGTACCCCCGACTAGCGGCCCACCAGAGTGCCGTACAACCGTACCCATCTGGCCTGTTGGGGTTGACGTCGTTCCGCCCAAGGAGTAGTCTCACCTCTTCTTCGTGCCCATTGTTAACAGCCCACAAGAGTGGTGTTCGGTCGCAAATATCATCTCGGTTGTCGGGGTTGATGTCGTCCCGCCTGAGGAATAATTTCACGATTTCCTCGTGCCCCCACCTAGCAGCCTCCCAGAGTGGTGTACGGCCGGACCGATCTGGTTTGTCGGGGTTGATGTCGTCGCATCCGAGAAGTAACTTCGTTGTCCCCTCGTGCCCATGGCGAGCAGCCAACAACAGTGGTGTTCGACCGTTCTCACCTACCTTGTTAGGGTCGACATCGTTCCGACCTAGCAGTATTTTCACCACCGCCTCGTGCCCACCCCCAGCAGCCCACGCGAGGGGTGTATATCCCATAGTTGTTTTGGCTGATATCACAACCTCCCACCTCTACCAAATCAGCTATAATCCCCATAATCCCAAAGATAATACGCAGTGTAAACCATTGAACAGAGCAGGGAAAGTCTACCAAAATCAATCCGGGAAACAGCCGATTTCTATGCTTCCGAGAGGATTTTATTGTAGTGATTCCGTGCAATCCGAAATATCACTTTTTGCGTTGATTCCCCAATGCAGGGAGGGGCGGTGTGTGTTCGAGGTCAAAAGAAGTACATAGGATGGCGAGAAGGGAGCACATTGGAGATCGGGAGAGAGACTGGTTGAGAGAGCTTTGATAACTTAAGTAGGTTCCCTTAATGGTTCAGCGAGCTGACCCAAAAAGCTCGAGATGAGACTTGAAGCAGTCGTGGATGGTGGGGGATAGCAGATCAACCAGACATACCGGTAGTCTAAGCCTCCTTATTCCCCCCAACAAGTTCTTGGCAATATGGTGGCAATATCCCTCTTGAAGCGATCCCGGTGTTGTGGCCGTTGAGATTCGGGGGTCTACTGGTGTCCGGGTCGGGGCACAACTCAGGGGAGTTCAAGCGCCGCCCCGCAAAAGTGCCTCCCAAGCCTGAATTTCCCCAACCTGGCTCATTCGTCCGAAGCCGTGGCGTCATAATTATCCCACACTCCAAATCATTGCGTTGAGCTTTTATCCCCGGTGGCCGTTTGCGGCTTCTTGCAGGATATCATTGATATTAGGCGAGAACAGCAGGAACCAGGTGTATTCATACCATATCTGTCAGTGGATGCTCGAGATATTGCAAAGTACCGGTAGCTGACAGAACGTCGTGGCCCCTGCCCTCATTTCAGAAGTACCGGTATCTTCCGGAATCTCCAAAATGCCCGCTTCCAGACCACCATACCGTATTATCTCAAGTTATACATTATTTTGCCAAGACCGGGCGTTGCTTAAGTTGGGTGGTGCCCGGAGCCTGAAATAGGTCCCTTATTTGCCCCAGTAAACATAATAACAAAGGGGTGGATTGT
>Ga0307509_10000330_pt1 | contig 78146 bp, 49 predicted proteins | sample 10_EM_MG_FD_202245 | JGI IMG/M metagenome (GOLD analysis project Ga0307509, IMG submission 202245) | Populus trichocarpa ectomycorrhiza microbial communities from riparian zone in the Pacific Northwest, United States - 10_EM | ecosystem: Host-associated > Plants > Roots > Unclassified | place...
ACGTCATCGCCGTCGCCGACGCCATGGCGTATGCCCACGACCACGGGATCATTCATCGCGATCTGAAACCCGCGAATGTGATCGTCGGCGACTTCGGCGAGACGATCGTCATCGACTGGGGGCTCGCCAAGAACGTCGCCGAGGCAGAAGAGTTGGTCATCGAGCGCAACGGTGCCGCAAGCCGAGGCGATCAGCTCACCGCCACCGGCTCGGTGATGGGAACACCGGCCTACATGGCGCCTGAGCAAGCGCGGGGCCAGCCCGTTGCCCAGCGCGCCGATGTGTACGCCATGGGCGTCATGCTCTGGGAGTTGTGCTCGCTCGATCGGATCCCGCCCAGCGAGTCGAGCCTCCGCCACAGGCTGCTACGCCGTGCCGGCATCGACCGCGACCTCATCACGATCATCGACAAGGCCCTCGCATGGAACCCGAGCCAGCGGTACCCGCACGCCGGGGCCCTCGCCGCAGACCTCAAGGCGTTCAAGTCCGGTGCACGGATCATGGCGCGCGACTACTCGCTGCTGGCCATGCTCGCGCACTGGACGCGGCGCCATCGTGCGCTTGCGCTGTCGGCGCTCGCCTTCGTCGCTCTGCTCATCGCCAGCGCAGCCGCGCTGGCCGTCCTGTACCGCAGCGGCCTCGAGACCCGCATGGCGCAGAAAGCGGCAGAGCTGGGCATGGTGCAGGGCGAGATCGAACAGGGTCGACAAGCCCTGCTCCACGATGACACCGCAGAAGCATTGGTCCATCTGACCTACGCGTACCAGCACGGCGATCACTCGACAGGTGTGGCCTTCATGCTGGCGCGTGCACTGCAATCGCGCGGAGCCGAGCGGGCGCGGTTTGCCAGCCGTTCGGGCCAGATGTGGTCGGCGTCCTTTTCTCCCAACGGTGCGCGCATCGTCACCACGGACGACGAGGGTGCGCAAATCTGGGACGCGCAAACCCATCAGCTGGTGCTCACCCTCCGGCCCGGAAATACCGTATACGACGCCATCTACAGCGCAGACGGCAAGCGTGTCGTCACGGCAGGCGCCGATAGCAGAGTCAGGGTCTGGGACGCAGACACAGGCGGCCAGCTGCTCACGCTTAGCCCGAAGCCGGACGATACAAGACGGTTGATGTTCTGGCGCGTCACGGTGTCGGCCGACGGTCACCTCATTGCCGCGATTGACAATATAGGAACAACGGCGCATGTCTGGAACGCTGACACTGGCACCCTGCTTGCGGACTTGCCGAGCGACGGATTCAGTGATCCCTCGCTCGGCTTCAGCCCGGACGGTCGCTGGCTTGTCACGAGCAGCGGTGGTGAGGCCCGCGTGTTCGACACCCGCACGTGGGTACTAGCCGTCACGCTCGCTGCGTCACGGGTTCGCACGCTTGGATTCGATCCCTCGGGGCCTCGGCTCGCAACCGGGACGCTGGGAGGCGATGTGTCGGTTTGGGCTGTCCCGAGCGGTGAGCGAGTTCGGCACATGCGGGAGAGCGGAGAGCCTATTGACGCTCTCGCGTTTTCGCCCAATGGAGCGCTCATCGTCACGGCCAGCCGTGAGGGCTCGCAGCAAGTCTGGAGCTCGGCATCCGGCGGGCTGCAGAGCCAGATCAACTACGCTCACGGCAGGATCTCGTTCGTCGAATTCAGTGCAAGCTCTGAGCTCGTGCTCGCCGCAGGTACGAACGGGGTCGTCATCGCCGATGCCGCACTCGGCATGCCGGTTGCGTTGCTCGATGGGCCTCGCAACGGTGTCCACACCGCGCACTTCGACCCGAGCTCCCAGCGTGTCGTGGGGGCGGGTCGGGACGGTACGGCGCGGCTCTGGGACGCGGCCTCGCCCTACCGACGGTTTAGATCTCCGCAGATTAGTGACGACTGCGGCCTCGTCACGACCCCGGAGCCGGACCGGCGTTTCGTAGCTGTCGGCTGCCGAAAGCGCCCCACCAGTATCTGGGATACTGCAAAGGGACTACTGATCGCCGAACTGCCAAGCGCAACAGAAGCCGGCGGTGACTTTCTATCGGAGGCGTTTCCAGCGGTGTCAGTCGATGGACAACGCGCGGCGATCGCCCGCGGAAACACCGTTTCGATATACGCGCTGCCGAGTAGCCAGCTCGTTCGCACAGTTAGCAATTCCGCTGCGGTCAATGTGGTGGCGTTCGCGCCTGCCGGGCACGACCTCGTCACCGGGGGAGTCGACGGTTCGCTGATCATCACACGTGACGACTTCGAGCCGACAGTGATGCCGATGTCGGCTGGCGGTATCGATGCGGCGACGTTTCTGCCTGATGGTCGGGTGCTGGTGGCGGATGCGAACCGCCGGCTGCGGCTCATCGACGCTGCTCGCAGTGCTGTCATCGCGGAGCTTGCGATTCCGTACCGGATGGTGTCGCTGCGGCCGTCGAGGGATGGCCGTCGATTGATCATGATCCCGAGGTTCGCTGACAGGACAGCCCCACCGGTGCTGTGGGATGTCGAGCATCGTCAACTTGTCGCCGAGCTCAACGGCCATATTGGACGAGTGTTCGCGGCGCGCTTCGTCGCAGATAGTGAGATCCTGACTGCCGGCGTTGATGGCTCGGTGCGGCGATGGGACGCGGCCACCGGTCAGCTCCGTCAGGTCTATCGCGGAAGCTCACGCTTCTTGTCTGACGCGACCGTTGACCCCAGCGGAAGAGTGGTACTAGCGACGGGCGGTGACGGCGTGCTGCGGTTCTGGGACGCTTCCAGCGCGCGCCTTCTCTGGGCCTTGCCAGTACACAAGACTTTCGCGATCGCGCTCCACTTCGAGGGCGACGACATCGTGACCCGCGGCTTCGGTGGCGATGTCGCGCGCTGGCGGGTGCCGAAACCCGAGGAAGTCATCGCGACGTGCGCGGCGTGCAATGTCACGCCGCAGCGCGACGCGGCAACCACACCACAATAAGATAGGAAGCTCGCTCGTATTGACGAGTTGGAGTGGCCGCCGCGGTCACGGCGCTCCAGGCATCTGGGACCAGCTTAGCAACTCGCCGCTCGTCGAGAACTGGCCGCTGTGGGCGGTTGCTCGCGGGCTCAGCGGTTGGGCCCGCGAGCGGTCGTCCATGCCGGGCCCGATGAAGCCAACGTACCAGGCAGTTCAGTGGTTAACGCCCAGCGCGAACGGCGATCCCGTGCTCGAGACCATGCCGAGCAGGCCGCCGCTGTAGACAAAGTTGCCGGCGGCGTCGCCGGCGCTCTGCACGACGCCGAGCACGGGCATATCCAATGCCAGCGCCCCGCTTGCATTGCCGAGGTTGAACGCGGTGCCGGCGACCGTCGCGGCGGTCTGTTCGCCGGTGCTGGAGGCGAGCAAGAAATGACCATCGGCGGTACCCGCGCCGAACGGCTGCTGCGGGGCATAGAGGCGCAGGCCGTAGCTGGTGGCGGATTCGCGGATCAGGAACACCGGCACGGTGACCGCGCCGACCTGCCCGAAGATCGCCGAGCCGGTCAGGGTGCCGCCGATTGTGGTCGCACCGCCGGTAGGCGAGGTGGTCATCACATCGAACGCGTTGCGCGCGCTGTTGTAGGTCAGGTAGCCCTTGGCGGTCGACGTGCACGCCGCGTCGTAGATCAGGAAGCTGCCGGTGCTCGGATCCTGGCAATTCTGGAATGTCCCCGCGTTGCGGATGCGGGCGGCGGCCGCGTAGGCATGAGCGCCATCGGCGGTGTGGCTGATGCCGACGACATTGGAGATACTCGCCACCGCATTGAACACCGTCGGCGACGCGGCATTCTGGAACGTGGTCGCGAACGCCACGAGCGGCACGAAGCCGGTGCCCGCCAGCGCTGCGACGCCGCCTTGCATCACGCCATTGGCGCCGAGCACGAACGTCGCGCCGTTCTCGCCGCTCGCGTACGTGCAGTTGCCGAGCGGCAGCAAGACCCCGGTGCGCTGGGTGCCCACGGTGCGCTGCACGCTCGCGTCGATCGTCACCGTGTAGGCCAGGGTGGCCGGATCGAGCGCGATGCCGAGCTCCTCGCCGTCGAGGTCGCCGCCTTTGTAGTGCGTCGCGCTGCCGGGCAGGTTCGCACAGGCCCGCGGATCGCCCGCTTCGGTCACGCACCGGTAGTTGACCGCCGCGTCCATGCTGCCGCTGCCCTTGAACTTCGGCCATGCGGGATACAGGCAGAGCGGCCGGGTCCGGCCATACGTCGCCGCAACGGTATCGACCACGATACCGGTGGACGGCGCTCGGCCGCGCTCGACCCAGTCCTCGAGGGCCGCGAGCGAATCCCAGCTGGGGAGGAACACGCCGGTGCCGTGGCCCATGCCCGGCACGGTGTAGAACCGCACGGACTGGTCGACCGCGGCCTGGCCGACCGTGGCGATCACGCGGTGGTAGTAGTCGATCGTCGAGTTGTTGCTGATGACCTCGTCGGCCAGGCCGTGTAGCAGGATCAGTCGCCCGCCATGCGCAAAGAACGGCATCAGGTCGGGATCCGTCGCGTCGAGGAGCTGCGACACCTCGGTCACGCGCGCGGTGTAGTCGCCGGGCGCGAGCGGATCGAGCGAGAGCGAGTCGAAGCTCGGATCGCGGGTGACGAAGTACTTGGCCCACTGGTCGCCCGTGACGTACATGTTGGCGTCGGCGGTCGTGGCCGGATTGCCCGGGATGCGGCGCGTGCCCAGGTCGCGCGTGGTGAACGGGCCCGCCACCAGCGCGCCCTCGAGCAGGTTGTAGCCTCCGGCGCGGCGCACGCCATGAGCCAGTGCGTAGCTCGTGAAGTCGAGCGGCGACTCGATCGCGAGGATGGTGGCCAGCTGTGGATCGGACAGGCAGGTGTCGCCGGTGTCGGCGCCGCCAGCGCAGCGCAGCGACGCGACGATCTGCGCGTTGAGCTGGCGGCAGCTCTCGACGTTGCTCACGATCCCGTCGGTGGCGCCGTCGAGCGCGTCGCACGCGGTCCGCACGGTGTTCTGCACCCGCAGCGTCTTGGCGAGGTTGACCCAGCCGGCGCCGCCGTTGGCGTACAGGGCACGCCCCACCGCCAGGTTCGACAGCCGCGTCCCGCTGTAGTTGAGGGCGGGCTCGTTGGCGATCACGCCGTCGTAGTCGGCCGGCCAGCGCTGGATGTGCAGCAGGGCATCGCGCCCACCGGTCGAGGTGCCGAGGAAATAGGCGTGGACTGGCGCGCTGCCGTAGAACGCCTGGACCAGCAGCATCGCCACGTCGTGCGTCTTCTTCAGTGACTGGCCGCCGTAGTTGGCCAGCGCCTCGTCGTTGGTGGCGAACGTGCCGTCGACGATGCTGCCGCTCTGGTGCCCCGCGTCGTCGCCGAACGTCGCGTAGCCGAGCGCCAGCGGCGGGGGCTGATCGATCCGGCCGAACCGCACCGGCTCGGTCCCGTCGATCAAGGTGCCGTCGAAGCCGCCACCGCCGAAGTGAATGACCTTGCGATTCCACAGCTGGGGCAGATTGACCGCGATCTGGATCACCGGGGCCTGCGGGTCGATCGGCCGGATGATGCCGCGCACGCGGCAGTAGTCGCCCAGCGTATTGCCCGCGTCATTAGCTGCGACGGCGGTCGCCTCCGTGATGTTGGCGCCCTGCGTCAACAGGCTGATCTGTGCAGCCGTGAAGCTTGTTCCCGCGAGGTCGGCGCATGCCAGCACCGGGGTTGCTGGTCCGCTTGGCGGCGCCGCGTCCGGTGCGATTGCGTCCGGTGCGATTGCGTCCGGCGTCGTCGCGTCCGGCGTCATCGCGTCCCGCGTCGTCGCGTCCGGCGTCATCGCGTCGGGCGGTGCAATCGCGTCCGGCGGGTTTGTCGACGCCTTGAGGCCGTCCCCTCCACCGCAGCCAGCGAGCACGACCGCGAGCCCGAGGGTGCACCCGATCGCGCCGGACGGCGAGCGGCGCAGGTCCCGAGCCGATGAGTACTGCATGCCGGGCAGTGTGCATCACAGCCAGGTGGTCGACTACACATTGCCGGGTTGAATCGACGCCGCACCGCGGCGAACAACCGCTTACCAGCCGATCGCCACCAGCATGTACTGCGGATTGGCGTGCGCAATGAACGTCGAGTACCCGCCGACGTCGTCATAGGGAAACCCATACGCCTTGGCGCCGATCGCGTGGCGGTGCCAGAACGCCGCGTAGGCGTTGTACGGCGCGGCCTGGTAGAACGTCGCGCTGTTGGTCCACAGCGACTGATCGAGCAGGCGCCCGTTGGCCGCGAACGTGCCCGCGCGATTGCCGACATGGCGATAGATCGCCGCGGACAGATCGGGGAACGCGCTGAGCCCGTCGCCATTGGGTCCCGGCTTCGGCACCGTGATCCCGTTGGCCGCCCACAGCTGGTCGACGAACGAGTTGTAGTACGTCGCGTGCGCGCCGCCGGCGTTGAACCCACCCGCGCCCGGCTCGACGATGCGGAACGGCGCGAACGGCGGTTGCGCGAGCGCCTTGAACTCGGCCGGAACCTCGTTGATGAAGCTCTGGAACGTCACCGCGCGGTCTTCGGCGAACGTCGCGTAGCTCTCGCCGACCGTCGCTTCGAAGCCGTCTGCGGCGTGCAGGCGCATCGCGATCTTCAAGCCGAACGCATCGACGCGCGTCGTGTTGCCGTTGTACTGCGCCGGGCCGATCGTGTGCTCGATGAAGTCGAAGTACTTGTTCTGCGTCGGCTCGGTGGAGCAGGTCTCCCCGGTCGGACACAGGAAGAAGTACATGCGTCCGGCCGAGTTCGCCGGCATGTCGTAGGTCGACTGCGCCGCGATCGAATGGGTCTCGTTGATCGCCCCGGACTTGAAGCTCCAGAACACCTGGCTATCGCTGAACCTGCCATTGGTGCGATTGAGGAACTTGAAGGTCATGACGTTGCGCGCGGCCGGGATGTTGGTGGTGTCCCAGAATCCCGCCGGGGCGTCGTCGGGCGGCGGGGGTGGCGGGGGCGGGCCGCCACCGCCGCCAGGGCCGGCGATCTGCATGACGAACGTCTCCCACGTGCTCGCCGTCACCCGATCGGCGATCACGCCGGCGCCGCCGCCGTTGAGCGCGCACAGGTAGAGGCCCTTGACCGCCGTCTGTAGCTGGATCTGATCACCGTTGTTGATCGCACCGCCACCGACGCGGTGCACGACGAAGGTTTCCCAGGTGCTCGCCGCCGGCCGATTGGCGTGCACGGCGCCGCCGCCGCCGTCCTCCGCCGCCAGAAAGCTGCCGTTGGACGCTGTCAGCTGCACCGCGTCGCCATCCTGCAGCGCTCCGCCGTTGACGTCGAACAGCGTGAAGGTCTCGGACGTGCCGGCGGTGGCCGGGATCGCGTTGACGTCGCCGCCACCGCCGCCGACGGCGGACAGGAAGTCGCCGTCCACGACGGTCTTCAGATGGACCGCGTAGGGGGTCGCGGTGATCGACGCGGTGATCTCACTTTCGGATACATTATCGACGCAACCCACCGCAGCGGTGATGCAGCCGAGCGCGAGCGAGGTCGGCATCACATTCGATACAAGCCAGCGGTTCCATGCAGTCATGAGATCTCCTCGTGTTGGCAAGCTGACACGCGCAATGCAGTCAACCGAGACAGCGATGCTGTAGCGCAGCATTTTGTAGACTCGGTATTCGTCGGAGATGCACATATCCGACGAATGCACTGCTGCTGAGGTGCAGTGCGCACTGGTTCGTACGCTTCTGCGGCGCGCGCAGGAAGTCAGATTCGGTGTGCAGGCGACGGTTGTCGTAAGAAACGTCAAGCCTGCGGAAGAATCATCATTCGTGGGCCTGGCTGTCGTGCAAGTGTGCTGCACATAGGCAATCAACTCGCAGGTGCTGCGTTCGCGAGGGCTATGCTCGCTTCACCGGGGTGCAGCGGCGGCAGTTCGCTATGAAGAAATCGCCGAGCTGATGACGTGCGTGTATCTGACGGAGCGGAATCGGGTACCGTTCGCGTTTGTCTGCGTTACGCGGTCACAGGCGTAGCGAGAAGCTCAAGCTCCACTTTTCCGCATGCATTACCCGAGTCACCTCCACCGCGGACGTGGTCGAGTTGCGCATAGCTGATCGCATGGAGCGTCTCGCGTCGGAGCACCAGCTTGCGAATTGGCTTCTTCATTCTCGGAATCATAACGGAACCGTCACACCTTGCGAACTACCGCCGTTCGCTCCTGGTGGTGTACAGGAGGGTTGATCGACCCAGCTCTGGGTCTGTTCGTCGAATCGAAGTGGCAGACAGCTGGCCAAATTCTCGAGTACTGTTGCTGGGATCGGCCGTATGGCCCAGCGCGACATATCGCCCGCGAAGCCGCGGGTTACGATATCTTGGCCCTCGAAGTGGATCCCAATCACAAAGGGGCGGTGTGCCTGTAACCTCCAGAGCTGGCGACCCGTGGCCAAGTCCCAGAACCGGAGCAATCCGTCGCCACTACCGGTCACCATCATCGCGCCGTCGGGACTTAACGCCGCGTCGAACACCTGGCGGGTGTCGCTGGTGAACGTCCGACGAAGCTTGCCGGTCGTACCGTCCCACAGCCGCGCTGCGCCATCGTTTCCCGCTGTGAGGATGTCGCTGTCTCCTTTAACAAAGCGCGCTGAAAAAACGCGGCCCAGGTGACCCTCGAGCACGCGGATGATCCCGTAGTGCTCGACGTCCCACAGGACGGGCGGAGCTGGCTTGGCTCGGACCGGGATGGTGATGAGGCGCTCACCGTCGCGGGAGGGCCGCAGTAACCTCACCCGCGTGGGGGCCGCGAGATCAGCCAACATCGCACATTGGGTGGGGTCATAGACGCGAAGTCGGTTACGTGTATCGGTCGAGACCACGCGGCCGTCCGGAAGGAACCCAACGGCGTCGATCCCGCCACTGGCCAAGGGCAACGCGATCGGCTCGCGGGCGTCGACCGTGACCAGTACCGCGCCATCGATGCTTCCGCTAGCGAGGGCATTCCCGGTAACCGCAAATGCCACGGCGTTGACGGCCGCGGGGTGAGCGATCGTGCGGATCAGCTTGCCATCCGGGAGCGAGTAGACCTCGACCGTGTTGCCGCGGGCGATCGCCGCACGGTCCCCCGCGACGGACACCGCCGGGAACGCGGAGTAGTAGTCGCCGTCCACGGTGGAGACCGCCGGCAGCTCGGCGAGCAGTCGGTCCTGGGCTGTGTCCCAGACCTGGGTGCCATGGTTCCGGCAGCTGAACGCGATGAACCGGCGATCTGGCTCAAGGCTCTCGACGGTTTCGCAGTCATCGCCGATCGGCGTCGATCCCCACCGACGATACTGTGAGGTTGCATCCCACACCCGCGCGGTACCGTCCCAGGACGCGCCGACGACCCGGTGTGAGCTGGGATCGAAGTGCGCGGTCCTGACGGAGTTGCGGGGACCTTGGAGCATCGCGACCGGCATTCCCAGCGCTGCGTCCGAGACGACCACGGTTCCGCTGGTACCGGCGGAGACTACGAGCTTGGATGCGAGGTCGAACTCGATCGAGAGAATCTTGACTCGCAGGTGGTTGAACTGGCTCTGCAGCGCGCCGGACCCGGTATTCCAGACCTGCTCCGCGCCGTCGCGACTCGCGGTGACGAGTAGCTTGCCGTTGGGAGCGAATGCGACCCGATCGATCGGCTCGCCAAGCTCGCGCAGGTGCCGAATCCGCTCACCGCTCGGGATCGCCCAAATGGCAGCGTCACCTCCGAAGGTTCCGGTGGCGAGTCGTGGCCCGGTGGGATCGAAGCTCAGGGTGCGTATGTTTGGTCCAGCGATCGTCAGCGCTCGGACCCAGGTGCTGGTGTCGAATACTCGCGCATCGTCGCCACCATTGGTTGCCAGCCACCGGCCATCCGCGCTGAATTCCATCGACGAATATTCCGATCCATCGTTGGGCAAGTCCGCGACCTGGGCCGCCGTGCGTGCGTTCCAGACCTGCGCGGCCTTCCCCATGATGTCCATCGCGGCGACGAGCGCGCCGTCAGGCGAGATCGCAGCTAGGAAGTAGCTCCGGGGCTTCTCGTCGTGCGGCCGGAGCGTGCGCAACAGTGCTCCGCTGGTCGCATCCCAGATCCTCACAGCAGCGTCGGCACCTGCTGTGACGAGCCACGCGCCATCTGCGCTGTACACCGCGTGATAAACGATGTCGCCGTGGGGCAGCGTGAACAGCAGCTGATGGGTCCGCGCGTCCCAGATCTGGGCGTTCTGGTCGTCGGTCGTGACGATCTGCTGGCCGCTGGGTGAAAACGCCGCCCACCACATCTTTCCAGATGTGCTTGTGAACCGCGCACGCTCCGTGAGCTGCGGCAGTAGCGCACGCGTCAGCATGAACGTGGTGCCCAGCGAGTGATCGCCGCGCCGGTAGGCTTGGGCGAGGTGGTGCTGCGCATCTGCCGATTCGTCGTGGAGCAGCGCCGCTCGACCTTGCTCGGCCTCGGCCTGGGTGACGCCCATCTCCGCGACCCGCGCTTGCATCACGGCGCGATACTGGACTCCCGCCAGCACCGCAGCGGCGGCAACGGCGACGAGCGCGCGGCGGGCCCAGTGCGAGCGCCGCACGTGCTGCTTGCTCGCCGCGAGGAACGAGCGCTCGAGTCCGCTGAGCACGCCCTCGGGGGCGTGGCGCGACCATTGCTCGAGCTTCGAGAACACCTCGCCCCGCGGCAGTAGCCCCGCCGGCCTGGCCTGCTCGTCCCATTGCTGGGCCGAGAGCCTGAGCTGCTCGCGCGGGTGCGACCTCAACGCGGTGCGCAACGCCGCGGCGAGATCGAGCGCGCTGGCGAACCGGTCCTCGGGCCGCTTGGCCATGGCGCGCTGAAACCACCGGTCGATCTCCGGCGCGAAGTTGCCTCCGAGCGGCGGAATCGGAGCGTTGCAATGCAGCTCGGCGTAGTCGTCGATGGTGCCGGTGGTGAACGGCTGTCGACCGGTCAACGCCTCGTAGGCGACCACCGCGAGCGCGTAGAGATCGGCCGACGGCCCCACCGTCACCGGATCGGTCCACTGCTCGGGCGACATGTAGGGCGGGCTACCGATGGTAGCGTCGGTGCGGGTCAGCCGGCTCGGCACGACCCGTCGCCCCGTCGTCGATCGTTTGAACGACGGCAGCGACGGCGGTGTCGCTTCGAACTCGCCGAGCGGCGCTTCATCAGGGTGAGCCGGCGACGAGAACGCCGTGTCGAGCAGCTTGGCCACCCCGAAGTCGACCAGCTTGGGCAGCAGCTGGCCGGCGTGCTCGATGATCATCACGTTCGATGGCTTCAGGTCGCGGTGCACGATGCCAGACTCGTGCGCGACCTGGACGACCTCGGCGACGCGATCGAAGAACGGCACGAATTGCTCGAGCGGTAGCGGGCCACGCTCGCGCAGCCAGCGGGTCAGCGTGATGCCGTGGACCAGCTCCATCGCGATCCACAGCAGCCCATCGTCTTCGTTCCCGAACGCGTAGATGTGCGCCGCGTACGGATGGGAGAGCCGCGACGCGAGGTGCGCTTCGCGCAGGAAACGCTGGTGCGCGATCTCGTGGTTGCGACGACGCTTGTGCATCACCTTGACGACGGCTTCGCGGCCGAGCAGCGGCTGCTCGCAACGATAGACCGTGCCGAAGCCGCCTTCGTCGAGTGGCTCGCGAAGTAGGAACTCGCCGAGCATGCGACCACTGTGATTTTCGAGGTTCGCCACCCGGACCGGACTCTAACACTCCGTGATCGTGCAATTGGTAGAACGTTTATCTGAATCTGTACGCACCCCTCGCTGCACGTATGCCAGCGTACTAAGGCGCTTCGTCGAGTAGCGCAGTCACCAGCGATGGCGTGGGCGACTGCAGCCGATGGTACGCGCGGCGATCACACGCTCGGCCGCGGCCAGCTCGACCTCGGTGCTTCGGGCGCATGAGCCGTCGAAGTTTTGACACCGCAGGGGCCTCATCGAGGCAGGATCGGGCCGTGGTCACGGCGCTCATCGAGGCGCACCAATAGCCTCCTTCGCCATCCCGACACCGAGTCTGCCGAGCCTCGTTGTCGGCTGGAGATCTCATGCTCGTTTAGCCTTGCCTGCGCGGGATCGCTTGACTCGTGGCGGTCGGTGCGCGCTGGGCAAATCCGCCCGGGACATGGGTCACGAGGTTCGGATCTCGAAACATCCGTTACCACGGACGAGCATCCGGCCGTCCAGCGATCCGTGGGCTCCAATACGCGACTGACAGCGCTACCGCGGGCACGAACGCTTGCGCTGCGGAGGTCCAGTGGCGGACGCGACCGTCGTGCGCGTAGCAGCGCCGGAGCGTGGCGAGCTCACCGGCCGGCATCCGATCGCGCACGGCGGCCAGCGACGGGACCCGGATCTGGAGGTCGACGCCCTGGTGGTTGAGATGGTCAGTGGTGATTGCGAGCGAGCCAATGCGGCGGGCATCGTCGTGTGTCGCGCGGCGCAGCTTCGTCGGCGTGTGCGGCGATGTCTTGCCGCGTCAACGCAGACGCACACACGGCACCGAGCCGTCACCGAGCACGCCCCTGCGTGGCTTGCTGCGTACATCGCGCACCCTGTACGGTTTGAGGCCCTACAGCTCGGTTCACACCGAAGGAGTTAAGGCATGTATTCGAGATGTGCGATACTGCTTACTATGTCGGGAATGCTGGGTTGCGTGGCGGGGGCGGCCGAGCCCGCGGCGTCCGGTGATCCGCAGGCTGCGGAGGGGCCCGATCGCGCCGCGACCACGCAGCGCTTCAAGCACGCCGCGGCGGTCCGGACGGCTGCGGCCCTCGTGAATGCCACGACCAGGAATCACCTACTCGAGGAGCTGCGGCGCGCCGGCCCGGTTGCGCTGGCCGAGATCCCCGCACTCGCCATGGATGACCTCGGCGACGCCGGCCCCGACGCCGTTCCCGAGGTCTGGCTGCGCGAGCCCGCCGCGAGCGGCGACAGCGCGAACCTACTCGTCGCATATGCGCCTGCGGGCGACGACCGGCGCTGGACCGAGATCCCGGCGTACGCGCTCGACGGCACCCGCGTGGTGCTCGACGCGCGCCAGCCACCGGAGGTTCCGGTGCTGGTGATCGAGACCCACGGCCGGCTCGCCATGCTGCGCGGCATCGACGCGGCGAACACCGCGCTGCAGCGCGCCGGGCTCCAGCATCCTCGCGTCGACGCCATCGCCCGCCAGGCGGCACCGGCCGCAGCGACGACGGGCCGCTGGACCACGCGGCTCGACTCGATCCGGCTCGCCAACGATGAGGAGCCGTGGATCTCGGGCGCCGCAGAGATCTATGCCATCACGTCGAGCGTCATCGGCGACAACGGCCCCGAGCTGCGCATCGTCGACATGCCGTATCTCGACAACGATGGCACGACGTACACGCCGCACCAGATCGTCATCGACTGGACGGACTACAGCTACCAGGCCGCGAACATCCAGCTGTTCGAGCACGACGACAGTACCAACTATCAAGACCTCGTCACCGCCCTGGTCACGGCGGTCGGCGCGATCGGCAGCCTCGCGGGCCAGCCCCAGATCCAGGCGATCACCGAGATCGCCAACCGGATCATCGCCGCGATGCCGGCGTCGTGGTTCTCCAACGACGACGACTACGTCGATACGTTCTACACGATCGAGAAGACCGCTTCCTACGCTGGCTGCGTAGGCGCCAGCGGCAACGCCACGGTCTCGTTGACGCCGTACTATCTTGCGCCCAACTGATGCCGAGCTGATGCCGAACCGGTGAATGCCGGGGCCGACCGCGGGTGCGAGCTCGCGGCGGCTCGGTTGGCAGCCGCCGCGTTGCGGGTTGGCTAGGGCGTGTCGGTCGCGATGCAGACCGCGGCGTCGAACGCGGCGAGGCTGGTCGCCGGCGCTTCGTGGACCGCGAGCACGGTGCTGTCCTCGACGGCGCCCTTGCGCGCCGTGCAGGTCGACGGCTCGACCACCAGCGCCGGGAACGGCGTGTTGGTGATCCCGCTGAGCTCGATCTCGTCGATGCTCCAGCCGGTCCGGGCCACGCTGATGTCGGTGCCGAGCCGGAACCGCAGCAGCACGGACTGACCGGCGAACCGGGTCCCGAAGTTGAGCGTCACCGGCGCGCGGGTGGGGAAGCCGGGGCTGGTGCCGGTGAACGCCGGCCGCCCGCCGATCGGGTTGGCACCGGTGAACAGCGTGGCGGTGTACCCCGGGGTGACGCCGAGCGCCGCGGCATCGGTCCACGTCATCCCGCCGTTGGTCGACAGCTCGATGACGCCGCCGTCGAACCGGCTCTCGAGGTCGAATGCGTGCAAGAACTTGACGACGAACGGCTCCGTCGCGCTGGCCAGCAGCGCCGGCGACACGAGCTGGGTGTCGCTCGTGGTCGCCAGGTTGCGGCCGAACCACGACTTGTTGCCGGTGGTGTCGGTCGCGACGCTCCAGAGGTCCGCGGCGCCGGTTCCGGTCTTGGTCCACGGCGTGATCGTGGTCTGGACGTGGTCGATCGTGGACGCGGCGGCGACCTCGTCGATGCCGGTCGGGACCGACAGCGCGACCGTGATGCCGTCGCGCGTGCAGGTGTTGAGGCCGGCGACGTGCACGGTGATCGCGATGCTGGTGTTGCGCGGGGCCGTCGCCAGCAGGGTCACCGGGATCGATAGCGAGAGGCTCGAGTGCGGAGCCACCGTGGGGATCTGGAGCGGGGTGCCGATCCGGACGCCCGGGCTCGCGGTCGTCGCCGTGACGCTGACGTCGTCGGCGGAGAACAGGCCGTTGTTGGCCACGGTCACGCGCAGCTGGCCCGACTCGCCCGGATCGAGGATGCCGTCGTGATCGCACGAGATGCCGTCGTCGGTGAGGCTGACGCCGCCGACCTGGAGGATGGCGGCCAGCGTGCCGCTCTCGACCACGCCCGCGTTGGTCGCGGAGGTGATCGGCGGCGACACCGCGCACGACCCCGCGCCGCGGCCTGCGAACGCGGCGGCCATGAGCGTCATGTCATCGGTGTCGAGCGCGCTCGCGGCGGCGAGGATCGCATCGCGCGCCTCGGTGAAGCTCGGGTTGCGCGGGCTCAGCAGCAGCCCGCCGACCATGTAGTCGGTCATCCGGCGGCGCGCGACGACGACGCCGTGCTCGTCGGCGAGCACGTTGAGGACGTCCCACAGCATGGTCGCCCAGATCTCGCCGGTGTTGTGGACCTCGCTGTTGGGACCGCCCGGGAAGCCCGGCGTGGTGGTGGGCAGCGGGTTCTCATCGCCGATGTGGCGGAAGCTGAGCGCGTTCTTGGTGCGATCGGTGCTGTACGGGAACCGGCGGATGCCGAAGTACGCGGTGTCGGGCGTCCCGTCGGCGAGCGCGTAGGGGCCCATCGCGTAGACGCCGTCGCGGTTCTCGCCCTCGCGGAGCATCAGCAGCAGCGCGTTGAAATCGCCCCAGCCTTCGCTCATGCCGTTGCACGGGCCGGAGACGCAGTTGGAGAGCCGATGGTGCATGTAGTGGCCCCACTCGTGGGCGACGATGCCGTTGTCGAGATCGCCGTCGCGCTCCACGCCGACGATCTCGCTGTGCAGCGTGACCGTCACGGGACCGTTCACCAGCGCCGCCTGCAGCGCGTCGCCGCGCGACTTGCCGATCGCCAGGCCGGGGATGTTCGCTGCCGCGCTGCCGGCGAACGAGCGCGGGTTCTCGAGCTCGCCGTCGGCGAGGATCACGCCGATCGCGCCTCCCGCCTTGGCGTTGTTGACCGTGTCGAGCGAGCCGCACTGAGCGGTGTACGTCAACAGGGCGATCTTGCCCGCGACGTTGGTGGGCCGCTGGCAACCGTCGTTGGTGGGCGCCGTTCCGTCGACCCCCGCGACGAGCTCGGCGGTCAGGTCGAACGCGCGGGGACCGGCGACAAAGTTCTCGCCATCGCGGATGTCCACGGTCGGGGCGGTGATCGCGGTGTCGGTGCCTGCGGTCCACAGGAACATGCGCATCCGCGGCCGGGCGCCATCGCCCGGCGTGGTCATGTCGGCGTTGTTCCGCAAACCGGTGTTCGCGCCGGCCTGCGCGGTGATGAGCAGGCGATCGTTGGCGACGCCGCCGCGGCCGAAGTTGTCGAGCTGCCCGGTCCCGGTGGCCTCGGTGAAGCCCGAGTCGTACCACCAGTCGTGCAGCCAGTTGACGACGAAGAACACGTTGACCGCCGCCGCCTTGGATTGGGTCACCGTGGCGAGCGGCGAGATCGTCTGGTCGTAGGTGTAATTGAGCGTGCGGCCGGCGCGGACCTCGGGGCGGATGTCGCCGGGGGTGAAGGTGAGGGTGGCGTCGAGATCGGCGAACGCCTCGGCGTTGTTGCCCGCCGTCGTGGTCGCGTCGTCGGGTAGCCACTTGTCGTGGGGCCCGTTGAATGCCTCCATCACCACCAGGCTCGAGGGGATGACGCCGGGCGCCGAGCCGTCCGGGATGCCGGTGGGGTGCGGCGCGAAGCTCTCGAGCGGGCCATCGAGCGGCCGGCGATTGCCGGTGGTGTCGGCGTACGCGCGGTACACGAACGCGTCGTGCTTGACGAGGTCGACGTCGCTGACGAGCGTGCCGCCGGCGTCGGTGAACAGGTAGCGATGCGCCGCGATGTCGGAGATGCTGGCGTCGCGCAGCCGGTCGGGCGGCGCGTTGCCGGTGAGCTCGACCAGCCACGCTTCGGTCTGCTTGCCGTCGACGTTGGTGATCTCGCGGCGGGCGCGCGCGGCGCTGATCGCGAGCTGCGGGTCCGCGGCGACCTCGACGCTGTCCCACCCCCCGGCGGTGCCGGTCACGGTGATCGCCGGCTGGGGCCGCGCCGTGCCGTACAGCTGATCGAGCGCGCGGCTGACCGCCTCGCGCGGTGACGACACGAACACGGGCTTGATCGTCTGCGCCAGCAGGGTGCCCGAGACCGCCGCGAGCGAGCCATTGTCGTACATGAGGACGTGCATCTCGCCTTCCTCGACCAGGACGCCGTCGATGTGCTGGGCGAGCTTGACCACGGTGGCGCCGTTGCGCAGCGGCTGCGTGCCGGTCTCGACGAGCGCCATCGGGCTCGCCTGCTGGATCCACAGCGGCGCGAGCGCGGCCACGTGCTCGCGGGCGACCAGCTCCGGGGCGATCCCGGCGCGGGCCGCGCGCGGGACGATCGAGCGAATCAACCGAGGCGCGCCCGACGGATCATTCGACATGATCGCCACGCCGAGCGCGGTGGCCTGTTGGTCGTTGGAGGTGACCGGCCGGCTCGGCCCCGGCGGTGTGGCGGCCCCGGGTGGCGGGGTGGGCGACGAACCGGCAGCACACGCGGCTGCGAGCAACAGCGATGGTAGGGCAAACGTAGTGGACCGGAACATGCGTTGAGCTCCCCTGTCGACGAGACCCACGGAAACCAGCTCCGAGCCTGTCTGCTCGAAGTGATGTGGCAGCCGCAATCTAAAACCGAATCGCGGCAACAAACCGAGTCACGACACGGGAATTACGGAGTTTTGCGGGCGAGCCGCATTCGCACTCGTCGGGTCGCGCTCATCGACGATCATGTATCGGGTATTGCGTAATTCATCAGACCGGAGTGTCGATAAGCGATATCCGCGAGGCTCATGCTGTCAGGGCTGGTTTGTGGCTAGCTGCTAGATTGCGGGCGCCCGGCGTCGGTCAGGGCTCCGGAATGGATACCTCGATCGGGTTCGGCGGTTCTCGGCCCTAGCGTTGGGGCGGCGGTGGACCGTCCTCGACGGATCGGAACCGGGTCACGTGGGCGGCGCGGAGCACCGCGGCGGTATCGGCCGGGCGGCCACTCAACATGACCACCGTCCGCGCGGGCGCGAGGTCTGCGGCGATCACCGCGCGCACATCCGCGAGCCTCGTCGCCGCGATCGTGGCGGGTAGGGTGGACGCGTCGTCGATCGCGAGGTGGTGGGTCACCGCGGCTTCGAGCTGGTCGGCGACGCTGCTCGCCTTCATCGGATCGCCCAGCGCCAGCGCGAGCTGCTCCCGGCGCGCGCGCACGAAGTCGGCGGCGAACGCGTCGTCGCCCGCGCGCAGCCCCTCGAGATCGGCCTGCATCCGGCAGACCACCTCGCCAGCGCGCTTGGCATCGACGTAGCCGTCGACCAGGATCGCGTCGCCGGCCTCGGTCATCAAGTAGCGCGCGAGCACGCCATAGCTGGCACCGAACCGGGTGCGGATCTGCGCGACGCGCTCGCGCACCATCTCGCCGACCACGGCGCGCGCGCCGCGCGCCGTGCGGGGCGACGTGGCCGCGAACACGAACGTGATCCGGACCTGCGATGCGTCCGGATCGGCGTGCGCGAGCCACACCGGTCCGGCTTCCGGACGCATCGCCGGAACCGGGGGCGGCGGCGCGGGCGGCGCGGATGACCACGCGCCGAACAGCTCGGTCACGAGCTTGGTCATCGCCGGCGCGTCGAACTTGCCGACGATGATCAGCGTCGCGCCGTTCGCGCGATAGTGCGCGTCGCGAAACGCGTCGAGGTCATCGAGCTGGAGCTTGGCCGTGAGCGCCCGCGCATCGACGTCGCGCGCGTACGGGTGATCCGCGCCGTACAGCGCTTGGCGCAGCGCGCGGCGCCGGCTGCGTCCGTGGTCGCGGCGGGGCGGGGGGCGCGTCGCGGCCTCGCGCGCCCGCGTCACGTCGTCGTCGGCGTAGGCGCCGTTCTCGAGTAGCCAGTGCAACCGCCAGAGGTGCCAGTCGGCGAACGTCGCCGAGCCGCGCACCGTGAACGTCGTGTGGTCGTCGACCTCGGCCGACAGCCGCGCGCCCAGCCGCATGACCCAGGTCACCACCATGAAGTCGTTCAGCGAGTAGCCACGCGACGCATCGTGCTCCAGCAGCGTCGCGGCGGCGTGCGCGATCGCCACCTTGTCCGGACCGTCGCTGAGCTCGCCGACCGGAAACACCAGGCGCGCGTCGACCACCGGCTGCGTGAAGTCATTGGCCATCACCAGGCGCAGGCCATTGGGCAGCCGGGTGTCCGACACCGCGGTCGCGCGTCGCTCGGCGGGCAAGGTCAGCGCGCGGTCGGCCTCCGCCAGGTCGACCGGCGCCTGCCACACCGGGGCGTCGATCGCCGGGGCGACCGCGCGGAGTTGCGGGCGCGGCGCCCGGTCGGCGGCCTTGCGCGGCAGCAGGCGCACCACGCGGCTGTGCGAACGCGTCAGGTACCTCGCCCGCACGGTCAGGCGGTCGGGGTCGATGGCGTCCAGCGCCGACAGCTCGCGGAGATGAAACCGCCGATCGGTGGTGAGCTGGAGGTACTCGGCGCAGCGCTCGCCGCGGTCGGCGATCGATTCGAAGTCATCGAACAGCTGGGCGCGGCGCTGGGCGGCGAGGATCCCGAGGATCGGTCCGGCGTCGGGCCCGGGCAGCTCGCTCGCCGCGTGAAACACCGCCGCGATGGCGTCGTCGAGCCGCGCGGGATCGGCGACCGCGATGGCGAAGTAGCGCACGCCGTCGCGCGCTCCACCCAGGTGGCCGGTCTCGACGTCGGTGATCCAGGGCGCTGCGCGGTCGAGCTTCGCCAGCGCTTGCATCAGCAGGCTGTCGACCAGCTGGTCATCGAACGACGCGGGGCTGCCCCAGGGTTCCGCCGGAACCATCACCATCGCCACCGCCTCGTCGTGGTCCACACGATACTCGCTGACCGTCCCGTTCATCGCCACACGCGACGTCGCGGCCCGTGGCCTGGTTGCACCTCGCGCGATCGGCGCGAACTGCGTGGCGAGCGCACGCCGGACGACCGCCCGATCGATCCGGCCCGAGATCACGAGGATCGCGCGGTCGGGCGCGTAGTGCGCAGCGATGAACCCGCACACGTCGTCGAGCGTCAGCCGCGCGACATCGTCCGCGGTCGCGCGGCGGGTGTACGCATGCGAGGCACCGTAGATCTCGCCCACGGCCGCGTCGAGCAGCATCGTCGACCCGCGCTCCGCCAGCTCCTGGGTGACCACCGCCAGCTCGCGATCGAGCGCGGGCTGATCGAGCCCGGCGCAGCCGCTGGTCATCCGGCTCGCCTCGATCGTCAACAGCTCGTCGAGCTCGCTGGCGAGCGCGAGCGTGTGGTAGTGCGTCGCGTCCCACATCGTCTTCGCGTTGTGGCTCAGCGAGGCGGTGGCGAGCCGATCGGTCGTCGTCGGTCCGCCCGGCTCGCTGCGGCGCTCGAACATCATGTGCTCGACCACGTGCGCCAGCCCACGCTTGTCGTCGGGATCGTCGATGTCGCCGACGAGGTAGCGGACGTCCACCGCGACCAGGTTGGCGCGATCGTCGGGCACCAGCGCGACCATCAGGCCATTGCGCAGCGTCGAGGCCTCGACGCCGTGGCGATAGTGGAAGCTGCGCTCGCCGAGCACCAGCGAGCCATAGCGGATGGGCTTGGCGTGCGGCGGCACGCAGGCCGCGACGATGCCGAGCACGCCGAACCACCAGCGGGAACCCCTCTGTGGCGCATCCATGGCGGACCTCCCACCTCGACTCTACAACCGCCGCCGCGGGAGCGCGAGATGGAGTTATATCGACGCTGCCGTGGAGCCCGATGCTGAGTGTCGAGCCTCGGCGAGCCGGCGCCGCCGCGCCGGCGCCGCGACGAGGTGGCCGGCTGCGACAGTGAGGCCGAGCACCAGGCACAGCACCCACAGCGCGGGCGCGCCCAGCCGCTCGATCACCTGTCCGCCGATGATCGGCGAGACGCTCATGCTCATGGCCCACACCATGGAGAACGCGCCCTGGTAGCGGCCGCGCAGCGCGACCGGGGCGAGCTCGGCCACCAGCAAGGAGGCGACTGGAAACCCGACGACCTCGCCGACGGTCCAGCACGCGGCACCGGCGAGGTACAGCACGGTGCCCGCGCTGTGGGCGCTCAGCACTCCGAGCTGGGCAAGCGATTGGGCCAGGCTGGGGACCAAGGCGTTGAGGCCGTAGCCGACGCCGAACAGCGCTGCCGCGACCGCGAGCAGACGCGAGCCGTCGACCCGGCGCAGCAGGGGCGCGAGCCAGGGTTGCAGCACCACGACGCCGGCGCAGTTGAACGCCATGAGCCAGGCGAAGCTGCGCGAGTCGTGGCCGTGCGCCTTCATGTCGAGCGGAAGCCCCAGCTGGAACTGGGTGAACACCACGAGCGCCACCAGGTGCAGACCGGCGAACACCATGAATGGCGTGTCCGTCGCCACCTTGCGCAGGCCGGACAGCACCGGATCGTGGTGGGCAGCGGCGGGGCGGGTCTCGGGGACACGCCAGGCGGTGAGCCCCGCGCACAGCAAGGTCGTGCATGCGTCGACGACGAACAGCAGCGACAGGTAGCGCTCGGGGACCAGGCCGCCGATCATGTAGCCGATGGCGAGGCCGAGGTTCACCGCCCAGTAGAGCAGACCGTAGGCGCGTGCGCGGTCCGCGGTCGGCACCACGTCGGCGACCGCCGCGTTGGCGGCGGGATAGTAGAGCTGCTGGGTCGCCCCACCGACGAACACCAAACAGAACAGCAGGTGCACGTCCGCGGCGAACGCGATCGCGAGCGTGGCGACGCCGCCCAGCACCAGCCCGAGCAGCATGGTGGTGCGCCGTCCCACGCGATCGGCGAGCACGCCTGCGATCGGCGAGGCGATCCACGAGCCGAGCCCCCAGCAGCCCACGATCCACCCGGCGGTCGGCTTGGAGATCCCCAGATCCTGCGTGAGATGGAGCGCCAGGAACACCGCGACGAAGCTCGCGGCGCGGTTGATCAGCGTTCCGTAGAACAGGACCCAGAACACCGGCGAGAGCGCCACGCGCGGAGAGCTGTTCGCTGCGGTCATGGTGAATCGGGGAGACGGTGGCGACGAGGTCTACCGCAGGCCACCGGTGACCGCCAGCCCGGCGCGTTCAGCCGTGGATTCGGCGCGGAGCGCGTGCCGAACAATGCCGTTGCGGCATTGTCAGATTGCTCGACTACCCACCATCACCTGGCGGCACGCAATCCGCTACTCGGGCGCGCCGTCGATCGGCCGACGCGGTTCGCAACCCTGGCGTTGGTCGTGCTGTCCCACCCGTAACGCTCCCTGACGGAGTCCTCACCCGTGCCCGGCTGGCGAGCCCCAAGCTTCACCGTGTCGAAATGGTCCTGGTGGCCGTGATTGGCTACTGTTCGCGCCATGCCGGAAGAGGACCTCGAGACCGCAGAGCTCAAGGAGCAGATCGATCAACGGCTCGAAGATCACGAGCATCACGCGCACGGCGGCCATGGCGGCCACGCCGTGCCCCAGGCGGCGCCCAGCTGGTTGCGCTACCTGTCGCTGTCGACCGCGATGATCGCCGTGATCGCCGCGGTGGCCTCGCTCGAGTCCGGCGCGAACTCGAACGAGGCGATCCTCGAAAAGAGCGATGCGATGTTGAACCAGGCGCGCGCATCCGATGGCTGGGCGTACTTCCAGGCCAAGGGCATCAAGGCAACGGTCTCGGACGCCGTGGCCCAGACCCTGGCCGACGACCGGCCCGAGAAGGCCAAGCTCAAGGCCGAGGCATCCCGGTACCGCGGCGAGACCGACGAGATCAAGCGGACCGCGACCGAGCTCGAGGCCAAGGTCAAGGAGAGTAACGACCGGTGCGACGCAATGATGGAGCGCCACCACCGCTTTGCGATCGCCGTGACGCTGTTGCAGATCGCGATCGCGCTGTCGGCCATCGCGGCGCTCACCCGGCTCCGGCCGCTGTGGTTCGTCGGCCTGGCGGTCAGCCTCGTTGGCCTGGTGATGTTCGGGTTCGGCTTCGCGTAGCCCCAATAGCCCGGGCGGGGGCCCCGAGCTGGACGCCGGGCTTGGCTGGCGAAGCAGCCAAGCGGCCCGCCGGGGACGTGGGCGTGGTGCGCCGGACGTGGGCGGTTGTGGCAACGAGCGGCATGAAGCAGCCTGAGCGGGCGTCAGGGTTGGTTCGATCGCAATCTTGATCGTGTGCCGAGATACCGACCTGGCTGGCGGCGCTGCCGGCCCGTCGGCGCGCGACACGCCGCGCAAAGAGCGTCGTGCACGCCAAGCGCGCGAGGCAGTGTCGTGGGATGGTACGGTTGGAGCACCACCGCGATGTCGATATCGTCAATGCACGCGTTCGATCGCCTCGAGCACCGCAGCACCATGATCGACGTCAGAGACTGTGTGTCGCCTGGCCGTCGATGTGCGCGCCGTGCGTTCACCGGCTCCAACACGAGCGATACTCCTCGAGAAACTAGATTACAAAAATCTATGTATTTGCTACAGATCGGAGGCAGGTGAGCGTGTTGGATTCCAGCTCTTCCGGTGCGGTCCTTCCCGAGCAGTTCGGCAAATACGCCCTGCTCGGTCATCTCGCGACCGGCGGCATGGCGGAGGTCTGGCTCGCCCGCCAGCTCGGCTTGGAGGGCTTCGAGAAGATCGTCGTCATCAAGCGCGCGCGACCGGAGCTGACGGATCCAGCGACGATCCACTTTCTCCTCGACGAGGCGCGCCTGGTCGCAACGCTCGAGCACCCGAACATCGCGCAGGTGCACGAGATCGGCGTGGTCAACGGCGCCTACTTCTTCGTCATGGAGTACGTCCCCGGCGCCGACCTGCGCCGGCTGATCCAGACCTCGCTCGCCAGGTCGCGTCCCGTGCCGCTCGGCGATGCGATGTACATCGTCAGCCATGTGTGTACCGCGCTGCATTACGCGCACGAGAAGCGCGACCTCGACGGGAGGCCGCTCCAGCTGGTTCACCGCGACGTGTCGCCCTCGAACGTCCTGATCAGCCACGACGGCGCGATCAAGGTCTGCGACTTCGGCATCGCGAAGGCGAGCAACCGGCGCGCCGAGGCCACCCAGGCAGGCGTACTCAAGGGCAAGTTCTCGTACATGTCGCCGGAGCAGTGCCAGAGCCATCCGATCGACCGGCGCAGCGACGTATTTTCGATCGGCATCCTGCTCTACGAGCTCACCACGCTGAGCCAGCTGTTTCGGGCTCACAGTGAGTACGCGTTGCTGCAGAGCATCATCGAGTCTCCGATCCCGCCGCCGTCGGCACGCGTGCTGGGCTATCCGCGCGAGCTCGAGGCGATCGTGATGAAGGCGCTCGCGAAGTCGCCCAACGATCGATATCAGACCGCGCAGGAGATGCAGGTCGATCTCGAGACGTTCGCGCGCGAGCACAAGCTGGCGATGTCGTCGATCAGCGTCGCCAAGTTGATGGGGTCGCTGTTCGACCGACGCAGCGATGCGCGGATCCGCGCGCAGCGCCCCGTGAGCGAGTCGGGCGCGACGCCGAGCGCGAGGCACGCGTCCGCGTTCATCGCGGCGGGGTCGATACCGAGCGCCGCCGATCTCGCCGGCGCCGCGACCTCCGTGCTCGGGGCGCAGGGATCGGCCGTCGCCAGCAGGCAGACCCAGCCTTCGGTCTCGTCGAGGTTGAGCCAGGTGGCGCCTCGCCCCCCGACGGCCTCGCTGTGGCTGGTCGGCGCGGCGATCGCCGGCGTGGCTGCGATCGGCGTGACCGTGGCGGAGCGTCTCGTCGCGAGCGCGGGGGATCGCTCTGGCAGCGCGGCGCTCGGGATCGCCGCCGAGCGGATCGCCTCGACGTTCGACGCCGCGGCGAGCGGCGCACACCTTCGCGGCGACGGCATCGCGACCACGCCGGTCCTGCGGGCGGCGATCGCGACCGACGCCGCCACGATCGCCGACCTCGCCAAGACCGAGATGTTGGTCGGCGCGAACAAAGGCGAAGCACTCGAGATCTTTCAGTTTCACGGTGACAAGCCGGTGTCGTTGCTGCGCATCCCCAGCAGCGCCCCACCGCTCCCCGCACTCAAAGGCCGCGAGACCAAGCTGCGGATCGATGGCCGCGATGCCACGGTGTTCGCGAGCGCGCCGATCATCGGCTACGAGGCGAAGCTCGGCGGCGGCCTGGTGATCTCCGCGCCGGTCGACCTCTCGGCGATCCGGCGTTTCGTCGAGGAGAACGCCGTGGACGCAAGCCTCGTCGGCCTCGGCAACCCGCTCGTGCTCGCGGGGACGGGCGCGGCTGCCACGGGCGCGGCGACGCTCCGCATCCCGGTGCCGTCGAGAGGTGAATGGAACGCTGCGGGTGCCATGCTCGTCGCGACGCCGAGAGCCGTCGCGAGTCTGTCGTGGGCCGGGCCGGCTCGCTACGCGTTCGGCGGGTTCGCCGGCCTGCTCGTGCTCGGCTTCGTCGTGGTCCGGGTACGCCGCCCGAGATCCTGAACAGGTCGACGAGCCTTTGTCTGGGGGGACGACGTGAAGCACGCAACGCTCTTGATCTGCCTCGGGCTTGTGGGTTGTGGAGCCCACACACCTGCACCAACACCGGTTGCGGCGGCGCCAGCGCCGGTCGCAGCAGCGCCAACGCCGGTCGCCGCTGTGGCCGCGGCCCCCGCGCCGCCACCTGCGCCCGCGGCGCCGGCGATCGAGCGATCCCTGTTCGAGCGGGTCGGCAGCCTGGCCGCGATCACCGCGATCATCGACGAGCTCGTCGCGCGTGCCACGGCCGATCCCCGGATCAAGTACCGGTTCTTCAATGTGAACCTGGTCAACCTGAGGCGGCTTTTCGTCGAGTTCACGTGCGTGGCCGCGGGTGGCCCTTGCACGTACACCGGCCGCGACATGGGCGTGGCGCACACGGGGATGGATCTCGCCGACGATGAGTTTGCGGCGCTGGTCGAGGACCTGGTCGGCGCGCTCGACAAGTTCCAGATCGGCGATCGCGAGAAGGGCGAGATGGTCGCGACGCTCGGACCGCTGAGGTCGACGATGGTCGTCTCCGCAACCCGGTTCAAGCCGATCCCCGAAGCCAAGCTGGCGGGTGCGACCGCCCTGGTCGCGACGCTCAAGAACAAGGACGCGGCGGATCTGCTTGCCGCCGCGATCATCGCCGGCCGGCGCGGCCAGCGTTCGTTTGCCGAGCAGCTGTTCAGCCGGGCCGAGCTCGTCGTCGGGCCCCGGGCGCTCGCCAGCGCGTCCGAGGTGTTCCGCGACGGTGCGCCGCCACACCCCCAGACCGCGGTCAAGGCCATGAAGGATCCGGGGCCGCAGCTGGCGAAGGCGGTCGGCACGTCCGAGGACGAGCGCGCGATCAAGCGCCCCGAGCGCGGCTCGCTGCGCGGGACGCTGCACGTCGAGGGCAAGCCGCTCGACGGGCTCGGCCTCGTGATGCTATGGCCGCAGGATGGCGCGGCGCCCAAGCGCCCGCCGCAGTTTCAGGTGGTCGAGCAACGCAACAAGGCGTTTGCCCCGCACTTGATGGCCGTGCCGGTGGGCTCGACCGTCGCGTTCCCGAACTTCGACGCGGTCTATCACAACGTGTTCTCGGTGTCGCTACCGCAGAAGTTCGACCTCGGCCTGTACAAGGCGGGCGATATGCGCCAGGTGACACTCACCAGTCCGGGCATCATCCGGCTCGGCTGCAACATCCACGCGAGCATGTCGGCCTACGTGGTCGTGATCGATGCGCCGCACTACGTGGTTGCCGATCCCGACGGCACGTTCTCGTTCCGGAGCCTGCGGCCGGGCAAGTACAAGGTCCGTGCGTGGAGCGAGCAGAGCGCCGAGCCGCTCACGACGGAGATCACGATCAGCGCGGGCCTCAACGAGACGGCGCTCGAGCTCCACGGCGGTGCGCGGCCCGGACCCAGCGACGACAAGTTCGGCATCCCGCGCGGCCACTAGACCAGCGTCGCCGCTGCCGAAGCTCCGAGCCGCGCGTCACGGCGAGACCTTCAGGATGACGCGGCGGTTGAGGGTGCAGTACGGCTCGACCGCGAGCTGGTTCTCGTCGGCCGCTGGCTCGCCGGGAGCGATCAGCATGACCGCCAGTCCATCGAATCCTGCATCGACGGCAGGCGGAATGGGGAGCGTGGCAGTCTGGGTCGAGCCGTCCAGCACCTGGGACGCGTTGTAAGAGGTCACGCCGGAGAAGATGCCAGTCGTCGAGTCGTAGTTGTAGATCGCGACGCTGGCGGTGTCGATCGAGCGCGCGTAGCTCCTCACGGTGCCGGTCCACGAGATGACCAGCGGTTCGCCGAGCACCACGGTGTCACCATCGGCGGGTGCGGTCACGACGACGTCCGGGCAGTCGAACGTGTAGGCGAGCCGGCTCGCCCCGGCCATGGCGACCAGGTCCACCTGGGTGCCGGGACCGATCTTCAAGCCGGTGGCCATGACCGTCGTGAACTCACCGCGCGCGGTCTTCGGAAGGCTCACGCCGTTCAGGGTGAGTGTAGCTCCGGGGATGAGCTCGCTGCTGTTGCCGACCGTGCGGAACACATCGATGAGGCCGGAAACGCCGCCCGGGCCATAGAGGGCTCCGGGATGGTCATAGATCTGCAGACCGCCGCGCAGGTCGAGGTGAATATCCCCCGCAGTCGCCGCGGCGTCCTCCGGGGCCGCTGCGGCGTCCTCCGGGGCCGGGGCGCCGTTCGGATCCGCCGAGCACGCGGCCGCAACACAAGCCAAGGCCAACCCTGATCTGATTCCGTGCATCGTTCCCTCAATTCCTCATGGCACGTGAGCAAGACGTGTGCCGGCGGAGCGATGTTACCGCGCCGCGCGGCGGATCATGCGCCGGATGTCGCGGCCGCTCCGGCAACGTTCGGCGCAGCGCGACGGCAGATGTCAGAGCTCTGTCGGGGACCGCTCGAGAGCTCGCACTCTCGGTCAGTCCCCGTCGTCGTCTCCGATCAACCCGCCTTCGCCTCGGTGACGCGCGGTCACGCGGTGCCTGCGACGGTAGTGGAGCGATCTGCGTCGCGCATGATCTTGCGGTTTCACGCCAGCACTCGATGCGGCCGCGGCATCGAGCCCGCGAACCAGCAGAGGAAGCGTGCACATGACCCAGCAACACGCGGCGCGAGCTCTCGCTTCGTCCGGCGCCAACTCGACAGCGAGAGCGGCGGCTCCTGTCAGACACGGTGAGCTCCGTGAGGCCACGTACGTCGACGTGACCTCGTGATGGACTTCGACGCGAGGTCGATTCGCGTACCCGAGCTACTCGCTGCGACCCGCAGCGCCGGTTCGGCGGTCGTAGCGCCGTCCACGGGAGCACATGCGTGCTTCGTGGGGCGCGACCACGAGCTCCAGGCGCTGGACGCGGCCTTCGGCGCCGGAGAACCGCTCATCACGTTGGTCGGTGCCGCCGGGATCGGCAAGACCCGGCTCGCACAGCAGTATGCGCGGGTGCATGGCGGCGATCGCGAGGTCTATTTCTGCGACCTCACCGACGCGCGCAGTCAAGCGGACGTGGCCCGCGCGATGACCATCGGGCTGTCGCTGCGGCTGGATCCATCGACGACCGGGCGGGACACACAAGACCTGGTCGGCCACGCGCTCGCGCGGGCTGCGGATTGTCTGGTGGTCCTCGATGGCGCGGAGGCATGTGCGGCTGCAGCGTCAAGCGCGGTCGCGGCCTGGATGCGCGGGGCTCGTCGCGCGCGGTTTCTCGCGACCTCGCGCGAGCCGCTGGATATCGCCAGCGAGCGCCGGCTGCGCGTGGGTCCGCTGCCGATCGAGGATGCCGTGATGTTGTCCCGCCTGCGGGTGGCCGCTGCGCGCGACGGCGACGGGGTCGGCGCTGACGAACACGCCATCGTCGAGGCGATCTGCCGTCGTGTCGATTGTGTGCCGCTGGCGATCGAGCTCGCGTTGGCGCGCTGCGCGGTCATGTCGATGGCGGTGCTCCTCGGGCGGTTGCAAGCGACCTTCGAGGTGCTGTCCGGGCCTCGCCGCGGCCGGGTGGCACATCACGAATCGATGCACGCCGCGGTCGCGCGATCATGGGACCTGCTCGACGACGTCGAGCGGGCAGTGCTGGCGCAGTGTGCGGTGTTCCGCGGTGGGTTCGGCATCCTCGCGGCCGAGACCGTCGTCGACCTCGCTCGCGAGCCCGCCGCTCGGCCGACGCGCGACGTCCTCCAGTCGCTGATCGACAAGTCCCTGCTGCATCGCCGGGCGCGTGGCAGCGACGGCGAGCCGCGCCACGACATGTTCGCGATGATCCGCGAGCACGCGCACGAGCGCCTCGTCGCGAGCGGCGAGCAGGATCGCGCCGAACGCCGCCACCTCGCGCACTTCGTCGGGCGTGTCGAGGCGGGCAGCGATCTGAGCCTGGATGTCGAGAACTTGCGCGCCGCCCACGGCCGCGTCCGCGACCCCGAGCCGATCATCGCTGCCCGGCTGGTAGCCGCGCTGGTGCCGCTGCTCGTCGCGCGCGCGCGCAGGCAGCTCGACGAGGGCGCGGCCGAGCCGGCCGAAGCGCTGCTGTGCCAGGCGTTCGAGCTCGCGCGTCAGCATCCCGATCCGTCGTTGCACCTGCACGTGCGTGGCCAGCTCGGCATCGCCGCGCAGATCGCGGGCGAGCCGCAGCGCGCCAAGGCCCACTACCTCGCAGTCCAGGACGGCTGCCAGGGGCGGGAGATGGCGAGCCCGGAGTCCACCGTGGTCCTGGCGCACCTCGCCTCGGTGCACGCCGTGGAGGGGGAGGTCGCCCGAGCTCGCACCCTGCTCGCCGAGTGCCGGCAGCGCAGCGCCGAGACCGACGACGGGCAGGCCACGCTCATCGACGTCCTCGAAGGGTTCTGCGAGCTGGCGAACAGCGATGCGGCGCTCAGCCGCGCAGATCGCTGGGAAGCGCACGCGCAGCTCCGACTCGCCCGCGCGCGGCTCGACGGTCCTGGCCCGACGAGCCTGGCGCTACGGGCCGCGCAGCGCACGCTCGCGTCCGCGATCTCCGAGCGCGAGCAGCGCGCCGGCCTCCTGCGCGCGCGCGATGACGGCTCGTGGTTCGAGCTGTTCGACGCCCCGGCGGTCGAGCTCTCGGCCAAGCCCGTCCTGCGCGTGCTGTTCGCGCGCCTCGCGCAGGCGCGGCAGTCCTCGCCGGGGCGCCCGATCTCGCACGCGGCGCTGATCCGCTCGCTGTGGCCGGAACAGCGGGGCGACAATCACGTCGTGATGAACCGCCTGCGCGTGGCCGTGGCCGCGCTGCGCAAGCTCGGCTTGCAACGGCTGATCGTCGCCCGCCACGGCGGCTACCTGATCGATCCGGTGATCCCGCTGGAGGCCGTCGCGGCGCCGACGTCAGTGTCGACTATTTCGCCGTCGAGCAGGCCAGACCCTGAAGCCAGACCCCGTCGAACAGCCGACCGCGCGGCTGCCCCGAGACGGTATCGTAGAGGTTGAGGCCGGTCTCGACCCAGCCGCCGGCGACCAGCCGGACCTTGGCATTCTCGAATAGACCGAAGATCCAGCCGTCGTAGTTCGGCAGCGGAACGGCCGTGGTGGCGCCCGTCTCGAGGTCGACGGCGAGCACCTCGTCCGTCGAATGCCACGAAGCGAGCAACCGGCCATGGCCGGCGCCGAGTCGCGATGCGAAGGGAGCCGGCAGACTCCGCGAGGCCTGCTTTGCGATGACCGCACGCAGATTGGCGTACTCTGTGAGTGATTGATTAGACAGGGACTGTACATAGATCTTGTCGCCCTGCGCCGTGACGGCATCGCACGGTAGATCCACCGAGGTGGTCACGCCGGTTGCCAGATCGAGGATATCCAGCGTCGTCGAGCCGCAGGCCATGAGATGGTTCTCGGTCAGTCCCAGCGAGGACAGCGCAACGGCGGCAAAGTGATCCGGGGTGGCGGTGATGGTCTCGGACGCCAGATCGAGGGTGACTACACTGCCGCCCACCTGTGAGAAGCAGGTCGTGGGACGCCCGCTGGCGACCACGTGCGAAGCGGAGCTTGTCTGCAGGTCCTCCAGAGCCTGTGATGCTTCCTCGTCCACGGGCGACGTGACGCAACCGGCAACGAGCGTGGCGAGCATGGGAATGGATGAACAAATCGCGTTTCGCATCGATCTCCTTGTACGTGATGCCTGAGTGGCAGAGCCACCCTAGCTTCGGGCCGAGCAGTACACAGCTTAGAACGCTCGTGTGTCCGCGTACCGGCGCGTGTCGTTCGCGCGTCGCCGTCGGAACCGGTGCGAAGGCCACCGCGTGCGATGGCCGCGTTCTAACGCCGATCTAATCGCTGCGCGCGGACACCGAGTCGCTGGCGATCTGGTCGGCCGAGCACGCCAGGCCCTGCAACCAGACGCCGTCGAACATCCGGCCGATCGGCTGTCCCGAGACGGTATCGTAGACGTTGATCCCGGTCTCCACCCAGCCGCCGGCGACGAGTCGAACCTGGGCGTTCTCGAACAGACCGAAGATCCAGCCGTCGTAGTTGTGTAGTGGAATTGGCTCGACGGCACCGGTGTCGAGGGTCACCGCGAGCACCTCGTCGGCCGCATGCCACGCCGCGAGCAAGCGGCTGTTGCCGGCGCCGAGCCGGGATGCGTACGGGCTGGGCAAATCGCGCGTGGGTTGCTTGGCCATCAGCTCACCCAAGCTGGCGTACTCGGTGAGTAAGTTCGAAGACAGCGACTGCACGTAGATCTTGTCTCCGAGCGCAGTGACGCTGGTGCACGGCAGATCGATCGACGTGCGAACGCCCGTCGCTAGATCGACGGCGTTCACCGTGGTTTCGGGCGAGTTGTCGGTGTCGCAGCTGACCAGGTGATTCTGCGTGAGCCCCAGCGAGTCTGGAAACGCGCCAGGCAGCGCATACGATGTGGGCGCGATCGTCTCGGTAGCGAGATCGAGCACGATCACGTCACGCGACAGCTGGGAGCGCGAGAAACACCGCGAAGGGAGGCCGGCGGCGACGGGAGGGCAATCGGATTGTTTGGTGCCGAGCGCGTCGACGCAAACGGTACACGACATGCCGTCGGCACGCACGCGAGTCTCGCAGGGTGCAGGAGCGCACACCGGCGGTTCGCCGGGACACGTCGTGCACACCGTGCCGTCGGAGCCTGTCTCGGTGACACAGGCTGGCTGGCCACCGCCCGGCTTGTCACCGTCCGGCTTGTTGCGCTCCGGCGTGCGGCCGGAGCCACGCGGGTTGTCGAGTGCGTCTGTCTGCGATACTGGGCAACCGAGTCGTCGCGCGAGCTCGCGGTTCGCCAATGTTGCCTCGATCGGGAATCTGCGCGAGGCCAGCGAGCCGAGCGCAGCGCTGGCGAGGTTGCGCGGGTAGAGCAGCGCGCACAGCGGATCGGCGGACGGCGCCGCGCTCGCCGACTCCACGGGACAGCGCCAGCCGGTCTCGGGCGTCCATCGACAGTCGCCCGCTGGGACTCCAGGCGAGTCGTCGACTCGAGTCGCCGGAGATTCAGGGCGCGCGCGGGCTACCTCGCCGGGCGCCATGGCGGTGGGCACGCCGGTTGTTGGCGAAGGCGTGCTCGTGGTTCCCGAACCCGTGGTGCCGGCATGACCGACTATCGTGCCGGCAGCGAGCTGCGCATGCACGACCACCTTGGCCTCGCGATCGAGCGGGCGCACCACGCGATGATCGGCCGGTCGCTCGCGGGCAGGCTCGGGCGAGCCGCTGATCGCGTAGATCATCGCACCCAAGGCGAGCCACAGCCAGAGCGCCTTCCCGCTGCTCGCGCGCGCCACGAGTATCTGCGAGATGCGCATCACCAGCTGATGGCCCGCGCCCAGGACGGGCAGCGCCCAGCGTGCGCGCTGACGGCGCGGCGGCTCCAGCGCGTCGCGCAGCAGCTCGAGTCCGCGGGCCTGGCGCCAGCGCACGGTGCCGGCGGGAATATTCTCGCTGCGCGCAATATCGGCACACGATCGGCCCTGGAAGAAGCGCTGCACGACCGTCGAGTGGTACGGCTCGGGTAGGTGGGCGAGCGCCGCCGCCAGTCGCTCGCGATCGAAGTGGTAGTCGTGGAGCGCGTCGGGCACCGTCGCCATCGGCATGGTGAGCGCGAAACCGTCCTCGCGCACCGCGCGGCGCTGGTCGCTGCGCCGCCGTCCCCATGCCAGCTTGCGCATCACGGCCTTCAACCACGGCTTGAGCTGCGCCTCGGGCGGCGCTTTGCGCAGCGCCGTGATGTAGGTGTCCTGGAGCAGGTCGTCGGCAGGTGCGCTCGTTCGAGCCAGCCCACGCGCCAGTCGGCGAAGCGAGGTGTGATGCGCAATGATCTCGTGCTCTCGGCGGTTCATGGCCGGTGAGCCGATGCCGGCTGCGCGCACAGTGTTGGGTAGAAATTCGTCAAAGCCACGCCGAAAATATCCTGTTATCGCCGGTCAGAACGACAGAACCACCTGTACGCGCGTGTTGGTGCGGTCTGCGGTCCACGCGGTCGCCGGCGCTTGACAAGCCGGTTGGCGCCGCGAGCGCGGGCCGAGGAAGCCCGCCAGGCGACCGGTGAGTCTCTCAGGTGTTGGGGCAGGTGTTGGGTGGCTTTCACTTCTGTTGCCGTGCGATCCGCGCGGCCTACTTTCCCGGGCGCTCCAGCGCATGCCACGCTTCACTCGCAGCCTTACCGGTCTTGGTGTCGCGCTCGGTGAACCTTCCCACGACCTTGAACGGGCCGAGCTCCACGCGGCGCTCGGGGCCGCCGGGCTCGAGCAGCCAGTATCGGTGGGTCTCCATCGTGCCGTCGCGGCTGTCCCGTCGCGCGCTCGTGATCACCCCGACCTTGTCCCAGGTAACCACTTGCCCCTCCACGAGTCCGGCTTCCTTGTTGCTGATCTCGAGCTCCCCGCCGAGCACGCGGATCCGCATCGACGTGCCGTCCTTGCTGCCGCATGTCACGCTCAGCGGTGCGGGTCCGCACGCGCACTCGCCGCCGTTGGTGTCGATGGCCAGGCCCGCGGCCAGCTCCGTGGCCAGCTCCGTGGGACGCAGCTTGTCGTCGGTGATCCAGCGCGGCAGCCGTCCCTCGCTCACGGCGGCCTGCACCGCGCTGTCCTCGATCACGGCGCCCCGCAGGCACAAGAGTGTACGCCAGAATCTCAGCAGCAGAGCCCGCTTGTTTGGTGTGCCAGCCCGGTTCGAGATCCTGGGCTGCGTGTCGTTGGCATCCGTGACCGAGGGCATCGCAGAGAGAGAGACAGTGCGCATGCGAGCGGTGTTGCGCTTGCGATCCATGGCCATAAGAACGGTCGGCACGAGGCGGCGTTTCAAAAACAGATCGCTGGTAAAAATACAGGGGCCGTGTGCGCGACTCGCGTTACCTCGGCGCGATTCGAAACCTGATAGCGTGACGTGCGTGACGAATCCGTACCCCGATCTCGAGCGCACCGACGTGAGTTACGAGCGTGTGCGTCGCACGGTGTTCCGCGGTGGCAGCGGACCGGCCGTGATCGTGATCCACGAGATTCCAGGACTACATCCACTCGTCGTGGGATTCGGTCGGCGTGTGATCGCCGCCGGGATGACGGTGTACTTGCCGTCATTATTTGGTGAGCCCGGTCGCGAGCTCAGCGCCGGGTATACGGTTGGCGCGATCGCGCGGGCGTGCGTGTCGCGCGAGTTTGCGACCTGGGCGACGCGCAAGACCAGCCCGATCGTGACCTGGCTACGGGCGCTCGCTCGTGACGCGCACGCGGCGTGCGGCGGTCCCGGGGTCGGCGCTATCGGCATGTGCCTGACCGGTGGGTTTGCGCTCGCGATGATGGTCGACAATACGGTGGTCGCGCCGGTGCTCAGCCAGCCATCGATGCCGTTCCCGGTGTCGCGTGCACATCGCTGCGACCTCGGGATCAGCGATGCCGATCTGGCGCAGGTCCGGGCGCGATGTGCCGCCGGCACGCCCGTGATGGGGCTCAGGTTCACCGGAGACTGGACGTCCCCCGCGGAGCGCTTCGAGCGGCTGCGCCAGGAGCTCGGCGATCGCTTCATCGGCATCGAGATCGACTCACGCCCGGGCAACCCGCACGGGATTCCACGCGGCGCGCACGCGGTGGTGACGGGCGACCTGGTGGACGCGCCAGGCCACCCGACGCGGATCGCGCTCGATCGCGTGATCGGGTTCTTCCGCGAGCGGCTCGTCCGGGCGTGACCGCGGCCTGAGGTCCAGCGTTGCGTTTGTGCAACGGTGAACGCCGCGATGACTGTCTACCCCAGACCTCGGCGCGGGCGCATCGTGACCTCGATGAACAACACGAACCCGAAGACCACGACGTGGACCATCGACGCCATGCACTCGGCCGTAGGTTTCCGCGTGCGCCACATGATGGTGGTCAATGCGCGAGGCTTCTTCCGGGAGGTGAACGGCGCGGTGACGTACGACGCGAGTCATCCCGAGCGCACGGCGATTCACGTCGAGATCGCGGCCGCGTCGCTCGACACCCGGGTCGAGGCGCGCGACGCGCACCTCCGCAACGCAGAGTTTTTCGACGTCGAGCGCTACCCGATCATCACGTTTCGTTCGACCCACGTTCGGGTCCAGCCCGCGGGCGAGCTCGAGGTGACCGGTGATCTCACGATTCGAGACACGACGCGTGCGGTCACCCTGTCCGTGTCCGAAATCACGAAGCCGCAAAACGATCACAATGGGAGAGCCCGGATCGGTGCGAGCGCGACGGCGACGATCAAGCGCTCCGATTTCGGGATCACCTACAACCTGGTGCTCGAGGCCGGCGGTATCGCGCTGGCCGACGACGTGGCGTTGACGTTCGATATGTCGCTGCTCCAGGGGGACGCCGGCATGCTCTATGCTCGAGGCCCATGGCGGAGCTCAACTTGGATGACCTCGCAGTCTTCGTGAGAGTCGTAGATCACGGCGGCTTCGCGAGCGCCGCACGGGAGCTTGGCGAGCCGACCTCGACCGTGAGCCGCGCCATCGCGAGGCTCGAAGCAAGGAGCGGCGTGAGGCTTCTTCATCGAACAACGCGAAGCGTGCGCCCCACCACCGAGGGGCAGGAGCTGTATGCGAGCATCGCGCCCGCGGTCACGACGCTGCGCGGGGCTGCGCAAGCTCTCGAGCCATCGACCCAGAAGCCCAAAGGGCGCTTGCGGGTCACCGCCCCCAACGACCTGTGTTCGAGTTTCCTCGCCGACGTGATTGTCGCGTTTATCGAGAGGTACCCGCTCGTGAATCTGGACTTCGCACTCACCAACCAGCAGTCGAACCTCGTGGGCGAGGGCTTCGATGTCGCGCTACGCGCGGCCGCCCGCCTGAGCGATTCATCGCTCGTGGCGCGCAAGCTCGGTGATCTCGAGCAGCGACTCTATACATCACCGAAATACGCAAAGAAGTATGGAATCCCGACGTCGCTGGATGACCTTCACCGGCACAAATGCGTCGTGTTTCGCGCGACCGATCTCGTCCGGACGTGGCCGGTCAAGGGTGCACCTGGGGAAGCGAATCTCGAGATTCGAGGTCGCATCGGCGGTGACGACTTCTCGTTCGTTCGTTCGATCGTCATCGCAGGCGGCGGGATCGGCATTCTTCCGCATATCAACTCGGCCGCCGACGAGGCGAGCGGGCGGCTCGTGCGGGTGCTGCCCGAGTATCATGTTCAGGGCGCGACGCTCTATATCCTGTACCCATCGGCCCGCAACGTGCCGACGCGGGTGACGGCGTTTCGTGACTTCGTCATCGAGGCGTTCGACGCGTGGCGCGGACCGCCGGTGCTGACGAAGTCTGCCGATCGCCGGTGATGCGATCCGGCCTCGTCGATCGCACATGTGACGGACCCTGGCTCCACCAAGCACAAGAGGTATCTAATGAAGATCTCGGAGACTGGCAATGGAAAGAATATCCTGGTTTTGCACGGCGGTGGCGGCCCGGCGACGATGGCCAGCTTGTCGGCGCACCTGGCCGGCGGCGCGCATGTCATCACCCCGACGCATCCTGGCTGGGACGGTACGCCCCGGCCCGCGTCGCTCGACAGCGTCGCGGCGCTCGCCGACGAGTACGTGCGCTATCTCGACGAGCATGATCTGAAGGACGTCGTGGCCGTCGGATCTTCCGTCGGTGGTTGGCTCGGCGCTGAGCTCGCGCTACGCGACACCGCACATCGCGTGACGGGGCTCGTCATCATCAACGGCGTCGGCGTGAACGTCCCGGGGCACCCGATCACCGACATCAGCCGGTTCACGCCGCCGGAGATCGCCAAGGTGGCGTACCACGACCCCGCCAAGTTTGGCGCAGGCGCGCCGCCGCCGACGCCGGAGCGCATCGCGATCATGCGCGCCAACCAGGCGACGCTCGCCGTGTTCGCCGGCGATCCCTACTGCTATGACCCGACGCTGTTGAGCCGCTTGCGCGGGATCGACGTCCCGACGCTGGTGCTGTGGGGCGCGTCGGATCGGGTCGTGACCAAGGAATACGGTCAAGCGTATGCCGCGGCGATCCCGAACGCGACATTCGAGATCGTGGCCGAGGCCGGGCACCTTCCGTGGCTCGAGCAGCCCGCGGAGACCTTCAAGCGGATCGATCGCTTCGTGGCCGCAACGCGTGCCGCCGTCCATGGCTAGGCGTGCACTCCGATCGCGAGCGTCCCACCGGCGCGCGCGTCACGCCGTGAGCACCTTCGACGCGAGCATCGCGCCATCGGTCATCCGCGCGTAGTCGAGCAGGTAGGGAGTCTTGTCGGTGACCGAGCCGATGATGTTGTCGGAGGTCAGTGAGGTGTCCGGCTGGCCAAAGCTCGAGTAGACCGGGTGGCTCGTGAAGATGGCGGCGGTCAGCGCTTCGGGGAAGAACAGCTGCGAGACCTCGGTCGACGTGCCGTTCACGAACACCTGGAAGTGGATGTGGATCGCGCGGCCCCGGTACCAGCCCGGAAAGCAGGTGTTGAAATAGACCACGCCGTCGGCGTCGGTGACCTGCGATCCGCGCATGAACATCTTCGTCGCCGCGCTGGATTCGGTCCCGTAGCACATCTGCGGATTGGGCGTGACCCCGGAGTACACGCCGTTGAACTTGGTGTGCCAGATCTGGATGGTGGCGCCGACGATCGGATCGCAGCTGGTCTTGCCGATCAGCTTGAGCGCCAGCCGGATCGGCAGGCCGTCGTATCCTTCGCTGACGTCGACGCGATCGATCGTGGTGGCGGTCGTGCAGGGTCCGGCGGTCGTCTGTTGCAGAGCGAGGCAGGTCCCGGCGACGGCGAACGGATCGGGGTACGATGCCAGGGCGGTCATCGCGGCGGTGCCACCCGTCGCCCAGTCGGTGGAGACCGTGCCGTCGCTGCTGGCGGTCGTGCCGTCGGTGGTGGTGGTGCCGGCGTCGACGGTGGCGCCATCGCTACTGGTGGCGCACGCGTTGAGGAGGATCGGAGCGCCGACCAGGCCAAGACCGAGACCACGGAGCACAGAGCGACGCGTCAACAGGGATGCTTTCATCCCTGAAGCGTGGTCGCCTTACAGCTCCCCATCATGTCAGTCGAATTGCGGTGTGTTGCAGCGTGTCGGGCTTGTCACGGCTCCGAATTCATCCGATAGCCAACGAAACCAATGGGTTGCGGTGTGGTGATGTAGCGCGGGTGGGTCAGGACACCGAATTATTCTCGATGGTCGGGATCGCGGGGCCGCGGCCCCGTTGCCAAGGCTTTCCCATCGTCACCACCGCGAGCGCCGCCAGCCCGATGACGTCCAAGTCTCGTGCCGAGCGCCATCTGCCCGACACCCGAGGCCTGTCGTCCGACGGAGCGCGCGGTGTGGTGTACGATTCGCGAGCATGGCGTTCGGTTTTCGATCACGTCGCCCATGGTCGCGTGCGCGATCACACGTGCGCGCGATGACGTAGGATTTGCCAGCTCGCTCTGGCCATGTCACTTCGCTTACGCCTCCTCGTGGTTGCCTCGCTCGCCGTGATCGCGTTGATCACGTCGAGCGCCGCGATCCGGCATCTGGTCAATGACCGCGACAGCCTGACGATCACCGAAGCCGAGCGGAGCAACGCGGCGACCTTGCGCGCGCTCGCCGATGCCTATGCAAGCGCGCCGGCGCTCGCGGCCGCACCGCGCACGACGGCGCGAACCGCGCTGCGCAGGACCGCGTACGACGTGCTCACGCCGGTGATCGATACGCGCGGTGGCTACTGCTGGACCGACGGCGACTTCGTCGAAGAAAAGTCGGGTTCGATGCGCGATCGCCACCGCGGCGCCGGTGACCACGACGGTCCGCCGGGTGGCGGTCCGCCGGATCGTGGCCCGCCGGACGTCCGCGGTGACGAGCAACCTCACCCTCCGCGCGAGGTTCGCGAAGCGCTGACCGCGGGGTGCGCACGCGCCACGATCGGCGCGGTCGATCGCCAGCGGGTCGGGCTTGGCGACGGCGTCATCGCGTTGAGCATCCGGTCGATCGGCGGCGGCGTGTCGGCGTTCACGATGCGGCTCGTGCCGGCCCGGGCCGCGGGGCGCAGCTGGCCGGTCTCGCTGGCGGTGTTGAGCCTCGTCACGCTCGCGATGATCGCGGTGACGTTCGACGCGCTGCTCGTCCTGCGCCGGGGAGCGCGGGATCTCGGTACGACGCTCGTGCGCCTCGAGGCCGACCTGCGCGCCGAGCTGCCGCGACCGCGCACCCGCGAGCTGGCCGCGGTGGCGACCGGCGTGGGGAGCATGGCGCGCCGGCTGGCCGATGCGCGCGACCGCGAGCGCACGCTCGAGCACCGCGTCGCCCACCAGCGCAGGCTCAGCTCACTCGGGCACCTGGTCGCCGGCATCGCTCACGAGGTGCGCAACCCGCTCACCGGGATCAAGCTGTTGCTCGACGGCATGCGGCGGCGAACGCTCGATCAGCGCACGCAGGCCGACGTCGAAACCGCGCTGCGCGAGATCGCCCGCCTCGACAAGCTCGTGCGCTCGTTGCTCGGCGTGGCGCGCGATGGCTCGACCGAGCCAACCGCGATCGACCTCGGCAGCGTGGCCGACGAGCGGATCGCCGCGATCGCGGGGGCCGCCGCCGAGCACGGTGTCGCCATCGCGCGCCGAGGCGGGGGCGAGCTGCGCGCCGATCGCGACGCGATCGTTCGCATTCTCGACAACCTGTTGCGCAATGCGATCGACGCCAGTCCATCGGGTGCCTCGATCGAGGTCGCGATCGACGTCGCCGGAACGCGGGCGACGATCGACGTCGTCGACCGCGGCGACGGCGTCGCGCCCGCGCAGCTCGACAACCTGTTCGAGCCGTTCGTGACCTCGAAGCGCGAGGGGACCGGGCTGGGCCTCTGGCTGTCGCTCGCGCTCGCCGAGTCGCGCGGCGGCACGGTGCGATACCATCGCGTCAACGACATGACCCACTTCACGCTCGAGCTCGTGGGGACCGCGTGAGCCGCACCATCCTGGTAGTCGACGACGAGACGACGATCCGCGAAGCGCTGGTCGCGCGTCTCGACGAGGACGGCTTCGACGCGGTCGGCGCGGCGTCGCTGGCGGACGCGCGCGCGGCCCTGCTCGCCCGCCGGATCGACGCGGTGCTGCTCGACATCAAGCTGCACGACGGCGATGGCCTCGACCTGCTCGAGGAGCTGCGCCGCGACCGCCCGGCGTTGCCGGTGATCATGGCGACCGCGTTCGGCGACAGCGTGCGCGCGATCCGGGCGATGCGGCTCGGCGCGTTCGAGTACGTGACCAAGCCGTTCGAGCTCGACGCGCTGCTGGTCACCGTGGCGCGCGCCGTCGAGACGCCCCGGGTCGCGGTGGCGCCCGTGCCGTTGACCGGGATGATCGGATCGAGCCCGCGCATGCTCGAGGTGTGGAAGGCGATCGGGCGTGCCGCGGCGAGCGCGGTCCCCGTGCTGATCACCGGCGAGACCGGCGTGGGCAAGGAGCTCGTGGCGCGCGCGATCCACGACCATGGCCCGCTGCGCACGATGCCGTTCGTCGCGGTCAACCTCGCGTCCCTGCCGCCGAGCCTGATCGAGTCCGAGCTGTTCGGGCACGAGAGGGGCGCGTTCACCGGCGCGGCCGCTCGGCGCGAAGGTCGCTTCGAGCTCGCCAGCACCGGCACGCTGTTCCTCGACGAGATCGCCGACCTCGATCCGATGCTGCAGACCAAGCTGCTGCGCGTGCTCGAGAGCGGCAGCTACGAGCGCATCGGCGGCGGCGCGCCGCTGGTCTCGCACGCGCGGATCATCTCCGCGACCTCGCGGCTGATCGGACCCGGCGCCGGCAGCGAGACGACGGTGCGCGATGATCTGTACTATCGGCTCGGCGTGCTGCGGATCGAGGTGCCCCCGCTGCGCGATCGGCGGCAGGACATCCCCGCGCTCGTCCAGGCATTCCTCCATGACACCGAACCACCGCGCCGCGCGATCGCCGAGTCCGCGCTCGATCGCCTGGTCGACTACCACTGGCCTGGCAACGTCCGCGAGTTGCGCCACGTGGTCCAGCAGGCGTGCGTGATGTCGTCCGCCGAGGTCCTGATCGCCGACGACTTCGAGCTCCGCCAGCAGCCGCGATCCCTCGAGGCCGCGATCCCGCACGATCTCGATCTGCGCGCCGCGCTCGATCGCCTCGAGCGCTCGATGATCGAGGAGGCGCTCACCCGCGCCCACGGCAACCGCGCCGAAGCGGCGCGCCTGCTCGGGATCCGCCGCGCGCTGCTGTACGCGCGCCTCCGCTACTTCGAGATCGAACGCGACCCCGCCACCTGATGTGTGGCGTACGCGCCGCCGCCGCCGCGTGAGGCATGGCGGTTCACGCTGCTACGTCGAGCTGATCTCGCAGGGGCTCGTAAGAACCCTGGCGTCGGCAAATCCCGATTGGTGAGCTCGTTCAACGACCTTCCTGGCTTCCGTGAGAAAGACGTCCTTGTGTGGTCCCGTATAGCCGATGAGCCAAGGCTCCCATCCGAGAGCGTAGATGTAGACCCGCTTCGCCCCGAGCGCCTTCACGATCGACCATGCTCCGTCGGCGTCGGCGCCATCCGTCAGACGGGTTCGAAACTTCTCGGTCAAGGCAGCCGTCTCTTGCCCTCGCTCGAACCAGCCAAACAGCAACGGATTATACGTCTCAACGCTCTGGCCTGAGCAGCACGTTCCGATAAATACGGTTTGGATATCTCCGGTGATATGTTGGACACTCTCGTAGGTGCGAGGGTCGAACGTGTTGGAGTCTGCCGCGAACAGCATTCGCTCGGCACCGAGCCGCACCAACCAGCAGGTCTTTGCGGCGAACAGCTCCCCGTGTTCGCCGTGGAACGGGATGGCCACGAACTCCATGTCGGGACCAGGGGTCAATGAATCGAAAGCATCGAACTCGACGACGTGTTTGAATCCGATTCTGTGAGACATGGCTCTCAATGAGTAATCCCAGAGCACCCCGGTGGTCCGCGGAACGAGGAGGCAGCCGATCCTGTGCCGGAGACGGAGTAGAGAGCTGAGCTCATAGTGGTCGTCGTGACCATGTGTGATCAACACGTAGTCGATCCGAGCGGGGAGATCCGAAAATGAATATCGAGGTTCGCCGCCAGAGCCAGACGGAATCAAGGGATCGACGAGGATGGACATGCCTCTCCACTCGATGAGCACACCCGCGTGGCCGAGATAACGAATCCGGGGGCTTGCTCCAGTCCAAGGTTGGGGCTTGCGAATGGGTTGGTCGGTGAACAGCTGGGCGAGCCTTGGGTCCTTGTTCGAGGTAATCCCGAGCAGATCCATCACTTCTCCGCGAGGCCGTGGCTCGAGGTCCATCGCGAAGATCCGATCCATTCGCGCATCATCGAACGGGACGCGCAAGGCGATTTCAGTTTCCGGGCTCGGCAGGCGGGCCGGCAGGTACTCCAGATCGTTCGGTCTCGTGAAGAACCGAAAGCTCTGTTGAGAAGAGTCATACCGGCTATCATCGTAGAGCATCTTTTCGTAAAGTCTCAGCGAGGGATTGTTGTGGCTGTCGTATGCGAGCTCGACCATGCCTTGCAATTCTACGGGCAGCTCTTGGTAGAGCGCACTGAGGCTGCCGCCCGTCGCCTGTTGCATGAATTTCTTTTCGAAGGCGACGATCCGCTCCGCCGCCTGCCAGTCCGACTGACGCTCGATTTTGAGGCTCTTCAACAGGGCCTGCAAGTCCTCCAGGCGGTCGAGCAGGGGCAGCATGGTCGCGACTCTTGGAGACTGCCGGAGGGACTCGTCTTCCTGGCAACGCTGAACCCGCTCGATCACGCTTTCAAGCCACGGCACGTCGTGATAGCGAAAGCTCAGCTTGGAGAGGATCGGGTGGACATGCTCCGGCCTGAGCGGCCAGCAGTTGTTCAGGGCGAACGTCCAGGTCGCATCGGAGAACCGAATGTTAGTAGCCACGGTTGCGATCCTTTGGGTTCGTCGGCTGGCGCCTTGGGAGCCGCCTGTACCCATAGAGTGTTGCGAAACTCATTAGCCGTACTCGATCCCGATGGTCTCGATGATCGTCTTCATCGCGGCGGTGACGACCTCGGTCTCCGGATGCCGGACGATGATGTAACCATCGCCGTCGTAGCCGTCTTTGTGTGGTGCTCCCGGCTCGGGCAGGCGAGCCTCGACGATGAGGCGACCGACCAGCTCCTGGACGCGATCGACGCCGGTCACCCGCAGCACCCGGCCGTGGCCGACCCCGCGCAGGAACGCGCAGCCGACCGCGTAGCGCCGGTCGAACGGCCCGTCGAATGCGTCGTCGACCACGGCGCGCGCCCAGACGCGAAACGCGTCGGTGTCGTACGCGCTACCGGTCATGAAATCGATGTTGGAGGTCGGCGGCCGCGCGGCGATCTCGCCGATCGCGAGCGACCCATCGTCGCGCCGGAACCACTCCATGTGCGTGAATCCCGTGTCGAGTCCGAGCGCGGTCACCGCGCGGACGCCGAGCTCGACGGCGTCGGACCACTCAGGGCCGGAGATATCGCGCGGCAGCACGACCACACCCCGCCTCCCTGGATTCTCCATGACCTCGAGCGGCGCCGGCTGATACCACGACAGCGAGTGCAACCGGACCTGGCCGCCGACCGTGATGGTCTCGAACGTGAACTCGCGGCCGACCAGCATCTCCTCGGCCAGCGCCGGGTTCTCGGGCGAGGCGTGGAGCGCCGACAGCGCGCCGCGCAGCTCGTCGATGGTGCGGACCCGCCAGACGCCCTCGCAGTTACTGCGGGCGAGCGGCTTCACCACCACGGGCAGGCCGAGCTCGGCGATCAGCGCCTCGGCGTCGTCCCACGACCGGATCAGGCGGTGGCGCGCGCAGGGCAGGCCGTGGCGTCGCAGCTCGTCCTTCATTCGCGCCTTGTTGCGGAACAGCTCGGCGGTGTCGGGGCCCGGCCCCGGCACGCCGAGCGATCGGCGGAGCTCGCCGACCGGAACCTGCAGCGACTCGCGGATGCCGAGCACGCGATGGATCCGGCCGTGGCGGTGCTCGAGCACGCGGGCGGCGGCGAGCAGCTGTGCGGGATCGTCGGTGTCGGCCACCGTCATGATGTCGGCGAACACCTCGGCGTCGGCGTCGCCATCGCCGGGCGCCTCCTGCGCGATGCCGAGCATGCGGACCTCGGCCAGGTCTGCCGCGGCGCGCACGTATTCCATTGCCTTCTTGGGGAATGGCGTGACGAACACGACGTTACGCATGACAAATATTGTAACACAGGGCGACTCGCTTTGGCTACTCCTCGCTACTCCTCAGCTCGCGTACTCCCACGGATCGCCATGGGGTCCAGTCCTGCCGCGCTCGTCTCTACGTACATCTCAGTCGGGCATTGCCGTAGTGCAGCGTACGTCTTTGGCAGCGGCGGCGCTTCAGTCACTTGCCCCGAACGTGGGGCGGGCGCTCCCGACGACGTGCGCACGGACCCGGCGCGCGACGGCGTAGCACAGGGCGGAATACACGAACGTCATGGCGACCGCCAGCAACGCGAGCTCGCCGATACCGGCGAGCGAGTGATCCGGGCGCTCGCTCAGGATCTGTGGGCCCAACATCGCACCGGTGGCCGCGGCGGCGCAGTCAACCGCGGACTCCACTGACAGGAAGCGCGCCCGCTCTCCAGGCCCAGGGACGCGCGACATCAGCGCCCGCATCGGGACGAACCGAAAGCTTGACGAGATCATGAAGCCGACGAAGATCACGACCATCGGGATCGCGTCCACGGGGTAGATGAACCCGAAGATCAGCACGGTGGCGTACAGCATCGTGCCGAACAGCGCGAGCGACGGCGCGGCGTAGCGATCGGTGAGCCAGCCAGCGATCCGGATCGTGCCGAACACGAACCCGCCGCCGATCATGTAGATCAGGCCGAGCCGGTCGCGCGGGTAACCGCGGTTGAACTGGACGTACGCCGAGATGTTCGGCACCAGGGTGTAGTGCGCTATCGTGCCGATGGCCATGCAGGTGAGTCCGAGCCGCACCACGGACCGGCTCAGTACCGCGCGGAGCGGTGTCTGCTGGGCGGCGAGGTGCGCCCGCTGCGGTGGCAGCAGCGATATGGCCGCGGCGACGAACACGATCCCGAACGCCGCCAGGGTGAAGAACGGTACACGCCACCCTCCCAGGCGCGCCAGCTCGAGGCCAGCCGGCACGCCGAGCACCGAGGCGACGGCGGTCGTGCTTGCGATGGCGCCTATCGCTCGCCCCCGCCGCTCGGGCGCGACGGCATCGATCACGATCGTGTACACCAGCGTCTCCGCGATCCCGCCGAACACGCCGGCGAACGCGCGCGTCGTGACCAGGCTGACGAGGCCGGTCGCGAGCCCGCTGGCGGCGGTCCCGATGACGAGGCCGGTGAGCGCGACGGCGAGCAGCCGCCGCCGATCGAAGCGATCGAGGAAGAACGCGCCCGCGATCGCGACCACGGCTTCGGCTGCGTTGTAGCTGGCACCGACCAGACCGAGCTCCGAGGTCGGGATCCCGAGCGCCTTCGCGAAGTCAGGGCCCAGCGGCAACACCAGCGTGAAGTCGAGCGTGAGCAGCAGCTGCACGGATCCGATCAGGACCACGAGCTTGCGTTCGGATAGCGAAGGTCGCATATCGTGGAGAGTAGTCCTCGCGCATCGCTGGCAGCGCAGCTATCGACACGAGATCTGAGCCACGAAGCGATATCAGTATTCTGAGGCGACTGACAGGCGTCACTCCCGCTCGAGCGCGCAGCTCGGCACTCCGCGAGACGATCACCTGACCTGCACACCGCCGCCGACCCCGAGCAAACCGAGACCTGAACCCTGGTGAGTCCTGGTGAGTCTTAGCCGGAGCGCGAGCCGTGGAACAGGGTCAAGGCGGTGACGGGCCACGGCCGGCGGGCTCCGTCGTTAGCTCGGCGGGACGCGCCCCCGCGGCATGGTGCGGCGTGCGGCCCTCGCCCGCCGCCTCGCGCGCGCGCACGCGCGGCAACACGTGCTCGCCGAAGAATTGCATCTGCTCGAGCTTCGGCCAGCCGGAGATGATGAACTGCGAGACACCGGCGCGCGCGTACTCGAGGAGCCCCGATGCGAGCTCGTCGGGATCGCCCACGAGCGCCATGGCCGCGGCGCCGTGCGAGCGGACGAGGCCGGTCCACAGCCACGGCCTCAGCCACTCTCGGTCGGCGAGAGCGTCGACGGCGTGCATCGACACCGAATCGCTGTGCGTGATGAAGCGGCGCTCGGCGCCGCGGTCATCGAACTGCGTCCCCGCGGCGGCGGCGAGCGCGCGCGCCGCCTCGACCGCCTCGGCGTGCGTGCGGCGCCCCACCACCGCGAAGCGCATGCCGACCTCGCCGCCGCTCGCGAGTACCGGCTGCGCCTCGGCGGCGACCTGGTCTGGCGCATCGGCGAGGCGCATCCAGCAGGAGCCGCGGGTGAGGCTCAGGCTGCGGGCGGGCGGCGAGTTGCCCGCGAGGTACGTTTCTGGAAAGGCCCGCTGCGTAGAACTGAACGGCGTGTTCAACCGCGCGTGTTCGACGCGGTAGTGTTTGCCCGCGAACGTCACGTCGCGGTCGTCGGCCCAGAGCGCGCGACAGATGCCGAGGTACTCATCGGTGCGCGCGTAGCGATCGTCGTGCGCGAGGAAGTCGCCATAGCCGCGCTGCTCTTCGGGCGAATGGCCGGCGACGATGTTGAGCGAGAACCGATCGCCGATCATCACCGACAGCGTATTGAGCTGCTGCACGAAGGTCACCGGCCCCATCAGCCCCGAGCGGTGCGCGATGATGAGGCGCACCTTCGTGGTGGCGAGGCCAAGGGCGGTGGCCAGCACGATCGGATCGGGCTTGGCCCAGCCGAAGTCGAGCAGCAGCGAGTCGATGCCGCACGCCTCGGCCGCCCGGGCGAACGGCACCTGTGCCTCCAGGTCGGGCAGCCCGCTCTGGCGCAGGGCGGTGAGGTGTGCGCGTGACGCCGGGGCTTGTTCGCCACCCTGCGGTAGCCGCCAATGGAACCGCAGCATGGCTACGCCCCCACCACCGCGGTCCGCGGCCGCGTCGCCCGGCATTGCCTTGCTCGCGTCATCGCGCTCGGCAACACGGACGGCCCGACTTCGATGTCGCACTCTGGGACGTCTGTCTCTGCGATGCGAAACTCCATAGACTCCTCGACCTTGCGTCCTGGTCCTTGGGCGTTCGTTGCTCAGAACAACAGATCTGGTTGGAAGCCGTAGGAGGTAGACGCTGTGAATGCTGTGGACAGCTCGGGTGGCGCGCTGTCACGGTTGGCGCGGGCGACAGGACAGCCTGAGAATGCAGACGAGTGCCACAGAGTGGACATGTGGACAATGCCGCAGATCGATGCATGCACGGGCCGCAACATGCACAAAAGCCCTGCGATGCCCGGCAACCCGATGCTGAACAATCGTCCCGCGGTCATGCGAAGTATCCACCTTTGCGCATGTCGATCAAGCTGTCTTTCACCGCCGCGTCGAGCGCAAGCAGGTCGTCATCGTCATGTGCCGCGGAGACGAAGAACAGCATGTTTTCGGCGGTATAGACGCCTCGCATCGCGAGGTGGGGGACGAGCAGCGTCATCGGCGGCGCGCAGATGAAGCGGAACATCGAGCCAAAGCGGGCGATCGAGATCGGCACGCGGTGCTCGCGGAGCCAGACCGAGAGGCGATCCACCACGGTCTCGGCGCGCTTGTTGAGGCGGTCTTGCAGCGCGGGGCCCTCCTGCCACAGGCGGTCGACGATCGCCTGCGTGCAGGCGATCGTCATCGGATTCTTGGTGAAGGTGCCGGAGTACCAGATCTTGTCGACATCAGGCAGGGAGTCTTCGGTGTCGCACCACGGGCCGCCGTCGATCGGATTCAGGAACCGCGCGCTCCCGGCGACCACGCCGATCGGCATGCCGCCGCCGATGATCTTGCCGTAGGTCGCGAGATCGGCCTTGATCCCGAAGTGCGCCTGACAACCACCCTGGTGGATCCGGAATCCCATCATGACTTCATCGAAGATCAGCGCGGTGCCGTGCTCGGCGGTGATGCGCCGGAGCTCCTGGAGGAACGCCGCTGGCTGGAGCCCGAGCTGGCGACTCTGCACGGGCTCGACAATCACCGCCGCGAGCTGATCGGCGAGCTCGGCGATGCGCTGCAACGACGCGTCGGCGCCGTACTCGACGACGATCGTGTCCTGGGCGGCGCCCGGCGGCACGCCAAGCAGGAAGCCAAGTCCTGGGATGGTGGCATCTCCGGACCCGTGATACGAGCTGGCGAACACGACGATCTTGTTGCGCCCGGTCACCGCGCGGGCGAGCCGGAGCGCCACCATGGCCGCCTCCGCGCCGGTGTTGCAATACGTCACGCGCTCCATGCCGGTCATGCGGCCGATCCGCTCGGCGACGTCGCGAGACACGTCGGATTGCAGGCCCATTGGCAAGCCCGCGTCGATCCGGCGACGCATCGCCTCGACAATGAAGTCCGGATTGTAGCCGAACAGGTAGGCTCCGAACCCGATGCCGAAGTCGATATACTCGTTGCCGTCGATGTCCCAGGCTCGGGATCCGGTGCAGCGCTGGCCGACGATCGGATAGCGCATGCGCTTGGTGGCGATCCACAGCTCGCGCATCACCGATGGGCCGTGGAGAGAATAGCCCGACGACGAGCGCGAGTCGGCGAGGAACGGCCACGCTGCGCGCCGCGCCGCCGCGGACTTCGGCGTCCTGGCCGTGTACTCGTTGACGAACTGCGCAACGTAGCGCAGTTGTGCAGGGGTAAGTGACTCGGTGGTGGTGGTCATGGTGCTTGACTACAGAGACTACGACTCTGGACCCGATCTGGGAAGTCGTACTCGAGAGTACGACTGTCGTATTCGAACGCGGCGAGTACGCCCGCAGCGAATCGCGGCACCTGTTCAGTTGCCGAAGTGGATGTCGTCCTCGCTCCGTTCGCCGTCCCTGCCGTACGAAGTTACCTTGATACCCGTGGCACCCGACCGCCGGGCCGCGCCGCACAGCATCCGCATCGGCCGGCCCCAGGCGTCGTTCGCGTCCTTGTCCTCCATGTAGTCGTTGAGCTCGATCAGCGTGTGCGGGCAGTCCTGGCCGGGGTGCGCCCGGAGCCATGCCGGGTAGGCCTCCTCGACGTACTTCTGCGCCTTGATCTGGGTGAGCACGAGCTTGGTCTCGGACCTGATGAACGGCCGCTCTGCCTGGACCGAGTTGGCGGGCGCCGACGGCGGCAACGCCGGTCGTGCCACGGGGGCTCGCTTCGTCAGGGAAGGCGCGCTGGACACCTCGCGACGCGGCGCTGCGTCGTCCGGTGCGGAATGGCGAACCGCGCCGCGCTCGAAGATCACGACCAGCATCGCCAGCCCGATGAGGCCGCCGACCACTAGCATGGCGCGTGACAGGCTCACTCGCTGTGGGGGGGAGCTGCTTCCAGTCTGACGTGTGGTGGTGCCTGGTTTCATCGGCCGTACTCGATCGCGATGCGCACACTATGTTGCTTGCAGCTGCATTGTAGCCTATCTGGGTGCCGACCAGTGCCACGAAATTCTGAAATATTCGGAGTCCATGGGCCCCGAATTTCTGAATGTCCGGAGTCGGAAGCGCGACACGAGATGTGCAAGGGGGAACACCGGCGGCGGCACACGCAATAGCCGCTACAGCAATGAGTCCTGTCACGAAGTGCGTGACGATCGCACGAGTTCGTGCGCAGAATGCCGACGCTCGCTGCACCTCCTGCATGCGGTGAGCAGGAAGAGACCAGATCATGCCAAACGAGCATGCTGAGCTATACGATCTCATCTACACGGCCATGGGGAAGGACTACTCCGCCGAGGCCGGAACACTCGCTGACCTGGTCCGCCGGGCAAGGCCGCAATGCCGGACGCTGCTCGACGTCGGGTGCGGCACCGGCGAGCACGCGCGCCTGCTCGGCGAGGTCCACGGTTTCGCGGTCGACGGCATCGATATCTCGCCCGAGATGATCGAGAAGACCCGCGCCAAGTGCCCGCGCGGCCAGTTCGAGGTCGGCGATATGACAGGCTTCCAGCTCCGCCGGCGCTACGACGGCGTGCTCAACCTGTTTGGCGCGATCGCCCATGCAGTCACGCTGCCACGGCTGCGCGACACGGTGGCCTGCATGCGCGATCACCTCGCGCCGGGCGGTGTGGTGGTCGTCCAGCCGTACCTCACGCCCGACGAGCTCAAGGTCGGCACCGCCGAGTACACTGTCGAGTCCGGAAACCTGCGAGTCACGCGCACCCGCCGCTCCGAACGTGAAGGCCAGCGCCAGCTACTGTACTTTCACTTCACCGTCGAGGGCCCTGACGGAACGCAAGAGCTGGACGAGTTCCACGATCTCGGGCTGTTCACCGTCGATGAGACGCTGGCTGCGTTCTCCGCCGTCGGCCTGGCAGCCGTCTACGACCCAGGCAGCTTGGAGGAGCTGGGCGGCCATGGCTTCTACATCGCTTCGGCGCCGGCGTAAGAGACTGTATTTCATACGGTCTCCGTCGTTGATCGTATTCCGCGAGTCCCTGCCAACGCGAATCGAACGACATCACGGACGCTTGGCGAAGCCGCGGATGAGCCTTACCAGTCCGTCGAGCACGGGACGATTCTTCAGGGTCGGGAAGCCAGGCATCGCAGGGCTCTTGCGCATGTGAAGGCCACCCCGGACGATCATCTCCCTGATCTGGTCATCGGTGACGCTGGCCTGCCACGCCGCACTGGTATAGTTGTGCGGCCTGGGGTGGAGGCTATCCGAGAAGAACCCGTTGGCGCCACCTGCGATGCCGTGGCACCTCGCGCACTTGGCGTTGAACATCTCCCGGGCCTCCGAGAGCTGGCTCCCGCTGTCCTGGTCGGCCGGCGGCTGGCCGTCCGTGCCGCATGCCCCGGTGAGGGTAGCGACGGCAACGATCATCGCGGTCATGAGGCTGTGCATAAGCGGGGCTATTGTGCCGCGGCTATCCGGCAATTGCGATCCATATCGATCACTACGTCTGGCACTACGTCTGGCACTACGTCTGGCAGTGGGCGCGTTCACCACTCCACCAGCAACTTCGCGGGGCTTCTGGTGATCATACCGATCATCCAGGGTACCTCGAGCACCGGCACGGCGAGCCGAAGATTCTGGAACCGGGTCAAGAGGCTTCCCATGCCCACCTGCATGAGCATCCGGCTCACCTTGTCCCCCGGACAGCGGCGGTAGCCGTGGCCGAAGGCGATATGTGGGCAGCGTGGCCGGGTCAGATCGATTTTATGCGCCTCGCCGAACACCTGCTCGTCTCGGTTGGCGGAGATGATCGAGGGTACGACGAAGTCGCCCGCGCGGATCGTCGTGCCGTCGATGGTGATGTCCTCCATGGCCATCCGGACGTGGCCCTGGGCGGCACCGGGTGCGTCTGGGCTCAGGGGCGCGAACCGCAACAACTCCTCCACAGCCTGGGGCAGTGCGGACATGTGTTCCCGTAGCCACGCGAGCTGGTCGGGGTGTGTGAACAGGAGGTACAGGCAATTGGCGATCTGGTTCGCGACGCTATCGTTCAGCAGCAGCGACGTCATGATGCTGACGGCCTCTGCGTCGGTGAACTGCCTCTCGGTCTTGGCGTGTAGCAATGAGCTCAGCAGATCGTTGCCGGGTTGCTCACGCTTGTGGGCAACCAGGGAGGTGAGATATTCGCGCGTACGGGCGTACGCGGCTTCGATCTCCTCTCTGGTGTAGGCAGTCTGACTGCGCGTCGGTGCGGCCCATTCCCGGACCTTGGGGCCGTCCGAGCGCGGGACACCGAGGAGGTCGCCCATCGACGTGGTCAAGAATCGCGAGGCGAAGGCATCTACGACATCGACCGGCGGGCCGGCCGCGATGATGTCATCGATCAGCTCGTCGGCGATCTGTTGCGCGCGGGGCCGAAACAGCTCGGACGGCTGTCGGCCGAGCCCGGTCGCGACCGGCTGACGCAGGCGGGTGTGCTCCGGCGGATCGACCGACAGCGGATTGCTCTTGAGCGGAGTCGGGGACGACCGCGGAGTCCGGTCATGCGCGGCCACCACGGCTGTGCGGCTGAACCGCTCGTCGGCCAGGATCGTCTTGACGGACGCGTGCCGCGTGACCAGCCAAGCTTGTTCGCCATACGGCAGCTCGACCCGCGCGACCGGCTCCTCGGTCCTGAGCTGAGCGTACAACGGCGTCAGCTCGAGCCGATAGGACGCATCGAAACCGTAACGGTACACCTTGGGCATTGATCCCCCTCGTGATGCGATCGTAGCTATCAGACAGGCCCACCAGTAGGTCTCGTCGCGTATCGCAAGGATCCTTCCGTGTTGCCTTCGGTTTCTGTGCTCGTGCTCAGCTCGATCGATCTCCGTGGCGAGCGAATCGAGAGACTATGGTGAGCCGGGCCGCCCACGGGAGAGACACCGAGGCCGTCGAGCTTCTGTTCGACCAGCCCTTGAATCTGCCCGGCCAGCGCGGCGAGTGTGTCCGCCGATGCGCCATGAGGATCGCCGACATCAGCCTCGAGGTGCAGGCAGTGCGTCTTCGCCGCGGCGTCCGGAAACCTCGCGGTAACCTCGATGCGCTGCTTCTCGGTCATGCAGAAGATGACCTCGGCCCTCTGGGCCATGGCATGCGTCAGATTGCGAGCCCGGTGGTCGAGCGCCGGTACACCGATCACGCTCAATGCGTGCTCCACCTCGGCGGCGAGCGCCTCCCCCGGCCGAGCCGTCAAGCCGGCGCTCACCGCTTTGATACCGAGTCGGTCCAATGACTCCAGGGGCACGCCGAGCCGAGCGGCGATCTCGATGTTGCAGAACATCTGGGCCATCGGGGAGCGAATCGTATTGCCCTGGCATACGAAGACAAACAGCCGCTGCAAGGGCTCGAACAGGCTCGATCGGACCAGATGGCACGCACGGGTCCTGATCACCATCCATGTGTCCGGCGACGCGTCGAGCACGTCGGACGCGAGCGACTGCGAGGTCAGATGAACGCGAAATGTGGCGCCGCAGCTCACCCGGGCTTCGATGATCGCGCCGCTGCGCTCGACCCGCGTGATCTTCCCGCGGATCACGTTGCAATCGCCGAGCACGGTCGGCTGTGAAGACGCCAGGAGGATGTCGTCGGCGCGAATGCCAACGCACACCTCCGAGCCCACTGCGACCTCGGCCAGCGGAATCTCGACGTGGATCGACGTCCCGGTGAGCTCACAGACCATGGTGCCATTCTGCGTCCGGATCTCGACTACGGTGGCATCGAACACGTTCTCGAACCGTTCCTTTTGCACCGTGGCCAGGCGGAGTGGGTTCGGCATCACGTCGAGCGGCGACCCTTCCGTGACGACCTTCCCGCGGTCGAGCACGATCGCGCGGTCGCCGAGCGCCAGCAACTCGTCGTGATCATGTGTGACATAGAGGATCGGAATGCGGCGTGTCTCGTTCCACCGCCGCAGGTCGTCGATGATGAGGACCTTGGTGTGTGGGTCGAGGGACGACAGTGGCTCATCGAGGAGCAACACCTTGGGCTCGGTGACCAGCGAGCGCGCGAGCGCGACCCGCTGCTGTTCGCCGCCGGAGATCTGTCGCGGGAACCGGCCTTCGAGATGCTCGATTTGAAACGATACCAGGATCTCGCGCATCCTCCGCCTACGCTCGGTCACCTCCAGCCGGCGAAGCCCATACATGACGTTGTCCTCGACCGACAGGTGCGGAAACAGGGCAAGGTCCTGAAATACGAACGCGACCCAGCGCCTGGCCGGCTCGAGACTGATGTGCTTCCGCGAGTCGAACAGGACGTGATCGCCGATCGCGATGCGGCCTGCTTCGGGGTTGGACAGGCCTGCGATGCAGCGCAGGAGGGTCGTCTTGCCCGCCCCTGAGTGGCCGACGATCACCGTCACTCCTGGATATATCGCGAGCGTGGCTTCGAGCTGGAAGCGCGACGACCGGTCCGGTGCGTGGCGTTTGCACACCTCGACGTGAAGCGTCCTGTTGGCGGGAGCCACAGGACGAGAAGCCTCGCTCCAGGTCTCGAAGCTCATGTCAGCCTCCCGTGCATGTCGCCGATCACCGTCGCAGTGTCCCGGTAACCGCTGAGGCGGCTCAGCAGCCCGGAGAGCGTGACGGCCACCCCCGCGAGGAGCACGAGGAGGAAGGCCACCGGCAGGGCTCCCGTCAAGCCGTTCGATTCGAACATCACCCACATGTAGACCGGCAGGGTATGGGGGTTGTAGGCGACGATCAGCGTCGCCCCGAACTCGCCGAGCGCGCGAATCCACGCGAGCGTGATGCCTGCCGCGATACCCGGCCACGCGAGAGGGAGGGAAACACGCCAGAAGATATGCCACTGCGAATCGCCCAGCGTCGCCGCCGCCATCTCCAGCTTCGGATCAACGCCGGTGAACGCCGCGAGCGCCGATACGACGACGAACGGCGCCGACACGAAGAGTTGCGCCAGGACGATCCCCGCCAGGTTGTTCGTGAGCTCGAGGTCCCAGGTGCCCAGCGGATGGCCGATCGTCCCATGCGGTCCGAACGTCTGCAGCAGCAGGATTCCGCCCGCCAGGTCCGGGACGACCATCGGCAGAAACACGAGGCCGATCCAGAGCCGCGTGAAGCGGAGCCGCCCGCGCGCGAGCAAGTATCCGAGTGGGACGCCGAACAGCGTCATGATCGCCACCGCTATCGCGGAGGACAGCGCAGAGACCTCCAGCGCCTCCTTTGCACCTTGCTCCCGCAACGACGTCGTCCAGCCAGCCAGGTCGGCCTGGACGAACAAGTTGACGATTGGCAGCACGAGGGTCATCAAGAGCAGGCTGCCCAGTGCGCCGAACACGAGGAACGTCGGCTCGATGCGACGTCTCATTACTTGTATGTCCCCGGGCAAAGGCTACGGAGCTGTTCGGGAATCCGCTCACGATCGCCGCCCACCTGGTGCTCGACCGCCCCGAACCCAAACCCCTCCAGGAGCTTGGTCGACGACAGCATGAATCGCACGAATGCCTCGGCGGCAGCCGGGTGACTCACGGTGCTGGGAATCGTGATCGTGAAGATGATCGGAGCTCCCTTGACTTGCTCGCCGGACGGAATTCGATACGTAGCCTCCGCATAGAGCTTTGCGAACTTCGGGTCGCCCAGATTGATCTCGGATGGAAACGTGACGAACGGTAGGTTGTGCGCGACGACCTCGTGCTTGTAGAAAATCCCAGCGTCGAACTGACCGGTCTCGACGCGGGCCAGCAGCACGATCTCGGGGAACACCTGGGCAGGGTTCAGGGGCTCACCCAGCAGGCGAGGGAGCTCGGGCTTCTGATAGTGTTTACCTGCCAGTTCGAACAAGAACAGCGTTCGGTAGCCCTTCGGATCGGTCGTCGGATCGCCCCGCCCGAAGCGCACGCCGGGCATCTGGAGGACCTCGTACCAAGGGATCGTGTTGGCCGCCGCGGCCCGGAACTTCTCTGCGAATGGGCTCTTCGGATTGTAGGCGAGCACGAGCTGCGAAGACGCCATGGTGACGAACCACGACACCAGGTTCTGGTTCTTGTCGCCCATCAACACGGTCTCATTGACCGTCGGATCTGCGCTGATGAAGATGTCGGGGCTCCGCAGGTGATCGTGGATCATGCGGGCGCCGCCCAGCGACCCTTGCGCTTCGCCCTTGTATGCGTGTCCGGTCGCCTTCGAAAATGCGGCGCCGAGGCCGTTCTCCATCGCGGTGGCAAGCGAGCCCGCATACAACACCGAGACCGTGTTGTCCTGAGTGCTCTTCTTGCACGAGAACAGGGCCGCCGAGACGGCGAACAGCGCACTCACGAGCGCTCCCAGGCCGATTATCGAACGAGCTCGCGTCATGGGCCTCACCGCGTCAGCTCGCCATCGTGAGAAGGCAATCGTCGGCGAGCGGGCGGACGGGGATCACGCTCATGGGGACCTTGTGCGCCTCGGCACGCGGGTGCAGTGGGCGATTGTCCATGGGGTTGAACACCACCGTGAACAGCGCGCGGCGCAGCGGTGAGATGTTCTCGCCCGAGGCGTGAACCAGGGCGCAGCTCATGAAGACCAGGGTCCCGGCCGGACCGGTCAGTGCGGTCACGCCGTCTCGTTGGGCGAGCTCTCGCACCGCATCCGGCGTGATGGCGACGTTCTCGTCGCCGCTGGTCTCCTTGCCCGGGATGGTTCCGATCATCCCTCGACCATGCGAGCGAGGGATCACCAGCACCGGCGCGTTGGCGGCGGTCACGTCATCGAAGAAGGTGAAGGTGACGATGGCGTGCGGCTCCGGCATTCCATCGGAGCGGTGCCAGGTGGAGAAGTCTTGGTGCCAGACCCAACCGCTCGCACGGACGGTACTCATGCCGGGCTTGATCGTCAGCCGAGACTGATAGATGTGGAACTCGGTACCGAGCAGGCGGTGCACCGGGCGCACCAGCCGCGGATGCAACGACAGCCGGCGGATCGCTTCATTGTAGAGATGCGCGCCATGCGACAGCCGGACCATCCCACTCGCCTGGTCGAACCCGACCTTGGCCCGCGATGGATCGGTGATCTCGGGTAGCGTCGCTTCGAGCACCGCCATCTCGGGCGGCGAGAACGCCCGCTCGATGACGAGAAACCCATCTCGCCGAAACCCGTCGACCTGTGCTTGGCTCAAGTCCATGTTACTCACTCCTCCGATCAGTGCAGGATCACGTCGTGTACCGTTCACGCAAGTAGCGAGAAGCTTGGAAGGTCAGTCATTGGCCGCGCGCGCGACGCAGATCGTTCGGTTGCGCAGGCCGCTCAGCGGTCGCTCGTAGGGGAAGCTGTAGGATTCGATGACCGTGTAGCCGAAGCGCTGCGCGGTGTCGCGCAGGTACTCGGGCGAGAACAGCCAGAAGCCCTGCACCTTGCCGTGCGGCGCCACCCCCACGTTCGGATCGGCCGGTGCGTCGTTCGACAATACGAGCCAGGTCCCCGGCGCCGGTTTCAGCGCGTGCAGCGTCTCGAAGAACCCGCTGAGTCCGGTCTCGGGATGATACAGGTGGCCGAGCAGGCCATCGGCGTAGACCACGCCGAAGTCGGCGAGATGGCCCGGCGGTAGCGCGTGATAGTCTGCGGTGAAGGCCTCGACGCCCTTCGAGGCGGCCAGCACGACCGCCTCGTCATTGCAGTCGATGGCCTGGACCCGCAGCCCGCGGGCCTGCAGGTCGGACTCCACGAAGGCGTTGCCACAGCCGATCGAGAACATCCGCTCGTGGGGCTTCGGCAGCGACAGGATCTTGAGCACCATGTGCATCCGGTATTCCGGGCAGTAGATCGACGGTGTCACCGAATCACCGACCGCCCCGCCGCGCTCCCAGACTTCGTAGCGGTTGAGCGCCTTGTCGCCCACCGGACGACAGTAGAAATCGCGCAACACGTCCCTTGCCAGGTTCGCGGCAGCTACGGGAGGTGATGTCTTGCGCGCCCGTGCCAGGATCCGCGGCTCCTGGAGGTACTCGATGGTCTTGGGTGGTTCCTCGCGCAGCGTCACGAGCAACGGGTGAAGCGCGTGGTCGCCCGCCGGCCCGTAGGCGTGATAGAACGCGAGCGCGTCATCGACCTGTCCCGCGAGCAGTGTGTCGGTGAGCACCCGCGCCATCGAGCGGAACCCGTCGATCACGGCCGCGGGTTCGCCGGTGAGTCGCGGCATGCCTCCGGCGAGCGCGAGTGCGCCGGACGAAACCAGGTAATTGAGCTGCAGGTACGTCCCATCGGAGTCGGGGAAGTTGCCGAGCCCGCGATCGATGTAGCGCAGGCACTCGGTGAGGTGATACTCGATCACGTCGGACGGCTCGAGGCCGAGTCGCGGTGCGAGGACCTCGGCGAGCACGAGCGTGCCGAACACGCCCGCGGCGGCCTCTTGCAGGGCGTGCGACGCCCACCGGTCGGCGGCATCGAGCGCCGCGAACGACGCGCCCTCGCGGTGGACGACGCGGCCGAACTGGTGCGCCAGCACGCCGAGCGCGGGGATCGCGCCGAAACTCGCCGCGCTCACCGGCAGTCGCACGCCGAGGTTGAGCAAGCGGCGCCCGAGCGGCAGCGACATCGCATCGATCAGGGAGCGATGGGCATTGGCGAAGTAGTACGTCTTCTGGACCGCACCGCGTTCCATCCCCTGGTCTTCGGGGAGGGAATAGGCGATGTGCTTGGGATGGCGGTTGCCCACGCCAGCCATGAAGAACAGCCGCGTCGCGGTGAACGCGGGGACCTCACCGAGCCGGAGTTGCTCGTGCAGCCCGTGCAGATACGCCGTGATGTCGCCGAGCCGTGCACGTGCCGCGGTGACCGACGCCTGAGACGCGGTATCCCGGACGCAGCCGAAGGCAGTTGGCAAGCCGCCGGCCTGATCGCCATGCCACGTCACCAGCTTGTCGGCGACGATCGTGATGTCCTCGTCGATGCTGGCGAGCGTCGCCAGCGTACCGTCTGCGCGGCCGTGCTCGACGACGCTGGCTCTCTGCCTGAGCGCGCGCCGATCGGCTTCGCCCGGCAGCAGCTCGGCGATCCGACGCAGGCAATGGGCGATCGCCGCCGTGTCCTGCCACGTCGCTTCGATCGCGGCGCGCAGGGTCTCCAGCTCGGTATGTAGTCCTGCACCGAGCGCAGGGACCTCGTTCGCCAGATCGAGATAGGATAGATGGTAGTCGTACGCTGGCGGCCATGATGCATGGCTTTGCCCGCGGTAGCCGATCGCACGTTCGAGATTGCTGCCATACGCGAAGCGGTCGAGTGTCACGGTGCCCTCCGGGGTGTCGATTCGCCGTGCTCCCTCCGCATCTGTAGCGGAAGTAGTGAAATGATGCGGTCTAACGCGAGTAGCAGATAGCGGGTTTTGAAGTCAACCTGAAATGCGCTGGGGTGGGTGATGCAAGATGATGCGCCCCGATGGTGATGCAGGATGATTGCGTAGCTGGCAATACACTGTTTTGTACGGCATGTGCCGCAACGTGAGTGCAGACGAAACATTGCGCTATCGGCTGTCCGCACTTCAGTGCGAGATGATGTATGGCCGGCGACGCCCTGTGTTTATGTCGCCGTGTTCGCTGTCATGAGCGCCGGCGACACACTGAATGCGTCGCCTTGTCAGGCTTTTGAGCGCTTGCACGAGATGACGCAAGGCGATACAACGCCGACGATACACTGTTTGTATCGCGATGTCGGTGTCAGGAACGTGGGCGACACTGGACGCTTCGCCTTATCAGTTTTCTGAGTACCCGCGTCACATGACGCGAGGCGATGCAAGGCGATGCAAGGTCGGCGATACACTGTTTGCATCGCGATGTCGGTGTTAGAACCGCGGGCGACACTGGAGGCATCCCAATATTGGGCTTCTGAGTTTCAGCGCGAGGTGACGCGGGATGATGCAGGGCCGGCGAGGCACGGCGTCGCGTCGCGGCGGTGTCGTCAGCGCCAGTGCGGGCCGACGACAACGGATGGCGCTCCGGCATAATGTAGAGTCCGGAGTGCCTTTCCCTTTTGAGAGAACGCTATGGACATCTCGGTCGGGAGCTGATAGTCCTCGTCGCCAAACCCACATGACGGAAGGAGCGCTACCGCGATAGCTTGTCTTTGCCGCATCGCGACACCGCACCGCAATCGCGCCCGAGGAGGGACGGTTGCTCAGACTGGAGCGCCGGTCGGCTCGTCTTCAACTCATCGGTATTTTGTAGTTCAGAACACCGGTATCGCGGCTGACTTGTCCGCAGCAGTTCGAGGTCCATGTGTTCTATTTTTGCGCTGGGATACTTCATCTTATGCCTGGCCGATGTCGTCCTGGAAAAAACGCTATCCAGCGGAATCGTCCCCAGGGTCGATCGGCTCGTCGGCGGTGTGCGCCGGGTTTCGATCGGTCCGGCGTCGTAACCGGCGCCGTAACCGGCGACAACCTGTACGGAATCGTCACTCGAAGAGTCGTGACTTCCGCTTCAGTCGAGCCAGCGAGTGTACTCGGCGACGCTGGCGCGCTCGGGTGCGAACGCGTTCACCGGCGCCTCCGGATCGGGGTACCCCACGGCGAGCGAGCACACGACCAGGCGGTCGACGCCCAGGCCGAGCTCCGATCGAATACACTCGCTGTAGCCTGCGACGCTGTATTGCGGACAGCTACCGAGCCCGCACGCCACCAGGCCAATCATGATGTTCTGCAGGAAGCAGCCCATCTCCAGGAACGTCCCGGCCACGGCGTCTGCGGGGAGGTGCAGGATCATCGCGACCGGCGCGCCGTGGAACTGGAAATTGGCGCGCAGGTTGGCACGTCGCCCGTGCGGGTCGTCGCGAGCGATGCCCCGGGCCTCGAGCAACCCCCGGCCCGCGCGCTCGGCGCGCTCGAGCTCGCGCGGGTCCCCGGTCGGACGCCGGTTCGCATAGTCGGGCCGGGCCGGTACATCAGCGTCGAACGCCGCGCAGAGTCGGTTCGCCACCCGCGTCCTCGCCGCTCCGCTCAGCACGACAACGTCCCAGGGTTGGGCATTGCGCGTCGAAGGTGCGTGCGCGGCGGCGGCGAGCACCTCGTGGAGCACGGCCTGGGGGACCTGGCGGTCCAGATAGGCCCGCTTGCAATGCCGAGCGGTGATCGCACGGAGGACATCGAGGCTCATGGGGCACAACCTAGCAGAAGGTGATCGGTTCCGCGAAGCTGGCGCACGTAGTGACGTGTCGCCAGTGGCGGCCACGCGCGCGGCAGTGGTTGCGGTGCTCAGCAGCCCGCCGGCACCCGGCGGCGCCGAGTTGCGCGCCCTGGCCGGTCGCGTCGAGTCGCTCGAGGTCCGCGCCGATCTGGTCGGAGATCTGGATGTGCACTGGCTGCGCCAGCAGTACTCAGGAGCCCTTGTCTACACGCTTCGCAGCGCCGAGCAAGGCGGTCAGTTCCGCGGAGACCGCGCCGATCGCCATGCACGGCTTCAGGCGGCCGCACGTGGCTACGATCAAGTGGATCTCGAGGCGGCCACGGATCTCACGCCAGAGCTGCTCGCCGCGGTGCCGGCCAGTCGCCGCCGGCTGTTCCGGCATGTCGGCCGGGACGGCGCCGCCACCGGGACTGGCGCTCTGATGGCGAGCATCGACCGCATGACCGCGACCCCAGCTGCGCTGTACGTGTTGTCGATCGACGCCGACACGGCCGAGGATGCGGTGCCGGTGGTGTCGCTGCTGGCGGCGGCGCGGCGGCCGGATCTGACTGCCTTCGCGACCGGCCTCGCCGGGCTGTGGACCCGGATCCTGGCACCCCGGCTGGGTGCTCCCGTCGTATTTGCCGAGCTTGGCACCGGCTCGCAGCCCGGGTTACCCACGCTGGCCGAGCTGGAGACGGATTACGGGTGCCCGGACCTCGCCCCGCTGCACTGTCTGTACGGCATTGTCAGTCCGTCGCTACGTCCATCCGCCTGGACGCGGCTGCACAACCGTGCATACCGCATACTGGGTCTGCCCGCCATCTTCCTACCATTCCAGACCCAGGACCTCCGGCGATTCTGGCGTACCGTCATCCCGGCGCTGGACGCGGTGAGCTTGCCGTTGCGGGGCATGACCGTCACCAGGCCGTTCAAGGATGGTGTGCTGGACCTCGTGGAGCGGACGACCGCGACCGCGATCCGCTGCGGCGCTGGAAATGTCGTCTGGCGCGAGGGTCACGAGTGGGTGGCCGATGCCACGGATACCTCGGTCGTGTCTGCCCTGGCCGCGCTGGGCGTCGAGCTCAGTGGTCGTCGAGCCGCCGTGGTGGGCTGTGGTGCGGCCGGGCGATCGATCGCCGCTGCGCTGACCGCGCTGGGCGCCGCCGTCGTCCTCGTGAACCGCGGTGAGGAGCGTGGACGCTTCGCCGCGCAGCTGCTCGGATTGCCGTTCGTGCCGCTCGCCGAGTTCTCGCCCGCGGGCTTCACGCTGCTCGTGCACGCCACGCCGGTGACAGATCGGGCCCTGGTGCCACTCGCCGGTCTGTCCCGCGATGGCGCCGTGCTCGAAATGGTGCCCACGAATACGCCGTCACCGCTGATCGCGGAGGCCCGTGCACGCGGGCTGTTCACGTTCGACGGCTGGCAGGTGATGGCGGCCCAAGCGGTCCCGCAATTTCAGCGCATGACGGGCGTGGCCATGCCGCCCAGCGCGGCACTCGAACTGCGTGGAGTTGCACCCCATTGATGGAGGAATCCTGATGACGAGATGGTATCCAAACCTGGCGCTTTCCGCTGGCAAACCACTTCAGATTTCCCAGTTTTGTGGAGACTGGTTGAACGCGGATCCCACCGGCGCTTGCGGCATGCTCGGGGTGAGCTTGACCGAGCAGGAGGGCAGCCTCTGGGTGCGCGGGCTGGGCATGGCCAAACCGGTTGGGTACGCCTGGCACCGTGTCCATACGCCCAGCTTTGCGTCTGATCCGGCATCGAATCAGGCATGGGGCTTCCTGGCCGACTACGACTTCGGATTCCTGCGGACGATCATCGCGGGCTACTACAAGACCAGCGTCCTCGTCGCGACGACGTACAACACCTTCCAGGACGGCAGCGGGCGGACCCCGTACTGGACCCGTGAGTTCTTCCACCGCCGCATGCTGGGCGAGCCCGCGACGACGGCGCTGCCCCGCGACGTCAGCCGTGACCGCGACCGGAGCCCCGGCACGGCACCCGGGCGCGTCGACGCAGCGACGATGGTCGGTCGCTGGGTCAACTTCGACCGCGAGGGTCCGGAGATCACCGGGGTCACGGTGCGGGCCGACGGGGACCGGCTCGCCATCGCGATCGACCAGTCCGCTCGCGACGGGGTTCGCCATTGGCCGGCGCTGCCGGGAATCGCGATGGCCGAGCGCACCCAGGGCGGGCCGGCCATTGGGTTTCTCGCGATGGGTGATCTGTTCGCCGAGCAAGGCGAGGGACCGCACGCCGGCGCGCTGTGCGCGTACCTGAACCGGGGCCTGCTCACCATCGATACCTACGTCACGGATCTGCGTAACTCCGCGAATGTAATGACCCGTGTACACCTTCACCTGGCCGAGGGAGCCACCCCATGACCATGCAAGAGATCCTGCTCGGCGATTCGTCCACCACGGCTCACGAAACGCTGGGCAAGGTCGCCCGGATCGCCGACGAAGTGCTGCGCGCGCGGGCCGACGAGTACGATCGGACCGGCGCGTTCCCGAAGGCGAGCTTCGATGCGTTATTCGGGGCGGGTCTGCTGGGAGCGACGATCCCGCTCGAGGCCGGCGGCCTCGGCTTCGGTCATCATCGACGCAACACGTTCCCGCTGTGGATGATGACCAAGCTGATCGCCAAGGCCGATCTCTCGCTGGCGCGCTGCTGGGAGGGCCACACCAACTCGCTCGTGCTGATCGACGCGCTGGGCACTCCGCAGCAGAAGCAGCGCTGGTTCAGCGGCGTCGTCGAGCGCGGCGAGATCTGGGTCGGGTGGAGCGGCGAACCGAGCGCGCCCAAGCCCGGGGAACGCGCGCGCTTCGGCACCACGGTCACCGCCACGTCCGACGGCTGGATCATCGACGGCAACAAGGCGTTCGCCACGAGCGCCACCGGCGCGACCCACGCGATCCTGCTGGTCAACACCGAGGGCCCGGGGGGCGCACGACACAGCGAGGGATCGCCCGACGGGCTGCTCATGCTGGCTTGCGATCTCTCGGATCGCAGCATCTCCATCGATACCTCGTGGTGGGACCCGGTCGGCATGCGCTCCACCGCGAGTCACCTGGTTCGGTTCGACAAGACGTTCGTGTCGCGCGATTGCCTCATCGGCAAGCCCGGCAGCTACTTGCATGATCAGTGGCAGGCGGCATTCGTCCCGCACTACGCCGCCAGCTTTCTCGGCGCCGCCGAGGCGGTCTACGAATACGCCGTGAAGTACGTCAAGCACCAGCACAAGACGAGCGATCCGTACATCCAGCATCGGATCGGCAGCATCGGGATCAACGTGGACACCGCGCATCTCTGGCTGCACCACGTCGCGGGGCTGTGGGACCGAGGCAGCCGGGCGGACGCCGCCCTGGCCGGCATCCGGGTGCGGCACCTCGTGGAGCACCTGGCCGAGCAGTCGGTGCATCACTGCATTCGCGCCTGCGGGGCGCGATCGCTGATCCGTCCGAGCCCGGTCGAGCGATTCCTGCGCGACCTGACGTTCTACATCCGGCACGACAACGACGATCACGTCCTCGCGACGATCGGTCGCCAGGTGCTGGGCGAGCGGCACGACGTCTCGTTCTACAAGCCCTGAGTGAGCTGGCTCCCGCAGTCGGTCCGCTTCACCGAGAAGGCGAATACACCTGGCAACATGGAGACGATGAAGGCGTCGCAGATGTTGTGTGCTGTGATACGGCAGGCCAGCGGACTGCAAACGATATATGTCAGTGGTGTCACGATGTCGCGTGCGCGGCACTTCATGGCTCGACGCTGGTCATCCTTCGCAGCGGGAGGGCGCGACGACGGAGCGGAATGCTGCATGGCAGTGGAGCGGAATGTTGCATGTCATGGAGCGGAATGCTGCATGGCAGTGGAGCGGAACGCTGCATGCCAGTGACGCAAGATGCGGCACGGTGGTGGCGTGAAATGCTGCGTGCCAGTGGCGCAGGACGCTGGTGCGCAGTGGTCCCAAACGTCGCATGACAGCCACAGCGGAATGCTGCACGATAATATCTTAGAACGCAGCGCGGCAATTGCGCTAACACCGCGTGATGTGGCGCGGAACGCTGCACCGCAGTGAGCCGTATCGCGAGCAGCATGATGCACGGCGTCGACCAGGCAAGGCGCACTGCTGCACGGCGATGTGGCCACACGTGCGATGCCGAATGCACGACGCCGGATGACAGTAATGCTTAATCCTGGTTCCGGCAGAGTGTCAATAATCTGAGTCGGCGCGAATGTGCTGGTATTCTCGCATCAATGTTCAAGATCTGCATCCTGTCCTGGAATCCAGGACGGCAGATAATGGCAAATTAAGACTTGCAATGAAAGCAATCGGAGCCCTAGTGTAATTCCGTTCAAGCGGATCTTTTCGTTCGGCTGACCGAGCGACTTATGCATACCTGGAGGAAACCGATGAGATGTCCAAGTGCCTTGAGAACGATCTCGGCCGGGCTGGTCGCCGTTTGGGCGCCACTGCTCGGCTGCGCTGATTCACCCGCCGAGCAAGCAACAAAGGAACAGGCAGTGGGTACTCCCTCGCCTGATCAGGTGCCGCTCGATCCGACGACGATTCCGAAGTTCGTCAACCAGCTGGTGGTCCCACGGGTCTATGCACCCACGGTGATCAGAGACGTCACTGGCAAGGTCGTGCGCAACGAGTACACCGTGAACGTGCAGCAGAGCACGGCGCAGATGCTGCCCCCCGGGTTTCCCGCGACCACCGTCATGGCCTACGGTGGTAACGTCAGGAGGCCCGGCGTCCTCAACGCGGACGGGACCGAGGCAACGGAGTTCGCGCGCACGGTGCCGGGTCCCGTGTTCGAGAATACCCGCGGCATTCCGACGATCGTCCACTGGCGCAACGAGGTCACCGGGCAGCACTTCCTGCCGATCGACACCACGCTCAACTGGGCGAACCCGCTGGTAACGGAACCGCCCGTCGGGCTGACGACGTTTCCGGGGTTCGATCCGTTCCCGGTGTTGAACCTCGACGTCGGTCAGCCGGTGCCCATCGTGACCCACAACCACGGCCTCGTCGTCGTGCCTCAGAATGACGGCATCGCCGATGAGTGGTTCACGGCCGGCGACCGGCGCGGGCCGGGCTTCGTGTCTCGCGACTACTTCAAGCCCAACCAGCAGCCGAGCACGATGCTGTTCTATCACGATCACACGATGGGCTTGACCCGCGTCAACGTGTACGCAGGCCTCGCCGGCACCGCCTACATGATCCGCGACCCGAACAATCCGCTCGACCAGCCGAGCTCGACGCTGCCCAAGGGCGAGTTCGAGATCCCGCTGATGATCGCCGACCGTGAGTTCTTCACCGATGGCGAGCTCAACTTTCCGCGCGGTGGCGAGGATGCCGCCAACATCAAGAATGCATACTGGACGCCTGGCGGTGACGGCGATGTGATCATGGTCAACGGCAAGGTGTGGCCGAACCTGAACGTGCAGCGCAGGCAGTACCGGTTCCGGGCGCTCGCCGCCGGCAACGGCCGCCTGTTCACCATCATGCTCGACAAGAGCGGCACGACGGTGCCGTTCACGCTGATCGGGTCCGACGGTGGCTACCTGCCGCAGCCCAAGGTCGTCAACAGCGTGACGATCTCGATCACCGAGCGCGCGGACATGCTGGTCGACTTCTCTCGGTTCCCGGCCGGGACGAAGATCACCATGCTCAACGCCGACCCGGACGTGGATGACCCGAACCTCGACGGCATCATCATGCAGTTCACGGTGCAGAACTCCCAGGCCGTGACCCCACCCGCGGTCCCGCCTCTGGTGGCGCGCCCGGCGCTCCCGACCAATGCGCCGAGGCGGATCAAGACGGCGATGATTCACTTCGACAAGGACGACGATCAGCTGCGCTCGATCGACGGCCTCGACTTCACGTCTCCGGCCACGGAGTTCCCGCTGGTCGGGTCGACCGAAGAGTGGGACTTTGTCAACGGCGGCGGCAGCTTCCACCAGATCCACATTCACCTGATCGAGTTCCAGCTGATCAGTCGCCAGGCCGTCAAGCTCGACGAGTACCTCAAGCAATGGAACCTGCTGAACGGTCACCTGCCGGTCACGCGACCGATCGTCGTCGATCCGAACCTGTACCTCGATGGTGATCCGATCCCGCCGGAGCCCTACGAGACCGGCTGGAAGGACACGATCATGGCCAGGCCCGGGGAGGTCATGCGGCTCGTCACGCGCTGGGCGCCCCAGGAGACCCCGACCGGCGGCGTCGCTCCGGGTCAGAACCAGTTCCCGATCGAACCGGTCAGCCCCACGACCGACGCGTGGTACCTGTTCCATTGTCACGTGCTCGGTCACGAGGACAACGACATGATGCGCAAGCTCCCGCTGGTGAATCTGTGGGCGGCCGCGAAGGCGTATGTCACCGGGACCGTCGTCGCCTTTCAGAGCATCAACTATCGCGTTCGGGTGAGCCACACGTCGACGGCGGCGCAGCCGCCGAACACTCGCTTCGATCTGTGGGAGCGCGTGAACAACAACGACGGCACGTGGCAGCCGCAGATCATCTACGCGGTCGGTGATCGTGTGCTGTTCAACGGGAAGCTGTACGTCGCGAAGGCGGTGCATCAGGCCCAGACCGGACAGAGCCCGAACCTCGTTCCGGCGCGCTGGGACACCATGCCGATGACTGCGTGCGCTCAGATCTCGAAGCTGTGCGCCGACAACACGCAGGACGACGCCCTGACCTGCCAGGGCATCGGCGCCGACAACGACGATGCCGCGTGCAGCGAGAACCTCGACTTCTGCCTCGCGGAATGCGACGAAGATCTCCGGTCGCCGTGCTCCGGTCTGTGCGCAAATCCAACCTCGTTCACGGTGCCTGATGGGACGACGTTCCGGTCCGGCGCGCTCGGTACGGGCGCGGCGTGCTTCGAGACCACCTCGGAGCTCCTGACCGGTACGTGCACGGGGCTGGGCGCTGGCCGCCAGATCACGGTGAACGGCAAGGTCCAGACGTGCGATGGCACCAACTGGGTCTACCCGATGCCGTCGCAGCGTAACTACGGATACTGCATCCAGACCACCGCAGGAACCGGCGGCGCATCGGCGTCGTTCACGGCCAGGTAGCGCATGATCGATCGCCCGCAGCTCACGAGACCGCGCCGAACCGGCGAGGTGGCGATGGTGGTGGTGGCCGTGCTGGCCGCGGTGCTCGTGTTCGTCTTTCGCGACGAGCTCGAGAACAGGATTGCGGGCGATCACGGCGCGGCGATGTCCAGCGCGCCGACAACGTTTTACACCTGCGCGATGGATCCTTCGGTCGAGTCCAACCACCCGGGCGCGTGCCCGATCTGTGGGATGGCACTCACTGCGGTGACCCAGCAGGAGCGCAACTCGGGGATCGTCCGGGTTGCCACGAAGGCCCGGGTGATGATCGGCCTCGACGTTGCGCCGGTCCAGAAGCGGACGCTGCGGAAACGCATCGTCGGATCTGGCGCGGTCGTCGAGCCCGTACCCGCGGGCGACCGGGCGGCGATCACGGCCCGGATCTACCGCGGTGATGCGAGTGAGGTGCACCGCGGCGATCCCGTCATCGTCACCGCACGGGACATGGCGCTGACGCAGTTCACTGGCACGGTCGTCGAGCCCGCGGCGGACGGCGCGACGACGTTGCAGGTCGTGGTCGACAATCCCGAGCAGCTGTTGCGGCCCGGGATGCTCGTCGAGGTCAAGCTCGAGGTCGAGCTGGCTCCGCGCCTGGCGGTGCCTTCCACCGCCGTACTCTACGCCGGAAAGCGCAAGCTGGCATTCGTCGAGCGGAGCAGCGGAGTCTTCGAACCTCGCACGCTCGAGCTCGGCATGTCGTCCGATGGGCTCGTCGAGGTCGTCGGCGGTCTCCACGAGGGCGACCAGGTCGCCATCAGTGGCACATTCCCGCTTGCCGCGGAGAGCCGGATCCGATCAGATGGCACGCTGTGGGGCGAACGCCCCGAGCCGGTCCCGGCCAGGTCGGTCCCCGCCAGGCCGGTCCCGGCCAAGCCCGTCTCGGGCCAGCCCCTCGTGCAGCCCATCCCGGTCCAGTCCACCGCGGCGAAGCCAGCGCCGTGGGACACCACCAGCGCCACACCGAATGGTCCCCCATGACACCTCCGCTCCCGAAGTTCGAATCGCGCGTGGGGTTGATCGGCCGGATCGTCGCGGCGAGCGCGCGCAACCCGATGTTGACCATCGTGCTGGTGGTGGCATTGGCGCTCTGGGGCTGGTACGCGCTGCGCGCGACACCGCTCGACGCGACCCCGGATCTCTCGGATACCCAGGTCATCGTCCTCACTGAATGGCCTGGCCAGAGCCCCGATCTCGTCGAGGCCCAGGTCACCTACCCGGTGTCCTTGGCGCTGTTGTCGACGCCGAAGGCTCGCGTGGTGCGCGGCCAGTCGTCGCTGGGTCTATCGTTCGTCTACGTGATCTTCGAGGATGGTACCGATCTGTACTGGGCTCGCAGCCGGGTGACCGAGGCGCTTGCGCGGATCGCGCACGACCTCCCGAATGGCGTCCAGCCGACGCTGGGGCCGGACGCGACGAGCGTCGGCTGGGTGCTCCAGTACGCGCTCAAGCCGACGAAGCCGGTGTACGTCGCCCGCGGCCCCACCGTCGGATCGCATCCCCACAAACCGATGGATCACCACGACGCCGCCCACGAGCGGCTGGCGGATCTACGGTCGTTCCAGGACTGGAACCTACGCTACGCGCTCGAGAGCGTTCCCGGGGTCGCCGAGGTGGCCTCGGTGGGTGGCATGGTCAAGGAGTACGAGGTCCAGCTCGATCCGGCCAGGCTCCACGCGTACAAGCTCGGCATCGAGGATGTCGCGCGTGCGGTGCGCGCCACCAACGTCTCGATCGGGGGGCGGACGCTGGAGATCGCCGAGCACGAGCACGCGCTGCGCGGTCGCGGCGCGGTGGCCACGCCGGAGGACGTGGCGGCCACGTTCGTCGCGACCAGCTCGACCGGGGCCCCGATCCTCGTGCGCGATCTCGGCACGGTCGTGCGCAGCCAGGCGCACGGCCAGGGTATCGCTGAGCTCGACGGCACGGGCGAGGTCGTCGGCGGTATCGTGATCATGCGCTACGGAGAGAACGCGCTCGACGTGATCGACGCGGTGAAGCAGCGCCTCGCGGAGGTGCGCGCGAGCCTGCCCAAGGACTGCGAGCTGGTGGTGACCTACGACCGCTCGGAGCTGATCCGATCTGCGATCGGAACGCTCACCAGAACGTTGATCGAGGAGCTGATCGTCGTCAGCCTGGTGATCTTCCTGTTCCTGCTCCACGCGCGCAGCGCGCTCGTCCCGATCCTCACGCTGCCGGTCGCGGTCCTCGGGGCGTTCATCCCGATGCACTACCAGGGGCTGACCGGGAACATCATGTCGCTCGGTGGCATCGTGGTGGCGATCGGCGCGATGGTCGACGCCTCGATCGTGATGGTCGAGAACATTCACCAGAGGCTCGCCACCCGCGGCGATCAACCGGCGCGGCGGCAGGCGGCGCTCCACACGGTGATCGAGGCGATGCAGGAGGTCGCGGGGCCGCTGTTCTTCGCCCTGGTGGTCACCGCGCTGGCGTTCCTGCCGGTGTTCACGCTCGAGGGGGCCGAGGGGCGGCTGTTCAAGCCGCTCGCGGCGACCAAGACTTACTCGGTCGGCTTCGCCGCGATCCTCGCGGTCACGTTGACACCGGCGCTCGCTGCGCTGGTCGTGCGCGGCCGGGTGTTGGGCCGCGATCGCAACGTACTGAACCGCGTGCTGATCGCCATCTACACCCCCGTCGTCCGGTTCGTGATCCGCAGGCGCGTACTCGTGATCGCGCTGTCTGCCTGCGCGGTGCTGGTCACGGTCCCGATGCTGGGCCGGCTCGGCGGCGAGTTCATGCCGCCGCTCGACGAGGGAGCGATCCTGTACATGCCGACCGCGCCACACGGCATGTCGATGGCGGAGGCGTCGCGCGTGCTCCAGCGGATGGACCGCGAGATCCGGGCGGTCCCCGAGGTCGCTTCGGTGTTCGGCAAGATGGGGCGTGCCGACACCGCAACCGATCCGGCGCCGATGGGGATGGCGGAGACGGTCGTGATGCTGAAGCCGCGTGCGCAATGGCGCCCGGGCGTGTCGCGCGACGATCTCATCCGCGAGCTCGATGAGAAGGTCCGGATCCCGGGGATGCCGAACCTGTGGTGGATGCCGATCCAGACGAGGACCGAGATGCTCTCGACGGGGATCCGCAGTCCGCTCGGCATCCAGGTGTTCGGCGACGATCTTGCCACCCTCGAGCAGACCGCGATCGCGATCGAGCGCGCGGTGGCGCAGGTCCCCGGGACCCGCAGCGCGTTCGCCGAGCGATCGAGCGGCGGATTCTTCATCGATGTCGACGTCAAGCGCGACGAGCTGGTCCGCTATCAGCTGCGCGCGCAAGACGTCCTCGACGTGGTCGCGGCGATCGGAGGCCGCCCCGTGTCGCGCGTGGTCGACGGCCGCGCCCGGTTCGACATCACGCTTCGCTACGCCGACTCGCTCGACAACGATCCGCAGCGGATCGGTGAAGCGCTCGTGCGGACCCCGACCGGTGACCACGTGCCGCTGGCCCGGGTCGCCAGCATCCGGTTCACCACCGGCGCCGCGACGATCCACAGTGAAGGCGGCCGGCTGGTCATGTACGTGTTCGTCGACACCGAGCGGCCGATCGCCGATTACGTCGATGTGGCCAAGCAGGTCGTTCGCGACCAGGTCAAGCTGCCGACGGGAGTCCGGATCGCCTGGGCAGGCCAGTTCCGCAACTTCGAGCGCGCGCGAGAGAAGCTCAAGCTGGTCTTGCCGATCACCCTCGCGATCATCGTTCTGCTGCTGTACTGGAATACCCGGTCGTGGGCCGAGACCGGGATCGTCATCCTGGCAGTTCCATTCTCGCTGATCGGCGCCGTGTGGCTACTGTGGCTGCTCGGCTATCACCTGAGCGTGGCCGTATGGGTCGGCATGATCGCGCTCGCTGGACTCGACGCGGAGACCGGTGTGGTGATGCTGCTCTACCTCCGGATGTCGCACGATGCGCGCGCGCGCACCGGCCAGCTCACCACGGAGGCCGAGCTCGACGACGCCATCGTCGAGGGCGCCGCCAAGCGGATCCGCCCCAAGGTGATGACGGTGATGACGATGCTGATCGGCCTTTTGCCCGTGCTGTGGAGCAGCGGTACTGGCGCCGACGTCATGCGCCGGATCGCGGCGCCCATGATCGGGGGCCTGATCAGCTCGTTCTTCCTGGAGCTGATCGTCTATCCGGCCGTGTATGCCGTGTGGAAGCGACGCGCGCTCCGCAGACACCGGGCGATGCCGTCCGCGTCGTCCGCAGCGAGCGTCTGACCTCGCTTGGACGGCGACGTCGTGGAGTCGCGGGTCGTGATCCCCGCATGATGATGGTCGTGTGGGTCAAGGCCCATGTGCGGGTCGACCTGTGAGTCGTGGCGCAGCGCGTAGGCGAGATGCTGGAACGCCGCCGGCCGACCGAGATCGGGATGTCGCCCCGAAGGTCTGCCCAACAATCGGTTGAATCTCGAGGCACTTCGAGTAGAACCGTCCGATGCTGTCACGCCGCTTCGTGCTTCAGTCCGCTGGCGCCGTCGCCGCGCTGGCGGCCCTCCCGATCGGCAAGGCCGCGGCGGCGGACGCCGATGTGACGGCACGGCTCGCACGCTACATGGTAGCGGCGCGGGGGACTGCGCTGCCCGACGCGGTGATGCTCGCATGCAAGCATCGCATTCTCGACACGCTCGGGGCGATGGTGTCGGGCTCCCGCTTGAAGCCGGGCATGATGGCCGTGACATACGTTCGTGGCCTGGGCGGCGAGCCGCAGGCCTCGGTGATCGGGGCCCATTTCCGCACCACGACGATCAACGCGGCGCTCGCCAACGCGATGTGTGCTCACGCCGACGAGACCGACGACTTCGAGCCGGTCACCAAAGCGCATCCCGGTAGCTCGGTGGTTCCTGCCGCGCTGGCGGTCGGCGAAAAGGAGGGGCGCAGCGGGCAGGACCTGCTCCGAGCGGTGGCGCTCGGGTATGACCTCGCTTGCCGTTTGTTGATGGCCTTGAGGCCGGACCTGGTGCGCGGCTCGCATCGGAGCGCGGAGGGCACGGCCTCGACCTTCGGCGCGCTCGGCGCCGCTGCGTCGCTGGCCCGGCTCGATGAGGACGGCATGCGGTTCGCCATCTCCTATGCCGCTCAGCAGGTGTCGGGCCTGTGGAGCTGGGTGAAGGACAAAGATCACATCGAGAAGGCGTTCGACTTCGCGGGTATGGGCGCGCGCAACGGCGTCACGGCGGTCGATATGGTGCAGGCCGGCCTGACCGGCGTCGCCGATGTCCTCGACGGTACCAACAACCTGTTCATCGCGTTGTCGGCCAACCCCGAGCCCGAGGAGATGCTCAAAGATCTCGGGACCCGGTTTTACGTCACCGAGACAGCGATCAAGACGTTCTCCGTCGGGTACCCGATCCAATCGCCGCTCGACGCGTTCCTGACGTTGCGCAAGCAATACGGGCTCGACCCCGACAACGTCCGCAGCATCCTCGTCAAGATCCCGACCGACGCGGGCGGGATCGTCGGCGAGAGCGCCATGCCGGACGTCAACTGCCCGCACATGGTCGCCGTCGCGCTCGTCAAAGGCGCGGTGTCCTTCGTCGACAGCCACAACCTGGCGCTCATGCATGATCCCAAGATCCTGGCGCAACGCGCGAAGATCACCGTCGTCCCCGACGCGGCCTTGATGGATCCGGCGGCGCCGCGCGGCGCGATCGTCGAGGTGACGATGACCAACGGGCAGAAGGTCGATCACTTCACCAAGTTCCCTCCGGGTACCAAGGAAAATCCACTGAGCACCGAGGCTGTGAGCGCGAAGGCGCGCGATCTCATGACACCGGTGCTTGGCGCTGACAAGACCGAGAAGCTGATCGACCGGATCCACAAGCTCGAGGCGGTGGACAACATCCGGCAGCTGCGGCCGCTGATCACGGTGTGATCCAGCGGCGCTGCTCGCGATCAGGGCGGCTCGGTGCGATCTTGCGATCACGGCTCGGTGCAGACTACATGCGACGGCTCGAGGCCCGCGCGGTCGCGGGCCTGAGTCGCGGACCTGATGTCCGAGATGGCTCGCTCGAACGACGGAGATCGAGCTCGTCCCATTGCGCCCGGCGCCAGCTTGGGCATTCTGCCGCGCCACCCGCCGGGAACCGGCCGTATGATGCCGCGCAATGCCAGTCGACTTTCCACGCCTCAGGATCGGTGCGCTTCAGGACCACGCGGCGCGTCTGCACGAGAGCCGCAAGCCCGGCACCGACCTCGCCTTGCTCGCACGCGATCTGCTGCTGGCGTTCTTCGATGTCTGCGCCCACACGGGGCTCGATCGCGTGCTGGCCGAGCTCGCGCAGGCGTTCCCGCCGCTCGACCCCGCCGACCGCGCGGCGCTCGCGAGCCACGAGGTGGTCGTGCCGGCCGTGGTCGCGCAGCTCGAGACGATCGATCTCGACGGCGGCGGCCCGCGAGGCGCGAAGCCGCGCCAGCTCGCCGACTGCATCGTCGCGGCGCTCGGCCTGACCGCGGTCGACGAGCCCGATCGCGCCATCGCGCTCGACGGCGCCGTGCGCGTCGACCTCTCCCGGGCGCTGGCCGGCGTGCTCGACGTCGAGCTCGCCGCGCCGAAGCTGCGGGCGGACATCATCGCCGACGCGCGCGCGCGCTGCGACGCCGGGCACCACGCGGCGTTCGATCGCCTCGCGGCCCAGCTCGACGAGCGCGGCCTGCAGCTCGTCAAGCAGCCCAAGGTGCCGATCGACGCGTTGCACGCCACGCAGCGCGCGCTGTTCGAGGCCCGCAACGCCGTGATCGCGCGCATCGCCGCCGCCGCGCTCGAGCGCGCGCGCGACGTCCTCGCGGGCGCTGATGCCACGGCCGCCGCCCGGCTGGATCAGCCGATCACGCTCCGCGCGACGCCGCGCGAGGTCGCCATCCTGCGCGCCTGCGACGCCCGGGTGAGCAAGACGCCCGCGCGGGTCCTTGCGTCCCTCCTGGACAGCCTCACCGATCTCCTTCCGATCGCCTGGCCCGCCGCTGCGCCCGCGGCGCTGCCCTACGCCGCGAGCCGGACGTTCGCCGTGGGCGACGTCATCGACCATCCGAAGTTCGGACGCGGCAAGGTGATCGCGAGCGTCCTCAAGCGGATCGACGTCGAGTTCGACGACGGCGTGCACACGCTCGTTCACGCCCCGCCGGCGAAATAGCTGCGGGGCGCCGGCGTCAGTTGCCGTTATTGGCCCCGTCGTCGAGATCCGCGACGAACGACGAGACCCACGACAGCGCGGCGTTCCAGTTGATCGCGACCTCGTTGGTCGACCACGACTGGACGTCGTCGATGTAGCAGAACTGCGGGGCGCAGCCCTGCAACTTGCTTTGCGCGAGTGGATCCTGGATCGACGAGTTGGGCCCACCGGCGATGCTGCCCGCCGGGGGGTGCGGCAGCGTGGGATCGAGCTGGTGCGCGTACATCCGGGTGTGCTGGTTCTGTGACGTCACGTGGCCGTAGCCGGTGACGTAGGAGATGTTGAGCGCGTTGCGCCCGAACACGTAGTCGATGCCCTCGAGCACACCCGTGCGATACTTCGAGGCGCCGGTGATATCGTAGGCGGTCCCGAGCACGATGACGTTGTTCAGGATCTGACTGTTGGAGCCCCAGGTCCATTGGTTGCTCGACGGCGCGTACGGTTGGGCGTACGGCTGGCGGCGCTGGACGACCAGGATGTCATCGGCGGCCTTCACCACCGATGCGCGGATCTTGTCGCGGCCCGGTAGGCTGCTGCGGACGGTCGCCAGATCGAGCTGTGCCAGCGCTCCGGGCGTGTTCCAGGAGAAGCCGTCGACCGAGAGCAATCCGCCGGTCACGAACGGCGAGGCCACGACGTCGCTCCGGTAGGTCTCCTCGCCGGTCGTGAGAAAGAGCTCGACCGCGGCCCAGTAAAACTCGTCGCGCACGTCGCTGTCTCCATACGCCCCGCCGCCCGAGTTGCCGTCGGCGTCGGGCGCGTACAGCGCGGGGACCCGCTTGGCGGCGAGATACGCGGTGCGGGCCGCGGCCAGGAGCCGGGCCGAGAATGCGCGGTCGTAGCGCGCGAACAGCCGTGCGCCCTGTGCAGCGGCCGCGGCGAGGTTGAGCGCGGCGGCGGTCGATGGCCGGTGGAGCTCGCGGGGCTTGTCGTCGGCTGCCGGCGCCAGCGGCAGTCCGGTCCACGCCTCGTCCTGCACCTTCATGAACGCCATCCCTGCGTAGGGCGCGATGCCCGGATCGGTCACGCCCGCCGGCACCTGCATCCGCAGCAGCCACTCGAGCTCCCAGCGCGCCTCGTCGAGGATATCCGGAATTCCGTTGCCGGACTCTGGGATCCGCAAGGTCCGGTCGTCGAGCGCGCCATGATCAGCCGTGCGTGCCGTCAGGCTGCGCTCGTACTCCGACATGAGGAGTGCGACCGACAGGCCGCCGTTGACGACATACTTCCCATGGTCGCCGGCGTCGTACCAGCCCCCCGTCACGTTCTGGACAAAGCTGCGATCGCAGGTCCACAGGCTCATGAAGTCGCGCGCCGCCTGGCACGACACCGCGACGTCGCCTCGGTTGGGCAGTACGCTGAGATGACCGGCCGCTCGGCCGTAGCCCGGAACGATCGAGTCCAGGATCGCGACCCCGCTTCGGTTGGTGTAGAACAATGTCTTCGAGTCCTTGCGGAGCTGCTCGTAGGCATGGGCGGAGATATCAAAGGGGTAGCTCGTCTCGCCGTCGACGGTCAGCACCAAGCCCGAGCCAGCGTGGGTGTAGCTGCTGAAGTCGAGCGTGTGGACGTTTTGCCGGGAGGTAATGTCCATACCGCGTGGCGTCGTCACGCCACTGCGCAGGATGGTCCCCGCCGCGTTCCGCAGCTGCCATGGCAACGCTGTGGTGGCGGCGGTGACGATCGTCGCTCCCTTGGGGCCAAACGGCAGATAACCGATCTGGTTCACGCGCACGCGCGGTCCGGTATCGGGCACGTAGGGCGGTGGCGCGACGCCGCCCTGCAGGCTGACGTTGTCGATGCAGATCGTGAAGGCACCCTTGCCGCCGATCTGAAACACGACCTGGCCCTCTGCAAATCCGATCTGCGCAATGCCGTTGACGGTGAACGTCTGCCACTCTGTCGTGATCGCGGGTGTGGCACCGGCGACCACCTCGAAACTGCCTGAGGCGTGCTGGAAATTCGCGTTGACGACGACGTTCCGGCTCGCCTTGGCGCGGAACGACAGCTGGTACCCCGAGCTGGCGAGGGCCGGCAGGTCGTTGCGGCCGATCGCCGCGTCCCACGGATTCACCGTCCCGGCCTTTGCGTCAACGCACAGGGCGCCGGCCGCAAGCGTGGGGCCGGTTGCGACGCCGTACGCGTACCAGGCGCCCAGGCTGGTGTCGAAGGTGCCGTCGGGGATCTGCTCCGCAGCCAAGGCGGTTCGCGGCAAGGCTGTGCTGCCGGCAATCGCCGCCACGGTGACGGCCGCGAGGGGCAGTCGGCTGCTGCGGACGTTACGAGGAGTGGATCGGTCCATCGTGGTCTCCTTGGGAGGGTGCGAGCGACGCGAACCATACGCCGGGTCGGCGGACGCTGTCCGTCGCTTTCGTATCTGTACATCACATCAGAGCGCCGCGATGACGCACATGGCCAGCTCACTTTTCGCCATGAACGCGCGACCACGACTCGAGGCGCTCGTGACAGCCGAGCGCCGACGGTGCATGGTCGCAGCGATCGACCGCGGAGAGCACCCGGCGTGATGGCGGGTCGGTCGCCACCGCCGTTCCCGAGGAAAAATACACGACGACTACGAGCGGCTTCGATGACGTCAGCCCCGAGTGCTGCTCGTGCAGCGTCACGGCGAAGCGGACCCGGGAGATCATTGCCCCGCCTGATGGAACCGGTGGATCGCCACTGTAGCGAGTCACGCGCAGGCTTCGATGACACCAGCGCTCGTCAGCGCCGAGGGCTGCTGGTGCAACGTCACGGCGAAGAGGACCTCGGGAGAGCACCACCCGGCCTGATGGACGGTAGTGCAAGGCGACCCTTCAGCGCTGACGGCGTAGCCCACCGTCCACAGCCCAGCGGCCTGCACCAGGCTCCTTTCGGAGATCCCTTTGGGATTTGATTTCGGAGACGGAGAGTATCACTGGCAGTGCTTGTGACGGACGGTCGCAGCAAGCGGCCGCGAACGAGCTACTCGGCCGGCCTCGCGGGTCTGGCCCGGAGAGCCGCCGAACCCGATCGAGTTATCCATTCGGGAGCCCTAAGCGACCGTCCCAAAACAACCAGATCGCGTCATCATGATGTGGGCGTCGGGTGAACGGTGTAGTTCCACTCGCCGTGGAATGCGTCGGGTTCGAGGTTCACAAGCGCGAGCTGCTTGTCCGAG